>OGCI01000362.1_pt1 | contig 55538 bp, 34 predicted proteins | sample 1570021 | NCBI WGS metagenome assembly OGCI01 (sample SAMN06264664, study PRJEB24512) | hot springs metagenome | isolation source: Hot spring water | place: South Africa: Tshipise | collected 2015-06-21
TATCGACTATCGCTCTCCTGGCAGATGGCTGGGCGCAGCAGCGCTGCGCCCCTACCCCCGCTCCCGCTCCACCTGCCATTGCCCGCACAGCGCCGGCTATCGGCTATCGACTATTTACAACAAAACGGTTTTTTCTGGTATCATCCCCTTGACAAGTCAATGGTATCATGGTATAAATCGAATTAGTAATTCGTTTTAGTAAGATTATTCAGGTCAATGGCTGACCACTCTCGCTCAAAACGTAACCGTCCGCCGTCAATGTACGACGTTGCCCGGCTGGCTGGTGTTTCCCAAACCACGGTTTCTTTCGTGGTCAACAATGTCGCCAGCGCCGCGATCAGTCAGGAGACGCGCGATCGGGTATGGGCTGCCATCCACGCGCTGGGTTGGCGTCCCAACGCAATGGCGCGCGGTCTGCGCACCCGTCATTCGCAGACCCTCGGCCTGATCTCTGACGAGGTGGCGACTTCGCCGTATGCGGTGCGTATGATCCTCGGCGCGCAAGAAAAGGCTTGGGCGGGTAGTCAAATGTTACTGGTAGTGAACACGAGTGGCCAGCGTGATATTGAGCAGACAGCGCTGCAATTTATGCTGGAACGGCGGGTAGAGGGGTTGCTATACGCCACAATGTATCATCACGAGGTTGTGCCACCGCCAGAAATAGGGTTAGTGCCCGCCGTGCTGCTCAATTGCTTTGTGGCCGATCGCTCCCTGCCGGCCATTGTGCCGGATGAGCAACAGGGTGGTTATACCGCCACTGAAGCCCTGATTCGGCGGGGACATCGCCGGATTGCTTTTGTTAACGAGACCATTCCGATGCCGGCTTTGTTTGGCCGCCTGGAGGGGTATCGGCAGGCGCTGGCCGATTATGGTTTGCCGTTCGACCCGACGCTGGTGCGTCGCTGCCATTCAAATGCTCAGGATACCTTTGCTGTCGTTCGTGAACTGCTCGAATTGCCCGATCGGCCAACAGCGATCTTTTGTTTCAACGATAAGATGGCGATGGGTGCTTATGACGCTATCAAGCGAGCAGGACTGCGCATTCCCCAGGATGTGGCAGTGATCGGTTTCGACAATCTTGAGCTAATTGCCGCCCAGCTTTACCCGCCTTTGACAACGGTGGCTTTGCCGCACTACGAGATGGGACAGCGAGCGGTTGAGTTGTTGCAAACCCTGTCTGCTGGCGAGCAGTTACCGCCAATTCAGCATACCATTCCCTGCCCGCTCGTCGAACGGGCTTCGATATAGACGTTAGCCGTTATTCATCGGCAACCTGAATGAGAAAGGAGGTGCCGCAGCTTTTTTTATCGCGTAAAGCCGTTTTGTCAATGGTGACCGTTGTTGAACAGTGAGGAGATGGAACAATGCATCGTTCACGTATGATGCTGGTGGTCACAGTGATGACCATCGTAGGTTTTGTGCTGGCTGCATGCGGTGGTGGTGATACGACTCAACCCCAGGCTGGCGCCACGACTCAGCCGTCCGCTGGGGAACAGAAGCGAGTAACTATATTGGGCGCGTTCGGAGGCACTGAGGCCGATGCTTTTGAAGAGGTGATCAAGGTCTTCGAGGCGGCAAATCCCGATATTGACGTCGTCTACACCGGTGTGAATGACTTCGACACTCAGATTGTTGTGCGTGTGCAGGCTGGCGATCCGCCAGACATTGCCGGCTTTCCGCAACCCGGTGGCGCGGCTCGGCTGGCTGCCGAAGGCAATCTTGTGCCGCTGTGGCCTGAGATCATTTCTTTGATCGATCAGAACTATGCTCCGTTCTGGAAAGAACTGGGCACTTTTGGCGGCACGCCTTATGGTGTGTTCCATCGCGTCAATGCCAAGGGCTTTATCTGGTACAACAAGCCGGCGTTTGAGGCTGCCGGTTATACCGTGCCCACCACGTGGGATGAGCTGAAGGCGTTGACCGAGCAGATGAAGGCCAACGGTCACACGCCCTGGTGCGAGGGTATCGAGTCAGGCGCAGCAACCGGTTGGAAAGGCACTGACTGGATCGAAAATATCATGCTGCGCACTCAGACTACCGCGACTTACGATCGCTGGATCGCAGGGGAGTTGCCGTTTAGCTCGCCCGGAGTCAAGCGCGCGTTTGAGATTCTGGGTGAGGTCTGGTTCACCGATGGCAACGTTTATGGCGGTCGGCAGTCGATCGTGTTGACCAATTTCGGCGATGCGGCGACCTTCCTCTTTACCGAGCCGCCGAACTGCTGGTTGCACTTGCAGGGCAGCTTTGTCACCAACTTCTTCCAGGATTCGGTGAAGGCCGATCTGGACAACAAGGTTGGTCTGTTTGTTATGCCGCCAATCGATCCCAACGTGACACCGGCGCTTGAGGTTGGTGGCGATGTCTTCGTCGTGCTCAAGGATCGCGATCGGCCAGAGGTGCGGAAGTTCATGGAGTTTATGGCAACCGGCGCGTCAGCCACGCCGTGGGCGCGACTCGGTGGCGGTATCTTCCCCCACAAGGATCAAGACCTGAGCGTCTATCCAACCTCAATCGAGCGCCAGGTTGCCGAGGCCATCCTTGCCGCGCAGGCAGCTCGCTTCGACGCTTCGGATGCGATGCCGGCTGCCGTTAATGCCGCTTTCTGGAAGGGTGTGACCGACTGGGCCAGCGGCAATCGCGATCTCGATACGATGCTGGCCGAGATCGATGCGGCGGGACAATGAGTTAGAGACTCTTATGCGGCGGGTCGCCACCCGATCCGCCGCGCTCTTTTACCATAACGTTGTGATCTGGCAACGTTGAGACATCCGTTGCGCCACCAGTGTTGTGCAATCCCGTTCACTGTAACGTTTGGTCTGGCAATGTTGCCACGCAAGGAGGAGTTTCATGCGACCAACACGGGAAATAACCCGCTCCCCCGCGGCAAACGGCATTGGCGCGTTTCTCTCAACCACGATTGGCCGCTTGCTGGTTTCGCTATTTGTGCCTGCCGTCACCTTTCTGGTGTTGTATCAGGTCTTTATCTTCCTGCGTGATACGCAGATCCCCCAATGGATCACGGCAATCATCGCGATTCTGTGGGGTGTTGGCGGTGTGTTGGCGCTCTTCACCATCTCAAACTACGTCATCGAACAGCTTGGGCCGGCCTGGCGACGACGCCTTATTCCTTTCGTTTTCGTGGGGCCGGCGCTGGCAATTTTGACCTGGTATCTGGTCTTGCCAACTATCCGCTCGTTTATCGCCAGTCTGTACGATGCCCGCGGGATCAATTTTGTTGGTCTCGACAACTATATCTATGCCTTCACCAGCCAGGAGATGTTGCAGTCGTACCGGAACAATTTCCTGTTCTGGATGATCTTCGGCACGGCCATGAGTGTCGGTTTTGGCTTGCTGATTGCCGTTCTGGTTGATCGTACCCATCCGGTATTTGAGACGATCTGTAAGGCATTGATCTTTATGCCAATGGTGATCTCAGGGGTGGGCGCTTCGGTGATCTGGAAGTTTATCTACGAGTATCGACCGACCGGCGCAAATCAGATCGGGTTGCTCAATGGGATCATCACTGCGCTGGGGTTTGAGTCGCAGGGCTGGCTGTTGTTGCAGCCGTGGAATAATCTCTTCCTGGTGATTATTATGGTCTGGCTTCAGACCGGCTATTCGATGGTTATCCTTTCGGCGGCAATTAAAGGCATCCCCTCCGATCTGCTCGAAGCGGGTCGCATTGATGGCGCCAACGAATTTCAAATCTTTCGCAGCATTATCTTGCCCTCTATTCAAGGGACACTAATCACGGTCACGACGACAATCATTCTCTTTACCTTAAAAATCTTCGATATTGTCCAGTCGATGACCGGTGGAAATTTTGGCACACAGGTGATTGCCAATGTCCAGTATGTGCAGCTTTTCCGTCAGGTACACAACGGTCGCGCGGCAGCGATTGCGATTATCCTGCTGCTGGCAGTGTTGCCGGTGATGTACTACAACCTGCGTCAGTTCGGTAAGCAGACGGAGGCCTTCCGATGACCAGCACAACTTTTTCTGCCCCTCGCCACCGCCCGCGGATTCGTTTTGGCACGGTGATGGTCTACGTGGTGATGATCGCAATCACTCTGTTGTGGATCACGCCGACCATCGGCTTGCTGGTGAGTTCGTTTCGACCCGCTGACGATGTTAAGACAAGCGGTTGGTGGACGGTGGTGACAAACCCGGATACGGCCCGGTTTACACTTGATAACTATCGAGTCGTGCTTGGTTTGCCTCTGCCGGATCGCCCGGCGCCGACCGGTGGTAGCCGCGTTGGTATGGAAGTCGCGCTGCTCAATACGTTGACCGTGGCGTTGCCGGCGACGATTATTCCAATCTTAATTGCCGCGTTTGCCGCTTATGGCTTCGCCTGGATCGACTTTCCTGGTCGGCGCGCGCTGTTTATTCTGGTTGTGGCAATGCTGGTGGTGCCGCTGCAAATCTCGCTGGTTCCGATCCTGCGCGACTACGTGGCCTTGCAGCTCGGTGGTACCTATCTCGGTGTCTGGCTGGCCCACACCGGTTTCGGGTTGCCACTGGCCGTCTATCTGCTCTACAACTACGTTAGCACCATCCCGCGCGATATTTTCGAGTCGGCGTTTCTCGATGGCGCGACTCACTTCACCATCTTCACCCGCCTCATCTTGCCGCTCTCGATGCCGGCATTGGCCAGTTTCGCTATCTTTCAGTTCCTGTGGACGTGGAACGATCTGCTGGTGGCGCTGGTCTTCTTAGGCGCCGAACCGCGCGTTCAGGTCGTGACCCAGCGTTTGCTGAGTCTCCTCGGGCAGTTCGGGCAGGATTGGCATCTGCTGACTTCCGGCGCGTTCGTCTCGATGGTCGTGCCGTTGATCGTCTTCTTCTCGTTGCAACGATTCTTCGTTCGCGGTTTGATGGCCGGTTCGGTGAAGGGCTAGGTGCTGCGGATCATTAATTAGTGCTTGTCTCGCTCAAGGAAGCAGGCGAAGCCCGGCCTGGGTTACTGCGCCTGCTCCTGGCTTGTATGGTGAAAGAGCAATCCTGTTTCGCTCTGGCAGAAAGAGGTCACCAAAGATTTATGCTCAACGATTGCCATCGTCCTCGCTATCACTTTTTGCCACCGGCCAACTGGATGAACGATCCGAACGGATTGATCCAATGGGGTGATACCTTTCATCTCTTTTATCAGTACAACCCCGCTGGGCCATTTCATCGGAACATTCACTGGGGACATGCGACCAGTCGTGATCTCATTCACTGGCAGCATCAGCCGATTGCGCTGGCGCCAACCCCTGATGGCCCGGATGCCGATGGCTGCTGGTCGGGGTGCGCAGTTGATGATCACGGCACGCCTACGCTGATCTATACCGGATTTCGTCTGCCCGAAACACAGCAACCTTGTCTGGCAGTGAGCTACGATGGCATGGTCACCTGGCAAAAATGGCCGCAGCCGATCATCTCTGCGCCACCGCCTGACCTCGATCTGCTCGGTTTTCGCGACCACACCATCTGGCGCGAAGCCGGATGCTGGCATATGCTGATCGGCGCCGGCATTCGCGGCCAGGGCGGCGCTGCGCTGCATTACAGCTCCCACGATTTGCGTCATTGGAAGTATGAAGGGCCATTACTGGTTGGAGATGCCGGACAGTTCGAACCAATCTGGACGGGCACGCTGTGGGAGTGTCCCGATTTCTTTGCGCTGGGCGATGATCATGTGCTGATCTGTTCGGTATGGGATCAGCGCCCCTACTACACTATCGCCATGCAAGGTTCGTATGGCGATAGTCGGTTTACGCCTCATACCATCCACAAACTCGATGCCGGTGATGTTCATTTTTACGCGCCGCAGACTGCGCTGCTCCGCGATGGTCGCCGGATCATGTTTGGTTGGGCGATGGAGGGGCGCAGCGAAGCGGTGACACGGGCAGCAGGTTGGGCTGGCGTGATGTCGCTGCCGCGCGAGGTAAAACTGGCCAGTGATGGCTCCCTCGTGACCATACCGATTGCCGAGGTCGAGCGGTTGCGCGGGGTTGCCACGCAAGCAGCGCCCGGCTACGTGTCGCCGGGCGCGCTGCAATGGATGGCGATCCAAGGCGCGCATCTTGAGCTTGAGTTTATCGCCCATCCGCCGGCAAGCGGGTCGTTGAGCATCTGGCTGCGGGCCAGTCCCGATGGGAGCGAAGCGACGATTCTGCGCTACGATACCGATACCGACACGCTTACGCTCGACCGCAGCCGCTCAGCGCTGGCGGGTGAAGTCTGGCGCGACTCGCATCATTGCCTGCTGCCGCTGACCGTCGGCGAACCGCTCCATCTGCGTATCTTCCTCGACGGCTCGTTGATCGAAGTATTTGCCAATCAGCGCCGCTCGATCACCAGCCGCATCTATCCATCGCGGCCTGACAGTCTCGGCGTCGCGCTGCTGGCAGAAGGCGGGCGCGCCGAAGTTGTGGCGCTCCGCGCCTGGGAGATGGCCGGGATTTGGGAGTGACAGGGTCGGGCTGGCGAGAGGAGCGCGACAACTGTACGCAGTTGTCGCGCTTTCTCTACGCTGCTAATGTTACCGCTAAAACGTCCACCACACCCAGTGATACGATGTCACCGGCAACGGGCGCGGCGGCATTGGTGAACCGGGTTTGGGCAGTTTATTATTCTAGCGCCGCAGGGCATTGCTCGCGCCGTGCAGGTGCGCTTGAGCAATGTCAAGCGCTTATACCTCAGAATGCCTTGATCTGGAGGCGCGCGCTCGATACCTGCCAGGGCTTCGCTAAGGCGTTCAAAGCGCGCGTCATCAGCGCCTAGAGCGCTGCTGGAACTGCAACAGAACGTGGAGATCGATCTGGTCGGGCAGCGCGCCTCACCCACAATAACCACCGCGAGCAGGTGGTGGCGCTGTCCGAGGCGATCACCAACTAGCGGCTCGGCTGAGCGACACGCCGGAGATTGCTGCGGGCGCAATCGATAGTGGCGGAGTGGCAGCTTGCGCCAAATCTAGCCACTGAGAGCGCGTCCACAGCGGAACAACGCCACGGTTAGAGCAATTGCGCAAAGACCGGTTTGAATGCTTCCAGATCATCGAGATTGTCTTGCAGAACACGATAAACGATGCTGCGGTCGATGTTCAGATAGTCATGCACGAGGATGTTACGAAAACCAATCATTCTGATCCAGGCTTCCTCTTGAGCAGAATCGATCAGACCCGCTTCGCGCAGCCGACGAGGAATGTCGCTATACCAGTCAATCGTTCCTAAACCTTGTTCTGCAACGACATGATTTCCCAGATCGTTGAGCGACTCGATCGCCAGTTGTAGAAACCGCTCTGCGCTCCCATATCGTTCGGGGTTACCGACAAATTCATCGTATGAGTACCGCTGTAACTGGCGCAAAATAGCCAGATACTCATCCAACTTTTCCAGCCTTTTGCGGATGACTTCGGGTCTGACCATGCAACACTCGCTGTTGGTACGCCTTGCGTTGGACATCCAGGTAGGGTCGAAAATCCAGGAACTGGCGCGTGATCCTGGAAAAATACGCTCCCCGGTCAAAGTCTTCGGTCTGATAGATGACGCGATTGTGACGCACAACCTCATGCTTCAACACAATATCGTCCGTGTCGAGGACAACCAGATCGACCCGGCAGAATCCGGCCCGAGCCAGATCGGTTAGGATGTCGATACGGGGAAGTTCGCCAGCGCCCGGTCGCGGGACAATCGCCAGATCGAGATCGCTTTCGGCATGGAGCTTGCCGCTAACTGCTGATCCAAACAGATAGACTGCCTGGATCCCTGGGTATTTCTTAAAAATGTCAGGCAATTGTTCCAGGGTAGGGAACATTTGCAACCTTCTAATGTTGAATGTTCAACGTCTTCGGCGTTGTACCTTTACCACTTCGCATGATACCACAGGCATAGATGTTAACATTCCACCTGCCAAAATCCTTGCAGTTGAGACGTGATCCCTGGTGCGTTCAAGGTGTGTGGCGCTGGCGACATCCATTCACGTCCTTACCTGCCTTCATCTTCACGTGCAGATAAGGGGTGTAGAGGCAAAGCGCGCGCCATCCTGCCGTTGATCTCCCTTAGGTGCAGCGATGATGGCGCAGCATACCTTCCGTACATTGTGGGGATTGCTGCGGCTGCTGACTCGCCTTCTCCTCATGCTACTGTGAGGACGCGATGTTTTCCCCCCTGCGCCCGCGCGCGGGCACAGGGGAGAGGACGACTATCCCCTAAAACGTCCACCACACCCAGTGATACGATGTCACCGGCAGCGGGCGCGGCGGCATCGGCGAATTGGGTTTGGGCAGTTTATCATTGAGCGGATTGACGGTATTACTCCGCGCATAGATGTAGGCCGGCTTGCCCGCGTTCATATCGAAGGCGGTCTTGACCCAGGCCTGGGCAATTGTCAGTTGGGCCCAGGGAAAGTCGATGCCGAGAAATGACGGCATACGCATATTGGCCGTCAGTGTCCCGCCGAAGGCAACATCGGCCATGTTGCTATTGAAACCGAGCAACATATGCGCCCCTTGAAACGCGCCGAACCAGCGTCGAATCGGTTCGCTTCCCGATGCGTATCCCTGCACGCGCAACGTCTGACACGAGGCAAAACCGACCCAGCGGAGGCTCTGGTAACGGGCATTGGTGCCGTCAAACCAGGTGCTATCTTTGTTTGAGCCTAACGAGATACCGCCTGGACCACCGTGCCCGGCGTAGTAGACAAAAGCGGCCCGATCGACACCGGCCGTGCAATCGATCCCACCGAGACTGCAATCGCGCCAGTCGCGTTCCCATGCGTTGTTGTTGTACCACAAGAAGCGCGAGCTGTAGCCTGCCAGGATCATCCCAGACGAAAACCCGCTCACATCTGGTATTACTGCAGGTAAATCGGAGCCACCCGGTCCGCTAGGCGGATAATCCCAAACGCCTTCAATGCCATAGGTATATATGGTTTGGGCCAGTTCTGCCGTCGGTAAGGCGGTCGAACTACTGCCAGGGTTGGTTACGACTGGGATGTATGTGAAGCTGAAATTCGGTGTCAGGCTGATGCTGGCTTCGCGCTGAAAGCCGTTGTTGTCGGTTACGCGCAGAATGATTGTCACTGCATCCGGTGAGGTTTCGCGGATCGTTGTTGGTAACGTGGTTGAAAGGTTGACACTGCCAGGATCGCTAAGTGTGGTCGGGTCGCTGAGCGGTGTCTCATCACCGAGCAACCACTGGTAGGTGTACGGCGCAGTGCCGCTGGAGATTGAGCCGGTCAGATTGATCGGGCTGGCGGCATTGAACAGGCTGTTATTAGCCGGCGTGGTGATCGCGACACTGGGAGCGGGGCTGTTACTGCCTGTTGCGGCGAGCGGGATCGAGAACGAGCGCAAGACAATCTCGTCTCCATTCGGCAGGGTCACCGTGATATTGTCGAAAACTGCCTCAGGCTCAAGAATTGTTTGCTCGCGCGAGGCGTCGTCAACCATGTATTTTAAGACCGGCTCAGGAACGTTGACAGTGCCATTTGGATATGCGGCTCGAACCTGATCGGCCACTTCATTGCGCACCTCGGCGAGCGAGCGCACCGGCGTTTCACGGACATAATCCAGGCTCCGCCCGTAAAACGGCATTGCCACAGCGACCAGGCCGGGGATGGCATCGTCGAGTGAGTCACTGCTATTGCTCAGCGGTGTGGTACCGGTGGTATCGGTGGTGGTGAAGAGAAGTGAGATGTGGCCGCCGGCGCCTCCGATCTCGATAAACTGGTCGCCGCCGAAGCCAAACGGCACCTCTACCACGACGCCAACCACCGTTTCGCTCACCTGTCCCGGCGTGCCGCCTGAGACCGGCGCTTGAGCTGCCCGAATCAGCGTGGTGCGCCCGAAGTCCTTCGTCGAATCGCATGCTCCTGGCTGCGCCCGGGTGCGCGCCGGATAGTTACTCAATCCGTTTCCTTCCAGCACACCGTCGTGACCGGCAAAATTATTGTTAACCAGGAAGAGACAGGCGAGCCGTTTGGCCGCTTCTTCATTAACCGATCCGACTGGCGCCGAGAAATCGAGACCGTCGATGTCGTAGGCGAAGAAACCGCCTGACGCCGCATATTGGGTCAGGACAGTGCGGTTTGCTTCGTTTAGCCGGAAGAAGCGTTGTCTGTCGTTGAAGGTGTCCTGGCCGGTAGCTGCGGCGCGCCCAACCCCTTCCAATCTGCCGCCCAACTGCTGAGTTGTGTCATTGCTGACAGCTAACCTGGTGAGGCGAAAGATGGGTAAACGAAGGGTTTGCGCCGGGGCCGGCGCCGCCGGCGCCAGACTTGCGCAGAGCAGACCGATGAGAAACCAGATTGGCATGTAGTGAACCGCGCGCTTCATGATCAACCTCCTTTGCAAAAAAAATAGATACCATTCGCATTGCCTGAATACAGTAAATGGAGGAGATCATAGAGGCGTTATATTCAGACACGCACGATCTTATACGCAGATCTCACCGGAAAGTAGCGCGATAATTGTCCTGATTTATGAAATCAACAACATAACCTGTGTTTTTAACCAAAAAGTTACTTTCTAAAAGTTTGTGCTCACTATCACAACAACTGACGCATTCATGCTATAATCGCACTACCACAAGATGGAAAGGCCTTCCGTTGCGGGAGTTCAACCGAAGGAGAAAAACGATGGCTAACAGCTTTGGCGCTCGCTCGACGTTAACCGTCGGCGATCGCGTCTATGAAATCTACCGCCTTGACGCACTCACTGCCCACGGCATCAATCTGACCCGTCTGCCCTACTCGCTCCGCATTCTGCTGGAAAATCTGCTCCGCCACGAAGATGGTCGCACCGTCACTGCCGATGACATCCTGGCGCTTGCCAACTGGCAGCCGCAAGCCGAACCCGAGCGGGAAGTGGCTTTTATGCCGGCGCGCGTGATTTTGCAAGATTTCACCGGCGTGCCATGCGTGGTCGATCTGGCGGCCATGCGTGACGCTATGGCCGAGCTGGGTGGCGATCCGCGCCGGATCAATCCGTTGCAGCCGGTAGAATTGGTCATCGACCACTCAGTGCAGGTTGATGCGTATGGCTCTGAAGCGGCGTTGTTGATCAACAAAGACCTTGAGTTCCAGCGCAATGTTGAGCGCTACGCTTTCTTGCGCTGGGGTCAGACGGCCTTTGACAACTTCAAAGTCGTGCCGCCGGGCAATGGCATCGTCCATCAGGTCAACCTTGAGTATCTGGCGCGCGTCGTCTTCACCAGCGATGAGAATCCGCGCGCGCAGGGCGCAGTGCAGGCCTACCCCGATACTCTGGTCGGCACCGACTCGCACACCACGATGATCAACGGCCTTGGCGTGCTGGGTTGGGGTGTGGGCGGTATCGAAGCCGAAGCAGCCATGCTCGGTCAGCCCCTGTCAATGTTGATCCCACAGGTGGTTGGCTTCAAGCTGACCGGACGGCTGCGCGAGGGTGCAACCGCCACCGATCTGGTGTTGACCGTGACGCAGATGCTGCGCAAGCTTGGCGTGGTGGGCAAATTTGTCGAGTTCTTTGGCCCCGGCCTGGCCAACTTGCCGCTTGCCGACCGGGCAACCATTGCCAACATGGCGCCAGAGTATGGCGCAACCTGTGGTATCTTCCCGGTTGACGACGAGACGTTGCGCTATCTGCGCTTCTCTGGACGCAGCGAAGAACGGGTCGCGCTGGTCGAGGCGTATTTCAAGGAGCAGGGTCTCTTCCACGACGAACACACCCCTGAAGCCGAGTATTCAACGGTCATCGAGCTTGATCTGAGCGCGGTCGAGCCGAGCGTGGCCGGCCCCAAACGACCCGAAGGTCGGGTGCCGCTAACCGAGGTCAATCGCACCTTCCACATGGCCGTGCCGGCAATTGTCAACCCGAATCAGCCCGATACCGCGCTATCGGCAGCCGATTTTGCCGCTACCGCCGTGGAAGTTCCCGGCGCCAATTACAAACTGCACCATGGTTCGGTCGTTATTGCTGCTATCACCTCCTGCACCAATACGTCGAACCCGTCGGTGATGGTGGCCGCCGGCTTGCTGGCCAAGAAAGCGGTCGAAGCCGGCTTGACGGTCAAGCCATGGGTAAAGACATCGCTGGCGCCCGGTTCGAAAGTGGTGACCGAGTATTTGACCAACGCCGGCTTAATGCCCTACCTCGAGGCGCTGCGTTTCCACACCGTCGGTTACGGATGCACGACCTGCATCGGAAACTCCGGCCCGCTGGCGCCTGAAATCAGCCAGACGATCGAGCAGGCCGGATTGGTCGCCGTGTCGGTGTTGTCGGGCAATCGCAACTTTGAAGGGCGAGTGCAGCAGGACGTTAAAGCCAACTATTTGATGTCTCCGCCGCTAGTTGTGGCCTACGCCATTGCCGGTCGGATCGATATCGATCTGGATCGAGAGCCGCTAGGGATTGGCAAAGATGGCCAGCCGGTCTATCTGCGCGACATCTGGCCTTCACAGGCTGAGGTTCAGCAGACAATCGAGACGGCGATCCAGTCTGAGATGTACCGTCGCTCATACGCCAGCGTCTTTGTTGGCGATGAGCGCTGGGAGAACATTCCAGTGCCGGCTGGCGATCAGTTTGCCTGGGATCCGGCCAGCACCTACGTGCGCCGACCGCCCTACTTTGATCGGATGAGTCCAACTCCGCCAGAGCGAGTGGCCGAGATCCACGGCGCGCGGGTACTGGCCTTCCTCGGTGACAGCATCACCACTGATCACATCAGCCCTGCGGGCAGCATCAAGGTCAACTCACCCGCCGGCAAATATCTGATCGAGCATGGGGTCGCGCCAGCCGATTTCAACAGTTACGGCGCGCGGCGCGGCAACCACGAAGTCATGGTGCGCGGCACGTTTGCCAACATTCGCCTGCGCAACAAGCTGGCGCCGGGCACCGAAGGCGGTTTCACCACCTACCTGCCCACCGGCGAGGTAATGACAATCTATGATGCCGCGATGCGCTATCAGGCCGATGGCACGCCACTGATCGTCATTGCCGGCAAAGAATACGGCAACGGCTCATCGCGAGACTGGGCCGCCAAAGGCCCCTACCTCCAGGGGGTCAAGGCAGTGATTGCCGAGAGTTTCGAGCGCATTCACCGCTCAAATCTGGTCGGCATGGGGATCGTGCCACTGCAATTCATGCCCGGCGAGAGCGCAGCCAGCCTCGGCTTGACCGGCCACGAGGTATACGATGTGATCGGATTAGCCGATGCAATTGCCAGTGGCTTTGCTAATGGCCGCATTCTGACCGTGCGGGCCACTGCCGCTGACGGCACTGCGCGCGAGTTCCAGACCCGCGCGCGGATTGATACGCCGCAAGAGATTGAATACTATCGCCACGGCGGTATCTTGCAGTACGTGTTACGCCAGTTGCTGGCCGAAGACAACGCTGCGTAGAGCGCCTGACCCGGCTGAGCGTGAGGCCGGTCTCGTAGCGGCCCCTTACCAACCATGCCCCCTCAGCAGCACTGAGGGGGTATGCGTTTGGCGACAAACGATGACACAGCCGATCACTCATGGCGACCAGCGTGGCAAACCGCGCGTCACCGCAGTGCGTTCGATGATCCTTGGTAGGAGAGACGGGATATTTGCTAAGTTTATTTTAATGTTTATAATACGATATTGTCTCCATGCTCCTGTACAGTTTTTTGACTTTACATAATAGTGATTTTATGACTCGATCTTTCATCTTTAGCGGCCACGAAACGTTCACCCTGCGAAGTAACTGGCTTAAAAAAGCCTTCGATCTACTGCGTACCTATGATGACCTTTTTAGCCGTGAAGATGCGTTCGTTCTGCTCGGCGTTGGCAAAAACATGGCGCAATCGATTCGGTTCTGGGGATTGGCAACCGGTCTCTTCGAGCGTGTCGATCGAGGCGAATTCCGCGCAACACAACTCGGTACCGACCTCTTAGCGGACGATGGATGGGATCCTTTCCTGGTAACTCCTACCGGGCGCTGGCTGATCCACTATCAGCTTGTGGCAAGGTCTAACTCGCCGTTTACGTGGTATTACACGTTCAATTTGCTTAAGCGAGGTGAATTTACTGGTCATTCGCTTCGCAATTCAATAATAGACTACGTTTCCCATCGTAGTAGTAAAATTGTTTCAGAGTCTACACTAGATCGTGATATTGATTGCATGCTCCGGTGTTACATCCGACCAAATATTACCCGCGCTGGCGCTAGTCAGTCTGTAGAAGAAGTTTTGCATTGTCCACTCCATGATCTCGGTCTTCTTCAAGCGTTACCTGATCAACGCGGCTATCAACTGACAAGCGGTCTGCGCGCGGATGTGCCGGACGAGCTGGTGGTGCTGGCTGCGCGTAACCAGGCCATCTCACTTGGACGATCAACACTCTCTTTTAACGATTTGGCATACGGTGAAAAATCACCTGGACGAATCTTCCGCTTTGATGAAGATAGTCTACTGAGTCGCCTCTTCCGTTTTGAAGAGATGACGAATGGCCTGGCCGCTTACAGCGACAGTGGTGGTATTCGCCAGATTGTATGGCGTAATCTTGAGTTACTCGATGAACGAACACTCCTTGTAGCCGCTTTTGATCGAGAAAAAGCGTATGTCTAAACTTATCTCTATTGCATCACGCTATACTCGTTCGGTGCATATTAGATATGATTTTCATGATCTCCGTCATTATCCCAAGGGTTATCTAGTTACACCGCTTGTTCGGCAGACACTAGAACGCATTTTGCGAGGTTTGCATGCCGGGAGTCGAGATCGCGCATTTTCTGTGATCGGCCCCTTTGGTGCTGGTAAATCAGCGTTTGCGCTATTTTTAGCTCATTTCTTGCAGCGAAACCAGAAAAGGCGCCAGCAGATGCTGCACGATCTAGACACTGTGGTAGAAGATGCGTGGCTTACGGTGCCCTCGCTGCTTGCCGTTCTAACACCAGGTAATAACAGTTCGTTGCGACGCGCTGTTGTGCAGTCGTTGCTGGATGCGCTGGAACGATCACGTTTGTCAACGCCAGAGATCAAACAATTCCGCCAGCATCTGACGGCATGTATCCAAAATGAGCCGCTTGATCCGGTCACTACTGCCGAGCTGGTAGCGGAGGCTGCGCGATTGTTGAAAAGTGAGGGCACGTATGCTGGCATTCTTCTCATCATTGATGAGTTGGGTCAGTATCTCGATTATGCCGCTCATCACGACGACGAACGCGATCTCTTTGTTTTGCAGAGCCTCGCTGAAATGGCAGCTCGCAGTGGCGATACGCCGGTGGTGGTGGTCACTATTTTGCATCAAGCTTTCGAGCATTACACAGCGTATGCAGGTAGCCGTCGCCGGCTCGAGTGGGCGAAGGTTCAGGGGCGTTTCATTGATCTAGCATTTCAGGAGCCACTCAGCCAGATGATCCGGATGGTGGCAGCCGCTTTACGACCCGCCGTTTCTGATCCGTTGAAAGCGCAGCGTGTTGCCTGGTCTGAGCGTATCTCGCCCATCACGGAAGAGCTGGGATTGCGACCAAACGAAATCGCTGCGGATGAATGGCGGCAAATTATTGCCGATACGTTTCCGATTCATCCAATGACGCTGCTTGCTCTCCCCGGTATTATGCGTCAGCTTGCGCAAAATGAACGAACGCTTTTTTCCTTTCTTGCTTCTGATGAACCCTGGGGTTTGCAAGATATATTGAATCAGGCCCAGCAAGGTAATTCCGTGCCAATCTATCGCCTGACGCATATGTTCGCCTATGTTGAAGCTAATCTTGGCGCAGGTCTTTTCACGCGCGCTCGTGGTCAGCGTTGGGCCGAGCTGGTGGAAGCGCGGGCAGAAATCGCTGTCACAGAAACCCATCTTCTTGATACCTTAACCGTTATTGGTGTGCTGAATGCGCTGGAGCGAGCTGCCGGTTTGCGTGCCTGTCAGGCACAAATTTCGTTTGCGCTCACCGATCATCTTGCTGATGAGCAGGTCACGTTGGCGCTGCGTGCTTTGCAGGATCGCAGACGCATTATTTATCGACGCTATCGTGATAGTTTTGTGCTCTGGGAAGGGAGTGATCTCGATCTTGAAGAACTTACTCTGTCAACTCGACGCAGATTGAGTGAGCAGTTATCCGTATGCCAGCTACTATCCCGTTATGCCGATACAACGCCACGCATTGCCCATCGACACAGTTATCAGTCGGGAGCAACGCGCGTATTTGCGGTTCGCTACGTCGATCTCAATCAGTGTCGTGAAGGTCTATCGTCAATCCCAAACTATGATGGTGAGATCCTGCACATTGTGCCAAATGATGAAGAAGAGTTAGCGCAAGCGGAACAGTGGGCAACCGATCCGGCGCGAATTGATGAAACGGCGCGGATCGTAGTTTTGCCGCAGCGCATCCACGAGTTACGTGATGTCACTCTTGAGGTGGCGGCACTGCGCGCGCTTTTGGAAGAGAGGGAAGAACTTGAACATGACCGGGTGGCGCGGCGTGAAGTGGCAAGTCGCCTACTTGAAGCAGAGCAGGTATTACAGGAAGCATTGAGAAGAGCATTCAACCCACAGAGCCGCTGGTTCTATCGCGGCCAGTCGGTTGCGCTGACCAATGCTCGCCAGATTGATGAACTTCTATCACAGGCGGCTGACATCACCTACCGGTTGTCGCCTCGGATCTGGAATGAACTCATCGCGCGAGATACGATCTCATCAGCAGCAGCCAAAGCTCGCCGCAACCTGGTTGAAGCGCTTATTACCCGCTCTGATCAAGCGTTGCTTGGGATTATAGGTTATCCTCCAGAGCGTGCTATCTATGCCAGCCTCTTCCAGCTCAGCGGGATACATCGTGAAACAACAGATGGCGCATGGGAAATCGGGCCGCCGCCATCTGAAGACCCGTTACAGCTTCGTCCGGCATGGAATGCGCTGGAAGAAAAGTTGCACAGCTCGGAAAACAATCCTCTACCGCTAACAGAACTGTATACGTTTCTCCAACGACCACCTTACGGCGTCAAAGCTGGGATTATTCCTCTTCTCTTCGTCGCATTTTATGTCGCGCGAGCTGGAGAGGTGGTCTTCTACGAGCATGGTAACTACGTGCCTATTCCCGACATGGCGATGTTTGAACGCTTACTGGCGCGACCTGACTATTTTGCTGCGCGCCTTTGCCAGGCAAAGGGAGCGCGCCGTGCCGTGTATCAGCAGCTCGCTGCCACGTTTGCGCCGCAGGCATTGCAGCAACGAGTTCAACCTGCCCTGCTTGCGGTTGCAATGCCATTTCTCCGCGTTTACCACCGTTTGCCGTCGTACAGTAAACATACGAAGCAAATTAGCCAGCGCGCGCAAGCAATTCGGCAAGCGCTAGGCGACGCACGCGCACCCGATGAATTGTTGTTTGAACTACTTCCACAGGCTTGCGCAATAGTGCCCTGGAAATCGACTGATACGATTGAGCAGGAGCAACTTCGTGACTTTATTAATCAGTTACAAGCAGGCTTGCAAGAGTTGCAAACGGTGTTTCTTAACCTCCGACGTGACATTATCAATAGCGTGATCACAGCGTTTGCCTTGCCGGACAATACGGCGCAAGCGCATCAGGCGTTGCTTCATCGTTATCAGCGTATAGCAGCGCTAACGAATGACCCACTTCTCCACTCTCTCGGCGCGCGATTGGAGACAGCTCAGCCTGATGGCGAGTCGTGGGCAATGAGTATCGCAGCGCTTGTTATGAAACGACCGCCAGAGCAATGGCAAGACGGCGATTTGCCCGTGTTCCGCGCAGCTATAGCCGATCTGGCCCGCCGGTTTCGCGCAGTCGAAGCGTTGATACTTGCCGCAAGTCATCAGGCAGGAGAAGATAACCTTCTTCGCATTGCAATTACGAACGGAAAGGGGGAAGTAAGTCGCGTTGTTCATCTCCGCGCCGATAATGAAACTCATCAGCTTCGTCGCGAGCTACGCGCGGTGCTGGAACGTTACCAGACGCTCAACCTGGATCAACGCATTGGTTTGCTGGCTGAGATGCTGCAACATCTTGTAACCGATGAACATGCTTAAAAGAGGAGTTGCTGATGGCAACCGAGACTGACATCATTCGTGAGTGGGCAGCGCGTCCTGGTCGTCATATTGTGAATCTTAGCGGTGGCAAAGATAGCACTGCCCTTGCCATCTATCTCCATGACAAAATACCGCAGATTGAATATGTTTTCTGCGACACGCACAAAGAACTGCCAGAAACCTACGAATATCTGGATCGTCTGGAAGGATTTTTGCAGCGTCCTATCATTCGCCTCAATGCCCAGCGCGGATTTGACCATTGGCTTGATATGTATGGCGGGATGCTACCTTCCGCGCAGGTTCGCTGGTGTACTCGCAAACTGAAGATCGAACCATTTGAAGCATTCATCGGCGATGATCTGGTCTGGAGCTATATCGGTATTCGGGCAGATGAAGGTCGAAGCGGGTACATTTCAACGAAACCTAATGTGCGTCCGGTCTATCCATTCAAAGAATTGGGCATGACGATTGCCGACATTGAGCGTATCCTCGAAATGAGCGGCTTAGGATTGCCGGCATACTACTCCTGGCGCCAACGGAGCGGCTGCTTTTTCTGCTTCTTTCAGCGAACCGGAGAATGGATAGGCTTGAAAGAGCATCATCCCAATCTGTTTGAGCAGGCGAAGGCGTATGAGACGGAACGAGGCGGGGAACATTTCTACTGGCGTCAGCGCGAAAGTTTGGCTGAACTGGAACGTCCTGAACGCATTGCGCAGATCAAGCGCGAACACGCTATGCGGCTGGAAACAGAGCGCAAAAAACGCCCTAACCGACCGCTGATCGAATTGGTTGGAGCGGCTCTCGATGCCGAAGATGACGAGGTTGGATGCGATATTTGCCATCTGTGAGGTGGTGGCATGGCACGTGTGCAAAATCCATTCGTTGATTATCTCAACCGATACACGACCGCTTCGCCAAACCATGAAGCCGCTTTCGATGAGTATATTGCGGCAGCGCAACCACCTGCTGCCGGCCCTCTCCGGTTGCAAACCAAAATTGAGCGATTCTTACTCGAAGTATATAACAAAGACCGACCACCCTCTGTAATTCTGACCGGTAATGCCGGTGATGGCAAAACCTATTTATGTCGCCAGGTATTGCGGACGTTTGGTTCTCCGCAGGTGTCAGATTTGTTGTGGGAAAGTCTTGTTGATCGTCCGATTGAGCGCAATGGAACGCGCTTGTTCGTTGTCAAAGATCTCTCAGAATTGAGTGAAGAAAAGGGGAAGGAGATTCTTGATCGTTTGGGTGAGGGATTAAATAATCCGGCAAATCCTAATCGATATCTCATTGCCGCAAACGAAGGTAGACTGCGGCAATTGCTTTCAGGTTTGCCCCATCGAGGAGAGTTATCTCAAACGATCAATCATCAGCTCGAAAATGGCGCGGAAATTACCAACGAATCCTTGATTGTAATCAACCTAAATCGCGTCGCAACCTCAACATTTGTGCCAGAAACGTTGCGTTGGATGACTGATCCGCGTCACTGGCACGACTGTCAGCAGTGTCACGCGCGAGATAAATGCCCGATTCGGTACAATGCTGAGCAATTAGCCAATAACGAGATTGTTAGTCGGGTGCAAACTCTGTATCAGCTCTTGGAAGCTATTGGCGAACATCTAACTGTTCGTGACATGCTGATCCATTTCGCATACACCATCAGTGGCGGCCAAACATGCAGAAAAATCCAGCAGGCAGGAAGTGATTTGTCACAGTTTGTCTACTACGAAAATATCTTTGGACGAGCTGATGATGAAGGGTTTCGCCGCAAGTCACATCTTACCCAACTCCTGGCCCGGCTGCAGATCGGTCAACATTCCAGCTTTGAAATTGACGAATTTATTTTGAGTGGAGGGAAAACATCTGACGAGACGTTTATCCATCAGAAGTTGTTTGGCGAGACAATCGATGTAAACTTTAAGCAGTTTAATCAAGACCGACGCGCATATCTCGAAGGAAGTGATAATTCGCGAGCGCAAGACGCGCTCAAGTGGCTACCGCATTGCCGACGTAAAATCTTTTTTACTGGATCGATCCATCACTATTACCGACTCTTACCGTTTCGGTTCTTTCAAGAATACCACCAGCTCTACAGATCGTCTGGAGAGAGAATAGACGAACAAACATTACGCTTGTTTGTTAAGGGCTTAAATCGGGCTTTTTCGCGACTATATCTCCACGAAGATCAGCACCTGTATATAACCGCACAATATTTACATAGTGTTAATCAGCCACATCCGTTAGTGTTATTTAGGATACCAATTGACAATATTCGCCTGTTTTTTGACGAGACTGCTGCTGATTACATTGATGTCACTCGATACACACTCTGTTTAGATATTTCACCTCCGCGTACATCACAAAATCAGGAACCGCTCAAATGGCGATTGGGGATCTTGCAGTTTGAGTACATTATGCGATTAGCCGTCGGAGGAAACTTCGCAATTCTTGCCACGGAATGCGAGCTTGACATTCGACGGTTGAAGGATGAACTGATCAAACGGTTTGCGCCTACCACGTTGGATCAACATGTGGTCGAGTTCTTCATGCCTGCTCGCAGCAGGTATGAACTGCGCAGGTTGCGAATTAATGAACACCGGAAAATTGTCGCTGAGTAACTCAAGGAAAGTAAGAGCTATGAATGTCTACGGTCAGTTTCAGAGGGATGAAAAATACCCGCTTGAGGCGCTTATTTGGGGGCATCGCCTGCGTGATAATCAGCACTGGATTGAATATTTGCTCGAATTTCTCAGCGTGTTAGTTGGATACGACTACAGTTTTGGTCGAGGTACACAGCCGCACCAAAAATATCGAATTCCCAAGAGATTGGGATTGCGTAGATTTATTTTCTATGACAAGTACGAGAAGACACAGGATAGCCGAGATGATCGCGCTGTCAAAATGCTCAGAGAGGCTTTAGTAAATAAGGTTGAGCAAAACAAATATGATGCTGAAGCAACATTACAGCAGATCCAGGTGTTATTGCGATCATTTGCGGTTATTGAGGATAACCGGTCTTGGTATGCAAAAAGTCTATTTCCTGCTCACGAAAATTTGCTGCTCTGGGAAGCGTTACGCAAGAGATCAACGAAAGATACATACCGGGGGCCTGTTGACCATTTTTCTGCTGATGATCTGGACGAAAGTATCGAGTTTAATGCCCGTAACTTCTTTGCGCGGGGAGGTGAACTCTACTACTTGATCATTTCTGCTGGCACGGAACACGACTCTGAGCGACGTGAGCGCATTGCGCGTAGCCTGTGGCGGTTACTCACCGAGCAAAATCAGTCTCTCGGTGAACTGGCCAGCCTGATTGATCAAACTTGGCAGGAACAAAAACAGTCACCTGACAATGATGCTCAGGGTTCGCCTGGCTGGATACCTGATCCTGATTGCAAACTGTATCAACAGTTTGCCGAAGATCTCGATATTTTGCTTGATAATAGTCTGGATGCTCTTGAAAGCCTGGAATTACTTGCGCATCTCATTTGCTTTCACGTTATTCTCTACATTTACCATCGCGCTCATCCTCAACATGATCCGAGTCTCTGCCAAACTGGCAAGTGCCTTGATGTCTGTCGTCCTGAGTTGCTGATTGATATTCCCGGCGATGAAGAAAGTCAGAAGGTTCGCTCACTTTCAGCTAATCAACTGCGTTTGCATGAACAGTGGCAGGTTGAACGTGTCAGACGCTATATCAAAGCAAAGGTGGAAGCGATAGCTAAACAGACTCCTCCCGATCAATTTCTCGATCAGATTAGAGCGGAAGTTGATCGCTACTTAGGGGGAATTCGCAGGAAGGGGCGAGAACAATTTGAAAAAAATATGCAATCCTTCGAGCCGAAGGTTCTGGCAGGTTATACAGCGCACATGCTCGATCAGGTAGTTGAATCGCTTGATGAAGTCATGGGTAGGAACTTTCGCGATCACTTCGTCAGCGTTCATCGTCGTCTTGGCCGATCAATCGGTCTGATTGCGCCATTGCGAGGGCCGCAACCTCGTTTCGTACTCGGTGATAATTTGCTTAAGACGCTTACAATGACTGTTATTCCTGCCGGTAAAACCATGACGTTTGGCCAGTTCCTTGAAACGCTTTACGCGCGTTACGGGATCATCATTGGTCCAGGCGAGGCGCGCAAAGCACAATTTTTTAAGCGGAGCCGGACAAATGAGGGAGTCTTTGCTCGAAATCGAGATCGGTTTTTGTTGCGCATGAAACTTGCCGGGTTGTTGACCCAATACTCTGATGCCACGGCTATGGTTCATCGACCATAACATCAATGGGGGCCACAATGAAACCAGAAACCGATCAAATTATTGCTCGAGCTGTTATTCGTTGCATTAATACGATCCAATCATCTAATCAAACAGGTCGTTTATTTATTCGTCTCGAGGATTTCAGTGCGTTGGTGTATCGACAGATCCTCCAATTTATTAAACGTTATCCAAACATCATTGCGCGCACTATCGAGCCTATTCCGGGCTTTGAGAGCTTTGCAATCGAAGATGGTCGATCGGCTACCTGGTATCGCAATCATTTAGAGTCTGGCAAGACGTTGTTATTGATCTTTAATCGACGAACTAGCGATGCGCAGAGTCTCAAAGACATCTATACCATTAATAATGCGACATTGATTCGAGAGCAACTTGAGGATTTAATTGAGGCAAGTATTCAACATTACCAGTATAATGAGGTTGAAAAGGAGATACTTGTCGCTTTTGTTGGTAAAACTCTTAAAACGATTGGAGTAGAACCGCAACTTCATGATTTGGTTGGGTTTTTTGTTGAAATAGATCTTCTCTTAAGTGATAATAATGACATTGAAACTGCGATTGCTATTTCGCTTCCGCATCTAGGTCTTTTCCGTTGTCGTAGATTGGCGAAATCTTTGTTCGATCACCGCAGTCGAAGCCTGCTGCGAGAGATATACCGCGCAGCGCGTATTGGGCTGGAAATTATAGATGAAAACCAGCAAGAAAAGTTGTTGGATAACCTTGCTGCCGCTGAATTCAGTAATGAAAGTGAAGTAAAAGGTTTGTCTGGCGCAGAGAAAAGGCAATTACTTCGCGATTTTATCAATGGCGCATTGGCCAATCAACCCGAACAGCTCAAACGTGTTCTTGAAATAGACTGGGAAGAGGTACAGCAAATCATAAAACCTCGCCGACGCGCGGCCACGAAGGAGCAAGTTATTCAAGAATTGCGGGAGGTAAATCAAGAATTATCGTCACCTATCGAAGAGATAGATATGTTGATTGATGCGATAGAGCGAGATGTTGATCCTGGAACACCACTTATTGAGGCGGTCTTGCAAGTAGTGCATGCACAACTATCACCTGAAGTGCGCGCTGCTCTGCGTCGTTTGATGCGTCCCCGTGACACTAAAAATGCCGATTTTCTTTACGGCTTGATGACCTTACTGGTTGAGATGTATCACCTCTATGGGCAAGACCGATCCGCCAAATTGCGAGTGTCAGTACAGTTTAAGCCAACGGATAAACGATCAAAGAAGACAAGTCTATTCGAAGCAGCGCGCGCTTTTCAGTGCGTGTATGGTGGCATTGAGCAGTTTATGCCGACAATTCACTGGGATCTAGATCAGTTGTGGAAGATAGTAGCGGATAGACAGGCCATCGAAGATGAGGAAGATGCGGAGGAGCAGGAGCGTAAAGTACATCTTCAGTTTAGTGTTACGCTCGAACCGATGGATCGTCAAGCCCGCCCTCTTGCCAAAGCAGATCTTTACTGGGAATACCGGGCTGATAGTCCAGTTGCAGCAACCGCCCTGGCACTTGAGAGTGAATTATCTCAAACTCAACAGACTCTGTTAGGTCCCATATTTGATACGGGGTTGACCGCGCTACGCATTCCGGTCTACTCTTCCTACCAAAATATCGACAAGATCGATGATCTTGACTTGTATCAGCCATTCCGAACACTCGGACGATGGTTTCAGAATGCTGGCAACCTGCGAGATATGCTGCAGGATATCTGTCGTGAAAAAGGTGTGCGAAAGGACATTGTCGATCCGATTCTGGAATCTCTATCCAAATTAGAGCAGGCATGGGCAGCTTTCATTCACGCAGCGCAAAGCGGCCTTTTCAATGAGAGGGTTGCATTACTGCTAGAGCAATACAAGGAATTTCTCCACACCGCTCTATCAAGTCTCACAAAAAGCCAGTATTTGCCGCTATACCGCATTATCAACCGCGCCTGGATGATAAGTCCATCTTCGCCTGACTCTTGGGTAGTCATGCCATTGATTCACCCTCTCAAGCTGGCCTGGTGGCACAATCGCGCGCGCGCATTCAATAATTTGGTTATGCGTATGTTCGGCAGTGATGAAGCGGAGCATGTGCATGTAATAGATCACAAGATCTTGCAACGTGAAATTGGCGCTGCCTACAGCTCGCATCATATCCCTCCGGCGCTTAGTGTCGCAGACAGAGGTCTACAGGGGCAATGGTTCACGGCTTATGAGGAAGTGCAGGGATACGAACTGTTCCGACTATATATTGATCCATCAGAAATGGCTGGCTTTAATATTGCCGAATTAGCTGAAGATGAACAAGATATAGCGCAAAGTCAGGCAGTAAATGTCCTGGTCAGTGTTGTGCAAGATTATCTAGCGACATATCCATTTGCGCGCGACGGTCTAACAATCGTTTTTCTCGAGTGCAAACACTCTGCGCTACCGATCATGATGCTGGAGAAGCTTGATCAAATCAGCAGAAAAGCTCCTTTACTACAACAGCTTCATGTTACTGTTCATACTTCTCGGCATGGCGCGACTATTTATCGGCGAATTGATCAGTGGTTAAATGGGGAAATGGCGCGAACAGAGCGTGAAGGAGCCGGATACTTACCGAGAATCACCGTAGATGTGATTGAATGCTCATTGCAAGACGTGATTCGCCAAGTAGCACCGGCAGATCTTGTTTTATTGGTCGACTTTTTTACCCACAATAGTCGGCGCTTGAAAGCGAAACTTGAACAATATCAGGAAGAAACTCAAGAAAGTATCATTCATGCTCATCAGATCAAGCCTGAACCATTTGAAGAAGGAGAAGCTTTCCGCCGCCTTCGCTTAACATCGACGGCAAAACCGGATATTCTGCGACTGTTTTTGTTGTGCCAATACGCCGGTACGCTGTCCGCAGGTGAAAAACTACCAACTGTCGATCAAAATATTAATCTCTATTCTGATCTGTCACTGGAACGATGGCAGGACCTGATCGAACAACTTCACAATCACTTCAACTGGGTAGTTTGTTACGATGAGACAATCGATCGCTTCTTGTTACGAGCAGCCGCTCAGGACAAGATACAGGTTATTCGTTACGCGCTAGGCTTAGGGGTGCAACGCTTGCACCATTTGACAATCTCGTCTGCCGGTCGCGCGCAGGAAATAGTCGAACAACGACTGGCCTCTCGGCTCGAACAGATGTTGCCGACCTTTTCTCGCGATCAATGCCGGCAAATTGCCGGCCATCTGGCGAATAGAGCAAATCAGGTCTCCGGCGACATTGTATTGCGCGCGGCTGGTCCAGGGGTGTTTCTGAACGAATTGATCGGGTTAGTAGCGGCAATCTTTGAGACAGAACAGGTCTTTCGTCAGCAGTATCCTGATGGTTTGCCGGTTTGGATTCTGCTTGACGATTTTAAGCATTGGTTCAACCAGGAGAAAGTGCCAGACTTGCTCTTCATAGGTCTCAGACAAGATGACAACCAACTGAATGTAACACTTCAAATTATCGAAGCAAAATGTGTTAATGTTGATGCTGTAGAACCAGAGGCGCGCGATGCCAGGTTGCAGGTGCGAAGTGGTATCAGTAAGTTAGTGAGAGCCTTTGCGCCGGGTGGTTCTCATCTTGACGCGCCATACTGGTATGATCAGCTTTACCGGGCGATTGCCGGTAATGTGAGCCTCACCGATCGTACACGGGCGCTTTGGGAAGGGATTTGCGACGATTTGTACGCAGGCAATTTCGCGCTTAATGCCAGTGGTCATAGTATGGTCTTCTGCTATGATGGCCAGGCCGGTATTGTGAACGGGCCGGAGGTAAAGGAGTTCCCTGAAAGGTTTGCTGAAACGCCTGAGGTGCCGCTTTACGAACACCGCTACGGTCGTAAGGAATTGGTGACCGTGCTGCGTAACTTGATCCAGCAGACAAGCAGTATTGATGAGAAGCGAACGTTTGATTGGAACATGGATGATGGAGACAAAAAGGATCCTCTACCAACTACTGATCCCCTTTCCCCTCCACCCAATACATTGCCTGAACCGAGGCTCGTAGCTTCTTCCAATGATAACGAATCTTCAGAAGATAAAGAAATCCCTGGCCCACTTCCACCGGTTGATCCAGCCTGGCTGCAACAAAAAGCTGCTGAGATCGAATATGCCTTGCGTATTCGGAACTTCCAGTTTTACCCGATCAATATTGCTGATGCTGACCAGGGGCCGAGTATTATTCGGTTTAAGTTCAGACCAAAGCCTAATCAGCAGCTAAGTAAGATTCAGGCGCAAGCTCAAGATTTGGCTCGTGAATTGAGGCTAAAGTATCCTCCTTTTATCGATAACGTACCAGGAACCCATTTTATCGGAATTGATATTCCCCGCGAACCACGTGCTACTGTATATCTGCGTCCGCTTCTAGATCGATTACCTGAACCAGGACCTGCAGAATTGCCAGTTATTGTTGGCATGTCACCCGATGGGAGGCTTATCACTGAAGATTTGTCCGAATTTCCTCATCTTCTCGTCGCTGGGGCTACCAATTCGGGGAAATCAGTTTTTCTACGCAATTTATTGCTAAGCCTGCTATCTGTTTACCAGCCGGGTCAGCTAGAATTATTAATTATTGATCCAAAACAAACTGATTTTATCATTTTCGATCAGATTCCCCATTTACGTGGCGGCAAGGTTATCGTTGACATAAACTCTGCTCGCAAGGCACTGTTGGATCTTGCCCGTAGCGAGATGCCTCGGCGACAGCGGATCATTGCCAATCGGAGCATGAAGATCAAAACGTTTAATCAGCGCTACCCAGATGAGGCGTTGCCGCCAATTGTTGCAATTATTGACGAGTATGCTTTACTGAAGAACCAAATGGATCGAAAAGAACAGGAGATATTTGAGCAACAACTCAGCATCTTAGCCGCTGCAGCTCGCTCTGTAGGCATTCATCTGGTAGTAGCAACACAGCGCCCCAGTGCCGATGTGCTTACCTCAACAATCAAAGCCAATTTAGACGTGCGTGTAGCGCTACGGGTGGCTTCCATTGTCGATTCACGAGTCGTGCTTGATGCGCAGGGTGCCGAGAATCTGCTTGGCTATGGTGACATGCTCTTCCGCGGTTCTGATGGTAGGATAGTGCGTTTGCAAGCGCCATATATCGATGAGGACGAAATCAGTGAATGGCTGAAGGATCGGTTTGGCGAACGATAATCCTCTCCAACCCACTCACGCGATCCAGCGCGCCCTTCTCTGCCACGAGATTAAACCAGCGAATGCCGGGTCGTTGCGGGTCAGGTGTCTCTTCGGTAAACAACACGCGCAGACCGCTCGATTCGAGCAGGAGGGTAAGGCGGGCAGGTGGTAGCCAGGTGTAGAGCCGGCCATCGAGGGCGCGTTCACCCTCCGGCGGAGGTGTGCGATACGAGATGATCAGTCGTCCTGCCGGGCGCATGATCCGGGCCAGGTTGATCGTTGCGCTGATCAGTGCTGCTGCCGGTATGTGCATCAACACGGCGATGCAGAGCACGTTGTCGAAGCTGGCATCGGCAATTCCCGCCAGTTCGGGCAGTGCCGCTGCGCGCACTTCGATGCCGGGGTAGGCGGCGCGAGCCTCGGCGATCATCCCGGTTGATGGCTCGAACCCTACGGTTGGGAAGCCGCGCTGGTTCAACCACGCAACATCGCGTCCGCTGCCGCTGCCCACATCCGCTGTGGGTTTGCCCGGGTGAAAGAAGGTGTCAACCAGGCGATAGATCGCATCGGGGTGCAGGCTTCGTTGGAACGCTGCCTGCTGGCGGGCCAGCTCGTCATATGTTCGGATCGTTTGTGGATCGGCCATAGGCGTGATCTGCGCGTCGGTGTGGTTGTATCGGTCAGATTAGTTCAGTCCGAATCATACCATGCCACGCGGCGCGCAGGTCTGGAAGAGGCGCTGGTCGGATCGGCGGGCAGCAGTTTGTTTGAATACAGGCTCCACGCCTATGTCGTGTGGCGCAGGAGGGCAACTGTCTCGATACGAAACCGGGGCGGTCAGCGCGACCGCCCCGGCCAGCATTGGCGCGCGAGGATTTACCCTTCCAGTAGCAGCGCTTCTGGATCTTCGATCAGCTCCTTCACCTTCACCAGAAAGCGCACTGCGGTGCTGCCATCGATCAGGCGGTGATCGTAGCTGAGCGCGACGTACATCATCGGGCGAATGACGATCTGGCCGTTGACAACCACCGGACGCTCTTCGATCTTGTGCATGCCAAGAATGCCTACCTGCGGCGCGTTCAGGATCGGGGTGCTCATCAGTGAACCGTAGACGCCGCCGTTGGTAATCGTAAAGGTGCCACCCTGTAGCTCGGCCAGGCTCAATGTGCCTTCGCGCGCTTTTTTGGCCAGTTGGGCAATCTCTCGCTCGATTTGGGCAAAGGTCTTGCGGTCGGCGTCGCGCACAACCGGCACAACCAGCCCTTCATCGACGCCAACGGCGATGCCGATGTCGTAGTAGTACTTGATCACCACCTCTTCGCCCTGAATCTCGGCGTTGACGAGCGGAAAGGCCTTAAGCGCGCCGACGACAGCTTTGGTGAAGAATGACATGAAGCCCAGTCCGACGCCGTGTCGCTCTTTAAACGAGTCTTTGTGGCGGGCGCGCAGGGCCATCACGGCGCTCATATCGATCTCGTTGAAGGTTGTGAGCATTGCGGCAGTGTGCTGCGCTTCCACCAGGCGACGGGCAATCGTCAGTCGCCGGCGGCTCAGCCGCTGCCGTTCTTCACGCCGATCGCCATTCGTGGTGACACTAACCGGCGCGGGCGCAGGTGATGGAGTCGGTCGCGGTGGCGCAGGCACCGCTGCCGGTTGTGGTGGCGTTGGCGCAGTTGCCGGCGGTGGTGGCGGTGGTGTTTCAATGATTGCCGGGATGGCATGGCTGACGTGTACCCGTGACTCGTCGGCTTTGGCTGTGGCCTCGCTTGGGCCTGCGCCAGAGACCAGGCGCAGTACGTCTTCTTTCGTCACCCGTCCACCCGGGCCGCTACCCGGCACGGCGCGCAGATCGATGGCGTGCTCAGCCGCCACTTTTTGCGCTACCGGCGTTGCCAGCACCTCTGTTGCCGGCGCTGTCGGAACCGATGCAGCGGTTGAAGTGACCGCCGGAGCAGTAACCGACGGCGCTTTGGGTAATGCCCCGGCTTCGATTGTCCCTAGCAGATCGCCGATTGCCACCGTTGTGCCTTCCGGACAGGCGATGCTCGCCAATACGCCACTCTGATCGGCGGCAACCTCGAGATTCACCTTGTCGGTCTCGAGTTCGACGACCGGTTCGCCAATGGAGACTGCTTCTCCCTCTCGTTTCAACCAGCGCGCTACCGTCGCTTCAACAATCGATTCGCCTAGCGACGGCACTCGAATTTCGTATGCCATGCCGTTAACCTGCCTCTATCAGTGTAGTGAGCCTCTCCAAGCATTGTAGATATTCCACAGGCGGCAGACACAGCTTCATACAGATGACAGATCGCTCCTGCTCTGACTCGCCGGGCCTGCCGCGACGGTCGCAAATCGCTTATCGCGTCAGCGCCGTCTGGCCTGCGATAGCCGGAACCGGCGCGTCTGGTATATCGGCCACCGCTTCGCGCAGAATACGGGCCTGCTCGCGCGCGTGAATGCTATGCAGACCCTCAGCCGGACTGGCCGATTCGGCGCGTCCGACGTAGCGCAGCGTAACCCCTTCCGGCAACAGTTGTTGCAATCGCGGCCAGACAAACGTCCACGCTCCCATATTTTGCGGCTCTTCTTGCAGCCAGATCACCTCACGCAGATGCGGATACCGCTGCGTGGCAGCGCGCAATTCTTCCGTCGGGAAGGGGTAGAGTAGCTCGAGCCGCAACAGATCAACCCGACCAGCCGTCTTTTCCCATTCGGCGCTCGAGAGCAGGTCAATCGCCACCTTACCCGAACACAGGATGAGGCGGGTGACTCCTTCGGGAGCGGGAGCTTCGGCGCCCAATCCCAAGACCGGTTGGAAGCGATTGTCGGTCAGGTCGCGCAGTGACGAACTGCTGCGGGGATGGCGCAACAGGCTCTTGGGGGTCAGGATGATCAGCGGTTTGGGATCGGCGTAGAGTGAAGCGGCCTGGTAGCGCAGCAGATGGAAATATTGCGCCGCCGTGGTGCAGTTGGCGATGCGGATGTTGTCGTTGGCTGCCAGTTGCAAAAAGCGCTCCAGCCGCGCGCTCGAGTGTTCCGGGCCTTGCCCTTCGTAACCGTGTGGCAAGAGCATCACCAGCGACGGGTTTTGCCCCCACTTGGCATGACCGCTGACGATAAACTGGTCGATAATCACCTGAGCGCCATTGGCAAAATCGCCAAACTGCGCTTCCCACAGCACTAACGTGTCGGGGGCATGGCAGCTATAGCCATACTCAAAACCGAGCACGGCGGCTTCAGAGAGCGGGCTGTTATAGACCGCAAACGACGCGCGAGCCTGAGGAATGGCGTGCAGCGGAATGAAGCGCTCGCCGGTAACCACGTCGTGCAGGACGGCGTGGCGGTGGCTAAACGTGCCTCGCTCGCTGTCTTGACCAGTTAAGCGGATGGGTGTGCCGTCGGCGAGAATGCTGGCGAAGGCCAGTGCTTCAGCGTGCCCCCATTCGATGCCATTCTCTTCATAAATCGCCTGGCGGCGGCGTTGTAACATGCGCTCGAGTTTGGGATGAACGGTAAAGTTTTCCGGTCGGTCGAGCAGCGCCTCGTTGAGTTCGATCAACGTCTTGGCCGATACCGGGCGGGCAAAGATCGGCGGTCGGCGCAGCGGCTGCGGGTCAGGCGGTGGCGGGGCCGGTGGTAGCGAAGCGGCCAGACGTTGCCGTTCGCGCACCTTCTCGAATGCCTGCTGAAGCTTCTGCATCACGGCATCGACGCGCGCCTGCGCCTCTTCGCGCGTAATAATCCCGCGACGTTCGAGTTCACGCGCCCAAATCTCGCGCGCGGTCGGGTGATTGCGAATGCGCTCGTACATCTTGGGTTGGGTAAACTCCGGCTCATCACCTTCGTTGTGCCCCCAACGTCGGTAGCCGACCAGGTCGATCAGAAAATCTTTCTGAAACTTTTCACGGTAGGCCGAGGCCATGCGCGCTGCAGCGATGCAGGCTTCAACATCATCAGCATTGACGTGAACAACCGGAATTTCCAGCCCGCGGGCCAGGTCACTGGCATAGAGAGTCGAACGCGAATCGTTGCTATCGGTGGTAAACCCGATCTGGTTGTTGATAATGATGTGAATTGTCCCGCCAGTGTGGTATCCCTTCAAGCGGGAGAGGTTGAGCGTTTCGGCCACAATTCCCTGACCGGGGAAAGCGGCATCACCGTGGATCAAGATCGCGAGCGACTCCTTCTCATCCTCTTCGGGGAAGCCTGGCCGATGCCGACGCTCTTGAGCGGCGCGCGCGCGCCCTTCGACCACCGGGTTGATAAACTCCAGATGGCTGGGGTTGGGCGCCAGCGTAATCGGCATTTCGGCCACGCCACTCTCGCGGTAGGCCTTGCGCGCGCCCAGGTGATACTTCACGTCACCGGTCCAGCCCTCATATGTATCTTTGGTATAGTCGGGCGAGTGAAACTCGGTCAGGATCATCGAATAGGGCTTGCCAAGGATGTGAGCCAGCACATTCAAGCGGCCACGATGAGCCATGCCGATCACGACCTCTTTAGTGCCGGCAGTGGCGGCATTGCGGATAATTGCATCGATCATCGGGATGAGCATATCGCAACCCTCGATCGAAAACCGCTTTTGACCGGGGAAGGTTTTGTGCAAAAAGCGCTCGAAGGTCTCAACCTCGGTCAGGCGGTCGAGCAATTCGCGCTGCCGTTCGGCATCCATCCCGCCAAAAAAGCGCCGATCTTCGGCGGCTTCGCGGATCCAGGCTCGTTCGCGATAATCTTGAATCTGGTCAGTCTCGTACCCAATCGAGCCGGAATAGGCCTGCCGCAAACGTTCAACGCCCTCGGCGGCATTGCGCACCTGGGTGGCAATCGGCCCGCGCACAATATGCGCCGGCAGGGCCGCCAGGTCAGCCTGAGTCACGCCATGCGTGGCCAGCTCAAGACCGGGATCACCGGGAGGATCGCTGCCCAGCGGGTCGATCCGGGCTGCCAGGTGACCTAGTTCGCGGATGTATCGGATTAAGCGCGCTGCGCCAACAATGCGCGTCACGTCGAGTTGGGGTTGGCCGCGTTCATCAGTCGATGCCAGACCTTCGTCTGGCGGCGTCCATTGGGCAAAGAAGGCGCGCGTCGCTTCATCAACCGAATTGGGATCGACGCGGTAACGTTCGTACAATTCGATCAGATAGCCGGCATTTGGGCCGTAAAAACCATTCCATTCATTCATGCCTCGCCCGCTCCTTGGTCGTTTGATACCGACAGCCGGTTTTTTGTTAAGAATGTCACAAATAATGAATGATTGCGCAACACTTTGCGTTGCTCTGCCGCTTCTATTGTACCACGTTGACTGCACAGCGTTTCAAGGCAAAAAAACAACGCGGCCAGAGGCCGCATCGTCTTGTCGGAGCGACGAGAAGAGGGTGTAGCTTATGCGCCGGCAATCGCGTTGCAGGCCGCCGCAACTCCTAGCATGGCGCCAAGCGTGACCAGGACGGCCAAAAACTGGGCCAGCCGGTAAGGCATCTCGTAGCGCGTAGCCGGTCGAGAAACTGAGGTAATCCGCTCCCGCTGCATGTTTGCCTCACTTGTAACAGGTTACATGTTTTATCGTATATTGTCATGATATCCATTTGATATAATGCGTCACCAGAGAGAAATGCTTCCAACCGGTGGGGAAGATCTACCTGAGCGGTGATGAACGGCGTCAAAATTTTGCAAAATTGTTACCAAATTCGCGCTCCAAAAATGGTACGATAAGCCTCGCAACTGACTGACGTTTGCTTCTCCACAGGCGATCTTGCGATCGGTGTATGGCATATGGTCGCTGACTCAGAGATGCGACTTCGGCAGATTCGCGTGGATCCGAAAGTGTTTGGAGCGTGGTATGGGAGTTGAGACTGTCATCATCTTCTGCTCACTGCCTCTCATCTTGATCGCAGGTGTGATAGGTTTTTTCATTGGCCTGAGCGTGGCGCGCCGAGCCGATCCGCGCTCGCAATTCGCCGATCTGGTGCAATTCTGGCGGCAAACCCAACAAATTGATCAAGCTACCGCCGATCGGCTGCTGAAATTGTTGTGGAGCCGTGAGATGCCCCGGGTGGCAGAATCGGTAGAACTTGATGAGTCACGCCAGGTACCATCTACCGATGTGGCAGATGGTATACCCGCGCCGGCTCAACCGGTGCCAGAACCGATGTCGATGCTCGCGACACGTTCGGCAAGCGATGCGCCATTATCTTCCCTGACAGTCGAACCGATAGCGCCGCCAGATCGCGCGCCATTGCCGGAGGGTGGGAACGTTCCGGTTACGCCAGTAGATGAAAAGCCGTTCGTGGCTGCGGCTGATTTACCGGAAGCGAGCCGTGCCGATCGGCTGTCGCCATTCGTTGCCGCGCTCCTCTCGCTGGGAATGCGGCGGATGTTGCTTGCTATTGGCACATTTCTGGTTGTCGTTTCGAGTCTGGTGCTCGTGATCTTCAACTGGAACAGCTTCGTTCCTGTGACGCAGGTCGGGATTATCGCGGCATTGACAGCCGGTCTGTGGGGGCTGGGGCGATGGCTGGAGCAGCGAGAGGATTTTGCCGCTGCTGGCCGCAACTTGAGCGCAGTGGCGGCATTACTGGTTCCCGTTGTCGCCTTCTCTTTTACTCGCCCTGGTTTGCTGAATCTTGATCCTCCGCTCGCTTTCCTGCTGGTCAGTGGATCAAGTGCGCTGCTGTACACGATTGGCGCCTGGCTTTCCAGACGGCTTTTCTACAGTTTGGCCGCAAGCGTGGCAGTATGCGCCACGATGATCAGCTCGTTCTGGCAATGGAATGTGGCCGCGCTCTGGCAGCCGGCCTGGTCGTTTAGTTTGTGGTTGTTGGCATCGATTGTTGCCCGGTGGCTGGCGCAGCGGAGTGCCGTTCCGCTCGCGCTGGGGCCGCGTATCTTGCAATGGGCTGGCCCGCCGGTGTCGTTGCTGGTAAGCCTGAGCTTCTTTCTAGCCGATCCAACTGTCATGACCGCGCCAGCCACGTTGACGGCGCTGGCGTTGGGGGCCGTGTTCTGGGGTGGTTTAGGGTGGTTTGACCGCCAACCAAACTGGTGGTGGGCTACTGCGCTCATCTTGCCCGTGGCCGCGCTGGTAGGATCGGTCTTACCCAATGTCGGCCCAAACTGGATCACGCAAGGCTTTGCCGCGCTCGCGCTGGGATATGTTGGATTGGCCGCTGCGACCGAACGGCGCTCGTCTGGCTATGCTCTGCCGCTGCTGGCTGTGGCGCCGGTGTTGGGGTTGGTGGTCATTGGCGCGACACTCGACCGCTCGGCGGTAATCCGGAACTATCCGCTGTTGATCGGGACGGCAGGCCTGGCGTTGACGTTGCTCGAACGTGGCCGACTGGTGGTGTTGCAGGCCCGTCGCGCGCTGGTCGGCACACTGTTGCTCGGTCTGGCAATCGTGCTGGTTGCCGGTTGGACGGCTATGGTCGGTGAGACGGTGAGTCAGCGCCTGTTCATTGCGCTGCTGGTCGGGGGCAGCGCGTTTCTGACGCAGGCTGTGCCGATGGTGGGGCGGATCGCGTATGCGCCGGCGACGTGTCGCTTCGTGGGGGCCGGGCTGGTTGCATTCACGGCGCTTGCACTTGTCCTGGTTGATGTCGATCTGCGCATCCTGGCGCTGGCGCTGGCAATGGCGCTCTACGGCTGGCAGGCTGCGCGCGCGCGTCATAGCTGGTGGGCGCTGAGCAGTTTGACGGCGGGCGTGTTGTTCGTGGCAGCCGGATTGAGCCGGCTGGGATGGCTGGCAACGTTGGAACACTATCTCCTGGCCGGGATGGGCCTGGCTGGTCTGCTCGGGATTGGCGGGAGTCTGCTCCGCCATGGGTCGCAACAGTATTGGATGAAACCGGCGCTGGGCTGGGCGGGCCTGTTGAGTGGCCTCAGTTCCCTGTTGTTGCTGGTCGCTTTCACGCAACCAGGGCTGATTGCAGTGAGTGCCGCTCTGCTTGGTAGCGCAGGCTGGGTCGTGATGAGCGCCATCTGGCGTCGCTGGTGGATGGGGTATCCGGCGGCGACTCTGCTGACTATAGGATGGATGCTGGCTGTCATCGGTAGATTTCTCGATTGGAGTGGTGGTCTCAGCGCGCTGGCAGTGCTGGCCGTTCCCCTCAGCGCCGGGTATGGTCTGTTTGCGCTGGCCCTGCGCCGCTGGCCAGATTACGACCGCCCCTATGCCCATTTTGCGCTGGGTATCGCGTTGCTGATACCGCTCCCGGCGTTGCTGGTTGTGCTGGAGCATTGGGCGCAACTCGCCGCGCCGGCTGCTCTGGTCAATCTCCCGCTGGCGACGATCGGATCGGCGGCCATTCTGGCTGCCGGCGCGGTAGCATACCGGCGCTGGCGGATTGCGAGTCTGAGCCTGATCCATCTGATGATTGCAGTTGGCGGACTGGCTTACTGGCTGGCGCCGCGTGATGGGTTGGTAGTTGGCTGGACGCTGCTCGCGGCAGCCAGTGCGACAATTATCGGCAGTGTGTTTGCGCAGCGTCGATGGATGGCGCCAGAGCTGCGCATGATCGGTCGTGACAGCTACGGGATTGGTGGCGTCGCTGGGCTGGTGGCGCTATCGTCGCTCTTCACCGGCGACCTGAGCAGTCTGATCTGGCCATTGCTGGTATGGGCACTGGTTACCGCGATCGTTACCGCTCACGAGCAGAGTGAATTCGGCGCTACGCTCAGTCTGCTGGCGCTCATCGGCAGTATGGCCGGAGGTTTGGCGTTGACCGTGTTGTCTGCGCCATGGCAGGCGGCCTGGTTAGCGCTGACGCTTCTGCTGCCGGTGATGGCCGGCTGGCTGGCGCAGCGCTGGCCGGCTGGCGCTTGCTGGTATCGACCAACCCTGTGGACACCGCTGGTGGTTGGGTTACTGGCGATCGCGATTGCCGCTGCCGATATGCGCGCGCTGGTGGTTGCTCTGGTTAACGCCGGTGTCGTTCTGGTCACAATCACTGTGCGTGAACGGCGCAGCGAGTATGGCTATCTGGCCGGAGCAGCATTTGTTGCTGCCAGTCTCGGTCAATTTACAGTCTGGGAAGTGGCTGAGATCCAGTTCTACGTCATTCCGGTTGGCGCTTACCTGCTGGTGCTGGCAAACGGCATTCGCCACTTCCAGCGCAACAATGGATTGGCGCGGCTGGTGGACACCGGTGCGGTGGTTTTGCTGTTGGGAGTGACGCTGATTCAGGCCGCCGGTTCAGCCAGTAACATCTTCTTCATCCTGCTGGTCGGCGGCGAGTCGCTACTGGTCGCCGTATATGGCGGTCTGCTGCGGTTGCGGGTGCCGTTTATCGGCGGAATTGCCGGTATTGTGGTCAGTGTGCTCTGGCTGGTTGCCAACGCAGCGCTGATGCTCAACCAATGGCTGCTACTGGGGAGCCTTGGTCTGCTAATGCTGGTGGCCTACGTCTTGCTCGAACGGCAACAAGCGGTTCTCCGGCGCCTTGGGCGCGACTGGGCACTGCGGTTGCAGCAATGGCGTTAAGCAACGGATAACAACGTGGTCGAGCGGCCCGATCTGGGCGGCTCGACCACATCAAAAGCATTGATAACAACAAAATCTACGCAAACCGATCGGCAACCAGCGCCGTCAGATCGGCGACGCGCACCGAATAGCCCCACTCATTGTCATACCAGGCGACAATCTTGAAGAAATCGTCACCCATGCTCATCGTCAACGGCAAATCGACGACACTACTGTAGGTTGTGCCAATGAAATCGGTGCTCACCAGCGGATCATGGCTGACGCCGAGGATACCCTCTAGCTCCTCGCTCTCGCTGGCCTCAATAAATGCCTGATTGATCTCTTCGACCGATGTCTTGTTGCTCAGCAAGACCGAGAAATCGACCATTGAGACGGTCGGCGTTGGCACGCGAACGGCATAACCATGGAATTTGCCCTTCAGCTCAGGAATCACCAGGGCCACCGCCTTGGCAGCGCCAGTGGTGGTGGGAACCATATTGATCGCTGCCGCGCGCGCCCGGCGCAGATCCTTATGGACATTATCTTGCAAATTCTGATCCATCGTATACGAGTGGATCGTCGTCATCAGACCACGCTCGATGCCGAAGCGATCGTTGAGTACCTTCGCCACCGGCGCAAGGCAGTTGGTCGTGCAGGAGGCGTTGGAGATGATATGATGCTTTTCGTGGTCGTACTTCGCGTCGTTAACGCCGAGGCAGATCGTAATATCTTCACCCTTCGCCGGCGCAGTGATGATCACCTTCTTTGCGCCTGCTACCAGGTGCGCTTTGGCCTTCTCAGCGTCGGTGAAACGCCCGGTCGACTCGATGACAATATCTACGCCCAGCTCTTTCCACGGCAACGCTGCCGGATCGCGCTCGGCCAGCGTTAGCAATTCATAGCGCACATCGTCCTGTTCAACCACAATCGCCTTATCAGTCACCGTTACTTCGCCATCAAATGCGCCATACGTCGAGTCGTAGCGCAGCAGATGGGCAAGGGTTTGAGCGTCAGTCAGGTCGTTAATTGCAACAATCTCAAACTCTTCAGGATAGTACTCCAGCATCGCCTTGAAGCTTTGGCGCCCGATCCGGCCGAAACCATTAATAGCGACGCGAACCATGCAAGCCTCCTTAGACACTCAAGCGATTGCGCTTCGGCTGAATGCAACCGCAAGCGGCAATAGTACGGCAGACAACTGTTGTCTGACGCGGTCATTATAGCATCTTTGCCTGCCGGTTCGGATACCGATCTCTGCCCGTCGAGTGAAGAAATGCCTACTTAACGCCTGCCGGGGAATGATAGGTCACAGACGCAATGCCGGGAAGCGGGTAAAGATTGTATCATAACAATAACCATTCCCCTGGCATTTCTGCTACAATGTGTAGTAATTTCGAGTTTTCACTCTCTTAAGGGGTGACAGTATGCTCATCGACATTGGCGCATTGGCAGTGATCGGGTTCTTCGGTTTCATCGGCTTGCGGCGCGGCGCCTGGCCGAGCGGGTTCATTCTGGCCGGCACATTGATCGGCACTGTGCTGGTCGATCTCTGGCAAAATGGGGTGATCGATCTCCTGGCATGGGTTGGGCTGGCGACGGGTTGGCCGCTCTTCCTGGCGCTGAGCGGTTTGCTGACGCTGGCGATTATCGTTGGTTATGGGATCGACGTTATCGCCGAGCTTGGAGTGGAAGACGCTGAAGAGTGGTCGCACCGCCTGGTCGGCACCGGGATCGGGCTTATCAACGCTGCGCTCACGCTCACCTATCTGGTGAAGTATGCGCAGATAGCCTGGTCAGAAGCGGCTGTTGCCTCACAATTAGCGGCCTCTACCGTCATACCGATGGTGATCGAGCTGTTGCCCTGGGGCATGCTGGCGATTACGCTGCTTGGCCTCTTGATTCTGACCCTCCGCTTGTTGCACAAGTTCCACAGTGAGCGCATGTTGTACCTTGAAATGCCGGCTTCGCCGCAAGAGGCTGATCGGCGCGTGTTAGATCACGTCACGCAGGCACTCGAACGGCGGCGACGGTAGTAGCGCAGGTAGTGTCGGGCTTTACCGGTGGATGGAACCCAGTGGCTTGCCTAACCATTCGGCGTAGAGTTCACCAAACCTCCCCGCAGCCAGCGCTGCCCGCACTTCGGCCATCAGATTGAGCAAGAAAGCAACGTTGTGCAGACTGACCAGTCTGATGCCGAACAATTCTTTCGAGCGGCACAGATGGTGTATATAGGCGCGCGAGAAGTGACGGCAGGTATAGCAGGTACATCCCTCTTGCAATGGCCCTGGGTCGTCGCGTAGCGCCGCATTGGTAACATTCAGTCGCCAGTTGCGTTCGCGATTGCGCACCAGCGCCGCGCCATGCCGGCCAAGTCGGGTTGGGCTGACGCAGTCAAACATATCGATACCGCGCGCTACCCCCTCTAACAGATCATCGACATCGCCGACACCGAGCAGATGGCGCGCCATGCCATCAGGCAGATAGGGGACAGTCATCTCAACCACCTCGTACATTTGCGCTTTGTTCGCTCCCAGTGACCCGCCGATACACAATCCATCAAGTTCCAGTTGACTGATGAATTCAGCGCTGGCCCGGCGCAAGTCAGGGAAAATACCGCCATGCACAATACCAAAGAGCAATTGATCGGGATTGGGCAGCGCATTCCGGTTGCGTTGTTGGTGCGCTGCCAGACAGCGTTCGGCCCAGCGGTGGGTGCGGGCCATACTCTGCGCCGTGTACTCGTAGCCGGCGCGAAATGGCGGTAGTTCGTCGAAACAGACAATCACGTCGGCGCCGAGATGGTGCTGCACTTCAATACTGCGCTCTGGCGTGAAGACGTGGCGCGAACCGTCAAGGTATGATTTGAAGATGACCGCTTCTTCGGTCACGGTGACCATATCGTTCAGGCGCGCCGGATGGGCGGGACGCCGACCTTTTACTTCATCGGCAATGCCGCCATAGACGAGCGAGAAGACCTGAAAGCCGCCACTATCGGTTAGAATGGGACCATCCCAGCTCATAAACCGGTGGAGGCCGCCGTGACGGGCGATCAGTTCGTGGCCCGGTTGCAGGTAGAGATGATAGGTATTGCCGAGAATGATCGATGCGCCGTGCTCGCGCAATTCGCGCGGACTGAGTGATTTGACGGTTGCGCGGGTGCCTACCGGCATAAAGACCGGCGTTTCAACGACGCCATGCGCTGTCTGTAAGCGACCGGCGCGGGCGCGGCTATGGGGATCGCGGGCAGTGATCGTAAAGTGACTCATACAATTCTATTTCAGCGCAAAGGCGCGCGAGCGTCCTCTCTTCGCATTTGTTACAGGATTGGTATTATACAACGATGTTCGATGCTGACCGTAATGTTTCCAGGCGGCGCTGACGACCGTGCTATAATGCCGGCTATTCGTTGCAGGCAGAGTATGAGGCATAACCGTGACCGGACGATACATTCTGGCAATCGATCAGGGCGGCAGTGGGAGTCGCGCTGTTATCTACGATGATGAGGGGCAAGTGCGAGGGTATGGCTATCGCGCGGTGGGGCGAGTGTCACCACAGCCGGGGTGGGTCGAGCAGCGGCCTGCGCTGGTGGCGCGGAGTGTTGCCATAGCTATCAATGAGGCTTTGGCAAAGGCCGGCGCGCGCGGGAGAGATCTGCTGGCGTGCGGCATCACCTCACAACGCGATACAGTCTTTGCCTGGCATGCCCGCACTGGGCGACCAATCGGCAATGCGATCACGTGGCAAGACCTGCGCGCGGCACCACTGGTGGCGGCTCTCGATGAGACGCCACTGGCTCCGCAGCGGCGGGAGCGGCTGGGTCAGTTCCCCGGCGCTTATGCCGGGGCGATGCATATGGCCTGGCGGATGCAACACGATGCCGCGTTTCGGCGCGCTGCCGAGCGGGGTGAATTGCGGGTGTCGCTGGCGGCAGGCTGGATTGTGCAGGCGTTGGGCCGGCCCGCCGAGCACGCGCTCGATCACTCGCTCTTGCAGGCGATGACCGTCTACGATCCGCGTCGGCGCGCGCTATGGGACGAATGGATCGATGCGTTGCGCATCCCGCGCGCTGCCTTGCCGGTGGCCCGCTCAACCATTCATCATTTCGGCGAATTGCATCTCGATGGCGCCGCAGTGCCGGTGCTGGCCATGATGACCGACCAGCAGGCGGCTCTCTTCGGCTACGATTGTCGGCTGCCCGGTCAGGCGGTAGCCACCCACGGCACTGCCTCATTTGTGAACGTGGTTGCCGGTTCAGTCGCACCGCCGCAGGGCATTTGCAAAACCTATCTGGCCTGGGAGCTTGACGGTATGCCAACCTATGCTATGGAAGCGGATATGACAACCACCGGCGCGGCGGCCAACTGGTTACGCGAGATCGGTCTGGTATCCCGGGTAGCCGACCTTGACCGACAGGCGCGGCAGGTGTCAAACAGTGGCGGGGTCGTGTTTGTGCCGGCGTTAAACGGGCTGGGTGTGCCGAGCGAAGATCGCAGCGCGCGGGGCGCCATCTTTGGCCTGGCGCTAGGTGTGAAGGTCGGACACATTGCGCGCGCCTTCTACGAATCGATCGGGTTTCAACTCTTCGACATCCTGGCGACCATGCGGTCAGAGGCCGGGTTAAGCATCACCGAGCTGCGGGTCGGTGGCGGGCTGGCTGCCAGCGATCTGGCCTGCCAGATCCAGGCCGATCTTAGCGGCGTCACGCTGGTGCGCGCGCGCGATACCGAAACAACGGCTCGCGGTGTAGCTCTGCTGGCCGGGATTGGGGCCGGGGTCTGGTCGTTAACGTCATTGCCTGAGTTGATCGACGACAATGCCGTTCGTTTCACGCCGGCAATTACTGATGAAGAGCGGGTTGTCAGGCATGCGCGGTGGCAGCAAGCAGTAGATCGCGCAAAAGGGTGGGTAAAGTAAAACGGTAGTACGATAACTATCAATAGTAATTTTACCCAATTTCCATGACTTTGTTTCCGATTTCGTTGCCTGCGCGGTTGCCGAAGCAGGCAACAGCTTCTATAATAGAGAAACAAATCATCGATGCTTATCGCTGGCAATCATTGGGTATGATGAGGTGACCCATGGGTTTGATCAAACGGGTTGGCACCAAAGCTGTAAATGCGCAACCATCCGAAACCGACGCTGCCGAAGAGGGCACCCGTCAGATCGGCCCATCCGCTCATACACCAGAAGAGGGCACTCGTCAGATGCAGGCCCGTCCGCTGGGGCAGGGCGAGGAGGGTACCCGGCAGATGGAGGCGCGGCCTGTCGCTCAGTCACGACCAGCCGCTCCGGCGATGCTTAGCCCTGGCACCATCTTGCAAGGGCGCTATCAGGTCGAGGGGCCTATCGGAATCGGTGGCATGAGCGTTGTCTATCGCGGTCGTGATCTGCGCTTCAAAGATGTCGTTCGCTACTGCGCGATTAAAGAGATGGCGCAGAGCGCACCCGACTCACAGACCCGGCTCCTCAATCTCAAGAACTTCCAACGGGAAGCGAGTTTGCTGGCTACGTTGCAACATCCGGCTATCCCCAAGGTGTACGACTTTTTCGAGGAGCATGGAAAAGTCTACCTTGTGCTCGAATTTATTCCCGGTAAAGACCTGGAAACAGTGCTGGAAGAGCAGGGCAAGCCGATTGATGAAGCGCGAGTGGCGCGGTGGGCAGTGCAGATTTGTGATGTGTTGAACTATCTGCATAATCACAAGCCGGAGCCGATTGTCTTCCGCGATATGAAGCCGTCAAACGTGATGGTCACCGGCGATGATCGGATTGTGCTGATCGACTTTGGTATTGCTCGTAACCTTAATCGCAGCGACCGTAAAGGCACGATGATCGGTACTGAAGGGTATTCACCACCCGAGCAGTACCGCGGTGTTGCCGAGCCGGTGGGTGATATTTATGCGCTTGGCGCAACGTTACATCATCTCTTGACCAATACCGACCCTCGCCTTGAAACTCCCTTTACCTTCCAGGAACGTCCCGTTCGCCAGATCAACCCCGCGGTGTCGCCCGAAATGGAAGCAGTGGTGGCGCGCGCGCTTGAGTACGATATGTCAGCGCGCTGGCAGAGCGCCGAAGAGTTTCGCCAGGCATTGCTGACAGTGCCGGCGCTGGCCGAGATGGTTGGCAGCAAGATCGCCAGCCCGGCGCCGGCGGTGGTCAAAGGCAAGAGCGCGCAAACAACCGAGCTGGTCTGGCGGTTTAAGTGTGAAGATGAGGTGCGCTCATCGCCGTTTGTGAGTGGTGGGTTGGTATTTGTCGGCTGTTACGATACCAATCTCTACGCAATTGACGCTGCGCGTGGCGAGTTTCGCTGGAAGTATGCGACCGAAGGCGGCATCAGTTCGTCGCCGACCGTCTGGCAGGATACGGTCTTCATCGGCTCGGAAGATGGCAAGCTCTACGCGCTCGATATGCGGCGCGGCAGTCTGCGCTGGAGTTTTCGCACCGATAAGCCGATCCGTTCGTCGCCACGAGTCGAGGACCGGGTGGTTGTTGTCGGCTCGGATGATCAGCACGTCTATGCCGTTGACGGTATGCGCGGTACGCTTATCTGGAAGTATCGCACGTGGAATCCCATTCGCTCATCGGCCTGCATTAACGGCACGTCGGTCTTTATCGGTGGTGATGACGGTAATGTCTACTGCCTTGACGCGCGCACCGGTTCGGTCAAGTGGAAGCAACGCACGCAGCAGCCGGTGCGCTCGACGCCGGCATATAGCGAGGGGCTGGTTTTCGTCGGTTCGCTCGATCAGAATCTGTATGCCCTCGACGCCGAGGGTGGCTGGCCGGCCTGGCGTTTTCGCACCGGTCACTATATCAACTCATCGCCGTGCGTCGTCGGCACTCGCGTCTTTGTTGGTGGCGTCGATGGCAACATGTACGCTCTCGATACCAAAAACGGACGCCTGGTATGGAAGTATGAAGCAGGCAGCCAGATTACCTCGTCGCCGCGCGTCGAAGGTGGACGACTCTATTTCGGCGCAGTCGATCAGGCAGTCTACTGTCTCGATGCCGGCAGTGGTCAGTTGATCTGGAAGTATCTGACGGAAGGCCCTGTTGTGTCATCGCCGATGATCGTGAATGGCATTGTCTATATCGGCTCGATGGATCATCATCTCTATGCGCTGAAAGCGTAGGGGATACTGGCAAGGGGAAGCTGCTGTGACGCCAGACGAAACTGCTCCCGCTACTGATGAAACACCTACAGAACCGATGAGCCTGGCTGATATTGAAGCGGCGCGGCGGCAACAGGCACAACTGACGTCGCCCGAAGAGGATGGCACTCGCCAGATCGGTCAAGATTATCAGCCGGCTCTGACATTACGCCGCTCGGCGCAAGGCTTCGCTGCCGCTGCGCTGCGTGACATAGGACGAGTGCGCGAGTCGAATCAAGATTGCGCTCTGGCGATGATTATGACTCTGCCGCGCGAAGGGAGCGATGTGCCGGTTGGTTTGTTTATCGTGGCTGACGGTATGGGTGGTCATCATGGCGGCGAAGTGGCCAGCCGGCTGGCAGTGCAGACGGTATTGACCAGTGTGCTCGAACGACTCGTGTTGCCGTTGATCGAAGATGGCCTGAATGACGCTTTGCAACCGCTCATGATCGAAGCGGTGCAAGAGGCAAATGCCGCCATCTGGCGCGAATCGCAGGCGCTCGGTTCAGATATGGGCACTACATGCACGGCGGCGTTAGTGATCGGTCACGGTCTGTATGTGGCTCACGTCGGTGACTCGCGCTGCTACGTCTACGAGCCGGGTGGGTTGCGTCAGCTTACCACCGATCATTCAACTGTCGGACGCCTGATTGCGCTCGGTCAGCTCGATCCCGATGAAGCGCGCGATCATCCGCTGCGCAACCAGCTCTACCGCACTGTTGGTCAACAGCCGCAGATCGCCGTTGATTTCGTCTACCATCAACTAAATAACTGTTCCCATATCGTTCTGTGCAGCGATGGCCTCTGGAGCCTGGTTGACGAGCGGGCGATCGAACAGGCGCTTCAGCACAGTCCCTGGCCGCAAGATGTCTGCCGTGAGCTGATTGCATTGGCCAATCTTGCCGGCGGTGACGACAATATCTCGGCGGTCGTGGTGTCGCTACCGCTTGATGAGGGTCAGCGATGAGCAATGTTAACCTGCGCATTACCGCCAGTCGTAGCATACTTCCGGCTACCTCTGAGCCGCAGGTGCTCTATGCCCTGGTCGAGCTGACAGCGCAGAGTAGCGCTGCGAAAATGCCCCGGTTGCCGCTCAATCTTTGCCTGGTCATCGATCGCAGTTCGTCAATGCGGGGAGAGCGCTTGCAACAGGTCAAGCAGGCGGCAATGCAGATCCTCGACCTGCTCGGCGATAACGAGAGCTTTGCCCTGGTGACGTTCAACGACCGGGCCGAAGTGGTTGTGCCGGCGCAACTGGCGCGGGCGCGGGCAGAAATTAAACGTCAGATCGGCGCGATTGATGCCGCCGGCGGCACCGAGATGGCAACCGGCCTCGCGTTAGGGCTGCAAGAGCTGCAACGGGCAATGATGCCACGCGCGGTTCATCGCCTGTTATTACTGACCGATGGCCGCACCTATGGCGATGAAAGTCGTTGTGTCGAAATTGCCCGGCGCGCGCAGTCGCGTGGGATCGGCATTACTGCGCTTGGGATCGGCAGCGAGTGGAACGAAGATCTGTTAGAGACGATTGCCGCCCGAGAGAATAGTCGTACCCATTACATTACCTCTGCTGCCGAGATTACAAAGATCTTTACCGCCGAAGTTGAGCGCATGCACAGTATCTTTGCTCAGGATGTGCAGGCGCGGCTGGCGCTGCAACCTCAATCACTGGTGCGGTCGCTCGATCGCGTGCGCCCCTTTATCGGGCCGTTGCCGGTGATCGAAGAATCTGATTTTGTCTGGACAGCGGCTCTCGGTGATTGGCCGGAGCAGGATGTCCAGGCTTTGCTACTGGAAATAGTTGTGCCACCGTTGCCGCAGGGACGACACACTATAATGCGTTTGAGCATCCGCTACCGCACTCCCGGCAGTGATAGCGTCATCCAAAGCCAGGAGCAAACGCTGTCGGTGGTCTTGCGCGATCCCGATGAGGTTGGTGACGATGTGGATCCAACCGTCAAGCACTGGCTGGAACGGTTAGTGGCTTACCGGTTGCAGGCCAGCGCATGGCAAGCGGCGGAAGAAGGGAAGCTCGAAGAGGCGACACGGCGCTTGCAGATGGCCGGCACACGTCTGTTTGAGGCAGGCCAGGTCGAGCTGGCTCGCGCGGTGCAAGAAGAAGCCACTCGCTTGCTTCGTTCCGGACAGGCCAGCGCTGAGGGGCGCAAGCGAATTAAGTATGGCACTCGCGGTCTGATCGGGCGCGAAGAGCAATCATAAGCCGGAGCGCGTAATCTATGATCATTTGCAGTCATTGTCAGGCGCAGCAACTGGAAGGGACAATCTTTTGCACGGTTTGCGGGGCGAGTTTGCTCAGCGCCAGGTCGCAGCGCCAGACGACTGCCTCGCTGAATCGGGCTGCCGAAGTTGCCCAGCAGATTGAAGATGAAGTGACAATCTTACCGGCGCCAACGCATGAGGTCGCCGGTCCGGCGCTTGCGCTTGTCGTGATCAGTTCTGGTCGTCGAATCGAATTGCCGGTTGCGCCTGAATTGATTATCGGTCGCAAAGACCAGCAGCGTAATTTCTTTCCCGATGTTGATTTCAGCCTCGATGGTGGCTACGATGCAGGTGTCTCCCGTCGCCATGCCCGGATCATCTGCGAGAATGGTAGCTATGCAATCGAAGATCTTGGGAGCTCGAATGGGACGTTTCTCAACCGCCAGCGTGTGCCTCCCAGCCAACCGATGCCGTTGCGCCATGGCGACGAGGTGCAGTTTGGAATGTTGTTGGTGCGGTTTGAGTTGAAATTGTGATAGCAACGTGCTTGCGGAGGCTTCTCTATGCCGAAAACGATCATCCTTCACCTCACCGGCGAGGATCCGTTGCTGGCCGATATCGATCAGGAACCACAGCCCGGCGATCTCTTTATTAAAGTTACCAATATGCGCAAACGTGATGGCAAGCCGGTGCCATATCTGGCTGCCGGTGTGCAGGCGGTGATCTTCCCCTGGCATCGCATCACCTTTATCGAGTTGATGCCGAGCGAGGAGGAACGCAGCCAGGTCATCGATTTCTTCCGCCAGTGAGCACTCTGTTACGGCAAGTCATTCCCCCGGCCCACGATCTGTTTTATCGGCGTGGTGATCCTAACGATCGTCGCCTGGGTGAAGTAGTTGTTCCCGGTGTAGCCGGCTACGATGCGGCGACAGTTGTTATTCTCGGTTGTCCGCAGGATATTGGCGTGCAACGCAACCGGGGCCGGCCCGGCGCCGCTCACGGGCCGGCAGCGATTCGACGTTGCCTCTATCGGCTTGGGGTAGCCGAAATCTCCGACCTGTCGATCTGCGATCTCGGAGATACGCCGGTCAATGGTGACCTGGAAACAATCCATGCCCTTCACCGCGAAATAGCGGCCCAAATCATTGCAGATGGCAAACTTCTGATCAGTCTCGGCGGCGGCAACGACATCAGCTATCCCGATATGGCGGCGCTGGCACTGGTGGCGCCGCCAACACTGGCAATTAATGTCGATGCCCATTACGACGCGCGGGCCGATCAGCCGGCCAATAGCGGCACGCCTTACCGGCAGTTGATCGAAACCGGCTTGATCGATCCGCGCCGCTTTTGGGTCTTTGGCGCGCAACCTCATGCCAACTCGCCAATCTATACCGATTACCTGCGCGAGCGAGGGGCAACGATCGTTGAACTGTCGGCAGCTCGTCAACACGGCGTGGTCGCGATGATGCAAGCAATGCTGGCGGCCAGTGACGCAGTCAGTATCGGGTGGGGATTCGATCTTGATGTGGTACAATCATCTGAAGCGCCTGGAGTCAGCGCGCCCAACCCGCTCGGCATGCGCGGTGATGAGCTGGTGGCGCTATCGATGCTGGCCGGCGCCGAGCCGCGCACTCGTCTGATCGAGATAAGTGAACTCAATCCGACATACGATATTGATGATCGCACTGCTCGCCTGGCCGCCGTTGTGATCTGGTATGCGCTGATGATGGTTGCCCAGCAGCGCTCAGATTGATAGACTATCGGAACCTGGAATTTAAGGTCAACGATGCAGACACTCTCGAACTCCTCGCACCGACGCGCGGTACAATTCATTTTATTGATGGGTTTTGTGAGCCTGCTGGCCGATATGGTGTATGAAGGAGGCCGGAGCCTGAGCGGTCAATATCTGGCCTTGCTAGGGGCGAGCGGCGCAGTGGTCGGTATTACCGCCGGGATCGGCGAACTTATCGGCTACGGCTTGCGGTTGGTGTTTGGCTATCTGAGCGATCGCACTCGTCGTTACTGGCTGTTCACCATTCTCGGCTATACGCTGACCATTATCGCCGTGCCGCTGCTGGCGCTAGCGCAGGCCTGGCCGCTGGCGGTAGGTTTGCTCATGGTGGAACGGTTGAGCAAGGCGCTGCGCAGTCCGGCCAAAGACACATTGATCTCGTATGCTGCCGAGCGAGTCGGTTCCGGCAAGGGTTTTGGCTGGCACGAAGCGCTCGATCAAGTTGGCGCGTTCGCGGCGCCACTGGCACTGGCGGCAATACTGGCTACAGGTGGTAGTTTTCAATTTGCTTTCGGTATCCTGCTTGTGCCTGGCCTGCTCTGTCTGGCGGTGCTGCTGGCGGCGCGAATTCTGTTCCCCCAACCATCGGATCTGGCCGGAACGTCGCCGATAGTTGTGACGACCGGTTTCAGCTCATCATTTTGGCGCTATATCATTGGCGTGGGCCTGTTTGCCGCCGCGAGCGTTGATTTCGCCCTGGCTGCCTACCATTTTCAACGCGCGCAGTTGATGCCCACTGCGGCAATTCCGGCGCTCTACGGGTTGGCCATGGTTGTTGATGCCATTGCTGCGTTGGGATTTGGGATGCTGTACGACCGGATCGGTTTCCAAACCTTGCTCGGTGTCGCAGCACTGGCGACATTCAGTACCCCTTTGCTCTTCAGCAGTAGCCTGATCGCTGCCGTGATCGGTGTCGCGCTCTGGGGCGTAGCGCTGGGTGCGCAAGAGTCGGTTATGCGCGCAGCAGTTGTGCAACTGGCTCCGGCTGACCGGCGCGGCGCGGCCTATGGCGTGTTTAATGCCGGTTTCGGTCTGAGCTGGTTTGTCGGTAGCGCCATGCTGGGCTGGCTGTACGATGTGTCACTGCCGGCGCTAATTGGCGTTTCGATCTGTCTGTATCTGGGCGCTGCCGTGATGTTGTGGAGTTTTGCCCGCCGGCGGGCATAGTGCGCGCATCTATGGCGCATCGGCGCTGATGCCGGCAAAGTTATGAATCGCTTGTGGTACGAACTTGCGCTGACCCTGTTGGTCGCTTCGACGCTTGCGCTCTGGAACGGGTGGGGGCTGGCGCGGTTGTTGCTGCCGGCAGCTTTGCAGCCCTGGAGAGCGGTGCTGGCGCCGTTGCTGGGCTATGCGCTGACCATTCTGGTCGGCTATTGGATCGCGCGTTTTGTCGGTGGGTTGGGTCTGGCGCTGATGTTGCTCTTACCGCTCAGTGGCTGGCTCAACTGGCTGGCATGGCGACGGTACGGAATGCCCAATCTGGCAGCGGCGTTGAATCAGCACTGTCCGGCGCTGTTAGCGGTCTTGATCGCGCTGGCGATAGGGGTTGCTCCGCTCTATAGCTACGGCTACGCGGCGCCAATCGGCGCTGGATGGGACGTAGAAAATTACTGGCCTACAGCGCGTTATCTGACACGTGGCCCGGTGAGCGCGATTGCGACTGCACCCGATAACCCGCTGCGCGATATTAATGCCGATCCGCCGCGTATCGGTCTGACGCTCGGATTCAGCATCTGGCAGGGGAGCGTTGATCTCCTCAGTTTCAGTTATAGCGAACCGCTGGTCAGTTTTGTGCCACTGCTGGCATGGCTGCGCGCGCTGGGGGTGGCAGGCATCTATGTGCTCTTGCAGTCGGTGTTTGAGTTGCGGCGTCTCTGGGCGGGGTTTGGCGCATTGCTGGCGGCGCTGAACGGTTTGTTGCTCTGGGTCAGCTATTTCAATTTCGGCATGCAACTGGCAGCCTGGCCGCTCATCCCGCTGGCGTTGATCCTCGGTCTGGCCGCAGTGCAGACATTGCCTGACAGCTCATCTGTCGCTCGTCGTCATAGCTGGTTTGCGCTGCTTATCGCCGCTATCGGGTTGGCTGCCATTCCGGTGGCCTACTATCCGGCGCTTGGCCCGATTGGATTGATGGCCGTCGGTATCGGTATTGCCACCCTTTGGTCGGCGCGGAATCGCTGGTCACTGGTCGGTCGGGCCGGCATACTGATCGCGCTCACCCTGGCGTTCGCCGCTCCCACCATTCCCGACTATTTTGCCGGTTTCAATTACCGTTACAGTCTGCCGATGACGACGCTTGGCCTGTTTCGTTTCGCACCCCTGAGCGATATTGTCGGCCTGAGTCGCTTTCGCCTCCGGGAAGGGCCAGAACCGCTATCGCTCCCGTTGCTGCTGGCTGCGCTGGCGCTGGCGTTGACGGCTGGCTATGGTCTCATAGCCGGACGCCAACGCGGACGCTGGATCGGTATGCTTGTCGGCGCAAGCGGTTTTCTGCTCTATCTGCGATTTGGCGCCGAATATCACTACGGCTATCTGAAGGCGGCGGCGTATCTGGGCTGGATTGTCACTGCGCTGGCGGCGAGCGGGTTGCAGGCGATCCACGATCATCTTGCCGGTCATCCGTCATTGTTACGACGACTTGTGACTGGTAGCGTTGGTGTTATCATCGGCGGCGCCATCGCGTTCACCGGTGGGCGGGTGGTAGCCGATCACTGGCGCACCCCTGGACTGTTTGTCGGCGAGTTGCCGGCTTTGCGCGAATTGCGTCAGGTCGTGCCCGCAGGTAGCACTGTCTTGCTCACCGGTGATTCGCGCGTTCAGGGGATGACCAGCACGCTGGCCGCGTATCTGCTCGATCACGCCATCGTTTGGGGTGATGTGCGCACCGGCTATACTTCATCGGTGGCCGGTGAACCTGATGCAATTGCCGGGTACGCACTCTTGCATCGCGATGAAGACCCCACCCTGTGGGGCTATGCCGAACCATCGATCTGGAGTGGCGGTTCTTACCGTCTCTACCGGCGACCAGGTGATGTGATCGCTCATCTCAAGGCGCAGCAGTTATTGGTTGAAGGTCAATCCATCACCGTATCGATCACCGCCGACCGTCTGTCAACCGTTGCGCTACTCCTCCCGTCAGAGCGAGTAACGCGCTGGATTCGGTTGCAAACCGTATCACTCACTCCCGCTGAAATTGTGATTGACGGTCAGCGGTATGCCGTGCCAGCCGGGTTGGGCGCAATCGTGGTCGGGCCGGTTGAGACGCCACATACGTTGACCATTCAAAGCGGCGCGATCCCCATTCGGCTGCAATCGCTAAGCCTGTTTTCTGCTGTGCCAACTGAGGCAGATACGGCGAATCAGAGCGTGGTAGTGAACGCAGCGAGCGCTGTTGCAGGGTCACAGATCATCGCTACTATTGATATGTTTAATCCAGATAGTGGGCCACTGGTAGTGGCGTTGGAACTCTGGGAACAGCGACAAGGTTATCTGCTGGCGCGCTATGGGTTGCGTTTGTTCCCGGCAGCGGTACCGCAACAAGTGATTGTCGCGATTGATTTCAACAACAGATCTGCCACCGCCCGGGATGCTGACGGAACCTTCTTGCCGCTCGGTGTCTGGCAGGCCGAACCACAACCCGGCATATATACGGCTCGATTGTGGATCGGTACCGATCTGCGCGCCCTGCTCGCCCCGGTTGATCTCTTTGCGCTGGCTATCGACCGGGCCGGCCAGGTGACACTCGATTGGACAGCGCAACATTCGTTGCTGGCGGCGCGGATTGATCGGCCACTGCAACCCCTGGCGGCGCAGTTTGGCGATGATATGCTCTTGCGCGGGTACGATCTCGGCGTCGATCAGATCGTTGCCGGTGACACGCTGGCGATCACGCTCTGGTGGCAGGCGCTGCGCGATCAGCTTGATGAGCGCAGCATTATGCTTCATCTGCGCAATGAACGCGATGAACGGATCGCAGATGCCGATGGGCCGCCGGCTGCCGGTGGTCGTCCGACGAGTCTGTGGCAGGCGGGAGAACTGATTATCGATGATCGACGGCTAACGATCCCTGCCGGGCTGCCATCTGGTCGTTACTGGTTGGTCGTGGGCAGTTATCGCTGGCCCTCACTTGAATTAGTGCCACTCCACGGCGCTACCGAACTCTTCTGGCGGATTCCGCTGGAAGTAAAAGCTGCGGCGACCGAACAATAATAACGCGACGATTCGGCTGCGTTTGCGTGGTTATTCGTGATACTGTTGCCCAACAACTGAGATCGTCTTCCATGGTGTCGCGCGCATTTATCCTGTGCAATTTGTAACGACTTTTGGTACAATACCAGCGAACAAAAATCCTCATACCACGCCAACCCTGCTTCTGGTATGCCGGCGTTTTACAGTAGCGCGAATGTATCGATGGCGATGCAAGCGTAGTACACACGAAAGAGTACGGCTATGACAAAGAACACTCTGACAGTCACCGACAATCGCACCGGCAAGACCTACGAAATTCCGATCGAGAATGGAACGATTCGAGCGACCGATCTGCGCCAGATCAAGGTTTCGGACGATGATTTTGGGTTGATGTCCTACGATCCGGCCTATCTCAACACCGCATCGTGCAAGAGTAGCATCACTTACATTGATGGCGATCGCGGCATTCTTGAGTATCGTGGCTACCCGATTGAGCAACTGGCCGAGCAAAGTTCGTATCTGGAAGTGGCCTATCTGTTGCTGTACGGTGAACTGCCCTCAAGAGAGCGATTGGCGTGGTGGGAATACCGCATCAGCCGACACCTCTTCCTGCACAATAGCCTGGTCGAGCTGATCCAGGCCTTCCGCTACGATGCGCACCCGATGGGGATTCTGATCAGCTCGGTGGCGGCGATGTCCACGCTCTACCCCGAAGCGAAGAATATTCACGACCCGACTGTGCGTGAAAAGCAGATCTGGCGTATCATCGGCCAGATTCCGACGATTGCCGCCTTCGCCTACCGGCATCGAATTGGGCGTCCGTTTAATTTGCCCGACAGCTCTCTCAGTTATACCGCCAACCTGCTGTACATGATGGATTACATGAACCAGCGCGAGTATGAGGTCAACCCTGTGCTGGCCAAAGCGCTGGACGTGCTCTTCATCCTGCATGCTGACCACGAACAGAACTGTTCAACGTCGGTGATGCGCAGCGTCGGTTCAAGTCACGCCGATCCGTACAATGCGCTGGCGGCGGCGGCGGCGGCGTTGTACGGGCCGTTACACGGTGGCGCCAACGAAGCAGTGCTGCGAATGTTGCAGCAGATCGGTCATCCCAAGAATGTGCCGGCGTTTATCGAGCGGGTGAAGAAGGGTGAAACCCGTCTGATGGGCTTTGGCCATCGTGTCTACAAGAATTACGACCCGCGAGCCAAGATTATCCGCAAGATCGCGCACGAAGTCTTCGCGGCGACGGCGGCCAACCCACTGCTCGATGTGGCGATGGAATTGGAGCGAGTAGCGCTGGAAGACGACTATTTCGTTTCGCGCAAGCTCTACCCGAACGTCGATTTCTATAGCGGTCTGATCTATCAGGCGTTGCGCTTCCCGATCGAGTACTTCCCCTTCCTGTTCGCCATTCCGCGCGCGTCGGGCTGGCTGGCGCAGTGGCTGGAGATGCTCGAAGATCCAGAGCAGAAGATTACCCGTCCGCGCCAGGTGTATATCGGTCCCCAGCGGCGGGACTATGTGCCGCTCGATCAGCGGTAGTTGCCACGCCAGCTACGTAACAAGGTGATTGATCCTATCTCCAGGCCCCGCTGCGCATCAACGCTCAGGGGCCTGGGGGTGTTTTTGGTGAAGCGTGAAGTGAACTGGCTGGAGATAGCGGCTTGCCCTGAAGTCGGCGGAAACCAGAAAGGTCATCGGCCAGCGCAAAGTGCGCTGGCCGGAAGCGATCGGTACTACTGGTCAAACCCGGCGGGCACGATGTGAGCGGTTACACCTTAAACGCGCTACGTCCGGCGTAGCGAGCGGCGCTCCCCAACTCCTCTTCGATGCGCAGGAGCTGATTGTATTTGGCGATCCGGTCGGTGCGGGCAGGAGCGCCGGTCTTGATCTGACCGGCATTCGTTGCCACGACCAGATCGGCGATTGTGACATCTTCGCTCTCGCCAGAGCGGTGCGACACCACTGCCGTCCAGCCACTGCGTTGGGCCAACTGGATCGCGCTCAGAGTCTCGGTCAACGAGCCGATCTGGTTAAGCTTGATCAGGATCGAGTTGGCGGCACGATGATCGATTGCGCGCTGCAAGCGTTGCACATTGGTCACGAGGAAGTCATCACCGACCAGTTGCACCTTATCACCCAGCTTCGCGCGCAGCAACGTCCAGCCCTCCCAGTCATCCTCAGCTAGACCGTCTTCGAGCGAGATAATCGGATAGCGGTTAACAAGTTCGACCCAGTAATCGACCATCTCGGCGCTGGTCAGCGAGCGACCTTCACGTTTGAGATGGTACTTACCGTCTTCATAAATCTCGGTGGTGGCCGGATCGAGCGCGATAAAGATCTGTTCGCCGGGGCGATAGCCGGCCTTTTCAATCGCCTCCATGATCAATTGCAGCGGCGCATCGTTGGTAGGCAAGCTAGGCGCAAAGCCACCTTCATCGCCGACCGTTGTGCTAAAGCCGCGGTCATGGATTACCTTCTTGAGAGCGTGATAAATCTCGGCGCCCCAGCGCAGACCTTCGCGGAAACTTTCTGCGCCGACCGGCATAATCATAAACTCCTGAAAGTCGGTGCTATTAGTGGCGTGCTGACCACCGTTCATAATGTTCATCATCGGCACCGGCAGCACGTGGGCATACACGCCACCGAGGTAGCGGTAGAGGGGCAGACCGAACGCGGCGGCGGCGGCCTTTGCCGCTGCAAGCGATACGCCCAGAATCGCATTTGCGCCCAATTTGCTCTTGTTAGGAGTGCCATCGAGCGCAATCAGTTCGTTGTCGAGGGCAATCTGGTCGGCGGCATCAAAACCGATCAGCGCCTCGGCAATATCCTCGTTCACCGCCTGCACTGCCTTCAGCACACCTTTACCGTTGTAGCGCGACTTATCGCCATCGCGCAGCTCAAGCGCTTCGTGGGCGCCGGTAGAGGCGCCGCTTGGCACGATCGCCCGTCCTACATCACCGCTCTCCAGCCGAACATCGACTTCAATCGTTGGGTTACCGCGCGAGTCGAGTACTTCGCGGGCAATAATCGCCTCGATAAGAGTTGACATAGTTCCTCCGGGAAACAAAGCCCGAAACCACCGGTCTGGCATATACTGCCAGACGCAGCTCAGTATAGCACGGATACAACGCGCAGATGATGATGGATTATCAGTGTCAGGGTGTCAGCCTGCGTGTCCACAAAGCCGGCTATCGGCTATGGCTCCGACCGCAGAGGACGCAGCGGGATTATCGCCTATCGGCTATCGGCTATCGGCTATCGGCTATCGGCTATCGGCTATCGGCTATCGGCTATCGGCTATCGGCTAT
>OGCI01000363.1_pt1 | contig 55453 bp, 42 predicted proteins | sample 1570021 | NCBI WGS metagenome assembly OGCI01 (sample SAMN06264664, study PRJEB24512) | hot springs metagenome | isolation source: Hot spring water | place: South Africa: Tshipise | collected 2015-06-21
GCGTGATCTCGATCGCAGTTGAGCCAAGCATCGCGCGCGCAAAGGCCACCAGATCGGGATCGGCATTCGCAGGAAGGATGACGACTACATCAGGGCCGGGCTGCGTTGCGCTGGTAAGGACACGTGGCGGTTGGGGAAGATCCGCTGTCAAAAAACGCACGGTATCGCTCACAGCCGATTCCTTCAACAGATACACCTCAACCCGCTGCCAGGCTGGATGGGTGCTGGTGGCAGGCAAACGAACCAACTGCGCCATGACGGTCTCGACGCGATCAAACTCACCGTAGACGCGGGGATCGACTCGCATCAATCCGAAGTAGAGCCAGAGATTGAAACCCAGACTGAATAATAGAGCTGCTGGAACAAGCCATTGACGCCATGAGGGGAATGGCAGGCGCACACAACTGATGCCCCAACCGGCGAGAGCGCAGGCTGGCGCCAGCGTGCCTAATGCGCGCATCGCATGCGGCGGATTGAAGCTGAAAAGACCTGGCAGAACATAGATCAGCCAGAGGATGCCGAAAATGATCACAGCTTGATGACGTTCACGCCAGACCAACCCTAGACCGACCAGCAACCAGAGTCCGGTTATCGGATCGACCATAGGCGCCAGCGGCAGATGGTGACGCCCATTCTCCTCGCCTGGACCGTGCCACATCAGCGCATAGCGGATAGTGTGCTCAAGCAAAAAATCAAGTGGACGGCGCCGGGTCAGATCGCTACTCTGAAAGATAGAGACTATGCCCAATCGACGGTTGAAACCTTCAATGTCAGTGAAAACGTACCAGACGAGAGGCGCAACCACGAGACCACCGATCAGCGCGGCCATCAACAGTCGCGGCCACATCATTCGCCACCGACTCCAGGAACGACCGATCCGTAGCAGCGCGACCAGCAGTAAAGCCAGCGGCGCGATGCGGCCTGTATGATACGTGTAAATGGCCAGTCCGCCCAATGCGGCAGCAATCGCCACATAGAGCCAGGGACGGATTCCCTTCCATGCCGGGTCTAAACCTCGCCACAGAAAACCTGCCGCCGTCAGCACAAACAGGTGATCGAGCGTAGCCGGGAATGCCCACCGGCTCATGCTCAACGACCAGGACGACCAGGCCAGCAATGCTGCGCCAAATATAGCTGCCCGTCGTCCGATCAATGGCGCGGCAAACCAGTACAACGCCAGTGGCGTCAATGCTCCGGCCAGCGCGCTAACTAGCCGCGCGCTCCACATCTGTGGCCCCAGTATACCTACCACTGGCGCCATAAGATAGAACAGCAAAGCCGGCAGGTCGGCATCTTTCACAACGTAGATCGGGCGAAAATCGGAGTTTGTCCAGATCTGAAACGCTAACAGGCCATGGCGAGCCTCGTCGCGCCATAGCGCCACCGGTAGTTGATCAAGAGCAACGAGACGCGCGCCGAGCGCCAGCGCCGTGATACCGACCAGCAACCATCCTGTCGGCCATGCCATCGATTGCGGCTCATCGCGATGACCAATCACTGGCATCGCCAGCCAGACACCGATCAAAACCAGGGGTAAGCCGATTCCCCACGGTAGACCGACTCGCATCGCCAGTAAGAGACAGAACGCACCGATCAGACCGCCCCAACTGATCACCGGCTTCGCCGTTAGCCGGCAATAAACGCGCCTCAGCAGAGTCGTCAGCGGTCGCCAGCCGGTCAGCACCAGAACAGGCAATAACGGCCACCACGGCCAGGGCAGGGTTGGCAACCAGTATTCGGCAGAGACCGGCATCAATGCCAGCCATAGCGCCGGCGCAATGGACAGAATGGCTAATGCGTTACGCCAGCGCGCTGGCCAGCGCCAGGCCGTGCCGGCCAGCCAGACTACGAGCGGCAAGAGACCCCAGCGCAGAGTCTGCGCGCTCAGTGGTGGCGCGCCGGTCAGTGTTGCTAACCGTACCTCGCTCAACACCACCCCCAACTCACGCGCGTCGGAAAACACGCTGTACGGATCGGTTGACCAGCGCAACACCGGTTCACCGGTCGTTGTGGTGGGCACAAGCAGACGATACCGCCGCCAATCGCCGGCAACGGTCATGCGGGTTATTTCACTGTGGTAATCGAAGAGTGTCACCCGGGCCGGCGCCGTATCCGGCGGACGCGGCGCCGACAAGCGTAGCTCGACCAGCGCTGGCGCGCCGCGATAGCCATCGATGAAGATGGAAGCCTGTGGCTGTGACCAGCGGAACAGATCGGTATCATTCTGCTCGAGCGCATGAAAGCCGGCCAGCGCTGGCCCGTTTATATCCCACACCTGCCAGCGTTGAACTGGTCGCGGCAGATCGAGCAGCAACACTCCACAGGCCAGCGCCGTTAGCGCGATCGGCAGCAACAGGGCTGGAAAAGATTGTTTAGTTAAGCGGTTGAGTACACGAATCACGCTCTGTATTATAGCCGAACCTGAAATGGGTCGTATCAAGCACAGTGCAGTGGCGCAAACCGGGCAAGAGGTGGCGGATCCCAACAACTGCTCAGCGCATTGAGTGCGTTCGTTGCGTCTTATGAGCTGGCCGACGCCTGACCCCTCAGCGCGCCCAGCAGCCAGCTCGTGATCGAGGACAGGCTACGCCGACCGAACAACCGCACATAATCCGAAGCTGCTACCAGCGGCCCCGGATCGGCGCCGCCATTGCGCTCGCGCATATACCAGCGGTGATCCATGATCCAGCGATAGAGATCCGCTTCAGTGCGACCGGGAAAGTAGCGCAACGCCTGCTGAGATCGAATCACCTCGATCACTGGCATATAAACATTGTCGTACCAGCTCGCAACCGCCTCTTCGCGACTCACCGGACGACCCAGTTCCTGCCCTAGATAGTAACGGTGAGCATTGATGTGTCGCACCAGATCAAGATAGCCACCGGGTTCGCTGAATTCGATCCGTTGATCGGGTCGCAGATCGGCCAGGCCCGTCCATTCGAGAAAATCACTGTATTCCTCTTTTAACAGCAAATCGCGCAGGCTCAAGCTGGTGTCAAGTGGCACGTCTACAACCAGTTCGGTCACAATCGCATCAATCTCGCGTTGACCCTGGAAGCGAGCAACTGAGATGCGATGATGACCATCTTTGACAAAGTAAATATCGCCCAGTTTATACAACTCAACGGATGGCAGCGGAACGCCTTCGTGGTGGGCGCGATCGATGCTCATCCAGCGAAAGCGATTGGCGTTATGTCGCGGCGCAAACTGGCGATCAAAATCGCTGTAACGGCCCTCGCTGCCGATAATTTTATCGAGTGGAACGGTCTGATGACCAAGGTAGTGTTGGCCGCGCACATTCAACCGCGCGCGCACCTCATCGAATGGAAGTAGTTCGTTGGGGCGACGGGTGATCAGCGCCAGCAGCTCGCGCAACATCTGGTCGCGGCGAATGCGCGTAAATTCATCGTGAACGATTGCCTGAATGGCTGACATCGGCCACTCCTTTCGGCCTCATCAAATGTATGATGGTCAGCGCAAGATCAACGCGCTTTCGATCGACCGGCGACGCCGGCGGCCTTTGTCGCTGATAGCGTACCACGGGTGAGACGTAATTGCAATCTGTAATGTTGCCGGTGGAACCACTGGCACCCCACCGGACGTTAACCCGCTATGTGTAGATCGATCACCCGATAACCTGCTGTATTGATCACCAGGGTTTCACCAACCTGCGTCTCGGTAGCATGACCAAAACCGTATGAAAGATGAATATGGCCATGAATGAGATAGCGTGGCCGGAACCACTGCATGAACAACAACAGCGCGCGAAAGCCGCGATGAGGGTAATCAGGGCCGTTATGGATGCCAAGAGGCGGCGCATGCGTCAATAAAACATCGAGGTAGCGGCCATAGCGGAGCCGATTGAGCAACAGGCGCGGCGCCATTCGCCAGACGCGCAACATCATCTGAGTTTCCGTGTATTGATGATGACTATCAGGCTTGTAGCGGATCGATCCGCCCAACCCGCCGATGAGCAACCCTTGATGGCAGATTACGCGATCCTCGACGCAGACAGCGCCGCGCGCATAGCTGACAACCTGACCGTCGGCCTGCACTTCGGGCGCATCATGGTTGCCCCAGACGTAAAAACAGGGCTTACCAAGCATTGTAACGACGAATTCAAGATAATAAATCGGTAAATCACCGCATGCCAGCACCAGTTGCACATCGGCAAAACGTTGCTTGATGTTCAGACTGTAGACGGCTGGAACGATTTCATCGCTGATCGTAAGTGTGCGCATGCCGCCTATTGTACTCTATCCTGCCGCTGGCGTGGTCGTATCCGCCGGGAGGGGGAGATACATAGCGAACGTACTACCGCGTCCAACTTCGCTGGCAACGGTTACGTACCCGCCGTGGGCTTCAGCGACCCACTTCACAATCGACAAACCCAACCCGGCGCCACCACTATGACGCGAACGTGAGCGATCAACCCGGTAGAAACGATCAAAAATCCGATCGCGTTCGGCTTCGTTGATCCCAACACCGGTGTCGGCTACGCTCAGACAGGCAAATTGCTGATAGCGTTCCAGACCTAAAACCACCATCCCACCCGGCGGAGTATACTGTAACGCATTCACACCCAGATTAAGCAGCGCCTGCTTGATTCGATCCCGATCACCATAGACCAGAATCTGATCTTCGGCGCCGATACGCAGCCGCACCTGTCCGGCTAAAGGCCGCAATTCCCGGAAGACTTCGAGCAGTAATGTGTCGAGTTCAACCGGGTCGTAACGCAGTGCCACGCGCGTCTCACTCTGCGCCAGCAAGAGCAGATCGTTCACCATACGAATCAGCCGCGCCGTTTCCCGCCGCATATCGCCGATGATCTCTTTCAATAGCTCAGGATCGGCGCCGGCGCCGCGTTCGAGCACCTCAAGATTGCCCTGCATTGCCGTTAAGGGTGTGCGCAGTTCGTGACTGACATCGGCGACAAATCGTTGCTGCGTGGAAAAGAGTTGTTCAAGGCGCGATAGTAACTCGTTGATCGTCACGGTGAGCTGACGAAGCTCGTCTTGCTGCACCGGTTCGGGAATGCGGCGTCCCAAATCCTCGGCCCGCACAATGCTTTGCGCGGTCAGCGTGATCTGCTCGATTGGTCGCAGCGCGCGCTTTGATACGTACATAGCGCCCAGCGCGGTTACTACTACTGCGATCAAGCCGCCACCGATCAGGATCCGCTGAAGCAGTTGCAATGTATGAGAGACATCATCGAGCGGGCGTGATACCTGTAAAAAGCCGATCTGGTTTCCATTGCGCAACACAACTGGCGTAATCAGCGATTTTACCTGCACGCCATTAATTTCCCGCACGATAGTGAGACTCGTTTCGCCATTTTGGCGCAATTGAAATGCCTCGGACGGTAACGGCAGCGAGTAGTAAGCCAGATTAGGCGTACTGCTGACCAATATGCCATCGCTGCGAAAAAATTGGGCGCCAATGTTACGATTGGTGAAGAGCTGAATAAAATCGCGATTGAGATAAAGTTCCAGCTCGCCACTGGTCGTTCGCATGCTTTGCAAGCCAACCGCATTTAGAATCGCCAGTACCTGCTGTGTCGCTGAGGTCAGATCATTTTGCACGCCAGCGTAAAGCGACTGCTCGGCGGCAAAATGAACGCCGACGCCGATGATGAGTAGCGCGATCAAAAACAAGGTGGTGTAGAGCAGGGTTAACCGCCAGTAAAATGGCAAAGCATTGACTGCCCGTGGCGTCTTGCGCAGGAGTGACCAGCGCGATGGTGGCGGATCGGTGGGTTGTGCCAGAGTAATCTCTGTATCAGGAGTCTGATCAATCATCTCTTTCATAGGTATCTCGAATTGAGATAGATGCCTCGAGAGGGGGTAGAGACGTTGCAATGCAACGTCTCTACCCGGGCTACATCAAAGTAATCAGGTCGAAAGACTATCGATTAACTGTGAGAACAAATCCGCGTCAAAGGGCGAATTTATTCTTCTATGCGTTCATTTTGTCATCAGCATACCACACCACGTTCCCACTTGGTCGGGTTGACATTTCAGCGGGATTCAAACAATACTATCAGGAAACGTAACTGGCAACCACCATAGAAAGCGATCCTGCACTTATGAGTATCTACGAATTTACCGCCCGGACGATCGACGGCGAAATCCAATCTCTCTCAATCTATCGCGGCAACGTCTTGTTGATCGTCAACGTTGCCAGTCATTGTGGCCTTACCCCGCAATACGGCGATCTCGAATCGCTCTATCGGCGTTATCGTGAACGCGGTCTGGTCGTTCTCGGCTTTCCGAGCAATCAATTTGAGCAGGAACCGGACGACGAAGCGACCATCAAAGCATTCTGCACGCGCAACTATGCCGTTACATTCCCTCTGTTTGCCAAAATAGCTGTCAATGGCCCTGATACCCACCCGCTCTTCGCCTATCTGAAGCAGCAGCAACCGGGTTTAAGCCCTGATGGCGAGATTAAATGGAATTTCACCAAGTTTTTGGTTGACCGCAACGGTCGCGTCGTGAGCCGGTTTGCTCCCGCTGATACGGTTGGGGCTATCGAGCGTGAAGTGGTGAAGTTGCTCTGAACGATGACATTTCGCCTGACAAAAAGCAACGCCGGCCATTTCCTGACCGGCGTTGCGCGCGTTATCGCGCTAGCTTACGGCGTCAGATTACCGCCACCAAAGTCATCAAACGCAGCGCCGGCACTGTTGTGGAACCAGACACCGATCCGACCGCTGGCGCCCACGTAACGGTTACCGGCAACGGGTCGGCTATCGGCGACACCGATCCGTTCACAGCGAACGAAGATCTCAATGGTGCCATCAGCGCGCGCTCGCGCGCCAAGCAAGTCTCCGGCCTGAAGGGTAGCATCGAAGGTTGCTATGGTCGCAAAGCCTTGCCCCGGCACCAATGCCTCAACCACAACCTGCTGGTTGGCCGCATCATAACTCACCAGTAACGCGCCGTTCTGACCGCGATTGCCAAGCACTTTGAGCGCCAGTGTATGATGCTGACCGGTTGGATTGATCGCCGTCAGGCGGAAAAACGCCTCTTGATCGGCGCCAAACACTGTTGGGCGCCACAGTGCCAGTCCACCTTTCTCGACTACGACTGCCTGGTCAACGATCCGGTACTGATCACGCTGAGTTGCGCCACTCCAGTTCGATCCCAGGCGGCCATTGGCACGGTTGAATGAATCAAGGGTAGATGAAGCCGGAAAGGGTGACACCTTCACAATCTTGCTTTGCGTCGGTTCAACATTGCCGGCGCCATCGCGAGCGAAGAACTCGACGGTGTATACCCCCTCGCCACTGAGGGTAAACGGCGCTGTGTAAGGCTGGAAGCTGCCACCATCAACCCGGTAGGCGATCTCGACTACTCCCGATCGATCATCGGTCGCGGTGAGTGTCACCGTTGTGCTGCCCGCGTAACAATCGGGCGGGCAGAGTGGGTTAACCACGCCGCTGACACTGGCCGTTGTGGTTGGTGACACGCCATCGAGATCAAGCCCAACGACCACCGGATCGTGATCAGAGGTGCGATAGAAGTCGGGGGCATACAGGCTGCTGATCTGGCCTGCCGATTTGAAGTTAGTGTTGTAATCGAGCACGTTTGGTTCGTCGGCATTGATGTGCCATTCGGCCACACCGGTCACCTGAGCGCCGAGACTGGCATTTGCCAGCGCGTAATCGAGATAGCCCCACTGCCCGTTGAAGACGTATGAATAGGCATTCGCTCCGGCAAAGCGTTCGATCAGGTTCTCGTATCCACTGGCTTCGAGCGCCCGGATGGGATCCTCTTTTGCATAGCTGTTGAGGTCGCCGATGATTAACACGTCCGGATCATTCACCCCGGTCGGATCAGTGGCCAGCCATGCCGCCAGAGTGTTGGCTGCATTGGTGCGCACAATGTTACAGTTGCCCTGACCGTCGCCGGCATCCGGCGCGTCGCAGGGGCTGCCTTTGCTCTTGAAATGGTTGACCGTCACGACAAACCGCGCGCCGGTGGCATTCTCGGCAAAGGCCTGAGCCAATGCTGCCCGGTTACGCGGCGCGCCGTCACCGCCGGTGATAAAGGTCGTGCTGTTGAGCGCCGCTGTTTGTCCTACCGGCGTCACCAGTGCCGGCTGGTAGATGAAGCTCACCTTGATCGCATCATTTCCCAGCGCGTCAATTTGCCCCGTGGCGGCGTCAACATCAATGAACGCATACGTTCCCGGCGCAGTCGCCGCATTCAGTCGATTGACCAGATCGGCAATTGCGCTGCTCGGGCCGTACCCGTCGTTCTCCATCTCCATCACTCCTAATACTGCGGGGTTCAACGCGATAATGGCTGCTACCGTCTTGTTTACCTGACGGGCAAACTCGGTTGCATTCTCGGCGCCGCGACAGTCGGTTGTGCCGCCGGTCAGACCGTTCGTACAGCCACTGAAGGTGTTGAAGTAGTTGAGCAGGTTCATGCCCACCACTGTGATGCGACCACCAACGTCAGGCGGGCCGACCGGACGCGGATTTTCGGCCACAAAGACCGGCGCGCCGCCACCCGGCGACAGATCGCTCAGATCGCCGACCGGTCGCACTCGATAGGCATTGCCACTGGCGGCATTGCCTGACCAGGTGAAGGTCATTACTCCCACCAGCCCCGTCACGCTATCGCCGCCACGTAACGTATTACTGGCGCTGAGCGGATTACCGCCACGTCCAAACAAGATCGGGTCGGGATTCTGATTTTGCAGGTTATCATCGACAATAATCCGGTTCAGATCATTGGCTGCCTGCAACGCGCTTGCCAGCGGCCCCGGCGGGTAAATACTGGTTGGCTGATAGAGCCGATCTTCAGCCGACATGACAACCTGTCCAAACCGACCCAGTTGGAAGTGTTCGGTCACCACCAGCTTCATCGGGAAGCGCACCAGCATACCCTCAAACCGTTCGAGGTAATCGGCATCAGGGAAGGGCATTGTCACGTCAACCGGATCGACCGTGCCACTGCCGACAACGGTGATTTGCGCTGCACTGATCTGGGTTTGTCCTTGAAACTCGCTGACAGTACCGCGCACTCGCACCAGATCACCGAGGCTGACGTTATTATTATTGCCGTTGAAAACGAAGATGCCCTCTGAAGTGAGGGGATCGGCGTCCCAATCAGCCATTTCTTCCTGAACGTAAAAACCGCGCAGATTGGGAGAAGGACCTTCAAAATCACCGACAACCACGCCTTCAACCAGCACCTCCTCGGTGGCGCAGGGCGAAATATTGGTCACACCCTGAATCTGACTGATCAGCGTGGTATTGGGCACATCGGGACAATTGCCGACCATAGGCGGTGGCGGCGGTGCCGAACTACACGGGTTGGTCGGGCTGGCAGTGTTGCGCGGATTTGGCGCGCCGGCAGTGAAATCGCTGGCGTTGTTATCGGTTTCGCTACAACCGTTGCTGTTGCGCAGAGCGGCTGTTGTATTGCTGAGCGCCGGCGCTGGCGCGCCCTCGAAAAAGTTTGCGCTACCGTAACCGACCAGATCAACGATCAGAGCCAGTTGGGCGGGAGAACAAGGAGTTGAACCACCGTTGCAGGCCAGGCCACTGGTACTGTTGACCAGGGCAAATTTGCCTGCTGTCGCGCTGGCGTTGATCGTGCCGGTCGCATCAGGCGCTGGCAACGGCGCGCCGGTTGCGCCACCGGCGAGTTGTACGAGGTAATACTGACCTGGAGCGAGAGTGCCACTCAGCAAGACTACCGGATTGCTGCCAAAATTACCGGTGCCGGTGGCGCTGGCATACTGAATTGACAGGCCACTCAAAGAGACCGTTGTTGTGCCACGATTGAATATCTCAACAAAATCATTGGTATACGGCGCGCCGCTGTTTCCACCGCCTCCGTAGACCTGACTGATAACCAGATCGGCGCTCACAGCGCGCGCCACTGGTTGCCAAACGCCGAACGGCGCCAGCCCAAACGCAATCGCCAGCAGTAACAGGGTTAGACGACGGATACCACTCAATGCAGGACGCATAAATACTGCACCTCTTTGATACGGCACGCTATTCGCGCGGCAGGCATATCGAACGAAAACACAACGAGGGCAGGCTTGCGAGGAAGCCTCTCATTGCGTTTACAGCTCTCAGGGCCAACCGATCACGAAGAGCGCACAAGCGACAACTCCCCAACCGCGAGATGACCATGCGGCATATCGGTAGGGAAATGAGCGGAATGCTGCGCGCAATGGTTGAACAATCAGGTACCGCTATGATAGCGGCAAAACATGAAATCGGTGTTAAGCGCAGGCTAAAAAGCCGTACCGTTCAGATAAATATTTTGTCACTGACAAAGATGAATGTTTTGTCACCAGAAGTGTGCGGTAACGGCGATACCTCAACCAGAGCGCGAGCGAATGTGCTGCGCGCTGATGGCCTACATCTGCGCAGCCAACTGCGCGCCCGCTACTGCCAGTTGCCCCAACGCCAGACCGCCATCGTTTGGCGGCGCCAGCCGGGGAATCAGCACGGTGAAACCATCGGCGCGTAGCTTCGCCGTCAGTGTCTCAAGCAACAAGACGTTTTGAAACACGCCGCCACTCAACGCAACCGTGGTCAGGTCACGTTCGGCGCGAACGCGCCGACAGGCCTCATACAGACCTTGCGCTACCCCCTGATGCGCGCGACCTGCAATCACTGGCGGGGCAACGCTGGCCCGCAGATCATCCACCAGCGCAGCCAGTAATGTCAGGCCATCGAGTATGAAAGGCGCATCAGCAGCCCCGTCAGTTTTGATCGGCATGGGATAGGGTGTTTGTAGAGGATCGGCAATCTGCTCAAAGAGAATGGCCAGCTCTCCTTCGTAGCGGGCAATCTGACCAATCCCGGTCAGTGCCGCTGCCGCGTCAAACAGGCGTCCCAAACTCGAAGTGAACGGACTGTTCAGGCCGCGTTCGATCATGCGGGCCAGCACGCGCCACGCCGCCTGATCGATCTGCCGCGTAAATGTGAACTCAAGTCGCCAGAAGTCATCGCCATAGATCTGGGCCAGCGCCGCCGCCGCAACTCGCCACGGCTGGCGCACAGCCTGCTCGCCGCCGGGCAAAACCAGCCTTCCCAGATGCCCAACCCGCTCGTATTCGGCGCAGGTTGCCACCAGGATCTCACCACCCCACACAGTACCGTCTGGCCCATAGCCACTGCCATCGGCGGCAATCCCGATCACCGGCCCGGCATGGCCATACTCGGCCAGCACTGCCGCAATGTGGGCATGGTGATGCTGCACACCGATCTTGCGCTCGATCGGCATTGCCAGCGCCGCCTGCGTCGCCAGATAGCCGGGATGCAGATCGTAAGCCACTGCTGCCGGGGTAATGTCAAACAAGCGCTCGAAGTGAGCAATCCCTTCCTGGAATGAGCGCAGGGTTGGCAGATTTTCCAGATCACCGATGTGATGACTGAGAAAGACTTCACGCCCGCGACCGAGGGCAAAGGTGTTTTTGAGATGTCCACCACAGGCGAGAATCGGGCATGGCAGTTCACTGTTCAGCGTAATCGGCGCCGGCGCGTAACCGCGCGAGCGGCGGATGAGCAACGGCCCACCAGCCGCAATGCGCGCAACACTGTCGTCACAGCGCATATGAATCGGACGGTTATGGGTGAGAAAAGCGTCGGCGATTGCCCCCAGACGCTGCGTGGCATCATCATCTTGATAGGCAATAGGTTCATCACTCAGATTGCCGCTGGTCAACACAATGGCGGCCACTCGCTCTTGACCAACAAGAGCGGCATATTCGGCCATCAACAGATGGTGCAGCGGCGTGTACGGCAACATCACACCCAGCGTCTGCATTCCTGGCGCGACCGAAGGAGCGACCGGCGCATCAGATCGTCGCGGCATCAGCACAATCGGGCAAGCCGGACTGGCAAGCAATCTCCGTGCCGCCGGATCAAGGTCGCACAGACGAGCCACCACCGCTTCATCACGCGCCATCAACGCCAATGGACGCGCCTCGCGCTGCTTGCGCTGGCGCAACCGGCTGACTGCCGCTTCGTCATCGGCGGCGCAGGCCAGGTGATACCCTCCCAACCCTTTGATCGCAACAATCTGCCCCTGCGCAATCGCCGCAGCCGCCGCCACAAGCGGGTCGGCCAGCGGGTCTGCCGACCAGCGCAGACGAGGGCCACACTCTGCGCATGCAGTCGGCTGAGCATGAAACCGGCGGTCACGAGGGTCTTCGTATTCGGCCCGGCAGCGCTCACAGAGGGGAAAGCTCCGCATCGTCGTTCGGGCGCGGTCGTAAGGCACATCAAGCACGATCGTGAACCGAGGGCCGCAGTTGGTGCAGTTGGTGAAGGGATAGCGATAGCGCCGGTCGGCAGGATCGGTAATTTCGCGCAGGCAATCGGCGCAAGTCGCCGTGTCAGGCGCAATCAACGCCTGGCGGCGCTCCTGCGCCTCACTGGCGGCAATGACGAACTCGCGCTCACCCATCAGCGCCAGCGGTTCGATACTTACCTGATCGATCCGGGCCAGCGGCGGCGCATCGCGGCGCAAGGCATTCACAAATGCTTGCAGCGAGCTTTCATCACCCTCGATCTCAATGGTCACTCCATGGCTATCGTTGCGCGCGAATCCGGCCAGATGCCAGCGTTCGGCCAATCCGAAAACAAAAGGCCGAAAGCCAACCCCCTGAACGATCCCGCGAACGTGTACCCGCCAGCGTCGCTGTTGTGGATTGGTTAATGGCTGTTCCATAAGTCACTCTTGACCGCGCGCGGCAATGTCAGAATGTGATACATGGGATGCTGGCTATACGGGCTAACTCCCAAACGGTGGTACCGGAAAGATGAACGCTTCATCCGGCGCCACCATTGCTCGCCTAACATTTGCATGCAACAGCCCTCGCGCCTCAACTGTAGCATGCATCAGGGTTTTGCACAAGATAATCACACGCGAATGCGCAATCATCATAACTGACGGTTATGACTCTGCTACTTGACGTTAACAGTTTATGACCGTTATAATTCGTTCCAGCAATCACGTTTTATCGCATTCCTATCGGCCAGGTAGCCGCAAAACCGCTTGCCGGGCAAGTTTGTTTATTGTTATTTCTGCTTAATACGAGGAACGCAATGAGCAGTAATGGCGCTGCCACACACACCGACCGGCCCCTGAATGCCGCCGCGCTACTCGAACGGCTTAATGAACCGCAGACGGCTGCTGCCCTTCATCGCCTGCTCGACCACGCCGAATTGTTAGCCTTCTCAGCCAGCGCAGTCGATAGCCTTCTACAACGCGGCGAGGTGATCGCCGATAACGTTGCCGCCAGTGTCCACGAACTGCGCGCGGCGCTACCCGCCGAGAGCGGCGCATTGACCGATCAGCTTACCAGACTGACGCGGACACTTCCACAGCTTACCGAGACTATCGAGCAGTTGGCGACGCTGACCAATCAGCCGGCGTTCCAACGACTTATGGCAACGCTGAGCAAACCGCAGACGCTGGACGCGCTTGACCGTTTGCTTGGCCAGAGCGAATTGCTCGCTTTCCTGGTCAGCGCCCTCGATCATCTGCTGGCGCGCGGCGATGAACTGACCGAGAATATTCGCAGCGCAGTCGAAGAATTGCGGGCAACGATGCAAGATCGAGCCATTACGCCGGATAAGCTCATTGATGCCTTCATTGCGTTCCTCCCGTACTTCCCTCGCCTGGTGGCCGTCGCGCCCAACTTTATCGAGGTGATCGAGAAGATCGAACCGTTTGTCGCCTCCGACGAATTTGATGCCCTCCTCGATTCGGGTGTCTTCCATCCCGATACGGTGCGTCTGGTTGGTGAGGCCGGCGATGCCTTCGTCGCTAGCCGTGAGTCGTTGCGCCACTCACCCAAACCGATTGGTCTGCTTGGCCTGCTCCGCGCTTTGCGAGATCCCGATGTGCAGCGCGCTGCCGGCCTGATCGTTGAATTTGGCCGCCGGTTTGGCCGTTCACTTGCGTAGTCAGGAGAGTGGAAATCGCGCCATGCACGAGTTGTCAATTGCGCACAATATCGTCAGTATTGCCAGCGCTGCCGCCGCCGAGGCCGGCGCCGAAGAGATCAGCTCAGTTCACGTGCGCATTGGCGCGCTCTCCGGCGTGGTTGCCGATGCGTTGCGCTTTAGCTTTGCCATTGCCGCCGAAGGAACTCCTCTGGCGAACGCCGAGCTGGTCATCGAAGAGACGCCGGTTGTGGTCTTTTGCGCTCAATGCAATGAAGAGATGATGTTGCCCAACCCGCGCCTGTTCCGCTGTCCGCGTTGCAACCAGCCCTGCGGCCAGATTGTCAGCGGGCGGGAACTGGAAATAGTTGCGCTGGAGACGCCATGAACTACGAAGCGAAACGACTGATTGAGATTCGCCAGGGTGTATTGAGCAAGAATGACCAGCTTGCCGCTGAGTTGCGGCGGCGCTTTCATGCTGCCGGTGTGTTCGTCGTGAATCTGCTCTCAAGCCCCGGCGCCGGCAAGACCAGTCTGCTGGAAGCAACGATGCGCGCGATGCTGGCCGAGTGCCGCGTTGCCGCGCTGGTTGGCGATCTTGCTACCGACAACGACGCTCGGCGACTGGCCCGCAGCGGCGGCCTGGTGCGCCAGATTCAGACTGGCGACATGTGTCATCTCGAAGCCGATATTGTTGCCCGCCATCTCGTCGATTGGGATTTGTCGGCGATCGATCTGCTCTTTATCGAGAACGTTGGCAATCTGGTTTGTCCTGCCGGCTATGACCTCGGTGAAGCGGCGCGGGTTGTGTTGCTCTCAACGACCGAGGGCGAAGACAAGCCGCTGAAGTACCCGTCCACGTTTGCAACGGCTGACGCCGTGTTGCTGACCAAGATCGATCTGGCAGAGGCAGTAGAGTTTGACCGCGCGCTGGCTGAAGAGAATATTCGCGCCGTTAACCCACGAGCGCCGATCGTCGCCACCTCAGCTCGTCGCGCTGGTGGTTTAGATGATTGGATGGCCTGGTTGCGCAAGCAGATGCGCAATCATCGCCGGGACGTTGACGTGACAGGGAGTTAGCTTTTTTGGCGAGTCAACCTGGATTGACATCACCTTGATTGAGTAGAAACTTTTGCTGATCTGCCGCCATCGGCTGTGGCGAAGCCGCAGCTTTGACAGTTATCGTTCGAGATTGGTTTAAGGAGGCGATTCGATGGCAACACTGCTTTGGCTACAGGGTGGCGCCTGTAGCGGCAACACGATGTCTTTCCTCAACGCCGAGGAGCCTAGCGCCTGCGATCTGGTGACCGATTTCGGGATCGAGATCCTCTGGCATCCCTCGCTTGGTATGGAACTGGGCGAGAATGCCAAACGCATCTTTCACGACTGCGCCAGCGGCGCTCGCCCACTTGACATTTTCGTCTTTGAAGGGACGGTGATTCAGGCGCCGAACGGCACCGGTCGCTACAACATGTTCGCCGATCGCCCGATGCAGGAATGGGTGCGCGAGCTGGCGGCCCAGGCCAGCATCGTAGTGGCAATTGGCGATTGCGCGTGCTGGGGTGGCATCCCGGCAATGGCCCCCAATCCGAGCCAATCGACCGGCCTTCAGTTTCACAAGCGGGAACTCGGCGGCTTTCTCGGTCCCAACTGGCGCTCAAAGGCTGGCCTGCCGGTCATCAATATTCCTGGTTGCCCGGCCCATCCCGACTGGGTGACCCAGATTCTGGTCGCCGTTGCCAGCGGTCGCGCCGCCGACATCGCCCTCGATGAATTGCAACGTCCGCAAACGTTCTTTACCAGCTTCACCCAAACCGGTTGTACCCGGGTGCAGTTCTTTGAGTACAAACAATCCACCCTCGAGTTTGGTCAGGGCACGCGCACTGGCTGCCTCTTCTACGAGTTCGGCTGTCGCGGTCCGATGACCCGCTCGCCCTGCAACCGCATCCTCTGGAATCGCCAGTCGTCGAAGACGCGCGCCGGCATGCCCTGCACCGGTTGCACTGAACCGGAATTTCCCTTCTTCGATCTGGCTCCCGGCACCGTCTTTAAGACGCAGAAGATCAGTGGCGCGATTCCCAAAGAGGTGCCAACCGGAACCGATCCGATCAGCTACATGGCGCTGGCCGCCGCCGCTCGCGTGGCCGCGCCGAAATGGGCCAAAGAAGATATGTTCGTCGTTTAAGCAAGGGAGAAGCTGGCAATGGTCAATATTATCGAGAATCCGGCCACAATTACCGGGCGCGATCTGCGCGTCAGCCCGCTCGGTCGGGTCGAGGGTGATCTCGACCTGCGGGTCACCATCCGCGATGGCGTTGTTACCAGCGCCTGGACGGAAGCCTCTATGTTTCGCGGCTTTGAGATTATTCTCAAGGGTAAGGATCCCCAGGCCGGCCTGATCGTTACTCCGCGCATCTGCGGAATCTGCGGTGGTAGCCACCTGACCAAGGCAGTGTATGCGCTCGATACGGCCTGGCAAACCGAATTGCCGCCGAACGCCACCCTCATTCGCAATATCGCCCAGGCCTGCGAGACGCTCCAGAGCATTCCGCGCTGGTTTTACGCCCTGTTTGCCATTGACCTGACCAACAAGAAGTATGCCCATCTCCCTGAGTACGATGAGGCGGTGCGCCGGTTCGCTCCCTTTGTGGGCACGAGCTATGAGCATGGCGTGACTCTCTCAAACAAACCGGTCGAGATTTACGCTATCTTCGGCGGACAGTGGCCCCACTCCAGTTTCATGATCCCCGGTGGCGTGATGTGCGCGCCCACGCTGGCCGATGTTACCCGCGCAATCGCTATTCTTGAATACTGGAAGGATGAGTGGCTCGAGAAGAAGTGGCTCGGTTGCTCGGTTGACCGCTGGCTGCAAAACAAGAGCTGGGCCGACGTGATGGAGTGGATGCACGAGAACGAACGGCACTACAACTCCGATTGTGGTTTCTTCATCCGCTTTGCCATGGCTGCCGGCCTGGACAAGTACGGCGCCGGTTGGAACAACTACATCGCTACTGGCACCTACTTCCATCCCGAATTGTATGCTCGCCCGACAATCGAAGGCCGTAACGCCGCCTTGATTGCGCGTTCAGGGGTGTATGTCAACGGTCAGTTCTACGATTTCGACCAGGCTAATGTGCGCGAAGATGTGACCCATTCGTTCTACGAGGGAAGCCATGCGCTGCACCCGTTTGAAGGACGCACCGAGCCGATTGATCCCGCTGTCGGGCATCGACAGGGCAAGTACTCGTGGGCGAAAGCGCCGCGCTATCTGATCCCCGGCGTTGGTAGCCATCCGGTCGAGGCCGGCCCGCTGGCGCGCCAGGTGATCGCCGGTCGTCCCGGCGCTGCCGATTGGCAGGATTACGACCCGCTCTTCCTCGATGCTGTGACCACGGTCGGGCCGAGTGTGCTGGTGCGGGTGATGGCCCGCATGCACGAAGCGCCCAAGTATTACCGGCTGGTGCGCAAATGGCTTGACCAGATCAATCTGCACGAGAAGTTTTACATCAAACCGAAAGAGCTGCCCGAAGGCCGCGGCTTTGGTTCAACTGAAGCCGCTCGCGGCAGCCTCTCTGACTGGATCGTGCTCAAGGACGGAAAGATTGAGAACTATCAGGTGGTAACGCCAACTGCCTGGAATATCGGGCCGCGCGATGGCCGCGATGTCAACGGGCCGATGGAGCAGGCCTTCATCGGCGCGCCCATTGCCGATCCGAACGATCCGGTCGAGCTTGGTCACGTGGCGCGGAGCTACGACTCGTGTCTGGTCTGTACGGTGCATGCCTACGACGAAAAGACTGGCAAAGAGCTGGCGCAGTTCCGCATTGGTGAAGGCGCGTAGCAGGGGCAAGCGCGCAAGGCAGTCTGCGCCGGTGGTTGTGAAGATCGCCGGCGCAGGCAACCTGTATTGCCCGGGCTGGAGATAGAGATCCGTGTTTATCCGACCAGCAGATGAGACCGAACATCGGCATCGTTTGTGGTTGCGTGTTTCGCTTGAGCTGTTATGCAAGAACAACTTTTAATCATCGGCTGCGGTAACTTGCTACGCGGTGACGATGCCGTTGGGCCGGTATTGGTGCGCCGTTTGCTGGAATTGGGTCTGCCACCCGGCGTCGGCGTGGCCGATGCCGGCACTAGCGGCATGGACGTTGCCTTCCGCATGCGCAGTCTTGACACCGTGATACTGGTTGATGCCGCCTGTACCGGCGCTGAACCCGGCACAATCTATGCTGTGCCGGGATCGGTTGTCGAACAGTTGCCACCGCTAACCGGTATCAACCTGCACGCTTTTCGCTGGGATCACGCGCTCGCGTTTGGCCGCTGGCTGCTCAAAGATGCCTATCCTCGCTCGGTGCAGGTCTACCTGATCGAAGGGGCAGATTTTACCATCGGCGCGCCGCTCAGCGCGCCTGTGGCAGCGCGTATGGAAGACTTGGCGCGCCATCTCAGTCGCAATCCCTGGCAACCGTATCCTGGTCATCAGATCGTCAATGAAGACCGAAGCAATGGAGAAATGGCTGCTTGAATTGACTGCGCAAGGCTATTTACACCTGCCGGCGCCGTTGGCCCAACGCTATTTTCCCGCCGACCTCCTCGTGGCGCTGCCGCGTTCCGATGAGGTGTGGCTTGTGCCATTGCGTGGGCCGGCTGCCGGCGGGTTACTTTTGAAGCAGCGAAATGCTCGCGGCGACCGCAGCGTGTTGATTTGGGAAGCTTTGCCGCCACATGCGTTACCCGGCACGCGCCACGCAGTCTGGGATAATGACCGCGGTGTGTTGCGCGTAGCGTTGCAGCCAGAACCGGAGTAGATGTTATGAACCAGCTTGCAATTCGGCCCCAACCGTTAGGTATCTTTGCCCTGCCCGCAGGGTATCTGCTGCTGCCGCCGGCCAACGCTCCGGAAGCTGCTCCCGCCCTCGCTGCTCTCTTGCGGGGAAGTATGCCTGCTGCATGGCCGCCAGAATGGAAGTTTTACGAGCGCGCTTTGGCTGGTGATGTAGAAGCGGCATTGGCGGCATTACCGCCAGCTTCCGATCCGATGACCCGCTACAACCGCTACGTGCTGGCCGGCGCGCCAGCCGATGATCTGGCTCTGCGCGCGCTGCTTGACGGCGAACTGGCTTGCTTGCAGGGTGTAGTTGCGTTCACGATGGGGCATCGCAGTCACCCACCGGCGCTGGATGGCGCAACCGGTGAGATCCGCGCGCTGGCGCTGGTTGCTCACGCCGCCGCCGCGATCGAGCGGGGTGAGTTGAGCGTGGTTGACCAATGTTTCACCGATGCGCAGGCTGCGGCAACGCCGGTCTCGCCGACGTTAGCCGGCATGATTGCGCTCAACCACGCCGAATTTGCGATGCAACACGGCGGAGACCTGGCAGCGACAACGCGCCGGTTGCAGCAGGCGATCGATCTCATTCCTGCCGATGGCGATTGCGAGGCGCGCGCGCGAGCTGCGATTCATCTGGGCCAGTTGCTGCACGATCATGCCAGCGGCCAGCGCGGCCCGTTGCAGGCTGCGGTGCGGTGCTATCAGGAGGCATTGCGGTTCTATCGGCGCGAAACGCATCCGCTTGAATTCGCGTTCATTCAAAATAATCTGGCCCTGGCCTACCTGGCAATGCCTATGACCGAAGCCGGTGACCGGTTGCGTGGCGCGATTGCCGTGCAGGCCCTTCGCTCCGCGCTGTCTATTTACGATCCCGATCAACATCCGCGTGAATGGACAAGCGCGCGCCTCAATCTGGCAAACGCGCTGCAATACGTCCACTCGGCCCGTCCGGCTGAGCATCTGCTCGAAGCAGTTGCGATCTACGAAGATCTCTTGCAGCGGCGTGACCAGGCGACTGACCCGGCTGGTTATGCGCGTATTCTGGCCAACCTGGGCAATGCGCTGGCCCATCTAGGTATCTTCGCCGAAGCGCGCGCGCGTCTCACCGAGGCCGAAGCCCTGTTTGCCCGCATCGGTGACACGATGGCGGTAGAAACTGTGCGCGAGTTAATCGCTAACATCGATCAGCACGAGGAGCTGGCAACTGCGTCAAACGATTGACAACCGGCGTTGTTATGTCGGCAGAGAGGATGAAGCGGTAACGGATGGAACTCTATCAGCGCCAGCAATTTGATCTGCTCTTGATGATGGCGGTCGAACGTTTCGCCGAACGCATGATCGAGCGCTGCGCCGGCCCGGAGGCGGCGCTTGCCCGGCTGCGTACCGATCCGCAAGGTGAAGGGATCTGGCTCGACCGCTTTGTAGATGCCCTCTTTCAGGATTTTTTGCTCGACAACCCTGCCGGCGCGTGCTTCGTCTTGCAGGCGCTCGCCGACCGCGCAGTATCGGCGCCGCCAGCCGGCACCATCAACGCGATGTTGCAAACGATGGCGCGACGCGCCTTCGCCGACCTGCTCGTCATACGCGCCGAAGAGGCGCTGGAACAGATGATTGGATACCATTAACTATCAAAGAGGAGCCTATGACTCAATCGCTGACCGATACTGATGCGCTGGAACAGGCCGCGGCGCGAGTTGATGCCGCGCTCGCTGCGCTGGCGAAACTCGAACCGGCGGCTCAAGCCGTCGCCAGCGAAGTTAAACAGGCGATTGAGGCGTTTCATAAACTGGCCTTGACAACCATTGTGCGTCATCTTAAACAAGATCCACGCGGCAAAGAATTGTTGCTCGAGCTGGTTGAAGACCCTGCCGTCTACGCTTTGCTATTGATGCATAACATTGTGCGCGCCGACCCGCTGACCCGCGCGCGCCGCGTTCTCGACAATGCGCGTCCTTATATGCAATCGCACGGCGGCGACGCTGAGCTGGTCGATGTCCGCGATGGCGTAGCGTATATCCGCCTGTACGGCTCGTGTAACGGTTGTTCGCTGGCCGGATTCACCTTGCGCAAACACGTAGAAGAGACGTTACTGCGCGAAGTGCCGGAGATTACCCGCCTCGAAGTGATCGACGATCAGCCGGCGCCGGCGATCCTGCGTCCTGAAGCTTACGAGCAGCCGGCCATCGAGAAGGGCTGGGTGCGCGGCCCTACTGTAGCTGAAGTGCCACCCGGTCGCATGGTTCATATCGCCACCGAACGCGGTCAGGTTCTGATCATCAATCTCGCCAACCGGTTGAGCGCGTACCGCAACGCATGCGCTCACCAGGGGCGACCACTCGATGGCGGGATCCTCGATGTTACTGCCGGCACGCTCACCTGTCCATGGCATGGCTTCTGTTTCGATGTTACCAGCGGTGAATGTCTCACTGCGCCGCAGGCGCAGCTTGAGCCGTTTCCGTTGCGAGTGGTAGATGGCGTGATCTGGGTGCGACCGCAATGACGGCAATTCAAGCATATCGCTGGCTCGGCGCGCCGGCTCCAGGGGGGTTGGCGCTACCGATGGCCCGTCCAACTCCAGGTAGTCTCTACGCGCCGCGTGGAGTCTTCCTCGACGATGAGCGCGTGGTCGTGGTTGATTCGGGCAATCATCGGGTCTTGATCTGGCACGGCTTCCCTGTGAGCGATCACCAACCGGCTGATCTGGTGCTCGGTCAGCCCGACTGTTTTCATGAAGGGCCACGCGCCGCCGGACGCGGCCCGGCCAATGGCTTTCATTTGCCCACCGGCGTTGTGGTGGCTGAAGGAAGACTCTATCTTGCCGACGCCTGGCATCATCGTGTATTATGCTGGCATCACATCCCGGAACGATCTGACACGCCACCCGATAGCGTTATCGGCCAGGATTCACTGTTTGACATCGAGCCAAACCGGGGTGGCGCTGTAACGCCGACCAGCCTCTACTGGCCTTACGGCGTGGCGTGGATTGCCGGCTGGTTTTACATTGCTGATACTGGGAACCGGCGCGTACTGGGATGGCGCGGATTACCGGTTGACGGCCAGCCTCCCGATTTGATACTTGGTCAACCGGACGGGTATAGCAACGCCGAAAATCGTGGTGGTTCGCCAACCGCATCGAGTTTCCGCTGGCCGCACGCAATCGCCGGTGATGAAGCGACCCTCTACGTTGCCGATGCCGGCAATCATCGCGTGCTGGGCTGGACACCACCACCAGACAGTGATCGTCCCGCCGATCTGGTGTTGGGACAGGCGACGATGGAGAGCGCATTTGAACAACCACACGTGCCGCAGGGGCCGCAAAGACTACGCTTTCCCTATGCCGTGGCCTACGCCGGTCAGCGAGTATTCGTGGCCGATACGGCGAACAACCGCATTTTGATGTGGCAACCAATGCCGCGGGCTGGCGCCGGATTGCCGGCGCAGGCGGTGTACGGTCAGTACAATTTTGCTGATAGCGGTGAAAACCGCTGGCAGGCCATCAGCTTTGATTCGCTCTGCTGGCCGTATGGCCTCTGCGCTCACCGGAACTGGCTGGCAGTGGCCGACTCGGGGAACAATCGGGCGTTGATCTGGCAGATCGCTGAGAATGTGTCGCTGAATTGATGACAGTATGCACGCTTTATCTAGAGCGCCAAATCTACAGGCACGCCTATCCGTTGCCATCAGTTGCCAATGCCAGATTGCCCCGGCTACGAACAATGAAAGGAAGTATGACCTATGTGTCTTGGCATTCCCGGTCGCATCATCGAAATCTACGACAATGGCCTGACTCGCATGGGTAAAGTCGATTTCAACGGCATCGTCAAAGAAGTCTGTCTCGCCTACCTGCCCGATCTGCAAGTCGGCGATTACACCATCGTTCACGTCGGCTTTGCCATCACCCGGCTTGACGAAGAATCGGCCCGCGAAACGCTCAAGCTATTCCAATCGCTCGGCGTGCTCGAAGAAGAGCTAAATCCAGATGACTCGCATTTGACAGCTTAATACGCAGATGCGACCGGCCTTGCGCAGGCCCGGTTGTGTTTACTCACTCTCAGGGAAACTGCCATGAAATACCTTGACGAATTTCGCGATCCTGAACTGGCCCAACGCCTGCTTGATCAGATTCGGCGGGTTACGACCCGCCACTGGGCAATCATGGAGGTGTGCGGCGGCCAGACGCATTCAATCATCCGTAACGGGATCGATCAGTTGCTCCCGCCTGACATTGAACTCATTCACGGCCCCGGCTGTCCGGTCTGTGTCACACCGCTCGAGATCATCGACAAAGCGCTGGCGATTGCTGCCCGCCCCGATGTCATCTTCTGCTCGTTTGGCGATATGCTGCGCGTGCCCGGTAGCCGGAAAGATCTCTTCCGGGTCAAGAGCGAGGTGGGCGATGTGCGCGTCGTCTACTCGCCGCTTGACGCGGTGAAGCTGGCGCAGCAGAATCCAGACCGTCAGGTCGTCTTCTTCGGTATCGGGTTTGAGACGACAGCTCCCGCCAACGCCATGGCCGTCTATCAGGCTGCCCGGCTTGGCCTGAAGAACTTTTCGATGCTGGTATCGCACGTGCTGGTGCCGCCAGCGATCAGCGCCATTATGGAATCACCCACCAACCGCGTGCAAGGATTTCTCGCCGCCGGCCACGTCTGTAGCGTGATGGGTACCGAAGAATATCAGCCCCTGGTGGAAAAATACCGCGTGCCGATAGTGGTGACCGGTTTCGAGCCGCTCGATGTCTTAGAGGGCATTCGCCGGGTTATCCTTCAACTTGAACAGGGACGCGCCGAACTCGACAACGCTTACGAACGGGCGGTGCGGCCTGAAGGGAACGTTGCCGCTAAACAGATGCTGGCCGATGTCTTTACGGTAACCGACCGGGCCTGGCGCGGGATCGGCGTCATTCCGCGCAGTGGCTGGCGGCTCAGCGACCGTTACGCCGAGTTTGACGCCGAACGTCGATTTGATGTCAGCAATATTCAGACTGCTGAGTCGACTCTCTGCCGAAGTGGTGAAGTGTTGCAGGGCCGTTTGAAGCCCAATCAGTGCCCGGCCTTCGGGAAAGAATGCACGCCGCGCACCCCGCTCGGCGCTACAATGGTGTCAAGCGAAGGAGCGTGCGCGGCCTACTATCAGTATGGCCGCTTCATCCCAACTGGCGCAATCGGTGTCGCCTGAAGCAATGGTGTCTCATCGGCGCCAACTGCTTGAGTGGTTAGATTACCGGGCACGCTTCGCAGCTACCCGAGTCGGCAATCAGATTCCACTACCGGCGAGGCGAAGTGTTGCAGGTTGCTTGAACCCCAACGGTAGCCGACTGTTAGCGGGGAGGCGCGCCGCGCCCTCTGGCTGACATGACAACGGTATTGGCAGCAGTGCAGACACAGCTTCTTATCAGAATTCATTCCAACTCACGCAATTGGCATCGCCTGGAAGTAGTGACGCTATGACTGAACCAATTGACTTCAGCGGCTGGGTTTGCCCGGCGCCACTTCGCGATTACCCGGCCATCGTGATGGGTCACGGCGCCGGCGGTAAACTATCGGCTGAACTGATCGAACACCTCTTCCTACCGGCCTTCGGAGGTCAACGCGGTCCACTCACTGACGCAGCGCTGTTAGAGATCAGCGGGGCGCGCCTGGCCATTTCGACCGACAGCTTCGTCGTGCGCCCCCTCTTCTTCCCCGGCGGCAATATCGGTGAACTGGCAGTTAACGGCACTATTAACGATATTGCCATGATGGGAGCGCAACCCGTGGCATTGACGGCCAGCTTCATTCTTGAAGAGGGTATGCCACTCGATCAACTTGGCCTGATCGCCGAGAGTATGGGTCGCGCGGCGCGTCAGGCCGGCGTTACTCTCATCGCCGGCGATACCAAAGTTGTTGATCGCGGCCACGGCGACGGCGTCTTCATTACCACTACCGGCTTTGGTATGGCGCCAGCCGGGGTGAGTATCGGGCCAGAACAAGCCCGTCCTGGCGACGCAATCATCGTCAGCGGCCCAATTGGGCTGCACGGCGTCGCCATCCTCAGTGTGCGGGAAGGGATTGAATTTGGCGCGCCGGTCGTTTCAGATACTGCCGCGCTCCACGGACTGGTTAGCGCTATGCTTAGCAGCGGCGCGCGCATTCACACGCTGCGCGATCCCACCCGTGGCGGCGTAGCAGCGGCGCTGAATGAGATTGCTGCCGACGCAAAGATCGGCATCGAAATCAGCGAACGCGCTGTGCCGGTACCGCCTGCGGTGCAGGCCGCCTGCGAGCTGCTCGGCATGGATCCGTTGCACATCGCCAACGAAGGTAAACTGATCGCCTTCGTTGATCGAGCAGACGCCGACCGGCTTCTGGCAGTCATGCGCGACCACCCGCTGGGACGCGAAGCGGCGCTGATCGGCTACGCTACCGCCGATCATCCCGGCGTGGTGGTGGCCCGTACCGGGATCGGCGGTATGCGAGTAGTTGATACCCTGGTTGGTGAACAATTGCCGCGCATTTGTTAATTGTGGGGTGTGAAATGGTGCGCCCCATGGTTCGTGATAGTAGGGGCGGAATGTTTTATGTTATGGGGGCGCAATACGTTGCGCCCCTACTCTGTGTTATAATGCATCACAATCATAACATTGTATTGCGCACTGAACAATACCGGAAAGGAGGTGAGCAGATGGCAGACCCCAGTCTTGATGGCCTTAAAAATGCACATCACGCCTGTTTACCGCATCATATTGTTGCATGCTCACCTCTAGAGGCAGACGATTATGAGCGATACCAAAATCGATAAAGCGCAAATCGAACGTTACGACCCATCCACAATTGAAGCAAAGTGGCAGGCTCGTTGGGCCGCCGATCAGCTCTACCGCACTCCACCCATTGATCCATCAAAACCCAAGTATTACGTGCTCGACTTTTACCCTTATCCCAGTGGTGACGGTCTCAGCGTCGGTCACTGCCGCAACTACGTGCCCACCGATGTCGTAGCCCGCTTCTACCGCATGCGCGGTTACAATGTGCTGCATCCGATGGGTTGGGATGCCTTCGGCCTGCCAACCGAAAATGCAGCCATCAAGACCAAAACCAATCCCGCCGTGCTCACCCGCCGTTACAGCGCTAACTACAAGCGCCAGATGAATATGCTCGGCCTGAGCTACGACTGGGATCGTGAGATTACCTCTTCTGAACCCGATTATTATCATTGGACACAGTGGATCTTTTTGCGGCTTTATCATTCGTGGTACGACCGCCGCGTCGATAAAGCTCGTCCGATTAGCGAGCTGGAAGCCGAGCTGGCCGAATACGGTACCAGCCGGCTCGATCTGGCTTTGACCGATCCACAGGTGACGGCAGAGGAATGGCGTCAGGCGACTCCCCTGCAACGTCAGGAGATTTTGCGTCGCTTCCGCCTGGCTTACCGCGGTGAAGCCGTAGTGAACTGGGATCCAGTCGATAAGACGGTGCTGGCCAATGAAGAGGTGTTGCCTGATGGCACAGCCTGGCGGAGCGGCGCGAAGGTTGAGCGCAAGCTGCTCAAGCAGTGGTTCTTCCGCATTACTGCTTACGCTGATCGGCTCGACCGCGATCTCGATACGGTTGATTGGCCAGACAAGATCGTTACCATGCAACGCAACTGGATCGGTCGTTCGCGCGGCGCTGAGGTGATCTTTCATACCGAAGCCGGCGATCCGATCATCGTCTTCACCACTCGCCCCGATACGCTGTGGGGAGCTACTTTTATGGTGCTCTCGCCGGAGCATCCGCTGGTAACGAAGTTAACCACCGCTGACCAGCGCGCGCAGGTCGAGGCTTATGTCGAACAGGCGCGCCAGCGCCCAACCACGACCGCCGTCGCCGAAGAGAAGGAGAAGACCGGCGTTTGGACGGGCAGTTACGCGATCAATCCGGTTAACGGCGCGCGCATCCCGATCTGGATTGCCGATTACGTGCTCATGGGATACGGTACCGGCGCGATCATGGCTGTGCCGGCCCACGATGAGCGCGACTTTGCGTTTGCGCTGAAGTACCATCTGCCGATCATCCCGGTTATCACCCGTCCCGATAACGCAGCTCGCTCGTTGCTGCGGATTGCGACTGTTGCTGCCGACACCGCCGATGCGCTGCGCGCTGCCGGCTTTACCGTCACTCCTCAAGATGACGGTAACCTGCTGGTTGAATTGAGCGGCGATCGCGCGCGTGAATACGCTGCCATTGTGCAGCCACGCCTGTGTGAAGGCTGGACGGAGGTGGCCGGTTCAGGCTGGCTGTTCATCTTCCCGGATGCAGTGCTTGAACTCGACTCGATCAGCGCGGATGAGCAGATTGCCAACCGTCTGCGCGCGGTAACCGGCGACGCCACTATTCCGACGGCAATGGCCTATCTGCACTCGATTGCCGCTTACCGTGACCTGATTTATCACGATGAGACGGGAATCCCCATCCACTCTGGGCCGATCAATGGCATTGCGGCTGATCAGGCCATCGAACAGACCATTGCGTACCTGGAGCAACAAGGTATCGGGAAGGGCCGCGCGAACTACAAGATGCGTGACTGGCTGATCAGCCGTCAGCGCTACTGGGGCACACCTATCCCGATCATCCACCGCGAAGACGGGCTGGAGATCGCACTGAGCGATGATGAGTTGCCGTTGACTCTGCCCAATGTCGATAGTTACGAACCAACTGCAACCGGCGAGTCACCGCTGGCCCTGATCGACGAATGGGTCAACGTTACGCTACCCGACGGTAGCCACGGTCGGCGCGAAACCGATACCATGGGCACGTTTGCCTGTTCGTCCTGGTACTTCCTGCGCTTCGCCGATAACCATAACGACAAAGCGCTGGCCAGTCGCGAGGCGCTCGACTACTGGTTGCCGGTCGATATGTACGTCGGCGGCGCCGAGCATGCGGTCATGCATTTGCTCTATGCTCGCTTCTGGACGAAAGTACTCTACGATCTGGGAGTGGTCAAATTCTTTGAACCCTTCACCTGCCTGCGCAATCAGGGTCTCATCCTGGCGCCACCGCGCGAGGTCGATGGCCAGATCATCATTGAGAAGATGTCGAAGTCGAAAGGCAACGTGATTACGCCCGACGAAGTAGTTGCCGAACACGGCGCCGACGCGCTACGCGGCTACGAAGCCTTCATCTCTGACTTCGAGCTGTCGGTGCCGTGGAACACCGATGGCGTGCCCGGCGTTAAACGCTGGCTCGATCGGGTCTGGCGCATCACGCTCTACCCCACTGCCGAACGCGGACAGAACAACGTTACAATGTCCGAACGACAGTTGCGGCGCGTAGCCCACCAAACCATTCAGCGGGTCGAGAGCGACATTTTGAACTTCAAGTTCAATACGATGGTGGCGGCGCTGATGGAATTCACCAACACCCTCTATCGAGCGCGCGATGCCGGTCTGGTCGATACGCCAGCATGGCGCGAAGCGATTGAGATTCTGCTGTTGCTGATGGCACCGATCACGCCCCACATTGCCGAAGAGCTGTGGGAACGCCTCGGCAAGCCCTACAGCATCCACCAGCAGCGCTGGCCGGTTGCCGATCCCGCAGTCGCTGCCGAAGAGGAAGTCGAGATCGTGTTTCAGGTTAACGGCAAGGTGCGCGGTAAACTGACAGTGCCGGTCGAGATCGATGAAGCCAGGCTACGCGAACTGGCTCTGGCCAACGAGCGGGTACAGCAGTTCATCAACGGCAAACCGGTGCGCAACGTGATCGTCGTCCCTGGCCGGCTGGTCAATGTGGTGGTTGGGTAGGGTTGACCGGTTCTGTACCACATCATCAAGACCATCAAAAGAGGCGCAGCATTGACTGCGCCTTTTTTGACGTTGAACCGCACATCTGCGTTCTCCTGACGCGGGTCAACACTCATCTTGATCGCCTTACCAGCTATGATCAATTGTCTCCCACGGCAAGGTCAAATCAGTCCGACCAAAGTGACCATACGCGGCGAGTTGCTGATAAAAACGTCCCTGTGAACGGCCGGCCAGCTCATCAAGGTGAAAGCGGCGAATAATTCCACCAACGCTGAAATCAAACGTTTCGGCGACCCGACGCGACAATTCGTCATCGGACAGCCGACCGCTGCCAAAGGTTTCAACCCGCACGCTGACCGGTTGCGCCTGGCCGATCGAATAGCTGAGCTGGATTTCACAATGCTCCGCCAATCCAACCGCGACGATCTGCTTGGCAGCGTGACGCGCAGCGTAAGCGCCGGTGCGATCGATGCGTGTCGGATCCTTGCCGCTTAGCGCTGCGCTGCCTTGGCGGGCAAAACCACCGTAGGTATCAGACCCATTTTTGCGCCCGGTCAAGCCTGCATGCAACGCCGGCCCTCCCTCCAGCACCGGCCCCTCCGGATTGATCTGAATGGAAGTGCGAGAGTCGGGTTTGATCGGTTCACCGGCAAAAACCGGCTGCACGACCTGCTCGATCATCAACTCGCGCAGCCGGTTCAACGGCAGGTCGATTCGCCGCTGGCTTGCCACCAACGTAATACTATGCAGTCGCTGGGGTTGATGGTCACTGAACACGACACCGACCTGCACCTTGCCGTCAGGAGCCAGAATATCGTTATGCTCACGGCAGACCGCGCCAAGCTGTTGGGCTAACCGGTTGGCCAGCCAGATCGGCAGCGGCATCATCACCGGTGTCTGTGTGCAGGCGAAACCAAACAACGTGACATTCTCTTGGGCCACCAGCGCGGTTAGATCGTCGTTGCCGGCGCGAACCGGTCGGCGTGAACCCGATGGCTGTTCCTCGATCTGGTTGAGCATGATCGTGCAGGTACGACCATCAAAGCTACCCCGATCGTAGCCAACTTCAAGCATCACCTCACGAGCCAGGCGTGGAATATCCACCCAGGCATTGCCGCTGGCTCGGAGCGAGACAAATAGAATGCCGCTGGAAACGGCGCATTCTGCTACCACCCGCGCTCGTGGGTCTTGCCAGAGAAAATGTCCAACGATGGCATCGCTAATCTGATCGCACAGCTTATCGGGATGCCCGGCAGTAACCGACTCAGAAGTGAAGACGTATTCAGCGGGCATAAGTCTGTTCCTCTCTTTGTGGTACGGCCTGACGATACGTTGCCGCTTTTAAGAATTCACTGGCAAGAAATGGCGCAGTAGCCAGAACAGCGGCAATCAGCCAGTCTGCTATGCCGAGAGGCACAGCGCCAAGGAGCTGACGCAAACCGGGCAGCAACATAGCCGCGCTTTGCAAACCCAGGCCGCCGCCAACGGCAAGCGCCATATACGGATTGGGACGCATCGCGTTGCGTTCGAGAAACCAGTGTTGTTCAGAACGGCAACTAAGGGCATAGAGCAACTGCGCAGAGGTAAGCGTGGTAAATGCCAGACTGCCGGCGCGCGCACCCGGCCCATAGCGGGTCAAACCCCACCCATAGGCACCGAGGGCGCAGGCTGTCAGGATCGCACCCTCAACGCCAATGCGTTGGATATCACGGCGATCAAACATCGCGGCCTGCGGATCACGTGGTGGCTGGGCAAGGACATCGCGTTCCGGCGGCTCCAAACCCAGCGCCAGCTCAGGGAAGACATCGGTGACCAGGTTGATCCACAACAACTGGAGCGGTGTGAGTGGTTCACCCAGCGCCAGCACCGTTGCCGCGAGCGTGAGCATAATTTCGCTGGTATTGCTGGCCAGAATGAAGTGAACCGCCTTCTTGATATCGATGTAGATCGTTCGACCTTGTTCGATCGCACCGACCAGCGTGGCAAGATTGTCGTCGCGCACCACGACATCTGCAACCTCTTGCGCGACCTCACTGCCGCTGGCACCCATGGCAATGCCGATATTGGCCGCGCGCAAGGCAGGGCCGTCGTTGATCCCATCACCGGTCATTGCAACCACATGACCGGCCCGTTGGAGCGCCTGAACGATCCGCAGTTTGTGCGCCGGACTGACCCGCGAGAAGATATCGACCCGTTCGGCCAGACTGCGCACCACATCTGGCGGTAATGCTTCCAGATTGGCAGCATCGAGACTCTCAAGCTGACCATTGCGGCTGAGACCGATCTGACGCGCTACTGCCATTGCCGTTGCGCTCTGATCACCGGTGATCATGACTAACCGGATACCGGCACTACGCAACTCAGCAACCAGCGTGGGCAACTCAGCGCGCGGCGGATCGGCAATCCCCACCATGCCAACCCAGATCAAATCACGGCTTTGATCAGGCACGCAATCACCACGCCGGAACGCAACCCCAAGCACTCGCAGCGCCTGACTGGCCATCCGCTCATTCTCCAGCGCAATTCTGGCCCGATCTGCCGGGCTTAGAGGCCGTTCTTGACCATGTTCGAGGAATCGATTGCACAATCCCAACACCTGATCAGGACTACCCTTCACCGCCAGCAAGACCCCGTCGCCATCCTGATGGAGCGTATCCATGAAGCCGCGTCCTTCGCTACGCAGCCGCGTTCGCAGCAATGGATAACTGGCACGCAATCTCACTACGTCGATCCCGTTAGTCTGCGCCGCGCGTACCAACGCTAACTCAGTAGGGGAACCAATCAAACGCAGCTCTGCCCCATCGATTACCAATTCCACTTCGCTACACAGCGATACCAGACGCATCATGATGTCCAGATCAGGATGCGCCATCAGATTGATCGGCTCACTGGCGAGACTGAAACCGGTATCATTGTGCTCATAACGGCTGCTACCGGTATACGCTGCCAGGAGTGTCATCTCGTTGCGGGTGATCGTGCCGGTCTTATCGAGACAGAGGTAATCAAGCGCGCCGAGAGTCTCAACTGCCGCCAGTCGTCGCACCAGCACACCTTGTTGTTCGAGGCGACGCAACCCGATGGCAAGAGTCGTGGTCGCCACCGTTGGCAACCCTTCGGGCACTGCCGCCACCGCCAGTGCAATGACCGTCTTCAGCATCGGCACCAGCGCCTGCCCGCGCAACAACCCGATCACAAAAACGCCACCGCAAATTGCCAGTGAAGCCAGAACCAGTTGCCGACTGAGTGCGCCCAACTGCTGTTGCAGTGGCGTCTCAGGCTGGCGCGCCTCACCCAACAGACGCTGAATTTCGCCCACCTCAGTTGACAGACCGGTTGCAACGACAATAGCCAGACCGCTACCGCCGGTCACTACACTGCCACGATAAACCATATTGGTACGGCTACCCAGCGGTGTGTTTGGATCGCTGAGGCGGGCAATCGACTTACTAACCGGCATACTCTCGCCGGTTAACGCCGATTCGTCAACGCTGAGATGATCGGCGACGATCAACCGTGCATCAGCCGGCACGGCCAGGCCACGCCGCAGCACGATCAGATCACCCGGCACAACCTGCGCTCCCGGCACTTCAAACTCACGACCATCGCGAACCACGATCGCGTGTGGTTGCGAACCGCGGTTCAAGCCAGCAATCGTGCGCTCGGCCCAGGATTCGGTAACGTAGCCAATCCCGGCATTGAGAGCCACAACACCCAAAATAACAATCCCATCAACGAGACCGCCGGTAAAAGCCGAGACCACTGCTGAAACACCGAGCAACGCCACCGGTAAACTGGCAAACTGTTCGAGAAGAATTTGCAGAGGCGAGCGCACTGCCGCCTGTGGCAGAAGATTGGGGCCATACTCACGCAACCGTTGCTGCGCAATCGCGTCGCTCAGACCGTTGACTGGCGAACTCTCAAGCAGACTCACCGTCTGATCGATATCAAGCAGATGCCATGGATGCTGCAATTGCGCGCGCTGGCCAATGTCACTCTCAAATCCGGCCAGTGCGCGCCGCACAATCTGTTCGATCTCCTCAAGCGAAGCAACCGGCTCAAAGAAGATCAGCAGGCTACCGGTGAGCACATTTGCTACCACTCCAATAATGCCTGCCCGCCCACGCAAGACACGCTCAAGACGTTGCTTTTCGGAATGGTTGCGATAGAGACTATCGACACGGAAACGCACACGCCCAGGCGTGTGATGCAGCACGGTTAGCGACACATCCGGCATCGTCGTCGGGATAAGATCGGGCGGCGTAACCAGAGACGGTTGCGCCGTTGGACGGAGATGGGGCATCAGCGTAATCACATCGAGAGGAGTCGTCTGATTGAGCACATGGCCCGCCGAGACAAACAACACATCACGCGCCGTGCCGCCGTAACGGGTTGGTCGCAAGCGAACCAGCACATCTTCGCGCATGCCCAACCAGCGCAACTTCATATCGCCGCGCCGCAGCTCCACCTCTCCCCGGTCATCCACCAGCAATACCAGCTCGCGGTTAACCTGTAACCACGACCGGGTAAAACCGATGCGCTGCATGATATTGAGCGGCTGGTTAAGGAACAGTTCGATGGCGCGCCGGTCAACACTGGCCCGCGCCATCTCAAGCTGTTCAAGCACTGCCGGATCTTGAAAGACAGCGTCAAAAGCCGCGCGCAGACCATACTGATCAAGCGCAGCCCGAAATACCGGCCCTGCAACAACAAAACCGGCCATTTCGCTGAAAGCAACCAGCAAATCGCGGATCGTTCCACCATGGCTAAATACTTGCTCAAGCAACGCATTGAGCCTGGCGCGATCCACCTCAGACTTCGCTGCGGTTGTTGATGAAGTCATAGTATTTTTAACGTTCAGCCCGTCGAGCGCGGTGCGATGCGATCAAGGTTGCGGCAGTCGCGAGCAGTGAACTGGCCGGCCCAAAGACCTGGCCGCGAGCAATCTGCACTACACTCGCCCCAATCAGCACACCTAACACCAGGGTGTCTAGATCGATAACACCATTGGAAACGCGCCGCACAAACTGCTCTGCGCGGTCAACCCGATCGGTCACAATATCCAGTATTGTCTCGCCGGGAGGCGCCGGAGGAACCAGCGTAAACAGGCCAGCAGTCGCTGCCATTGTCGCCAGCTCACTCACCTCGCCGTGATACTGAAGCAAAACACTGGCAGTCAGCGGATTGGCTTCGGCATAAGCTACCCCCGGCAAAGCCGCAAGATCGCGCTCAACCTGCATAAAAAAACCGGCATCGCCCTTGCGTGCCGGAATTCGCAGTCGCAGCCGTTCTCCAGTTTGATGAACGATGTAGGCTTGTGGTACCATACCATTACCCTGTATTGTGTGTAAGCGATGCGCTTGCCGGTATTGCCGTGGCGCATCGTCGCAATACCAATCCGCGCTCAGCTCATTTATTCACTGCTCGCTGTTCCACGACGTTCGAGCTGTAACTCTGCCTGCACCTCAGCCAGCAAGTCGCTCAGCGTTTCGCTGGCGAGCGCAGCCATTTCGCGTCCACGCTCAAAACCAAGCACTGCCAGCTTCAGGCTATGCTTGGCCAGCGCGCGAGCATGGGGCGCCAGCGCAGGCGCCAGATCGCGCGCGACCAATGTGCCACCAACCCCGATAACCAGTCCAGTGAAAAAGCTTACCGCGTTGTTCACGAGTGCCTTCCCTCCACGCCAGACCGCAGCGCTGACGGCGTCGGCGATCAACTACTTGTCGGGCAGCGGTCATCTTCCGCAATTTCTCAACTGTGCCTGGAGATAGACCTGGTTCGTGCCACAACTGCCTGCAATCGCTCCTTACCTGCTGCCCACAAGTGATGTTTCAGATAGTAATCGCTAATCCCAACAGTGATTCCTATTGTACCCTGTTTCCAGGAACTGTATGTCAAGGTTTCGGCGCTGATTTCACCTCTCCCCTTCACTTACAAGGGCGCGACAGTACATAGTGGCAGGTATCTGTAACCCACCGGCCACTTTTGTCAGACCACATCAGGCGCGTGCTATCCGCGCTCTATTTCTGCCGACCAGGGCTACACAGTGTCATATACTCAATACATTCACCGTCGCCCTCGCGCTGCCAGCCGGATCGCGGTCAAATTGACGATCTCGGCAACTTCGTAGCGCGTCGGCACCGAGTCGGGTACCGGACGAATATTGAGAATCGGCGGGAAATCGCCGCGTCGTCCGTGAATTTCGGCGATCAGAGCGAGCGCCAGTGGTGACAGACCGGGTGGGTTGACAACCAGCGCAGTCGTCTGCCACTCATCAGGACTCAACCCGGCAGCATCGGCAATCTGGCACGCCACTTCTGCCAGCGGCTGCCCGCGATCGATATGCACTGCGATCTGGCGTACATCAGGTCGTTCGCCGAGGAGTGCTTCGGCTTGTTCGAGCTGGGTGGTTGTGAGGGGGTGGGAATAGTTGAGGAGGAGCATATTCGTTCTTCCCTTCCAACAATTCTGAGTCTATGCATAGATTGAAAGCTCTACCGTGAGCCGAAATTGTTGAAAGACCACTGCCCTTCCAACAATTCTGAGTCTATGCATAGATTGAAAGACTTATCCAAGCAAATGTTCAAGTTTACTGCATGTTTCTCTCACTTTTTTGATCACTGTCCCAGACTTAGGAGCATTGCGTGACATGCCAGCATGCGCCAGTGAGTTTCGAACCTCTCTCACTTCATTCCATAAATCGCGAATCTGCTCGTACTCTGGTTGCTGATTGCTTGCAGGCACTCGACTGTTGAGCTTCTCCTCTGCCTCATTACGCGCTGTCTTATCAAACAGATCGCCATTATCATAGAAGACTACCAGCGAAACGAGCCACTCCCGGGAACTGGTAATCGCCTGGACATACAAGCCTTTTTCGATATACCACTTAATCATTGCCAGTTGCTTACGAAGCACCTCTTTTGCCCTTGCTGGCTGATGCGGATCAGATAAGCCGAAAACTCCATACTCTTGATGGATACGTTCGAGCAGAAGAGTGAAAGGTTGCTGTTGTACTGTTTTAGGCCCGGCATTAATCGCTGTCTCCAGTTCGACCGCCGTTTTCATAACCTCGGCAGGTCGTGAAGTCTGCAACGCATCGGTAAGCTGGCGGAGTGTCGGTGCCAATCCCTGATTTCCGGCAAGTTTGACCAGAACATCAGCGCGTCCATAGCGTAGAAAAGCATCTGTTGCTGAAGTCCAATCAAGAAGTGTTACCAGCGGAGTCAGGTCAAAGATAGGGGTGCGATTGTTTGCAGTGGCATCATAAGCGCCGTAAATCATCCGTTCCAGGGTAGCATTGCGAACAACACGCACAAACGAAGCAACAAGCAGCGCTAGCACGGGAATCGAACGAAAGCCATTCGTAATATCGAAGATTATTCGATCACCAGGTTCGATTGCGTTCGCGATTGCAGCAAATATATCCCAAAGTTCGCCTTCATTTCGGCCCGACGGGATACGAATTGGACGGATAGGGACAACCTCGGCTACCGCACGTTCAAGATCGGCAAAGTTTTGCTTATAAGCCTCCTCGGTCACTACTACAAGAAGTTCCTTGATCTCAGACTGAAAAAAACGAGCGGTCGCTTCGGCCATGAATGCTGTGGTGCATTCCCGATTTTGATAGACATAGGTGGTCTCGCGATAGGACTGGCCTGGTCTTGTGTAACCCAGGAATGAAATTGCTTTCTTTTCCATGGTTGCTCCTGTAAGAGTTCAGCCGTTACTATCTCCGGTGTTACCTTCCCGCAATCTCAGCAACTGCTCATACCACTTTTTGCCCTCAGTGTTCATCTTCAATTCACGGACGCGGGCAATTAACACTTCGGCCAGCATCCGTTTGTATGTGGGATCGATCGCGAGCTGTTCCAGACGTGGCACCAGGTTCGCCAGCGTTTGCTTTTGCGCCTGGGCGATCTCTTTGCGGAACGACATAACTTGCGGCGGCTCAGCCGGTGCGCCACCAGAGGCAATATCTGCATTACCGACTTCATCAGGCAACAGAATTGGCCTGCCATACGTATCCAGTAACCGCATCCGTCCGTAGCCGGCAGCAGTCTTCGCGCCAATCCCCAGATCACGGAGCGCCATGCCCAGAATCATCAGCGCAGTCTGCGCCCAACGTTCAGGACCGGCTACTGCGATCAGATAGCGACCGGTGGCGGTCAGGAATGGCACCGGATTGGGGCTGTCCCAATCTGCCGGTGGTTTCGGCTCATTGCCAACATAGTATTCCGGATGATGGCCGGTCACCACATCGCGCGCAAGTGGACGGTTCTGTTCTGCCGAACCGGGAATGTAGAGCGCGTCGAAAAAGGTGATGTAGCCGCTGGTATCGGTTGTGCCAAATAGAATGGTGTGATCGATCCCGCCTTTGCGCCACTCCGCGCCGTCGAGCCTGAGATGGGCATAAGCGGATGCCAGCCCCTTGAGCGCGCTGCCGGGGATGTAGGGCACGCCGTAGGTATGATGTAGCGTAATACCTGTCTCGGCAACACCTTTGTCGCCCAACCCTACAATCAGCCGCCCCTGAACGTCGGCAATCGCCCACTGCACACCGTCCTGTTCATCAATGGCTGCCCGATAGCGATCGTAAAATGTTCGGTACTCCTCGGGAATGCCGAGTTTGGCTGTTTGCTCCATCAATGTACGTTTCGCTTCGGTATCGAGCCGCGCATTGAAATAGCGGTCAAACCACAGGCTGGCATTGGTAGAACCGGTATCTGCGGTTACCTCTTCCAGGACACGTCGTTGTCCGCTAAACTCAGGCATTGCTCCCTCCCTCCGCATCTGCGGTAACGCCAAGCACCGACTGCGCGTACCGCTTAAACCAGAGCAGCGCCGCCAGCGCCTCCTCGGTCAGCAACATGTACTCGGCCAGATCGGCCTCGCGACTCGCCGTTCGCAACGCCTGATCATCACGAAACTTAAGCGCCGTCGCCAGATCAGGCAGAATCTCCCGCTGCGCATCGGTGCGCGTGGCGACAAATTCCAGCGCCTGCGCCAGTCCTGCTGAACGGATCAGCACTGGCAACTTATGGGCCATCGAGCCGTACTTGTTCTTGTCGCTCTCGTTGAACTGACCGTTGCGCGCGGCAACCAGCCGGTATACTTCGGCGGCAAAGCGTTGTTCGCGTGTTTGCATGGTTAGCTTCTCTCCTTCCCCTTCACCAGCCGCATGCGGCACAACCCTCTCCCAACGGTTGCCTTGCCACCAAACTGCAATGAACGCTGCGCCAGATCATTTAGCCGTTCGATCAGTTCCGCTTCATTCTGATGACGTTTGCGCACCTCTGCCGTAGGAGCGAAGATGGTCAGACCATAAAGAACTGTCTCGGCAGGCAGCGCCTCTTCGTACCAGAGCGCGCCTTTGGCCACCGTTTTGTTGTCATTCAGCCGGTTGCGGGCGATGACCTCGATGGCGGTCGAAAGCAGGAAGGTGAACACATTGTCGCCGACGATGCAGAGGCGCGGCGCGAGCATAGCGGCCCATTCCTGATCGTTCGGCGGGAAGATGCGTGAACTCAACCAGGCTGCCCACTGCGCTGCGTACTGCGGTTCTGGCTGAAGATCGAGGTCTTCGAGCACCACCCGTCTGGTCTGCTGACCGTTGCGTTGCCACTCAACCCGAATTGCTGCCTGCTCAATAACATCGCACGCTTCATCGGCCACTGTTGGGATCGGTGGCAGATCGCTCAGTCCGGCATCCGTAGCATCGCGCGCGAAGCGGCGCAACACGTAGGGCGACGTTACCCAGGCAAAGGTGCCGCGCAGCGCGCGCACCGGTAACAGCAGCAACCTGGCATCGGCAACCTGGAGCGAGCCGGCATACTCGCTGGCATTCTCAGTCTTTGGCCCAACAGCAGATACGTTACGTCTTCGTCACCGGACTTATCGCGCAGCACTCCCTTCACCGACGAGCCGGGCAGGTAGGGAATGCCGGTTGCCTTCTCGCGCGCGATCGGCAGGTCGATCACTCCGGAACCCTGCCCGGTACCGGCGTGCAGTGGCGAAAGCGCGTGGAGGAAGTAGAGGTATGTTGTAGCCATAAAACCACCTCGTCAAATCTAAAGCAGATCGAGAAATGCCTGAATAACATCGGGCTGACAACCATTGGGCGGTGGAACTCTCAGCGGTGGGATCTGGCATGCTTCCGCCTGGATCAACGTTGCCTGAACCTCGTGAACTGAACGATTGTCCTGCTTCAGCACGAGGGGCACGGGGAGTTGCACACCCTCTAGGATCACTGCCAGCCCGATCGCCTTGCCGTCACGACAGGCTACCGGTTTGAGAATGAGCGGACTGGCGAGGCGGCTGAGATTCTCGCCCTCCAGGGTGACATCTAAACCTGGATCGTGCGGCATATGGAAAACGATCGGCAGGCCAAAAGCGGCTCGCGGGAATTTGCGAATCCGGCGATTGGCATGCGGCCCGCGTGGTGGTCGTTTGAAAAGGAGACGGATAGCGTTCGGCTCTGGACAATCGCTATGACCATATCTGTTCAGCCGGCCATTCATTCCCCGGCGCTGTTGACGGAAACTCTGGAGGCGGTTGATCAGTTCATGCCAGACATCGATGGCGCTGTTACCCACCACAACTTTAAAGCGGAGCTGCCGGTTGAGATGAGGAATACCTGCTGGCCAGACTCCCTCTGCGACGTGATGATTGAGCTGTGCCGTTAGCCATTGCCCGAACTGTCTGTCATCACAGGGTGGCAGGTTTTGCGCGGCGGTTCCGTTTACCTTCTCAAGGCGCAACGCCCCGAAGCCGCGTCGGGTACGCGCGCCAATCCCCCCAAATGTTTCCCAGGCCCACAGCGCCGCCGCAACATCGTTTTGGTATGTTTTGGGAAAGGTGATCACCAGCGTGAAACGCACATCTTTATACACCGGCTTGATCTGTAATCCAGGTCTCTGCGCTGCGCGCTCCGGCTGCAGTGGAAACGCGGCATAGGCGGGCACGACCGATCCTCCGCGTGGTTGAAGACGATTGCCTGCCATCTCGAAAGGAACATCAGGCGTGCCATTCTTCCAATCCCTCACCACCACCTGCACCGACGACTGCCCCCCAAGCGATCTCCCGTTCTCCTCGCGCGCCGGTCCGCCCCAGATTGCCTCTTCAGCATCGCGCAGTGCCTTCAGATCGGCACCAAACTGGCCGCCACGAGTAGCGCGCCACCAAAACCGGAGCTGGCCACGAATTTCAGCAGCCCGCACAACGGTGATCGGATCAGGGCTGGCCGGATCAATGCCACCGCCGAAGAGTGGTGTGATCAGGCTGTACTCACGGACTTCGGTGATCATTTCAGCGGCTGGCCGCAATGTTAGCTTTGATGGCTCTTTGACCGGTGGTTTCCGGCTCATGACGACACCTCCATCTTTACAGGATTCCCATTCCACACGCCAAGTGCGGCCAGACCGAAACCGTCAAGCCGGTCCTGGGGCGCGTCGCTGATGTTTTGCATCCAGATCGCATCGATCCATCGCTGAATCACTTCATCATCGGATGCGGTAAGCGTGAGAAAGTAGACACTGCCTGCCGGCGCTAGCCGGCGGGTTGGTTTCGGTTTCCCGATGTTGAGATCCCAGCCTGAGACGACCTGAGGCCGCGCTATGGCTGCCGCCTGGAGGGTGGGTTGCACGCCGTGACGCGCTTCCAGCAACCAGGTCGGTCGGTAGCCTTGCGTGAAGTGCGCTGGCGTCAACAGGATCACTCGACATGCGCGGTCTTTGATGATCTGCTGACGCACCTCAGGAGGACAGGCGGGAAAATCCTGTTTTATCTGCCGCCAGGCGACCAGCCTTCGCTCGCCGCCGAGCGGCGCTAGTCCGCCACTCCAGTGGGGAAACTCGTGACCGCTTTCGATAATCAGCGCAAGACGTTTCCGCTCCGGCCCGGTAAATTCCAGCCCGCTGGTCTGAAACAAACGGCCCTCTTCAGCGGTTTGGGTGGTCGGTTCGATTGCGACGTGAGTGCGACTCTCCATCAAGAGACCACCGATGCCCAGCTCCTGAAGACTGCACGGGCCATCGGCAGGCTTCTCCAGCCAGGTGAGCAGGGCTGACCAGTACCAAAACCGCGGCGGCGCACCCAACGGTTTTTCGTTGACAATCCGTCGCGGACCGACCAGGTATGGCTCGCCACCCCGCGGCATTGCACAGACACTGCCGTCTGGTAATTGCAGAGGCACAAGCTGCAACCGGCGTGGATCGGCGCTCGCTGCCTCGGCTCGCAGCAAAAGAGCATCTGCCGGCGCCGGTAGCAACCACTCTTGGAAGGAACCATCATCACGCAACATTGCCAGCAGCGGCCCGCGCACCCCCATCTTCAGAACATCGTTCACTTTCGCGGTGTCAAACACACCATCGGCTGACAAGCCGTACAGCTTGCGCGCGCCACCGGTGACGGTTGACGGGAAAGGGAAACTTAACGAACGCGCCCGCGCGCCCGGATCAGGCCCAAATGGACGGCCATCGCGCGCGATGAGCGGATCACGCGGCTCAATGATCCAGGTTGGCATACTCACCTCCTGCCAGCGGCATTCCGGCTATATCGGCAGCTCGCGCCAGTAAACGGGCAACAATCATCTCTTCAGCGACCGCGCGGATTGTCGTAAGCGCATGACCGTTACCACTATGGGCGTTTAGCGCGGCAAAGAGCGCCTCACGGATCTCATCGGCCAGCTTCTCATCCTGCCCGCGTCGCGGCTGCTTTCGGCCAATGATTCGTTTAGCTTCGGCAAAAGCTGCCTCTGAGGGTAAGGTCGGTTGCCCGAACGTTGGCGTCAGGCGTTCCACCAGATCGCGCAACTGAAATGCGGCTCCATCTGGCAACACATCGAGACGATGCATCGTTGTGAATTGTTGCAAACGTTGATCAAGCTCGCCCCAGTGACCTTGAACAGTAACGTCAGCGCCGCTACGCTTGCTCAGCGTAATCGCCAGCGCATTCTTGCCGGCTACCGCCTTGGCCGCCCGTTCGGCGGCGCGCGCCATTGCCAGCGCGTCGCTTAGCGGTTCCAGATGATGCACAATCGCGATCCCCACAGATAATGTTGGCGCGTGTCCTTCGGCATCGGTAAACTGCACAGTGACGCCGGCAGGATTGATCACAGCCGCAAACTGGCGATGCAACTCTTGCGCGCACCGGAGCAGGGTATGCAGTGGCAGAAACGCCAGCACATCATCCCCGCCAGCATAGACCAGACTGCCTTCGTGCTCTTCGACAATGCTGCGCGCCTGCGCCGCAAATTTCGACAGGCGACGCGACAACTCGATGTGACCGTCGATGGTAGATTGATGGTCGATCGTCGCTCCCATCCGATCGCCATCGGCAAGCAAGATAGCGTAGTAGGGATCGGGCGACTCGGCTTCCCAGCGCCGGTACAGCTCAGCCAGTGCCCTGCCCGCCTTCTCCCGTTGCGCGCGCATTTCGCTCCTGTCCGAGGCTTCGCTAATCAATTCATGCAACCGGCTCTCCAGCAACAGACCACCATCGTAGTGGTCGATGATGGGATGCCTGCGAGCAGTGCGCTCTTCACCGAGACGCTTACGGGCAATGGATTCGAGTGTCTCGATATATTGCTCCCAGGCTGCGCGCGCCTGCGCCTGATCATTTCTGACCACCCGATGTAACACCGGTCGGACAGCGACATCCGACGTACTGGCAAATGCCAGTTCCACCGGTTGAGCGTGGCGTTTGAACAGATCAACCCCGGAGAGGCGCTCAGCCGGGCCAGCCTTGTATTGCTCGTACAGAGCGTCGATCTTCTGCTGATACTGCGGGTCATTTCTTCCCTTGGGATAAGCGCTTTCGGGAATAACCGACTCTCGTAGACCGTCGATCGACGATTTCGGCGTATTGCTCCCCCAGGTTACCGGCGCAAAGTCGCGTGTCGCTTTGCGCGCCGCCATGAGCGCCTCGACCTTTCGGCGCGCCTGGACATAGTCAGTCTCATCTTTCAGCTCTACCGCTGCCCAGTAGACCTCCGGTAAATCACCGATCTGAGCCTGTGCAGCCTCATCGTTAATCGGTCCTTTAATTCGCCCACGCGCATCTTGCCAGAGTGCCATCAGCCGATCCTGCACTGCCCTAACTACATGCTCACCCAGCGTTTTCGGATCGGTCGCAATGATTGCCAGGATCTTATTGGCCACATTTGCCTCAGCGACACTGGCCGGCAGCGCTGCCGGGAAGATCAGCCGCGCCCCGTCGCTCTGCTCAATCTGCTGTGCCGCGACCCTTGCCAGTTCGCTCAACAGCCACGAGCCAAACCACAGATCCCGGGTGCGGCGAGCCGCAGCGATGAACTCTTGCACCGGCCCGAGCGTGACCAGGAAGAGATATCTGATCATAGATTGCCCCTCAACGTATCGTATGACGCCACTCATCAACGAATCCAGGTAGCGGGTATAGCCAGCAATTCGCCTCCTCCCTGGCAAACACATTCCACTCCCATAGAACAGGCACTGTTAGCGCCAGTGTACTATCACGCTCCATCGCGCACATCATCACCACTGCTGATAGAAACTCAGCACTCCTGCTGATCTCGACAGGGCGACAATTGACTACACTTGCTCAATGAAAACGGAGAAATGCTCCCGCACGAAACGGTAATCAACGCTCTCGGTCAGCCCCCAGGCAATGCGACATTCGTTCAGAATAACCGTCTTGTGCGAATTGACGGTGCTCAGTGAGATACAGAGATGATCGGCTACTTGATCGGGACGCAGACCTTTCGCAAAGGCGCGCAGCACGTCGCGTTGGCGACCGGTGAGCCGATCCCAGACCTGCCGACAGCGGGCCTCGTCACCCGATACCAGGCCAGGGATGCGTTGCCGGATCGCTGTCGGATCGGCCAGTTGGCGGAGCGCCGGGAGGTACTCGCCCCACGGCACGATCGGAACGCTAAGCAAGCGGAAGCCGTCGGTCGGCGCGAGGTGCATCTGCGTGCCGTCCTTGACCCGTTCGAGCGTCTCGTCGGGGGTGTACATATGCCAGACCTGATCGCGATGGTCGCAAAAGAGGAAAGCAACCGAAACCGCCAGCAGCGCTATCATGCGGCGTCCGCCACTGAGACAGAGATGGAGTCGTCGCTCCTCTTTCTTAAGATCGATGATCAGGTTACGGATGGTAGTAAAGACAGCATTGACATCGGCATCGGTGCGAATATCGTCGAGTTCGCTACCGTCACGGGTGACAGTCACACGCCGCAATCGACAGCGTTGCCCGCGGTAGTGGTCATCGATGAACTCTTGCTGCAATCGCTGCCATGCCCGGCGCGTGCGTTCACGGTCGCGGTTAAGCGGGAGAATGTAGACTTCGCGGATCGGTTCACCCCGTTCCAGCAGGGCATCAAGAGCGAAGGTAACAACCTGCGGCTGACCGCCAAGCGTAGCGATCAGGGTAGCTCCGGTATGATCTGTCATAACCTGGTGTAAAGCTTGTAAAATTATTACACAAGATGATGTGATCATAGCATATCTAATCGCACAGTGAAAAGTACTATGCATTCATTTCCGGCAATCATGATCGGCGGACCACCACACAGTGGGAAATCGGTGCTGACCTATTTACTCTCTCAGCATTTACGTCAACGACAGGTCGCCCACTACGTGCTACGGGCATGCCCGGACGGAGAAGGCGACTGGAGCCAGGAGACGCATCCCGAGACGGTGCGTCTGCTGCGCCAGAAGGGTGCGTTCAGTACAGAGTTCGTCGATCGAGTGTGTCGTGACATCGCGCAACGGCATTTGCCGTTGCTGGTCGATGTCGGTGGTCGCCCAACCCCGGATCAAGAGCGGATCTTTCGGCATTGCACGCACGCGATCTTGCTGTCTGCAACTCCGGAAGGACTGACTGAATGGCACGATTTTGCCGAACGGGCCGGTGTGTCGGTGATCGCCAGGTTGCAGTCAGTACTCAACGGTGACGATCGGATAGAAGCCGAAAGGCCGGTGCTGCGCGGTCAGATTGGCGGCCTGGAACGGTATACAGGTACCGGTGGTCTGATGGTAGAGGCATTGGTTAGACGACTTGAGCGATTAATGTCCTTCGCTGCTGATGAATTGCGCAACCGCCTCTTTCCGCTGGCGCCAACCGAGATGGTGGTCGATCTCGATCAACTGGCGCAGAATATCGGTATGACCCCCGGCGCGCGCTGGCAGGCGACCGATCTCACTAAAGCGCTGACGTATCTGCCATCGACCGCGTTGTCAATCTATGGCCGCGGCCCAAACTGGTTGTATGTTGCGCTGGCACTCTATGCCGCTCCTCATCCCATTACGCTGTTCGATCCACGTTTAGGCTGGATCTCGCCGGCAAAGGCAGAGTGCAGTCCGCAGCCGTCAATGACAATGCTGACATGGCAGCTTCGACCACAACCGGCGGCAACCTGGTTAGAATTCAAATCATTGCATTCCTATCTCGATTACGAGACGATGCCGTCACTTGAGATACCGGCCCTCGCCTCAGATCAAGGCGTGATCATCAGCGGGAAACTCCCTCACTGGCTGATGACAGGGCTGGCGCTCGCCTACGACCATCACCCGTGGGTAGCCGTGATGCAGGCCCAACAGTACGATCGGGCGATTGTGGTCGCGAGCCGGCTCAACAGCTATGCGTTGGGGCAGGAAATACCACTGGTCATCGGGAATGAGTAGCGTGACCGGCATGCCGGTCACCCTGACCGTAAGGAGTATCGGCAATGTAACGCGCCATCATCAATGTATCCTGAAGGCGCGATCATCAATACCCATTTCGCCCTAATCGGTCGCGCTCAGTCTACGCAGGGCGCCGACCATCCATCCCACCCGACATTCCCGCCGCTCACTACTCAAATCGAACCAATCCGGTCATTCCAGGCCGGATTGGGCCAGAAACTTGCCTGTCTGAACGGCAGGCATGGTTGGCTGCGCGCTTCAAAGCGTATCTGACGCTGATCTGTCCAAACAGATCCGGCGCAGCGCTGAACGCGCCGAGGCGTATGCGCCTCAGGCGATGATGTCCTGCACAAGATACCGGGCTGTTACTGGTGAAACCGGTCATGAAAGGAGAATGACGATGCACTGGAACACCATCCGCATTGCGATCACACGCTTCGCGTTCGCGCTGGTCATCCTGTTCACCGTAGCTATCCTGGCAGTCATGCCTTCAGCAGTTGTTGCTTCCTTTGGCCACAGCGCTGTTCAGTCAATCTCTCGCCCCCATCAGACCGCCGAACTCCAGCAATCCATATCGCCTCAGGTGATCGCGCGCGGCGATTACACGTGTGTGATCAACAGCGCCGGTCAACTCTACTGCTGGGGCGCCAATGCAACCATCCCCGAAGATCTCGGGCCGATTATCCAGTTGAGCGCCGGCGGCAATCACATCTGTGCCGTTACCAGTATCAATACGTTACGCTGCTGGGGCGATAATTCCTACGGTCAGATCGCACTGCCAGTTGACATGGGGCCAATCGTGCAGGTTGGCGCCGGCTCCTATCACACCTGCGCCGTTGATAGCTCAGGCACGTTGCGCTGCTGGGGAGCAAACGGCAGCGGTCAACGCACAGTGCCGCCGGATCTCGGTGTGGTCACGAGCGTGAGCGCTGGTGGAAGTCATACGTGCGCTGTGCTTGCCGACGGCACGTTGCGTTGTTGGGGCGCCAACTGGAACGTCCAGGTATCAGTGCCTGCCAACCTGGGACCGGTCAGTCAGGTGAGCGCTGCCAGCAATCATACCTGCGCGGTGAAGACCGATGGCATCCTGCGTTGCTGGGGCGCCAACTGGGTCAGCCAGGCATCAGTGCCTGCCAACCTGGGACCGGTCAGCCAGGTGAGCGCTGTCAGCGATCATACCTGCGCGGTGAAGATCGATGGCCCCCTGCGTTGCTGGGGCGACAATACGGCTGGTCAGGCAACCGTGCCGGACTCTCGGCCCAATCACGCAGGTCAGCGCCGGCAATAATCATACCTGCGCGTTCAAGACTGATGGATCCCTGCGCTGCTGGGGGAACAATGCCTTCCGCAAGAGTACGATCCCTGAACCACTCGGCCCGGTAAGCTACTTCAGCGCAGGCGGTGGGTACACCTGCGCCATCAAGACCGATGGTACCCTGCGCTGCTGGGGGTAATAACGCTAACGGTCAGGCGACCGTGCCAAACGATCTCGGCCCGGTCACGCAGGTCAGCGTCGGCGTCAGACACACCTGTGTCGTGAAGACAGACAGTCGCGCGCGCTGTTGGGGCAACAATGCTTTCGGTCAGGCAGCGGTGCCGGCAGATCTCGGTCTGGTGAGCCAGATCAGTGCCGGAAGAAACGCGACCTGCGCAGTTACGCTCGATGGCACTGCGCGCTGTTGGGGGGGAGGCGCTCGTCCCAAACAATCTTGGTCCGGTCAGCCAGATCGATGTCTCCACCGATGTTCCCCTGCTTTTTGGCCCAGATAACTTTGCCTGCGCTATCTGACGTGATAACCAGCTCCGCTGCTGGTTCCTGCCTCGGGGTTCATTGATCGATGTGCTCGCCGACGTTGGCCCGATCACTCAGCTCGGCGTTGGCGGCACGCATGTCTGCGTTGTCACCGTTAATGGCGTTCTCCGTTGTGAGGGAAATAACAGATATGGTCAGGTAAGCATTCCTCTCACCCTGGGAACAGTCACGCAGGTCAGCGCCGGCTCAGCTCACAACTGCGCTATGAAACCCAATCGCACCCTGGGCTGCTGGGGAGCGAACGGCTCTGGCGAGGCAACAGTGCCGCTCGATCCACTCGATACTTCATCTGCGCCGATAGTCGTTGCCATCACTCGCGCCGAACCCAACCCGACCAGCGCAGCCAGCGTCGCGTTCACCGTTACCTTTGCGAAAGCGGTAACAGGCGTCGATCCATCCAATTTCACACTCACGACGACCGGCAATCTTTGGGGTTCGCAGGTCATCGATGTGACCGGCGGCCCAGCGTTCTATACGGTTGTAGTGAACACCGGCAGCGGGCGCAGCACGCTCCGCCTGGACGTGAAATCATCGGGCACGGGCATTACCGATCTCAACGGAACGCCGCTTGCCGAGGGCTTCACCAACGGTCAATCTTACACCATCGAGCGCGTCGGGCAGGGCGCGCCGCCAACGATACATCTCCCGCTGATCATGCGCTGAGATACGGTTAGCAGCGCGGGGTGAGGGTGAAGCGAAGCGTTACTCTCACCCCGCCATTCATGGCGTCACCTGATTGAGCTTCGCCTGCCAGCGTTGTCGCAATGGCTCCGACCAGCGCGCCTCTCGTTTCGTCTGAGTGCGATCGCGCGCAGGATAATCCCGTTGAAGCTGGTCTTGCGGCGCTGTCGCCTCAAAGGATCGCAAGCCTTGAGAGTCAATCAGAGCAACGGTATCCAACTCCTGCTATGCCGATCTGCAACCGGGTTGAAGGTACTGTTCAGGCTATGAGTTCTCAACTCGCACTTCGCTGCACGACCGGCACGAAAATCCGGTTAGGCGGAGCTTCGATGTAGAGGAGCGCATTAGACAGTGAACTACTGGCATTGTCAGGATTGATCACGGTAACGGTAACCGGCCCTGCTGGATGCGCCGGCGCTGTGCAGGTCAGGCGGGTAGAGTCAATCACCGTCACATTGGCGCAAGGCGCTCCATCGATGAGCACCCGTACCCCGGTAGTCTGCTCTGCCCCCACAGATGCAGTCGGTTCCGGAAACGCAAATGGCCGAATCCGAATATTATCAAACCGAACATCAAAGGTTGCTACTGCATCTGGCGCATAACTGAACATACCCAGCGTTGGTGTCAGCGTTGACCAGGTTGCGCGCACCGTGTTCAGATCACCCCCTTCGCGCCAGCGAATGGTGCGCAACGGCGATCCGCTGACACCCATACTGAATTCATAGTCACTCACCACACCGCCGGTGATGGCGCTGGCGCTGACCACGTTCCAGCCGCTTGCCCAATACGCAATGTTCTTGCCGCTGGCTGACATCCCTACCAGATTGAGATCGCTCCCCAGTCCAGCCTTGAAGCTTGCCGGACCGGTGACAATGCTCAAGGTCGTATCAATCGCCAGATCTGAGGGTAGATTCAACATCCACATTTGGAGGAAGAAGGTGGCCGGTTGATACTGGTTTGTCGCGTTGGTCTGACCACTCAGACGAAGTTGCCCACCCGTCTCAGTGATAGTGTAGGAGCTGCCGCCAGGAGTTGACCAGTGCGGCGCCAGAACACCATCAGAAAAGTCATCGAAGAACGCAAAGACTCGCTGCCCATTGCTGGCGCTGGCGCGCAGCGCATTGCCGTAGGTCAGCGTTATGTCACGCGAACCAACGGGAAGATAGGGGATCTTCACCCACACGCGCGTTGCCGATGTGCCACACCCACGTTCAAGCCAGTAGTCGAGCGAGCCGGCCTCGTCGTGCCAGCGCAGATCGCCGCAGTCGGCGCGCAGCTTCCCGTCAGCAATCAGACTGGCTGTGTCGAGCGTGATGGCAACCGGGTAGTTGAACAGCGGCGCCCCGCTGGTATTCGCGATCGTTATCTCCCGCTTCCAGCCAGTCTCGCCGGTCGCAAAGCGATGTCCGGTCAGCGTCAGTTGCGCGCCGCCTGATGTCCACGTGGTCGATGGATTGACACTGAGAAGCGTCAACGGCTGCGGCGAGACCGAGGCGGTGGTCGTATACCAGTCACCATTCCCCAGGCGAATCGCTACCGGTTGAGTCGTAGTCAACCCAGCCGCGCTCACCACACATTCACCGGCAACGCGATGCGTGGTGTAGTCGGCGTGATTGACGCACGCTGATGATGGCAGACCTGAACCGATGCGCAGCGCGAAGTCGAGCGGCAATTTGCGACCAGGCGGCAGGTTTTCGATTGCGCACAGCGCGGTCACGCCATCGGCTTGAATCTGGCAGCTCACCTCGAGCGCGGGCAAATCCTGAGGACGAATCAGCGCGCCAGCCACCCAAGGCGTTCGCCCATGTTCCAGCGCGCCCTGATCGGGAGCGTTGATCGGTTGCGCCGGCGGATCCATAAACGGACTACCCAGATCGACGCCGGCATCCACCGCCGACGAATACGGACGGAGCGCATAGTTGCGCGTAGCGCGGTCTGCGAAGACGGCATCGCCGGCAAAGTTACGATCAACGGTCAATTGTGGATGCGACAACCCAAGCTTCGCGCCGATATTGTTGATAAACACTGTTCCGGTGAGGTTTTGAGGCAACCCATTCAGATTCGACTTTGCATCCGCTTTAATCTCACCGTCAACGGTGTTGTTATACACGAAACGATTGGCTGGCGCGCCCGCCATTGAAGTGACGATAGTGCCATTGACACCATACGTAAAAATACCAGGTGACGTAGTATTCCAGACAATATTGCGATACACATAGAAATTGTAGGTATCGTCATCCAGATAGATGCCGTGCCCGCCGTAATATTTCAGGTTGAGATCGAGTTCAGCCCAATTGTCATGCACCCAGTTGTATGCAACGACTGATCCCTTGCCGTCAAGCCCCCATCCATTCACCGAACCGCCATCGGTGACCTGGAGATGAGACTGGTAGATGTCGTTATGCGTTACGTTGAAGCCGGGACCGAGATCGACCGCCGAGCGAGCAACATTGAAGATCGTGTTCTGAAAGAGATGGTTACTGTCTGCGCCACCTGGATTACTTTGCCCCGTCGCTCTTCCGGTCACGCCAACTGCGCCGCCCGCATAGCCAGCATCGCGCAACACGTTGTTGTAGGCCAGATTGCGCTGACCGGTCAATCTGAGCAGCTCCGCCGCGCTATATGCCAGCACACTGTCGCGCAACACATTGTCGTTGCCGGCCAGATCGATACCGAATGTACCGTTTGTCCAGAACATCGGCAAGAGCTGCTGAAAATGCCACAGAAATCGCATGTCGAGACGTTGCAACAGTAGATGATGCGACTGCGCATTGGTGCGGATTGTCGCCGCGAAGATGTTCAAGCCATCAAGGACGATATGCGAGCGGTCAGTCAGATCAAACGCCCACAGACGGCGCTTCATCTCAATGGTATGCGCAGTGGGTGCAGCGCTGTTGGGCAACCACAGGTACAGCGATTGATCGCTCTCGTTGTAGAACCACTCACCTGGCGCGTCCAGCGCCATCAACTTACCCCACAGGTAATAGTAATTCCCCCCCTGCGGACGCGCCCATCCGCTCAGGTCGGTGCGCGTCCCGAAAGCAGCCGGATCGGGATTGCACTGCAGCCGCGCGGATCGGGCGCTGGCCGAAGAGGCAACCACATCGCAGGTCGCAGTATTCCAGTTGTACCCCGGCCCGAAAGTGATCCTTGCGCCGGCCCAGGCGTTATCGGCAAACCCGGCCAGATCGGCATCGTAGTAGATAGCGTTGTACTGGTCAATCACCTCAGCGGAGTCGGCCCGCGCTTTGTCGGCATTTGCCAGCCGGGTCACCCGATCGATCGGGATATTCGGCCAGCGCGCTACCGGCATCATCATGCCATCAACCCATACCTGATTGTCGGTCACCTGATTGGGAGTGCGCACATTGAGACTCCACGGGACGGTCGCGCGATAGATGGCACCACTGTGCAACGTCCACGGCCCGGTGATAACATCGGCGCCGCTGATAACAACCCGTTCATTCTGGTACGGTTGAAATGTGATCGGCGCGCCGGTCACCCCACTGGCTGCCGGTCGCACCGTTTCGCGATACACTCCCGCCCGAATATCGCAGGTATCGCCAGCCGCTGCCACGCTGGCGCACTTCTGAATGGTGCGGAATGGCTGCGTCAGCGTGCCGGGATTGGTATCTGCGCCGTTCGGCGCCACGTAGTGTGCCGTTGCAGCGCGCGCAGCGGGAGAACGCAGAAAGAGCGAAACCCACCAGCCAAAAACCAGAGCGCCTGCGGCGAGGTAGCGAAGAAGATGGAACGCTGTCATAGTGTTGGTTTGGATGTGTGTGCAGGGTGATGCTGATTCCGGTGAAGATTGCTGATTGTCGCGTCGAAGAGGGAATTGCCGATCGGTTAAGCGCAGAGAAAACGGTGATCGTCGAGGACAATCTTTGTTTAGTTGCTGCTGCGCTATTTACTAAACGTTTTTCCAATTGTAACGTATTGTAACGCACTACCGGTGCCGAATGCCGGGCAATGAATGCTCGAATGCGGGTGACGGTGACACTCCGCAGCCGTTACAACGGCGCGGCTTCTTTGGGCAACCCGCCCACCGGCGAGCGTATGCCCCAACGGGCTTGTCCAGCCCGGTTCAGGATGGTGATGGCGGCGTTGTGGTCTCGATCAAGCGAGAGTCCACAGCCACAATCAATCCAGTGATCCGAGAGGGAAAACGACTCGAAGACATGCCCGTATGGGCTACCTTGTTGCCAGATGCCGGTTCCGCGCCATGGTCGTGATGCGGAGGTCGTCAAGCGCGATACGGTCGTCGCGCGCGATGAGCCGATGCGCCAGGTTGTTCAGGAAGTCCGTGCGGGTATTGGCGATCCGCTCGCGAGGACGCTGAAGGCGCAAGACGGCCTTGCCCCTGCGCGCGCTGCCCGTCGTTCGGCGGGCAACGCGCCGTTGCAGCACCCACGCCGCCATCCCGCCCGGTTGTGGGCAGCGGGATGGCAGCGACTGCACACGCAAAGCAGACATACCATGTTCCAGCGCGGCGCGTGCTGCGAACGGTTTTGATCTTCCCGTCGAGCGGGCGATGCCAGCGCGCGGCGGGTTCTATAAGGTCAATAATATCAGTCGAGGCGCGGACCAGAACGAAACCGGAAAGCATTCACCCTCGCCATATGCTACAATCATAACAAAAAGCCAGATTGTCGTCAGGAGTCCATCCTATGCCCTTCAGCCACGGCCACGCGCTCGTCATCGGGGTCGGTTCCTACCAACACGAACCGCGCTTAAACGTCCCGATCACAGTCGCTGACGCGCAGGCAGTAGCGAGCGTATTGCGCGATCCCCGCTTCTGCGGCTACCCGGAACCGCAGGTTACGCTACTCACTGATACCGAAGCCACCCGCAAGAGCATCCTCGCCGCGCTCGACAACCTCGCGCAGCGCGCGCAATCCACCGATACAGTATTCATCTTCTTCAGTGGCCATGGCGAATACAGCGCCGATCGAGTCTACCAGTTGACCACTCACGATACCCGCATGACCGAGAATCGTGAAGTTATCCATGGCACGGCCATTAGCCAGACGGAGCTGATCGAGCGTCTGCGCGCCATTCAGGCCGGGCGGCTCTTCCTGCTGATCAATGCCTGCCACGCCGGCGAACTCTCGCCGGTGCTGAGCGGCAGCCCCTTCACAGGCCAACCGCTGCCCCAGAACGTTGCCAGCGCAGCGCTCGCCACCGGCAGCGGACGGTTCATCATCACCGCCTGCCGCGAAGGGCAGGTTGCATACATTGGGCCTGGCCCCCTTACCATCTTTGCCCAGGCCCTGACCGACGGTCTGCGCGGGCAGGGTCTAAGTGGCCGGGCAGGCTATATCAGCATTTTCGATCTCTATACCCATCTCTATTTCGCCGTTCGCGAAGCGGTTGAGCAACACGTTCCCACCGCAATGAAACAGATATTCGGCGCAACACAGGAACCAGAGTTAACCGCGCTCAAGGGAGTTGGCCCCTGCCCGGTCGCGCTCTACCGCGGCGCAACCTCACCCGGTGACTTCCCAACCGACCACACCCTACCCGACCGCGCCGCAGTGCGCTGGGTGAAACCGGATCGCAGTCAGTGGGCATTACAGCAGATCGGTGATCGCAATGTTAATGTTAGCGATTCCGTTACCAATAGTCCCATCATCACTGGCGACAACAACATCGTGGGTAACATCACTACCGGCAATGTGAGCGGTACCGGCATCGCCATCGGCCATCAGGCGCAGGCCCGCGCGTCGCAGAGCGGCAGCGAGTAAGTATCACAGCGGCCTTGCATCGATCTGCAAGGCCATTCAAGCGCCTCGGCAAGAGGGTGAGGTTGACAAAGCAGACCAGATCGGCGTCGCGAGCATATTCACGCCGATCGCCCACCTCTCATCTCAACCGCGTTAGTCATCGTGGATATGCCCCTCTCTGCTTCTCCCCGGCAGCTCAGAGACGCGCAATCTCGCGCTGCCACATCGCTGACGCTTGCGCATATCTGTTAAACTCAATACACTATTGTTTCAAAAGCGCGCAGCGCAAATCAATTCTCACCATCACCGCCCGATACAGGTTTGGGAGATCCGTCCAATGACACAACAGCACAACTCACTCCAGGGAGACATCCGCGCCGGCGATACCAGCGGCAAGGCTATCGCGATTGGACATCAAGCGCAGGCCATCTATCAAGAGATCTTGCGCCCCTTAACGGTTGACCTCAGCAATCTGGTGCGATCGCTCGTCGAACACTACACCGCCATCTTCGGCGGGCGCGATGCTGAACTGGCGGCGCTCGATGCTTTTCTCGCCGATCCGCAACACCCCTTTGCGCTCCTGGTCGCTCCCACCGGCCTGGGCAAAACGGCGCTGCTCGTCCACTGGATCGCGCGGGCGCAGCAACAGCAATGTCAGATCATCTTCGTGCCGATCAGCATTCGCTACCAGACCGCTGACGAACAGGTGGCGCTGCGTATGCTGGCGCAGGGGCTGGCTAATTTCCACAATGACCTGGAGCAGTTTCGACAGTATGAACAGACTCCATCCGCGCTGCGGGCGCTGATCGCCGACTATTTGCGCCGTCAGCCTCCGCCAGAAGCGCAGCCTCTGATAATTGTACTCGATGGCCTGGACGAGACGACCGGCTGGCGGGTTGCAACGCTGTGCGCCGCGCCACCGCAGCCGGGGTTGAAGATCATCGCGGCAGCGCGGCAGCGCGCTGATATGAATTACGACGATTGGTGTCACCATCTCGGTTGGGATCAGGCCCTGGTCATGCCGATCAAACTGGAGGCACTGAGTCGGCAGGCGATTGAGTGCCTGCTGAAGCAAAGCGGGGTAGTTCAGGACGGTGATCCGTCTTTCATAGAGCAATTCTACCGTGTCAGCGAAGGCGATCCGCTAACCAGCAACCTGCTGATCAAAGCGCTCCGCAGCGGACAGATCACCCCCGCCTCGTTGTCGCAACGCCCGCCTGGTCTGGAAGCGTTTCTCAAAGATTGGGTAGACACATTACGCCAGCGACGCAAGGCTGATCAGTCCATTCGCGAACTGCTCGCGCTCTGCGCCGCAGCCTACGGACCGCTCAGCAGTGACGATCTCCAGGCGCTGGCGCCGGAAACCTTTCGCGAACAGAGCGAGATCGTTGATGCCGTGCGCGACGATCAGGTTGCCCGCTTCATCATCACTGTCGGCGATCACACCTACGTCTTCAGCCACCAACGCCTGCGCGAAGTCTTCCTGGAACAGATCTACCCGCCACGCGATCGCGAACAGTTGCGACAGCGGCTCATCGCTTACGGCAAAGACTGGTATGCCAACCGCCATCGCCCCCTCCCGGTCTATCTGCGCCAGTTTTGGGTCACGCACCTGCGAGAGGCGGGTGAGTGGGAGACGCTGCAACAGGCGCTGACTGAAATTGCGCCGACGGCAGACGGCGCGCGCGCGCTCCAGCCCTGGCACGCTGCCCGCGTCGCCGCCGAAGGCAGCGACACCGGCTACCTGAGCGACCTCGAGGTGTTGTGGCGCCACGCCGAGGAAACCGGCAACCTGGCGCTGGCATTGCGTTGCGCCCTGATCACCGCCAGCCTGCGCAGCCGCAATGGCAACCTCCTGCCAGCGCTGCTGGCCAAACTGGTGCAGGAGGGCACCCCAGAAGGGCGCTGGAGCGCCACCGCTGCGCTCGAAGCCATCGCTCATATGCCGGATGCCCGACGCCAGGTTGAATGTCTTAAAGCGCTCCTCGCGGCTGGCATAGAGCTATCCTGGCCGCGAGCGCTCGAGATTGCAAGCGCGATCCCAACTCAGAAGGCCCGCG
>OGCI01000367.1_pt1 | contig 55079 bp, 58 predicted proteins | sample 1570021 | NCBI WGS metagenome assembly OGCI01 (sample SAMN06264664, study PRJEB24512) | hot springs metagenome | isolation source: Hot spring water | place: South Africa: Tshipise | collected 2015-06-21
GAGGTAGAGCACTTTCTCTCAAGATAAAAGATCGGGGAAAACCTCCATGACCTTGGTGCTCCTTTTTACTTCCTTGAGGCACCGTTCTTGGGGGTTGGTAGTGCGGATGTACTTCTTGAGCATGGTGGGATAACGAAAAGAGAGAGGAAAGGTCCCACGCAAGGGAGCCACTTTCTCCGGGTATCTCTTCTCCCCTCTTGAAGGGGGCAAAGGTATGGGTGAACTCTTTGAGGTAGAGGTCATCCTCTTTTTTCACCTCTTCAAGCACTCGGTGCTCGTCTTTCTCTCACCTTGCGCAGGGTGGGGCGGGTTTTGGGTTGATCTCCTCCCTGGTACATGGCTTTCCCCCCTTCCTCTGCGGTATAGAGGGTTCTCGGGTGGGGTTCTCAAAAGAAGGGAGGAAATCCCTCCTTCCTCCCTCTGGGTATTACAAGGTCTCCCCTTCCCCACCAAGGTCTTGAGATTTCTCAGAGAAGCCATGCTTTTCTCTCTCCAAGGAGGCCAGGGTCTTTAAGACTTCCTCCATCCTCCTTCTTTTTGGGAGCGCCTGGAGTTCCTTTTCTCTCTCTTCGGGGAGAGAATCTCAAGGTAGTCTTTGAGCTTTGAGGCTCGTGACACCTCCTCGGGGGTAATTGGGTTTTCTGGTTTTGGCCTTCCATTTTAGCTGTGAGGAGGTCTTTTTTCTTTTCAGGATGTCTACCCAAAATACAATACACTACCCTCCCCCTCGTTGTTTCCTCCCTTCTCCACTGTATCTTCTACCGATAGAGGTGTTCTTAGGTTGAAGGGAGAAGGGAGATTCCCCAGATTCTCTCGAAATACGGTGCTACTCTATCAAGCAGGGTGATCGCCTTTCTATACCTCTTTGGACTTCTTTGAGTGCGGTGAACGAAACTCAGGTCTATTCACAATTTCCCTCAATATTCTCCTTGACAAAACGGGAAGAAAAGCATACGTTTTTGCGAAAAGGAGGTTGATTCTATGCATTTCTCGAACCGATGGGAAGTGGTAAAGTTTATCGAGGAGCAGAAAATTATCGCTATTATTCGTGCGCAAAAAACTTCTTCACTCCTCAAGGTGGTTGAGGCTTTAAAAGAAGGAGGCATTCAATGTATCGAGGTCACCATGACCACTCCCGGAGCACTCCAAACCTTGGAAGAAATACGAAATACAATGGAAGACGTGCTCTTTGGAGCTGGGACGGTTCTCGATTCGGAAACAGCTCGACAGTGTATACTGAGTGGAGCACAGTTTCTCGTGACACCTTCACTCAATTGGGGAGTAGTGGAAATGGCTCATCGCTACGATATACCGATTATTCCCGGAGCCCTTACCCCTACCGAAATCCTCAGCGCTTGGGAGAGGGGTGCTGAGGTAGTAAAAGTATTCCCTGCTTCTTCACTGGGACCACAATACATCAAGGAATTGAAAGGTCCTTTCCCTCAAATCCGTCTTTGCCCCACTGGGGGAATTCATCTCGATAACGTGGAAGCCTTTCTCAAAGCCGGCGCCACTTGCGTGGGCGTGGGAGGATCTCTGGTAAAGTCACAATTCATTCAAGAAGAGAAATGGGATGAACTCCGAAAAACTGCTGAAGAGTTTTCAAAGAGGGTTCACCAGCAATAACCTCTCTCCCTCTCTCCTTGCTCTTTGAGGAGAGAGGGAGCCATTTTCCTCAGCGAGCCCAAAGACCGAGACCATTAGCCTTTGCTTCCTTTTCTAAAGCTCGGAATTTATCGGCATACTTCACATTCGGAGGGAAAGTAGCTACTTGAGCGTACCCATGAGCAATTAACCACTCATTCACCATCACGCCGTTGACATACACATATGCCAAGATCCTCCCATAACGATCTCGTTCCTCCACATCAAGTTCTAAGGTGACTCTCTTCCCTTCTACTAAATTCCGATTCGCCTGATAAGCTCCCTGTGCATAGTATTGAACTTCCTTTCGAGGGTGATGGAGTTCGGGCGCATCAATCCCAATGTATCGGACCTTCTCTCCCGAAGAGAGCTCAATGGTATCACCGTCTAAGACTCTGGCTACAAGGTATTCTTCTCCTCCACGTTGAGAGAGTATGGAGAAGAGAAGAAACAAAAGTAAGAGAAGAAAATAACGCCATGAAGGGGGCTTTCTTCTTCCCACCTATACCACCCGATAAAGCGGCTCTCTTCCCTGTAAAACGCGCACAACGTTCAAAGCGGCAACTTCCCCCATTTTTACATTCGCTTCCTTGGTATGTGCCGAAACATGAGGCGTCACAAAAACATTAGGAAGAGAGAGGAGAGGGCTTTCAAAAGGCGGCTCAAAACTGAGTACATCCAAACCTGCACCGGCTATTTTCCCCTCCTTGAGAAAACGATATAATGCCTCTTCGTCAACGAGCTCACCCCTTGCGGTGTTCACGAGAAAGGCGCTCGGTTTCATAAGACTTAAAAGTTTTTCTCCAACTAAGTGTTTCGTTTCCGAAGAGAGAGGAAGATGCAAACTCACGAAATCGGCAATGCGAAAGAGCTCCTCTAAGTCTACTCGTTTGAAACTCTCATCGGTAACAAAAGGGTCAAAATAGACCACCTGCATACCAAAACCCAAAGCCCTCTTCGCCACACTCCTTCCAATCCTTCCCAAACCGACGATGCCAAGAATCTTTTCTCCCAATTCCGTACCGAGCACAGGCGAAGTCCACTTGTGGCGTTGAATCTGCTCGATGAGAACCTTGAGATGTCGAGCACAAGAAAGGATGAGGAGAAAAGCCATGTCGGCTACCGATTCGGAATTAGTCCCAGGAGCATTCGTAACCACTACCTTGTTCATTTTAGCCGCCTCTAAATCAATGTTATCTACTCCAATACCGTGCTTGGAAACAACGCGAAGACGCGGACAAGAAGAGAAAACCAGCATTCCTACGCGATCCACTCCTACGATTACCGCTTCTGCATCATCGATTAATTCTGCCACAATATGTTCATTTTCCGGCTCAGGGTTACTCTTGGTAATCACCTCAATTCCTGCGTCGCGTAAAATCTCTAAGGGCCTCGAAGAAGCACGAGCAAAAGAACGAGCCAGCACCACAACCTTCGGCAAAATGACTCACCTCCCAAAATCGACTTTTATCGCTTCTCTCCCCTCCTCAGCTTCAAAATACTCTCGACGGGTAAACCCAAAAGTTCGAGCGAAAAGGTTTGCTGGAAAACGTTCGATAGCCGTGTTATGCTGGTACACCGTGTCATTATAAAACTGACGAGCATAGGCAATTTTGTCTTCGGTTTCGGTGAGTTGTCCCTGCAGGTTCTGGAAATTTTCGCTCGCTCGTAGATTCGGATACGCCTCGGCCACCGCAAAGAGTTGCCTTAGAGCTTGGGTGAGAGCTCCTTCTGCCTGTCCTTTTTCCAAAGGTCCCTGCGCCTGAATGGCCACTTGACGTGCGCGGGCAACATTCTCAAAAACCTCCTTTTCGTGGGCCGCATATCCCTTCACCGTTTCCACCAAATTCGGGATGAGATCATACCTCCGACGCAACTGAACATCTACCTGAGACCAGGCATTTTCAATTCGGTTACGAAAGGTGATGAGACGATTATACAGAGCAATGAGGTACACAAATATTATGACCACTACTCCCAAAATAACCCAAATCACCTGCACCACCTCCTTGTCTCCATGCGAGAAAACCTCGAAGAGATTCGAAACTTGCAATGATAATATCAGGAAAAGAGGTGAAAAGCCAGGGTTTCACCAAAAATAAGCCACTTCCCAAGCCAAGAAATTCAAGCTGAGGGAGACTGACGCTGCGCCAACCACAAACCAATGCCGATCAAAAACATTCCCAAAAACAACTGCCAGTGGAGGGGTTCACCGAAAACGAGCCACGCAGCGAAAACACCAAAAACCTGGGTGAGATACTGATATGCGGACGTACGAGCTGCTCCGATCTCTTTGATGCCCTTCATCCAAATGAGGTAGGCTACAAGCGAAGCGAGTACGGTACCGTAAAAAAGGGTAAAAAGGACGACTCCTGAGATTTCTGTTCTGCGAATGTGAAGGAAATCCCGAAAACACACTGGAAACATGATGAGCACTCCGAAGAGCATGCTCCACGTGCCACTTTTGAGCGGTGAGTAACGCAACACTATTCGTTTCCCAAAATAGGAATAAAGCCCCCAGCACACCGCAGCCATCAAGGTGAGTACATCACCCCAGAGAATCTGGGGAGAGAGTCGATTTCCCTCTACAGGACGCACTAAAAACAAAACACCACAAAAACTTAAGGCCACCCCCATAAGATTTATCTTCCCGATCCATTCCTCCTTACGCAAAAAAGTAATCACGGTAACCACAACCGGTGATAAGGAGAGAATGAGTGCTGAATGGGAGGCTAAGGTTAACTTCAATCCATAGCTCCACAAGGGTTGATAGAGTCCAAAGCCCAACAATCCTAAAAAGAGGAAATAGGGAACATCACGAAGAGCAATCCAAGGATGTTCCTCGGTAAAGAAGAGCAGGAAAAACATTAACAATCCACTCAACAAAAATCGCAAGAGAGCAAAGGTAAGAGGACCGAGAGTAAGAACGCCTATTTTGACTACGCTAAAATTGAATCCCCAAATGAGTGAGACCAAAGAGAGCAAAAAAGCAGTACGAGATATTTTCATACTCAATAATGAAATAAGGGGAGACAGAGTACCAAATTTCCCCTCTTATCCCCCCTATTTTCCTCACAGAAACTATTTTATCTCGACCTCAGCGCCAACAGCTTCAAGCTTTGCCTTGATTTCCTCCGCTTCCTTCTTACTCACCGCTTCTTTAATAGGTTTGGGAGGATTTTCAACTAAATCTTTTGCTTCTTTAAGACCCAAATTAGTAATCGCCCGCACTTCTTTAATCACCTGGAGTTTCTGGGCACCGGCACTCTTCAGGATAACGTCAAATTCGGTCTTTTCTTCAACTTCCGGTGCCGCTGCTTGTGCTTGGGCAGGAGCAGCAACTGCAGCAACCGGCATGGCTGCAGAAACACCAAACTTCTCCTCCAAAGCCTTTACCAATTCCGCTAATTCCAAAACCGTCATGTTCTCAATCGCTTGGATAATTTCTTCTTTGGTCATGGTCATACCTCTCCCTTCATTTTTTCTTCTCTTCAATGGCCTGCAAAACAATCACCAAACTGCGTAAGACCCCCTGCAACACGAACACCAAACCAGCTACAGGAGCCTTACACCTCCCCACAAGTTGCGCAAGAAGTTCGTCCCTACCCGGAAGTTCGGCTAAGCGTTTTATTCCCTCCGCCTGAATAGGCTTGTCATCCAACCATCCTCCCTTAGCCTCAAACTGGGGAAACTTCTTACTAAACTCAACGATTGCCTTCGCCACCTGTACAGGGTCAGTATAAGAGAACACGAACGCATTCTGCCCTTTCAGGAGTTCGTCATCGTAAGCAATATGAGCGTGGGAAAGAGCTAAGCGCATTAAAGTGTTTTTCACCACTTTGAGTTCTCCCTGGGCGTTTCGCAAGCTCTTGCGAATCTGCTCCAATCCCTGCACATCCACTCCTGAATAAGTAACTACAAAGACTGCTTGGCTCTTCTCAAACTTCTTACGTGCTTCTTCAACGATTTTTAGCTTGTCCTCTCTCTCCAAATATTGTCAACCTCCTTTCCTTTCTCGTCTCCAATCAAAAAAAAGACTCCTCGGGAAGGAGTCTTTTTTGTCAAAGCATGCCTCCCCAGGATATTTAAGCAATAGCCCCTGGTTCTTAGGCCTTTATTTTCCTTTGAGAAACGATTCTCTCTTTAAGCCACCCTCTTCTCCATGCGTGCTAAGGCTGCATTCACGTCAACGGGGATACCAGGACTCATGGTAGTAGAAAGTACGACTTTCTTCAGATAACGACCTTTCGCCGCTTGGGGCTTCATCCGCATAACCGTATCCAGCGCGGCATAGAAATTATCTATGAGGTGCTCCTCAGGGAAAGAAATCTTTCCCAAGAGGAGATGAACATTTCCATACCGATCATTGCGAATCTCTATTCGCCCTGCTTTAATTTCTTGTATGGTTTGAGCAATATCAAAAGTGACTGTACCCGTCTTGGCATTAGGCATAAGACCACGGGGACCGAGAATTTTCCCCAATTTTCCTACTACCCTCATCATGTCGGGGGTCGCTACTGCCGCGTCAAAGTCAACCCAACCCTCCTGGATTTTGGTAACCAACTCTTCTCCCCCTACATAATCCGCTCCCGCCTCTTGAGCTTCTTTCGCTTTTTCTCCTTGGGCAAAAACCAAAACTCGTACCTTTTTACCAATTCCGTGAGGCAGAGAGACCGTGCCTCGAAGCTGTTGGTCAGACTGTTTGGGATCGATACCCAAATTAAAGGCTACTTCAACCGTTTCGTTAAAACGAACATTACTCATCTCCTTGAGAAGCCTTATTGCTTCCTCCGGTAAATATAATTTGCCGGGCTCGATTCTCTCTTTCAATCCTAAATACCTTTTGCTCCTGTCAGGCATCTTCGCTCCTCCCTTTTCACCCTTCTACGACTTCAACGCCCATACTCCGTGCTGTCCCCTCTATGATGCGCATTGCCACTTCTACACTATTCGCATTTAAATCGGGCATTTTCTTTTCTGCAATCTCTCGAATTTTCGAGCGAGTGAGTTTACCCACCTTTACCCGATTCGGCTCTCCAGAACCCTTGTCAATACCAAGAGCTTGACGGATCAAAAACGAAGCCGGAGGGGTTTTACAAACAAAAGTGAAAGAACGATCAGAATAGATGGTGATCTCTACCGGAGTTAATACTCCTCGGTCTTTCTCAGTACGAGCGTTGAAAGTCTTGCAAAACTCCATAATATTGACTCCGTGCTGACCTAAAGCAGGACCCACAGGAGGAGCAGGTGTAGCCATGCCTCCCGGAATCTGCAATTTCACCATTGCCACAACCTTTTTTGCCATATCATGTCCACCTCTTTACAATTTCTCGATATCTGAGAATTCGAGCTCTACGGGCGTTTCTCTTCCGAATATAGACAAAAACACGGTAATTTTGCCTTTCTCTTGATCAACACTGTCCACAGTTCCCGTATAATTCAAAAAGGGACCAGAAATAACTTTTACTGCTTCCCCCTTTTCGATATCAAGACGCGGCTTCCCTTTCTCAACCCCGGTTTGACGGAGAATAACTTTCACTTCTTCTTCATTCAAAGGTTCAGGTCGCATTCCCGAACCCACAAATCCGGTCACTCCTGGAGTATTGCGTACCACATACCATGAGCGATCATTCATGATCATTTCTACCATCACGTACCCTGGAAAAACCTTTTTCTTGGTAAACCGTTTCTTCCCTCTCTTTACCTCAATCGCTTCCTCCATAGGAACAACCACGCGAAAAATTTGATCTTGCATACCCATAGAAACGATACGACGTTCCAGATTCGCTTTCACTTTGTGTTCACTACCCGCCAAGGTGTGAACAACATACCATTGCTTATACACGTATCTTCACAACCTCCACCCTGCTCTTCTTACCGCAAATAAATGCCCATCAAAAAAGTCAATAATAAATCCACCACTCCTAAAAACAAACCAATCACTACAATAACGGCGATAACCGTAAGAGTGCTATTCCACAATTCCTTCCTACTCGGCCAAGTAACCTTTCGGAGTTCATGCCATGCTTCTTTAAAGTACGATTGTAATGAACGAATCCATTTAATCAAAAATTTTCACCCGTCCTTTACGCTTTGATATATCTTTTCCCTTGTGTTGGAGGGCAATTCACTGAGGAATTATATTTTTTTTCTTTCCCCCTGTCAATGATTTGGAAACTATATTTTATCTATTCCGTGACGCCGCAACCACTCACGGAAATTCTCTTCGTCCCCCACAATCTCTTGATCGTAGTTTTCCTCCAATTTGCGAATCTGCTCGGCAAGGTCTGCACGTTCACTGACAATTCGGTCAATGTTCTTCTCAAACTCTTCACACATTCGGTCTAAATCTTGGAAAGGCAAATCAAGACCAAGCAGTGGAGCAAGGAGACGACAGACCGAACGGATTCCCTTGGGGTTAGGAGCCTGGACATACATAGGAATCTCTACTACCAGATTGACTACCTCGATATTTCTCTTCTGAGCAGAAACTACAAGAAGGGTAGTAATGCTCGCTGGTCCCTCATAATTGCTCAAACGAACACCATACGCCGATATTTCTTGTTTTAAGTGCTCATGTGAGACAGAGCAAAAAACTCTCGGTTCCCGGGTGTGAGGAGTTAATCCACCGAAACTTCCTACGAAATATATACGCCGTACATTGAATTCGGAGGCTAAGCTGAGGATGTTGTCCACGTACTCGTTCCAACGAAGATTTGGTTCTTTTCCAAAGAAAAGAACGAGATCGTGGTCTTCCGCACAAAAGAAGTGATTCTGAGGATAGTGAAAATCAATCACCAATCCCTCACGAATTAAGGTGTAAGGGCGAAATTGAGCCACTTCTTCCATGCTCCCCGGAAGGTTAAAAATGTAAAAATCTTGCGGTTCTATCTCGGCAAAAAACTCTGCCTTGAGCACATCTCTCAAATACACCACCGTTCCCGTAGACACATTCCCTCCATCCATCCAACCGGTAAAGCCAAGTAGTAACTGAGGATTATGGTACCGAGGCCTTTGGTAAACAATGAGTTGTTTCATAATCACTTCTCCTTCTCTCACGATACCGATTCAGGAAGACGACGAGAAAGATTTTCGAAGCGAGCGTAATCCTTTTGAAAAACTAATTCTATGGTACCTACCGGGCCGTTCCTCTGTTTGGCCAGGATAATTTCAGCAATATTCTTTTTAGCAGTATTGGGGTTATAGTACTCATCACGATAGATGAGCAAAACCAAATCCGCATCCTGTTCAATTGCCCCACTTTCTCGCAAATCAGAAAGCTGAGGACGTTTGGGACTTCTCTGTTCAACTGCTCTACTCAGCTGTGAGACGGCAATTACCGGCACGTTCAATTCCCGTGCCATAGCTTTCAAAGAACGAGAGATTTCGGAAATCTCTTGCTGACGGTTCTCTACTCTCCCAAAGCCTCGCATAAGCTGGAGATAGTCGATCACCACGAGACCCAGGTTTTTCTCTGCTTTAAGACGCCTGGCTTTGGCCCGCAATTCCAATACTGAAACGCCGGGGGTATCATCGATAAAGATAGAAGCTCCTGCTAATCTCCCCGCAGCGTTGGCTAACTCTGACCAATCCTTTTCCGAAAGATAACCTCTGCGCACGCGCTCTGCGTTAATCCGAGCCTCACTACAGAGTAAGCGCTGAGCTAATTGGTCTTTGGACATCTCGAGACTAAAGATAGCCACGGGAACTTTGCGATGAATGCCTACGTATTGAGCAACATTCAGGCAAAAACTGGTCTTCCCCATCCCCGGACGGGCGGCGACCACGATGAAGTCCGAAGGCTGAAAACCGGCAGTTTTGGCATCCAAATCAACAAACCCAGACGGGATTCCGGTGACGTGGTCATCGCGATGGTAGAGTTCCGTAATTTTTTCAAAGGCTTCGTCGACAATCTTCTTGAGGGGCACAAAATCATAACGAACACGTTTCTGGGAAAGCTGGAGAACTAAGTTCTGCGCCTTATCTAAAAGTTCACTCGCCTCGGCTCCTGCTTCGTAACACTCTCGCACAATACGAGTACATAACTGCATGAGCGCCCGGATAATAGATTTTTCTTCGACAATATGGGCATAATATTCCACATTGGCAGCTGTGGGAACCACATTCACAAGTTGGACCAAATAGTCCGTTCCCCCCACGGTCTCAAGCTTCCCTTTCTGGCGAAGCTTTTCCGCCAAAGTGACAAGATCACACGCCTTATCCTCTTCAAAGAGCTCAACGATACTTTCAAAAACAATACGATGAACATCGTAATAGAAATCTTCAGGATGCAAAATCTCCAGGGCTTTTAACAGAGCATCTCGATCGAGGAGCATCGAGCCCAAAGTAGCTTGCTCTGCTTCCAGGTTATGGGGAGGGACTCGTTCGATACTCAGCTCCCTTTCACCTCTTCTCGCTCAGGAGCTTCTTCGGGAAGAATCTGCACCGTTACCGTGCCATATATGTCCCTACCAAAGTTTATTTTCACCTCGTGTTTTCCTATTTCCTTAATCGGCTCCGGTAGCTCGATATATTTTTTATCGAACTCGGAACCGAGATTTCGAGAAATGGCTTCGGCGATTTCCTTGGTAGTCAAAGAGCCATAGAGTTTTCCCGTTGCACCTGCTTTCTTCACAAATTCAAGAACCATGCCTTGAATTTTACTTTGTAAAAATTGAGTAGCCTCTAATTCCCTCATTTCACGCAAGGCCCGTTTCTTCCGTAAGCTCTCCACTTGAGAAAGATTCCCCGGAGTTGCCTCGATGGCTAACTTATTGGGGACGAGGTAATTGCGGGCATACCCTTCCTTGACCTCCACCACATCTCCTTCTTTTCCCAGATTCTTTACCTCTTTAAGCAAGATAATCTTCATGTTCGGTCATTCCCCCTTTTTGGCGTTCCATTAGAATAAAGCTTTCGGAAATCAAACCATACATCGAAAACTCCCAACCAAGCTAAAAGCGTAGAGAAAAGAGGCTGCAATGCTAAGAACAAAAGGATAACCAGTTTTACACCCTTGGATCGAATGTATCGGCTCAGAAAATAGTATACCAGAGAAAGTCCCTGGATAAAAAAGAGAACCTGGGTGACAATTTGGAGATTCAAACCAATCTTGCTCAAAAACGTCGAACCCCCTGCTAATACCAAAAACCAGCTCAGAACAAAAGCCCAAAAAACCGAGCGAGGCATTTGCCATTGGCTAAAAGGGACAAAATCGGGGAAACGAAGACCAATTTTTTGACCTACAAAACGGCCCAAAAGAAAATTGAACGTGGTATCAAAGAGAGAAGCAACAATTAAAATAGCCGGTAGAGCCAACCTCATAAAATCGATAATACTCCGAATATTCGTTTCTCCCACATTTTGAAACCATTGGGAGACACTCTGAAGAGCCTCTTCCATGATTACGATATTCTCAGTAATTGGATTCTTGTTGAGAACGAGCAGTGCAAGACCTATGAGAGAAAGCTTAGAAAGGAGGGATACCAAAGTATTCCAACCGATAACCTCCAATGACGACCATCCTTTGCGAATCGTCAAACCCATCACGATCCCGAGGAGAGTGAAACCCAAAAGACACGTGAGAGCTTGCATCACACCTGCAAACACAAAAACAATCAAACTGGCGACGAGCGCCGCCAATAAGCCAACTTTCCAATGCCAACGAATGACCAAAAACATCACTGGCAAAGGACAGAGAAAACTCAAAAGCATTCCTAATACCGGAATGTATATGGAAGAAAGGCAAAAAATGACCGTGAGAGCCGCCAAGAAGGCGCCCTCCACGGTAGGTTGGATTTTCTTCATCCCTTTTTCAATCTACGGTATAAGGCAGAAGCGCTATTTCTCTCGCCCTCTTGATGGCTTGAGCTAATTCTCTCTGGTGTTTGGCACAATTACCGGTAATGCGGCGGGGAACAATTTTGCCTCGTTCGCTCAAAAATCTCTGGAGATAATCAGCATCCTTATAGTCGATGACCGCTTTCCCCAAGCAGAACACACAAGCCTTTCTCTTCTTGCGAAAAAACTTTTTCCGTCCGCCTAATTTATCATCTCGTTCTGACATGAATTCCATCCTCCTTCAGGATAATTCCAAATCGTTTTTCTCTTCTATGGCTTTTGACTCTCTCTCTTCTTTCTCCGCAAAAGCCTTAATATCACTGGCGACGATTTCCCAAGTCTTTCGCCTTTGACCACCACTGTCTTCATACACTCGAACTTGAATTCTCCCTTCCACAAAGACTACATCACCCTTGTGCAGTTTCGCCTGACAAAAAAGGGCCAAATCCTTCCATGCCACAATATTAAAGTAATCGAAATATTCCTTACCTTCCTCGGAGAGTGTTCCCCGGTAAACGGCCAAGGAAAAATTCGCTACCGGGGTACCACTGGGAACATACCGGAGTACCGGGCTATTAGCAAGAGAGCCAACTAAAAAAACCCTATTCAGACTGAGTTTGGACATCACTCGTCACGTTATCGGAAGATGCTTCGCCAATTTCCTTGCCACCTGGATCTTGACCGATAACATGGTGTTTCTTCGTCTCTTTCACCACAATATGTCGAAGAACCTCCTCGGTCAGCCGTGCCACCCGGCTCACTTCTTCCACGCGAAGAGGAGAAAGCAAGAAACGGATGAAAATATAATATCCTTCGGTGTATTTCTCCACCGGGTAAGTTAATCTCCTTTTCCCCCACAAATCAACTGCTTCCACGCTCCCTCCTTGCTCTCCCACCGTAGCCTTCATCCTCTCAATAAGACCATTTACTTCTGTCTCAGAGAGATTCGGTTTTACCACTAACCCTAATTCGTACCTCTTCATGCATTTTCCTCCCTTCGGACTTATGGCCTCACCTCTTGGAGGTGAAACAGGGCAATTCTCTTCTATGTTCCTTCTCGCCAAGAGGAAAGGTATTCTTCTTGGCGAGGAGTCATCACCTCTATTTTGACTCCCAAAAGTGCTAATTTCAATGCAGCCACTTCACGATCAATCTCTGAAGGTACCTTAAACACCGTTTTACCCAGTTGGTGAGCATTTTCGGCTAAATACTCCACCGACAAAGCCTGGTTGGCAAAACTCATATCCATCACCATGGGGGGATGTCCCTCAGCACAGGCAAGGTTTACTAATCTTCCCTCACCTAAAAGATAGAGTACTTTCCCATTTTTGAGAGTGTACTCCTCCACTAAGGGTCGCACGGTTCGCTTGTTCACGCTCAGCTTTTCAAGCTCCTCCAAATCGATCTCCACATTAAAATGGCCGGCGTTGGCCAACACGGCTCCATCTTTCATGGCCATAAAATGTTCCCCTCGGATAACCGAAACATTACCAGTTGCGGTCACAAATATTTCCCCCCACAGGGCTGCTTCACTCATGGCCATGACTTCGTATCCATCCATCAGTGCTTCTAAAGCTTTTACGGCATCAACTTCAACCACGGCCACACGGGCACCTAACCCCTTTGCTCTCAAAGCAATTCCTCTTCCACACCAGCCGTATCCAACAACCACTACTCTTTTACCAGCTAAAAGAAAGTGGGTTGCCCGCAAAAGAGCTTCAATGGTGCTCTGGCCCGTTCCATAGCGATTATCAAAAAGGTGCTTGGTATCAGCATCATTCACGGCGATAACCGGATACGCTAATTTTCCCTCTTTCGCCAAGCTCCGTAAACGAACAACACCGGTAGTGGTTTCTTCTGTTCCTCCACGAATATTCTCGAGGATCTTGCCCCCCATCCGATGCGCAGAAGAAATTAAATCCGCCCCGTCATCCATGGTAATGTGAGGCATCCACTGAAGAACCGATTCAATGTGCGAGTAGTACACCTCGCGACTCTCTCCACAAATGGCAAAAACCGGGATATCATAATCACGAACCAAGGAAGCAGCCACATCGTCTTGGGTGCTCAAAGGGTTAGAAGCACATAACCTAATTTCTGCTCCCCCCTGCCTGAGGGCGATCATTAAAACAGCGGTTTCGGCAGTAACGTGTAAACACGCTCCTACCCGTAAACCTTGCAAAGGCCGAGAATGGAGAAATTGCGAGGCTACTTCTCCCACTACCGGCATCTCTCGCTGAGCCCATTCAATCTTCTTCTTCCCTTGAGGAGCCAAGTCCAAAGAAGCAATGTGAAAATCCATTATGCACCTCCCGTTTAAAGACCGGCAAGTTCCCTGAGAACTTCAGCCCTATCGGTCTTTTCCCACGCAAAGTCGGGATCGTTCCTCCCAAAATGACCATATGCCGCGGTCTTCTTGTAAATAGGACGACGTAACCGCAACTGCTTAATGATCGCTCCGGGACGGAGGTCAAAAACTTCGGTGATGAGGCGCAAAATTTCTTCGTCAGGGATTTTCCCAGTATGGAAGGTATCGATACTCATCGAAACGGGACGAGCAACACCAATCGCGTAGGCGACTTGAAATTCACACTTTTCAGCAATACCCGAAGCAACAATGTTCTTTGCTACATACCGCGCCGCGTAACTCGCCGAACGATCCACCTTGGTGGGATCTTTACCCGAAAAACATCCTCCACCATGTTTTCCAATACCACCATAAGTATCGACCATAATTTTGCGACCGGTAAGTCCGGTATCTCCTTGGGGACCCCCGATGACAAACCTCCCGGTAGGATTGACAAGGATTTTCGTGCGACTGTCTAAACATGACTCAGGAATAATCGGCCTAATGACCTGTTCTTCAAGGTCACATCGTAAACTTTCTAAGGAAACATCGGGGTGATGCTGCGCTGAAACGATGATGGTGTCGACACGTACCGGTTTCCCGTCTTCGTAATCGACCGTAACTTGGGTCTTCCCATCAGGACGTAAATAAGGAAGCACACCCTTTTTCCGCACCTCTGCAAGGCGCCACGCCAAGCGATGAGCCATCATAATAGGGAAAGGCATGAGTTCCGGGGTCTCATTACAAGCATACCCGTACATCATACCTTGGTCACCAGCCCCTAAGGAGAGATCTTCGTCTTCCACTTCTTCCCCCATTTTTACCTCGAGAGAACGATTCACGCCCAAAGCAATATCGGGAGATTGCTCGTCAATCGCCGTCAAAACAGCGCAAGTTTCAAAATCGAATCCGTATTTCGCACGAGTGTAACCAATGTCACGAATGGTATTGCGAGCAATACGAGGAATGTCGACATAGGAACTGGTTGTCACTTGTCCTGCAACCAAAACAAGACCAGTAGCAACTAAAGTTTCTACGGCCACTCTTCCGTACGGATCTTCACTGAAAATAGCATCCAAAATAGCATCAGAGATTTGATCAGCAATTTTATCCGGATGACCTTCGGTGACTGATTCAGACGTAATTTGGTACTTTTTCGACACCTCACGACCCCCTTTCTCCGCAAATAACCAAAAAAAAGAGCCTCCTCGAGGAGGCTATAAATTCAGAGAGTGAATTTACCACAATTTTATCCCCCATGTCAACCCATTTCGTCTAAAAGATTCACATGCTCTTTTTCTGAATACACAAGACGTGCCTGACGCCACAATTTCTCTAATTGATAAAAAATCCGTTCTTCCTCGCGAAAAACATGAATCATTACCGTCCCGTAATCAATGAGAATCCACTCTCCACTTTCCTCTCCCTCTACGTGGAGAGGATATACTTTTTCCAGTTTGGTCTGGCGGACAATCTCCTCAGCAATCACCTTAGTCTGAATGAGAGAAGAACCACTGCAAATGATCCAATAATCTGAAAAGGGGAATAACCCCCTCAAATCTAAGATCACTAAGTCAAAAGCTTTCTTTTCTTCAGCTGCCTTCTTCACTTTTAAGAATATCTCTCTGGTCTCCAAGATCCTCTTTCTCCTTCGTTAAGAAATTCTGCACAATGGTTCGAGCCGCGGCAAGATCCGGTTCCCAAAAGTTGACACCGTCAATGTATATCGGTTCCCCAGGCAACGTTTCTACCACCATGTGTTTCTCCTGCAAACCCTTAAACCATAAAGCCAGCTGAACCAAGTCCTCTGAAAGAATGTTCGTATGTACTGCTCCCTTTATTTCTTCCATAATCGTGAGCGCATTCGAGAAAAGGACCGGATCGTCGAACTTAGCAAGCAAAGCCTTAATAAAATTCTGCTGCCTTTTAATCCTTCCGATATCCCCTAAAGCATCGTGACGAAAGCGAACATAGTCGAGAGCCTTCTTCCCATTTAACACTTGCTTACCTGCTTTGATATTGATGTAAAGATTTTGTGCTCTGTCGACGTAATGCAAGGGTTTCTCAACTTCTATTTCTACCCCACCTAAGGCATCGATAACCTTTTCAAAACCATCATAGTTTACCTCTACAAAATAAGGAATAGACATCGCCAACGCTCCTTCAACGGTCTTCTTCAGTAAAATTACTCCTCCCCGAGCATAGGCGTGATTGACCTTATCATATCCGACCCCGGGAATCTCTAAACGAGAATCTCGAGGGATAGAAAAGAGGAGAATTTCTTCTGCTTTGGTATTGACACAGAGGAGCATGGTTGTATCACCCCGCACCGGTTTAATACCGTCCTGGCCAACAATCAAAACGCAAAAAGTCTCCGGGAGCGTACGAGCGACCGTGGATTCAATAACCTTCTTGACCACAAAAAGTCGCAAAGGATTCTCAACTCCAAAGAGCATAAAACCAAAAAGGACAACGCCTCCGATGAAAAAACCTAAAAGGACATAGAAGATTTTCCATCTCATGGTTTTACTCCTATGATTTGATTCCAAGCTCGAATACTTGCTGGGTAGATCAGTCTCCGTGTGGAAAGGAGATACCCCATCTTCACCTGGAGAGCCAACTCGTATCCTTTCTCTAAATCATCCCAAGCGAGCCTACGAATGTGTATCGCCTGGGAAAAGCCCCTCCCTTCCTCGGCAATATCAGCTACGAAAACTATCTTATCAAAAAGAGACATGCTCTCACAGGAGGTCGCATGCCAACATACAGCGTGCAGAACGCGATAGTCACAAACACCCAAGTCTCTTCGAAGAAGGAGATGAGCAGCCAAAGCGTGCCAAATGGCAGGGATGGCATAGGCTTCTCTCTCTACAAAGGAAGGCAAAAACGCTCTCAAGGCTTCTTGCGGGAAATCACGGGCGTAGTCATGCAGTAACCCGGCGAGATAGGCCTTCTCTTCATCCTCATGGTAACGAGCACTCAGGCGACGAGCTTCCTCAGCCACCCGTAAGGAGTGTTCAAAACGAATCATGGTAAGCTTCGTCTTCAATTTTTCTACATACCATTCATGTCCGATACAATCCATTTTTATAAATATAATTCTCCACCGCCTCCGGCAAAAGGTATTTAATCGATTCTCCCTGCCTTACCCGACGACGTATCTCTGAGGAAGAAATAGCCAAAGCAGAAACCTCAATGACCCTAACGCGTTCACGAAAGACCTCGGGGAGAGAAAGGGTGTAACCAGGTCGCGATGCAGCAACAAATGTACAGAGCCGGAGAAGTTCTTCAGGGTTATTCCAACCGGAAATTTGCGCGAAAGCATCAGCGCCGGTAATGAAAAAGATTTCGGTATCGTCACCCCACAAAGAGCGGAAATAACGCACCGTGTCCACAGAATACGAAGGACCGGGGCGTTCAATCTCTACCCGAGAAACACGGAAATAGGGATTGGTAATGGTAGCCAAAACTACCATGAGATAACGATGTTCTGGATCGGTCAAGGTTTGACCAATTTTGTGGGGAGGACGAGCAGAGGGAACAAATATCACTTCATCTAAATCAAAAAAATCTCGCACTTCTTCCGCAGTCACCAAATGGCCGTAATGAATGGGATCGAACGTGCCTCCCATAATGCCCTTTTTTCTTGACAAGTTTATCCTCCCTATTCTCGAATCTGACCGTTGCCGTACACCACGAACTTATAAGTGGTCAATTCTCGCAACCCCATCGGACCTCGGGCATGCAACTTCTGGGTACTAATGCCGATTTCCGCCCCCATTCCAAATTCACCCCCGTCGGTAAACCGAGTCGAGGCATTGACATACACCGCCGCTGCATCCACTTCCTCCACAAACTTTCGAGCATGGGTATAATCCTCGGTAACAATTGACTCGGAATGCTTGGAGCCATAGGTATTAATATGAGTAATTGCTTCTTCTAAACTATTCACTACTCTCACCGCAATAATTAAATCGAGGTATTCTGCATACCAATCTTCTTCAGTAGCCTCACGTAAACCGGGGACAATAGCGAGGGTTTGCGAACATCCTCTTACCTCTACTCCCTTATCCTGGAGAGCTCGCACCATAGAGGGTAGAAACCGTGATGCTATCTCTCGGTGAACAAGAAGCGTCTCACAAGCATTACACACACTGGGGCGCTGAGTTTTAGCATTAATCACAATTCGTTGCGCTTTCTCCAAATCCGCTCGGTCATCCACGTAGACATGACAATTGCCAACTCCTGTCTCAATAACTGGCACCCGAGCATTTTCTACCACCGCTTGAATGAGCTCAAATCCCCCCCGAGGAATGGCCACATCGACAAATTCTCTTAAAGAAAGCAAATAAGTAACCTCTTCATGAGTCCCATAATCCAAAAGACTGATAGCCTCCTCGGGCAATTCACACTCCCGCAGAACCTGGTGTGCTTCTTGCACCAGAAAGCGGTTAGAGTGCAAAGCCGAACTACTTCCTCGTAAGATCAGAGCGTTTCCCGATTTAATGCCCAACCCAATACTATCAATAGTCACATTGGGCCGAGCCTCATAGATAACGGCAATAATTCCAAAAGGAACTCTTACCTTAGTAATTAAAAGACCGTTGGGCCTTCTCGTTCCCTCCACCACTTCGCCTACCGGATCGGGTAATTCTGCCACTTGCCGTAATCCTTCGGCCATACCCTTAATGCGTTTCGGGTTCAATTCCAAGCGATCGAGGAGCGAAGCCTTCATTCCCGAAGCCTTCGCCCCCTCTAAGTCCCGGCGGTTTGCTTCGATAATCGCCGTCTCTCTTTCCTCCAATCGGTCAGCCAAACGACGCAAAAAAACATTCTTTTTTTCGGTGGACAAATTCGCGAGACGAAAAGAGGCTCTCTTCGTTTTGCTCGCCATTTCACGAATCTCTTCTCTCATACTTCCCCCCTCCAAGAAGAACTAAGTTATCAATATGAATTACTTCTTCTTCGTAATCCTTCTCTCCCAAAACCATCTCAACATTTTTGGTGTGTAAGCCGATAATTCTCTGTAATTCTTCCGAAGAATAATTGACAATCCCTTTGGCCACAAGCTCCTGTCCCTCACTCATTACTTCTACGCAATCTCCCACTTCAAAGCCACCATAAACGGCCTTAATACCTGCCGGCAGAAGGCTTTTACGCTTATAGAGCGCCTTCTTCGCGCCGTCATCAATCACCAATTTCCCCTTAGGAATCATTCCAAAGGCGATCCAACGTTTCTTGCTTCTCAAGGTGTGCTCTTCAGGATAAAAGAAGGTGCCTATTTCTTCACCAGCACAGATCCTGCGCAGTACAGAAAAATCTTTACCAGAAGCAATAATCACACCCATACCAGATAGGGTAGCTATCTTCGCGGCCATAATTTTACTGCGCATTCCTCCAGTGGAAACGAGTGAACCCTTGTCTCCTGCCATTGCTTCAATCTCCCGATCGATACTCTTTACTTCCTTAATCAGGGAAGGAGTCGCAACAACCCGTGGGTCAGCAGTATACAAACCCTCTACATCAGAGAGAATAATGAGAATCTTTGCACCGACTAAAGAGCCAACTAATGCCGAAAGACGATCGTTATCGCCGAATTTAATTTCTGCCACCGCTACCGTGTCATTCTCATTGACAATCGGCAAAACCCCCAAATCGAGAAGCGTCTCCAGAGTATTACGAGCATTGAGGTATTTGAGACGGTTGTGCACGTCCTCCGGGGCAAGGAGAATCTGGGCTACTTTCATGTCAAAACGTGAGAAAGCCCGCCAATAATATTGCATTAAGAGTCCCTGTCCTATCGCAGCCATAGCCTGCTTAAACGGGATGGTGTTCACCGCCTGGGAAATACCCATAGCACTCATTCCACACGCCATTGCACCAGAAGATACCAAGATTACCCTTTTCCCCTTTTGGTGTAAGAAAACAATGTTCTCCGCTAAACTTTCCAAACGCTCAATGCTCACCCGAAAGTCCTGTACCAAGAGCGAAGAGCCCACTTTAACGACAACAGTATGGCTTCTTTCAATCAAATCTTTTCTCTGCATGATCCCTTTTCAAGCGCAGTTCTTTCCCATTCCAAATGAAAACGAAGCCCCCTATTTCCACAATACTTCCCGGTCTCATAGTTCGTAAATACCGTACAAAACCAGACTCGTAGAGTTTCTGGTTGAACACGTTCTCTTTCAAAAAATCTCGCGACCTGAATTCATCCAAAAGGCGCTCTAAGTATTTTGACTGAAAACGGTAAACGAGTTGACGCTCTCCTCTTAAAGAGGAAAGACCACTTTTCTCTTCTTCGTGAACAAGAAAGACCGCTTCTCTCTCGATCGCGTCAAGTTTTTGAACTACCACATCGAGAAACTCAGTAACTCCCTCGCCGGTAAGAGCTGAAAGGGCTACTCCTTCCAAACGATTTTCCGTGAGAAAATTCTGCAATTCCTGCCAACGAGCTCGTGCACCTTCAAGATCGAGTTTCGTACCCACCACGAGAAAAGGTTTTTGAGTCAATACGGTACTATACTGATCAAATTCGCGGCGCAAAACCGAAAGAGCTTCCTGGGGAGACCATGGAGAAAGAGGAGAGAGATCCACAAGACAAAGCAAGAGCTTGACTCGCTCCACGTGACGGAGAAAATGAAGCCCGAGTCCTACCCCTTGACTCGCCCCCTCGATAATTCCAGGGATATCGACCACGACCAATCTCTTTTCCCCATGGATTACCACACCCAACACTGGAGAAAGGGTTGAAAAAGGGTAATCGGCAATACGAGGCTTGGCATCGCTGACCGAGGCAAGGAGGGTTGATTTCCCGGCATTGGGCAAACCAGCCAAACCAACGTCGGCAATCAACTTAAGTTCCAAAAGAAGCTCACGACTTTCTCCTTCTTCTCCCTTCTCCGCCATGCGAGGAGCCCGATTGAGGGAAGAAGCAAAGGATGCGTTCCCTCGTCCTCCTCTACCGCCACGAGCTACCAAGACCTCCATCTCTTGACAAACCAAATCAGCTAACAATTCCCCTGTTTGGGAGTCAAAAACTTGTGTTCCCACCGGTACTTCAATAACAATATCCTCACCGTTTGATCCGGTCTGATTCTTTCCTCTCCCGTTCTCCCCACCGGGTGCTTCGTACGTTGCGCGCAGAGTGACATCGTATAAAGTCTTTTTGGTAGAGGAAGCACGGATGAAAACGCTCCCTCCGTCCCCTCCCTTTCCTCCATCTGGTCCTCCATGAGGGACAAACTTCTCCCGACGAAAATGAACCGCCCCGTCTCCCCCTTTCCCCCCTTTCACTCGAATCACGGCCCGATCAACGAACATAGAACTATGAAGCTTGAGGAATTTCGGAATACACGGAAACCCGCTTGCGATCTTTTTTGGTTTCAAAAACCACGTATCCGTCTTTTAAGGCGAAAAGAGTATAATCTCTCCCCGTACCCACATTGCTTCCAGGTCGAAAACGAGTGCCCCGCTGTCGTATTAAAATACTCCCTCCTTTAACGAATTGCCCACTGAAAACTTTCACTCCCAAATATTTGGGGTTACTGTCCCGACCATTACGGGCGCTTCCGCCGCTCTTTTTGTGCGCCATGGAAACCACCTCACTTCGCTACTTCAATTTGGTCAATTCGCACGATAGATACTCCTTTACGATGTCCTTGTTTTTTCCGGTAGTTGACTTTCGGTTTATACTTGAATACCACTACTTTCTTCCCTTTCCGCAATTGCATCACGGTGCCACGTACCCGAAGACCCTCTACATAGGGCTTTCCCACCAAAATTTTCTCTCCATCCTGAGCAAGGAGAACTCGGTCAAAAGTAACTTGTTCTCCTTCCGGAGCTATCCAAGAATCCAAGGCAAGGAAAATCCCCGTCTCGACCGGATATTGCTTTCCACTGGCTTCGATGATTGCAAACACTCCATTCACCTCCTGAGAACAACGTTAAAAAATTTAACATAGAACTTTTGCTTCGTCAAATCCTCTTCACATCACTTTCTCGATTTTTTCCCGGATCTCTTCACCCCCGACTCCAGCGATTGTATACTTCCTGGGAGAAAGGGTTCCATCTATTTTCCATACTACCTTTTTGCCGTACAGTTTCCCGATGTTCCCTAAAACCCTCTCCCCCTCTTTTTCCAAATATTCTCCCAGTTCCTTACCCACCGTAAAGCCCACTACCGGCGAAGAGGTATGAGCACAAATCTCTTCTATCCTCCGCAAGAGCGTCACCGCAACAGTCTCTAAAGAAATAACTCGTCCTTCCCCATTACAACAAGGACAGGATTCGCGCAAGAACGAATCAAGGCCCTTTCTCACCCTCTTGCGGGTCATCTCCACCAACCCCAGTTCACTCATATCGATAACCGTACAGCGAGTTCGATCGCGAGCGAGAGACTCCTTTAAAGCTTTGACAACGTGTTTTCGATGTTCCTTTTTCCCCATATCGATGAAATCAATGAGAATAATGCCGCCGATATCTCGGAGCCTCACCTGGCGTGCAATCTCTTCGGCAGCTTCCAGATTGGTTTTAAAAATAGTCTCTTGCAAATCCTTTTTCCCTACAAATTTTCCGGTATTGACATCAATAACCGTCATTGCCTCGGTGCGATCGAAAACCAAATACCCTCCGCTCCTCAACCAAACCTTCCGGCTCAACACCTGTTCGATTTCTCTCTCTAAACCAAAGTGCACGAAAATATTTTCTCTGCTTTCGAAATACTTCACTCGATCGACCAGATGAGGAATAATTGATCCCACAAAATCTCGCAGCTTCTCGTATCCGAAGAAAGAATTAATCCAAACACTCTCAATTTCTTCGTTCATTAAGTCTCTTACCAAGGCATAGACGAGGCTGGCCTCTTCATAGAGAAGCGCAGGAGAAGCGATAATTTCACACTTACGTAAAATGCGGCTCCACAACCGATGCAATGTTTCAATATCGTCCTTCATTTCTTCTGCACTTCGTCCCTCAGCAGCAGTACGAACAATAATCCCACTTCGTGGGGGACGAATACGCTCCACAATCCGTTTCAGACGTTCTCTTTCTTCCGTTGAAGCAATCCGATGAGATACGCCAACGGTATCCATGCCCGGCATGAAAACCACATAACGACCCGGTAAAGCAATTTTAGTGGTAACCCGCGCTCCTTTCGTTCCCATCGGTTCTTTGGCCACCTGAACGATGATTTCCTCTCCTGGTCGGAAGAGCTCCTCAACTTTCGTAACCTTACTCTTCTCATCTAAAAGGACATCACCGATGAAGAGAAAAGCATTCTTATCTAAACCAATATTGACAAAAGCCGATTGAATCCCAGGCAAAACATTTTCCACTGTTCCCTTGTACACGTTTCCTGCCAAACATGATTCGTTAAAACGTTCAAAGAAAAATTCTACCGCCTTTCCATCTTCTAAGAGAGCGGCACGGATTTCTATCTCTGACATATCAATAACGATTTCCTTTCTCAAGCTCAAAACCTCCGTTTACCCTCCTAAATTCAGTATAACCTCTTCTTTCACAATACGAAAAGGCACACAGCAACCATGGGTTTCATGAAGGAAAGAAGCAAATTTCAAGGGATTGAGGAGAACCTCTTTCCCCGTAAATCGGAAACAGACACACAAGATGTCCCCCTCCTCTTTTATGTACTCCACAGCGACTCCTTCGGGAAAAGGGGGATCTTCTTTCTCCCAAGGAGGATAAAAAAAAGAAAAAGAATAGAGTACACCAACGACCGATTGGGCTAATGAAGGAGCTTGGAGTGGAATAGGGACTACTTCCTCGAGACGAAGTTCGGAAGGAAGGCACGGACGTAACATCTGCGAGAGTGTATCGGGAGAAAATTCCTCTTGGAAGATCACGTCCACATATTCAGCTCTGCTCTCTACCCCGAGAGGGGTTGCCGGAGCAAAAGAAAAAAGAGGGCGAGGATTAAACCCCTGAGAATACGCAACCGGGAGTCGAGCCCGTCGGACTATACGATCCCACATCCGGGTGAGATCGAGCTGCGACAAGAGATGAAAGGGATTCATTTTCCAGTGTTTCAATCGATAACGAAAGCGACCCATTAGGAACAAACCCCGCATTGCGAACATTCGAAGCCGTTCCAGCACGAAGGAGTAAACTCTCCTCGTCGTGCCTTCTCGTATTCTCGCCACAAAAGCTCTTTCCTTACCCCACAATCAATCCAATCCCAAGGGAAAGGCTCCTCGAAGGAACCAGGCTTATAAACGTATTCATCTAAGGAAAGACCTTCTTCCTGAAGGGCTTCCTCCCATCGTCGTCCATCAAAAAATTCGCTCCAGCCCTCCATGAAACCATCTCGACGATATACCCTTTCAATAACCTTGGCCAGTCTTGCGTCTCCACGGGCGAGTAGGGCTTCAATGGCACTCATCTCAAAACAAGACCAGTGAAAACGCACCGATTTTCCTAAGGTCCGTAATCGCGAGGTAAGGAGTTTCATCTTCTCGTTCAAGCATTCTCTTCGTTCCTGAGCAACCCACTGAAAAGGGGTATGAGGTTTGGGAATAAATGCGGCAATGCTCAAATGAATATCGACTTTCTTCCCGCGACACGCCTTTCCCACTCGAAGAATCTCGGCAACCAATCGAGCAATGTCTCCCACATCGGTATCCCGCTCCTCAGGCAGACCGATCATAAAATACAATTTTAAGTCTTCCCAGCCCGAAGTAAAGGCTTTTTCCACAGTAGATAAAATTTCTTCGTCCTTCAAATGCTTATTAATCACCGCTCGTAATCTTTCATTTCCTGCTTCCGGGGCAAAGGTTAATCCACTCTTGCGAACCTTTTGCAATTCCTTAGCAATTTCCACTGAAAAGGCATCCATGCGCAGAGAGGGCAAAGAAATATTGACTTTTCGTGGTCCGAAGAGGAGAGAAAGAGCTCGCAGGAGAGAATCAATGGAACTATAATCGGTACTACTCAAGGAAACGAGCGACACTTCCTCGTACCCTGTAGTATCCACCAAAGACTGTGCCAACTCGACGATTTTCTGCGGAGAACGCTCACGCCTGGGCCGATAAATGATACCTGCCTGACAGAAGCGACACCCTCGCGTGCAACCACGAGAGATTTCAATCGGGATACGATCATGAATGATACTGACGTAAGGCACAACCATGGTAGAAGGGTAAAGAACGGCGTCGAGATTTTGAACCCAACGTTTCTTCACCGGTTTTCTGAAGGCAGGGACGTACACCCCCTCGAGATGAGAAAGGAGGCGGAGAATGTTCTCTTTCGGTTCACCCTTAACCTCTCGCAAAACGCGAACAATTTCGGGGAATCCCTCTTCTGCTTCGCCGATAAAGAAAAAGTCGAAAAACGGAGCCAGTGGTTCAGGGTTAAAGGCGCAAGGTCCACCCCCTACAATGAGAGGAAAGTTATCACCTCGTTCCTCACTATAGAAGGGAATACCTGCCAAATCGAGAAGATAGAGCACATTGGTATAGTTCAATTCGTGCTGCAAGCTGATTCCCAAGAGGTCAAAAGAAACCACCGGTAACTTCCGCTCCAGAGAGTACAGGGGAATGCCACGCTGACGCATGAGCTTTCCCATGTCCGGCCAAGGTACGAATACTCTCTCGGCTTGCACCCCGGGGAGAGTGTTCAGGAGATGGTATAAAATTTTCAAACCCACGTGGGACATGCCTACTTCGTAAACATCGGGGAAAGCCAAGGCAATGGTAAAATCAACCAATCCCTCTTTGATGATAATGTTCGGCTCTCTCCCTACATACCTCCCCGGTTTATGCACCGAAAGAATGGCACTATTGTTGATAATCCCACCTAAATCGACATTTGGCAACTTTTTTCCTCCCCGAATTGGCAATATTATATAATAACCCCACGATGGCAACGTTGACCACCAAGGCGCTCCCCCCATAACTCACGAAAGGGAGGGGAATACCAGTCACCGGCATGACACCCATATTCATCCCCACGTTCACCAAAACTTGGAAAACAAATATTACCCCAAAAAGCGACGCCAAAAGTTTTCCTTCTAAGTCCGGAGCATGGCGAGCAATGCGAATCATTATCCAGATGAAGAAACCTAAAAGAAGAATGAGAGCTACTCCTCCTAAAAAACCCATCTGCTCACACCACGAGGCGAAAATAAAATCGGTATGACGCGCAGGGAGAAAACGGAGTTGGCTCTGTTTTCCCGAAAGCCAACCCTGACCGCCCAATCCCCCTGCACCAATGGCAATCTGCGATTGCAAAACATTATATCCACTCCCCAAGGGGTCTTTCCAAGGGTCCAAAAAGGTGAACAAACGCTCCTTTTGATAATCCTTTAAAAAGCTCCAACCAACGGCACCGATCCCACCCAAACCTAACCCCACCAAAGCAAAATGGTTGCGACCAAATCCACTGATAAAAAGCATCCCAAGCCAAACTACGAGCAACACCAAAGAGGTGCCTAAGTCTGGCTCTAAAAAGATTAATCCAACCGGCAAAAAAACCCAAAAACCACTCTTGAGGAGCAGAGCGTAAGAAGGAATATTCTCCCTGTTTTTACTCAGATAGAAACTGAGAAAAAGAGGCAAAATGATTTTAGCAAATTCAGAAGGTTGCACCGATTGAGAGAATATCCACCGTCGCGCTCCAGTTTCATCGCTCTCTCCAAATACAAGAACCGCCCCCAAGGCGAGGAGGAGAAGAAAATACCACAGCCACCCTAATTTCACCAAAACACGATAATCAATGAGAGCAAAGAAAATAAAGAGTGACCAACCAAAGACATTCCAAAAAAATTGCCTCCCAAAGAAGCTCTGCATACTCCAACCTGCTTCCCGAGCAGGATCAACACTATAGATGGCCACAAGCCCCAAAAAACAGAGGACACACGCCAAACAGAGGAGAATTTTATCGTTCCTCATCGGTCAATCCCCGATACTTCAAAAACCAATCGATCAAACGGCGGGCAGCATGAGCTGCTTCACCACTACCGTCTCCACTATTCTCAAGCATGACCAAAAAAACTACCCTGGGTTGATCCACGGGAAAGAAACCTCCAAACCAGGAATGATCCTTTCCATGGGGATTCTGTGCCGTCCCAGTTTTTGCCGCAATGTTCACCGGTACATCACGGCAGGCGTAACCAGTACCCTGGGTCACTACAAGCTCCATCCCTTTCAAGAGAAGATCCCAAGTTTCCCCTCTCAAGTTTACCTCTCGTTCCAAGACAGGGGTTACCTCCCGAATCAATTTCCCTTCGCGATTCAAAACCGCCTGCAAAAAATGAGGCCGATAGATCTTTCCCCGAGTGGCAACACCACAGAGGAGACGGTAAACCTCAAAGGGGGTCATCAAAAGATACCCTTGGCCAATAGCAAGATTGAGCGTATCCCCGGGATACCACATTTCTCTCTGATTTTGCCTCTTCCACAAGGGAGTGGGTAAGAGACTGGCCTTTTCTCCGGGAATATCAAGGCCCGACGGCGTACCTAATCCGAATTTTTGAGCGTACTGAACAATCTTCTCCGGTCCTAGTGCCAGAGCTACGTTGTAAAAGAACACGTTACAGGAGTGGGCAAGGGCTCTCTCTACGTTGACCGATCCATGACCAGCTCTATTCCAGCAATAGTACCGTTTTCCGCTGTACTCTAAAAATCCCGGGCAAGAGAAACTAGTGCGAGCAGAAATAACTTTCTCTTCTAAACCGGCGAGAGCTACTACTAACTTAAAAATGGAACCAGGGGGATACAGCGCTTGGGTTGCTCGATTGGTAAAAGGTCTCTTCTCACTCTGCACAAGACGTGACCATTCCTGAGTAGTAAGCCCGCCACTTAAAGTATTGGGGTCGAAACTGGGCTGACTCGCCAAGACGAGAATTTCTCCTGTCGGACGACCGACGATGATTGTACCCCGTTTTCCCTGGAGAAGATGATAGCAATACTCTTGAAATTCGAGATCAACGGTTAAAACCAGCGAATTGCGCAAACGAGCCGGGGAATGTTCTAAAACACTCCTTACCCGTCCCAGGGCATCCACTCCCACTTTGCGATATCCCTTTTCTCCGCGCAGGAGAGATTCATAAAAGAGCTCAATCCCTCCTTTTCCCACTGTATCCCATACTTCATACCCCGAGGAAGACAAATTTTTGAGTTCCTCCGCGGTAATTCTTCCTACGTAACCGATGACGTGAGCAAGCACCTCTTCTGCCGGGTAGAAACGGTGCGAATAACTCTCTACCAAAATCCCGGGTAACTCTTCTCGCCGTTCTTCGATTTTGATTACTTTTTCCAAAGGGAGATCCTCAATCAACACTTTCTCTCCAGGTGACATATCTTTCACCTGGAACCCAATTTCTTCTCCTAAAATTTCCTTCACCTTCCTCTGTGCTTCTTTCACATCCATACTCCCCTCTAAGAGCACGAGACGGAAACGAGGCAAATCCTCCGCCAATACTTTGCCATAGCGATCATAAATACTTCCCCGTAGAGCTTGTAAAGGAATAATACGCAGCCAATTCCGTTCCGATTTTTCCTTATACCATTCCTCTTGGAAAACACTCAAATACCAGAGTCGGACCACAAGGAGGGTAAAAATGAGAAAACATATCCACCCAAAAACAGTGAGGCGGTGCTGGATCTCTTCACTAATTTTTTCGTCCCATATCATCCTTGGATCCTCCCCAAAACCACAAGAAAAAGAGCGAAATGTTTACGGGAATGCTCGCGCATTTCACAGCGACAATCGTCCACAGCGGAAGACATACACCTTGACTCAAGTGAGAAAACAAAGTCTCCAAAGAAAATTCTATCCAAGGAAAAAACAGGAATAAAAAAATGGTGGCTACCATGTTCTGCGAAAAAAGAGCGCGCCACAGGTAAGAGAGGAGGAAAGCAATACTGACCAAAAGAAAAAAATGTCCCCACGGGAAGAAAGAGAAAAAATCCATGGCTATCCCTAAACCAACGAGACCTATAATGTGCCACCATACCTCTTCTTCGCTCCACACGAGGAAAACCACCAGAGAGAGAAAAATACTCAAACGACTCAAAGGAATCCATACTCTCGAGAACCACGTGAGTACCACGAGTTGGATGGCAAAAAGAGAGGCAAGATGAAAGCCGTACTGTCTCCCATACACCAAAGCTTCACCATCCTCCTTTAATGACCAAAACCTTCTCCAGCAAAGAAAAGTCACAACTTGGCTGGATCACCGCCTCTTTAAAAAGACCTCCTTCTTCCTCCTCTACGGTTATGATCCGACCGATCACAATACCTCGAGGGGTTTTTGAACCCAAACCAGAAGTGACTACCACGTCTCCTTCTTTTATGGCTGAAGTTCGATAGATATACCTCATAGTACACAAACCACTCCCCTCTCCCGAGACCACCCCTAAATCCCTGGTTCTTTGCGCCAATACTCCAACCGCAATGGCTGGACTCAGCAACAATCGCACCACCGAATAATCACTATAAACCGTCTCAACTTTTCCCACCATTCCTTGGTAGGTGACCACTACGAGATCCTTTTCGACACCATGCTCAAACCCTTTATCAATAATTGCCTTGCCTAACCAATCATAAGGATCTCTCCCCACAACCTGGGCAGGGATCACCTCAAAACCGATTTCTTTCTCCACTTTCGAAGCCCCAAGTTCTCCCCGCAGTTTTTCCACTTCTTCCCGTAAGAGGGCGTTCTCGCTTTCTAATGCTCCCAATTGCTCCCATAACCGGTGATTTTCTTCAATAAGGGCTCTTTTCTCAGTAAAAATCTTTACCCCTTCCCGCAGGATTCTCTGTAAGAATGCACCTCCCCGATAGAAAGGAATACCCAAATTCCTCCAACTCCTTCCCCATCCCTCTTCTTCCTGACGTGTGGCCAAGAAAAGCAACTGAAAGGCAACGACTGTAAGCACCGCAAGAAACCAAATCTTTTTTATTTTCACAATCTCACCTCGTCACAAAAAAGAACCCGTTGCCCTTTTTCCCCTTGGAAAAGAATTCCCAATTTCCCTGAGCATCAATGGTCAAAACCTTTATTTCCGGAAAACGTTCAAGGATCAAATATAAAGCTTCCCGTCCACCGGCTAAAATAGCTGTGGAGAGGACATCGGCTACCAGAGCCCGTTTTGCAACTACACTCACACTCCGGAAATCCCTCCCCGGATACCCGGTAAAAGGATTCAAAATATGGTGGTATCGGACACCTCCTTCTTCAAAAAATCGGAAATAATCTCCCGATGTCGATACTGATGTGTTTTCAATTATAATATATCCAGCCACTTTTTCATTCACCGGATCAAAAATACCAACTCTCCAGGGTTTACCGAAGCCCAATACTTGTCCTCCGGCATTGATCAAAAATTTTCGCACCCCCCTCCCAGTGAGAAAGGTAGTTAAAACATCGACGAGATACCCTTTCGCCGATCCTCCGAGATCAAGTTTTCCTTCTCCAGAAAGGGAAACCTCCCTCCCCTGAAGGGAAAGGCGACTCTCGGCAATTTCTTCTATTGTCTCTCTCACCATTTCCTGGGCAGGAACCCGAGGTTGGGGGGAAGAAAAGCCCCATAAATCGAGGAGAGGAGCAATGAGTGGGCAGAAAAAACCGTTAGTTAATTCGAAAAGTTGGATGGTTTCTGCGATGAGTTGAGCGGTATCCTCATCGACCACCGCGTTCCGAAAATGGTTGATTTTCCATACCACACTTTGAGGGTCAAAACGGTTCCAAAGTCGGTCAAAATGTTGGATACGTTCTTCGATATCCCGGTATAAAAAGGCGTACCGATGAGGAAGAGCTACTTCGATTACCGTGTCGAAGGCAAAAAAAAACGGTGTTCCAAACTCTCCCTACGTAAGAGAGGAACAATGAGAAGAACACTCAAAAGAGGAAGGAACCACCACCATCGTGGTTTCAATTGGCAAAAGGAAGCTCTGCCTGGCAAAACCGACAACGATTTCCCTCCAAACCGACTACCTCTACTGCGTAACCACGTCGTATCACCACCGTTTTCCCACAGAGAGGACAGACGGTTGAACTCTTAGTTTCATCCCATACATTACCGAGGTAAACGAAGTGGAGTTTCCGTTTGGCCGCCCGAAATGCCTCTTCAAGAAAGGCGAGAGAGGTAGGTGGATTATTCATACGGTAATGAGGAAAGTAGCGAGAAAAATGCACGGGGATGAGCGGAGAAAGACCACTCACCCAGTTCACCAGAGAATCAATGAGTTCCAAGCGGTCATTGAACCCGGAAACGACAAGATGGGTAATCTCCACATGGACTCCCCAACGGAAGGCGCTTTCAATCGTGGCAAGAACTGGAGAGAGACTCCCTCCACACTGCTCGCGGTAGAAACTTTCCTCCATCGCTTTGAGATCGATATTCATAGCATCAATGAGGGGGAGTAATTCTACCAAAGGAGCGCTTTCCACGTACCCGTTGGTCACTAAAACATTCTTGAGTTGTTTTTCGTGGGCTAAAGAAGCAGTATCATAAACGAATTCCCAAAAAATGAAAGGTTCATTGTAGGTATAGGCAATACCTATCGATTGCTCACGCAGTGCAAGTTCCACCAACTGTTGAGGAGTGACTCCCTGCAAAGAAACATCCCGAAAACCAACCTGCGAAATCTGCCAATTCTGACAGAAGGTACACCGCAGGTTACATCCTACGCTTCCGATGGAGAGAATTTCACGACCAGGATAAAAGTGGTAGAGAGGTTTTTTTTCTATGGGATCGAAGGCTAAAGAAACAATTTTCCCATAGGTTGGGGCATACAAAATGCCTCCCTGGTTCTCCCGTACTCGACAAATGCCGGTTTTCCCCTGAGCAATGAGACAATGGTGAGGACAAAGGGTACACCGAACATAACCGTCTTTTTCCTTCGTCCAAAAACGCCCTTCTTTCAATTCTCCTCATCCTCTCCTTCACGAAATCTTTCCACTTCAAAACGGTAAATCGTTAAGGGTTCATGAGGGAGAATGCCGGCTTTCCCTCGGGCAATCCGTAATTGATCTGCTACGGTATCTATTCCCTCAAGGTCAGGCAGCAAAAGCCCTCTCTTCCAACCACTCTCTACTAAAATCCCATATCGCTTGGGATCAAGAAGGTTCCAGTCAGAAACCTTTTCTAAGGGAGAGAGGAGGTCTACCGAAATGGTGATTTCTTTCATTTCCGAAGGATCAACCGGTGGGAAACGAGGATCCTGGAAGGCAGCACTGACCGCGTTAGAGATGATTTCCTGTGCTACATTGGCTCTTTGAGGTAAAAAGGTCCCGATGCACCCTCGCAACGACTTCCCTTTCTTGAGGGAAACAAAAACCCCCCGTCGTTCCCGCAGAAGAAAAGGATGGCACCCATCGGGAATAGGAAGGTATCGACCTACAGCAAGATAGTATTCTATCGCCTTACGAGCAAGGGTCACAATCGCTTTCCCTAAAACTTTCCGCTCTTCTAAATCCTCCATCCTATCCTTCCTTTCGAACCTCAAGGTAACGCCTTCCGATCACTACGGCTTGCCAATCATCATAAGGACCTCGAGGATAGAGGAATGAAAGTGGTATCAGTTTCTTCCACCACGGCAATTTTCCTTCCCGAAAATAGAGTTTCCGAGCTTCTTCCGAGCTATACCGTTCATCAACGAGAGAAACCTTGAAACCCATCTGGTACAAAATGGTGGTAACTTTTTCTTTTCCGGTACTATCTCCTACCACCGATTCCTCAAAGGCAAATCGAGTGTATAGGGTCTCAATAACTCCTTCAAGTTCTACAACGGGAACGATACCCCTCCACATTACTTCCCCCTTGAAAGAAAGTACCGCCACTCCGACTTTCTCTCTCCCGGGATCGAGAGCCAAAAAATATTTCACGCCTTCTCTCTTTGAAGAAGGCTCCTCACGGGGAGCCTTCTTCTTACAATCGTTCTCGCTTCACATAATGGGTGTGCAAGAGATGGTGCACCTTTTCACCATTTGGTTCACCCAAAAATTCTTCGTACAACTGCTTTATCGCCGGGTTTTCATGAGATTTACGGAGAGGAAGATTTTTGTCTACCGCATAGATGGCTTCGATTCGTTTCATCCGAATCGCAAGATCGGTAGGAATGGGCTGCCCCCCACCACCGATACATCCACCAGGACAGGCCATGATTTCGATAAAGTGGTAGTTTCGCTCGCCCGTTTTCACCTGGTCGAGCAATCGTCGAGCGTTGCCCAAACCATGGGCTACTGCCACCTTCACCATCATCCCGTTCACATCGACCGAGGCCTCTTTGACCCCATCCATACCTCGTACCTCATAGAAATCGAGTCTCTCAAGAGTCTTACCAGTTAATATTTCGTACACCGAACGTAACGCCGCCTCCATCACGCCTCCGGTGGCACCGAAAACGGCTGCCGCTCCGGTAGAAATGCCCATGGGGGCATCGAAATCTTCTTCGGGCATTTCTTCTAAACGAACCCCTTTTTCTTTTAACATCCTCGCCGCCTCACGAGTAGTTAAGGAAAAATCCACGTCTTGGTAACCGCTCGCACACATCTCGTCCCGCTGACATTCGAATTTCTTTGCCGTGCAGGGCATAATGGAGACTACCACGATGTTCTGCGGGTCGATACCCAACTTTTGGGCGTAATACGTTTTGGCCAATGCTCCGAACATCTGCTGTGGTGATTTACACGTGGAGACGTTTTCCATGAGTTCAGGATAGAAATGTTCCATAAATTTAATCCATCCCGGACTACAAGAAGTAATGAGAGGTAATCGTCCTCCTCTCTGCACTCGAGCAATGAATTCGTGACCTTCTTCAATGATGGTCAAATCGGCAGTGAAGTTCGTATCAAAAACGCGGTCAAACCCCAAACGACGGAGAGCAGCGACCATTTTTCCGGTGGTAATGGTCCCTGCCGGAAGACCGAATGGCTCACCAATACTCACCCGGACGGCCGGTGCGGTTTGCAGAATGACGAATTTTTCGGGATCCTCAATAGCCTCCCACACCATCTCTACATGACTCACTTCCGAGAGTGCTCCGGTAGGACAGGCCAAAATACACTGCCCACAGTTAATACACACACTTTCTCCAAGCGGAAGTCCCAAAGAAGGGCTTACAATGGTCTCAAAACCGCGATTGGCAAAATCAATAGCACAAACACTTTGCACTTCACGACAAGTGCGAATGCAACGACCACACAGGATACAACGGTTCGGATCTCGTTTCACCGATGGACTGCTGTGGTCAACAGGGTAGGTCTTACGCTCACCTTGAAAGCGAATATCGCGAATTCCAAACTCATAAGCGAGTTCCTGTAGCTCACAGGAACCATTGCGGTCACATAATTGACAATCCAAGGGGTGATTGGAAAGGAGAAGCTCCAAGTTGGCTTTTCGAGCCTCCCGAACGGCTTTTGAAGAAACCCGAATTTTCATTCCCTCTCGCACCGGAGTCACACAGGAAGCAACCAAATTCGGTTGTCCTTCTACTTCGACTACACAAATTCGACATCCACCCCAAGCACTGAGTCCTTCCATATAGCACAGAGTAGGAACGTGAAAGCCTTCCATCTTACAAGCTTCCAAGATGGTGATCCCCTCAGGAACTCTCACTTCTCGACCATCAAGATAAATGGTAACCAAACGGACTGCTTCCGCCTTCTTTTCCATTTCATCAACTATTTTCGCCATGGTATCTCTCACTCCCCCGTGTCATTTTCCCCTGAAAAACCTCAAGCTCTTACCTTCTTGGGTGACTTTAAAGAACACACTCCCGCCAGACACATTTTCTCTTTCACATGAGCCTCAAATTCCTCCCGGAAAAAGGCGAGACAGCGTAAAAGCGGGTTAGGAGCAGCCTGCCCCAAACCACAAAAGGCAGTCATTTTCATGTGTTTTCCCAAAAAGGCTAATTCATCGAGATGTTCACTCTTTCCTTTCCCTTCGGTAATTGCTTCTAAAATCTCCACAATCCGCTTGTTTCCAATGCGACATGGAGTACACTTTCCACAGGATTCGTGAAGGAAAAATTCTCCAAAGCTTTTCACCACATCAACAACACAGTGAGTATCATCGATCACCGTGAGAGCCCCCGAACCCAAGGAAGAATTATACTTGGTGAGTACATCAAAGGTCATGGGTACATCTAAGAGATCCGGAGTCATGGTACCTCCAGAAGGACCTCCGGTTTGGACCAATTTCAAAGCGTGTCCGCCGCGTACACCACCGCCTATTTCGAAAACCAACTCCCGTAAGGTGATACCCATGGGTACTTCGATAAGACCTAAATTATTCACGTTCCCCGTAAGGGTAAAAACTTTGGTTCCTGGACAAGTCGGTGTACCGATACTGCGGAACCAATCAGGGCCGTGGAGGAGAATGGGAGGAATGTTCGCCAATGTTTCTACATTGTTGATCACGGTGGGCTTGCCCCACAAGCCCCGTTGTGGAGGATAGGGCGGTTTGACCCGGGGATCACCTCGTTTTCCTTCAATCGACTCAAGGAGGGCAGTCTCTTCACCACAAACGTACGCCCCCGCACCTTTCCTCACTTTCACTCGAAAAGCAAAACCGGTTCCTAAAATATTGTCTCCCAAAAAACCGTACTCCTCCGCCTGTTGAATGGCTACTTCTAAATGACGGATGCTCTGTGGATACTCTGCACGAACATACACGTACCCCTCATGGGCACCTACTGCGTATCCGGCAATGGCCATGGCCTCAAGAATAGAATGGGGATCACCTTCCAGAATCAATCGATCCTTAAAAGTCCCCGGTTCTCCCTCGTCGGCATTACACACGATATATTTCTCCTCGTCTTTGGCTTGAGCGGTAAATTCCCATTTCAATCCGGTAGGGAAACCGGCGCCTCCTCGCCCCAAGAGACCAGAACGCTTCACCCGATCAATGACCTCTTCGGGTTTCATTTCCGTGAGGGCCGTAGCTAAGGCCATATATCCATCCCGGGCAATGTAATCCTCGATGTTGAGGGGGTCGATGAAACCGCTATTCCGGAGCACTACCCTCTTTTCCTTGGCCAGAGGGAAAGGAAAGAAAAATTCAGAGACAGCTCTCTCCGTTTCTCCCCTAAAGACTAAATCTTGTACCACCCGACCCTTTAAGAGATGCTCTTCCACCACTCTACGCACATCGCGTATGGCCAGGGGAGCATAAACAACGTTATCGGGATACACCACCGCAAACGGAGACGGCAATGCAGCACCAAAACTCCCCGTTTCTAAAACCTTAATCTCGTTCTGCAAGCCAACCCTTTCGATTTCCCTCTCTAAGGCTTCTTTGAGCTGGGCCGACCCAAAAGCCAGCGAAGCACTGGTCATTTCCACGAGAACATGCGTACGGTAAAACATACCAACCCCCCTCATCGTCGGTAGAGAGCCAAAATTTCCCGCACTCTCTCTTCGGTTAAATTTCCATAGGTGACCTCGTTAATCATCATGGCCGGAGCAACTCCACAAACGCCTAAACAACTCGTGACCTCTAAGGTAAACTTTCCGTCTTTGGTTGTCTCACCCTCACGGAGGTTCAACTCCCTTTTGAGAACCTCTAAGACATTTAATCCTCCTCTCACATGACAGGGGGTGCTTTTGCACACTCTAATCACGTATTCCCCCACTGGCTTGGTTTCCAAAAAGGAATAAAACGTCGCCACCCCATAAACTGTGCTTGAAGGAATGTCGAGTCGTTTGGCAATATACCCCAGAACGTTGCGAGGAAGATAGCGAAATTTCTCCTGCACCTCCTCGAGGATGGCGAGTAAAGGAGTTTTTTCTTGCTCATACTTTTCCACAATTTCTTCTACTTCTTGATACAACGAGTCAAGAATTTCCATTATTCGCTTCCCTCCTCTACAGCTACTCGTTCTTGATACTTCTTCAAAATCTTCTCTAAATCACAGCGCAAACATCGTTCTGCTTCACGATGAGCCTCTTCCTCACTCAAACAGAGCTTTACTTCAGAAAAGTTACAAATTCGTTCCCGAATTGGTACTTCTCGCGGTTCTACCCGAGGAATTTCCCGCAGCACTGGAGGCTCTTCAAGAACTCGAGGTTTTTCAGGCTGGACGATGACTTCAGCTTCTTCGGGATTCTGAGCACGCAAATATTGGTGAATACTGAAAGCCGCCTTCTTCCCTAAGGCCATCGCGTGCACCACCGTCGCTTCTTGACCGATGACATCACCACCAGCAAAAACCTTGGGAAGGGAAGTAGTTAAATCATATCGATTCACAAGAATATTTCCCTGATAGTCTACTTGTAACCCTGTAGCAAAGCCACTCAAATCCGGTTTTTGACCAATGGCCACGATGACCGCATCACATTCTAAGGTCATCTCTCCCCCTTCTACCGGGACTGGCCTACGCCGTCCACTGCGATCGAAGTCTCCAAGGTGCATACGTCGGAGACGGATACCTTTCACCTTTCCATTTTCTCCGATAACCTCCAAAGGAACTACTAAGAAATGGAAGATAATCCCTTCCTTCTCAGCGTCCTCAATCTCTTCGGGAATCGCCGGCATTTCGTTTCTGGTTCGACGATACACGACATGCACCTCTTGAGCACCCATACGTAACACGGTTCGGGCGGCATCCATCGCCGCATTCCCTCCCCCTACTACTACGACGCGGCGAGGAACAGGGACCGCCTCGCCTAAATTAACCTGCCGTAAGAAGTCGAGGGCCATGACTACCCCTTGCAGGTTTTCTCCGGGAATGGCAAGAGGTAAACTCTTCCAAGCACCAATCGCCAAGAACACCGCATCGAAGGTATCCGTTAACTCCTGCAAGGTAAAGTCTTTCCCTAAGGTCTTGTCACATTCAATGTGCACACCCATGGATTGAATCTGAGCCAAATCGTATTCTAAAGCCTCCCGCGGCAAACGATAAGCAGGAATGCCCAACGACAACATACCTCCGGCTACGGGCATGGCCTCACAAACGGTTACCGAGTATCCCAAACGGGCGAGAAAGTAAGCACAGGTCAATCCCGCAGGACCAGAACCAACGATGGCTACTTTTTCATTCCGTTTTTTCTCCATAACCACAGGGAGAACCAAACGCTTCCGACGAGCATAATCGGCAACGAATCGCTTGATATCGTCGATCGCCACCGGTTGGTCTAATTGGCCTCGACGGCACTTACTCTCGCAGGGTCGATGGCATACCCTCCCACACACCGAGGGTAAAGGATTATCTTCCCGAATCACCCGCAATGCTCCGATATAATCTCCTTCCTTCACCAAGGAAACATAGGCAGGAATATCAATGCCTAAAGGACAGGCATGCTGACACGGAGCTTGGAAGAGAGGTCGACACACCACCGCCGGACACCGCTTCTCCCGAATGTGTGCCTCATACTCGTCCCGAAAGTACCGCAGGGTACTCAAAACCGGATTGGGAGCAGTTTGCCCTAATCCACACAAAGCACTGGCCTTAATTTGCCGGGCTAAATCTTCGAGGAGCTCGATATCTCCTTCTCGCCCTTCACCGGCAACGATCCGATTCAAAATCTCAAGCATCCGCTTCGTTCCGATGCGGCAGGGAGTACATTTTCCACACGATTCATCTTGCACAAATTCTAAAAAGAACCGAGCCAAGTCCACCATACAAGTGTCCTCATCCATAACAATGAGTCCACCTGAACCCATAATGGCTCCTAACTCTTTCAAAGAATCGTAATCAATCTTTACGTTGAGGTGTTCTACCGGGATACACCCACCGGAAGGTCCTCCGATTTGCACTGCCTTGAGTTTCTTCCCCCCTCGAATGCCTCCGCCCAAATCGTACACAATCTCTCCTAAACTAATACCCATAGGAACTTCAACGAGACCGGTGTTATTCACGTCACCGGCTAAGGCAAAGACCTTCGTCCCTTTACTTCCCTCGGTACCGATGCTACTGAACCATTCGGCACCGTTCAGAATAATGGGAGGAATGTTGGCGTAAGTCTCGACGTTATTGATGAGGGTGGGTTTATCCCACAGACCACTTTGGGCGGGGAAAGGAGGCTTAGGACGGGGCATACCCCGCTTTCCTTCAATGGAGGCGATGAGCGCAGTTTCTTCACCACATACGAACGCACCGGCACCAATACGGATTTCTACATCGAAATCGAAACCAAGTCCGAAAATACTTCCCCCCAAAAGGCCGTACTCTCGCGCTTGGTCGATCGCATGCTGCAATCGCTCTATAGCTAACGGATACTCTGCTCGGACGTAAATGTATCCTCGGCGCGCTCCAATAGCATATCCGGCAATGGCCATCGCTTCAAGAACCGAGTGAGGATCACCTTCCAAAATACTTCGATCCATGAAAGCCCCTGGATCTCCTTCATCAGCATTGCAGATCACAAACTTTTCCGTCCCTTTGGAACGGCGAGCAAACTCCCATTTCAATCCGGTAGGGAAACCGGCGCCTCCTCGCCCTCGCAATCCCGATTTTTTCATCACTTCGATGACTTCTTCTGGTGTCATCTCGGTTAAAACTTTTGCCAGGGCCATATATCCGTCCCGAGCGATGTAATCTTCGATGCTGAGAGGATCGATAAAACCGCTATCCCGGAGAGCAATCTTCACCTGTTTCTGAAAAAAGGTGATTTCCTTTAAAAACTTTTTCCGCTCCTCCGGTGAGGGTTGGTAGAGGAGTTTTTCCACTACCCTCCCTTTCAACAAATGTTCCGTAACCAAAACCTGAGCATCCTCAAGAGTCAGCTTTTGATAAAAGATCCCCTCCGGATATATTATGGCCAAAGGACCCAAGTTACACGGGCCAACACAACCGGTTTCGATCAAGCGCACCTCGGTTTCAAGACCCTCTTTTTGCAGCGCTCGTAAAAGAGCTTCCTTTACTTTTAAAGCACCAGACGAAATACATGCTGCACCAGCACACAGTAGAATCTGATTTCTTTCCCTTTCAGCCATAAGAGTACCTCCTATGATAAACTACCGCCGTTCCGCATGAACAACCCAATCCCCGACAATTTGCCCATTGACTAAGTGCGCAGCCACAATTTGGCGAATTTTTTCCGCGGTGAGATCCCCATACAAAATCTTTTCTTCCCCTTTTTCTACTCCTACCAAGGGTTCCCGATCACAAAGTCCAATACATCCTGCCTGGGTGACCAAAACGTTATTCAAGCCCCTCTTAGAAATCTCGTCCAATAAGGCACTCATGACCTGCCGAGCTCCGGCAGCAATGCCACAAGTTCCCATGTACACGGTAACTTTGTACTCCGCCTGCCCTTCCCGCAATAAAGCTCTCTTTTTAGCCTCTTCCCTCACTTTCTTCAAATCTTCGATATTCTCGATTTTCATGATGGTTTCCCTCCCCCAAATTGTTTTCCCGATTCTGGAACCATTCTCGTAAAGGTGTGTATAAAGAATACACATTTTTCGTTTCCCACTGAGCAAAAAACTCGTCACTCTTAAAAAACCACCCTTGCCCATCTTTGAGGTGAGCAAATTCCCAGCGAATCTCAGGATGGGTAATCACAAGGAGGGTCAAGGTTTCAGGAATGTTTCCCAAAGGAGGACAATCGATGTGACTCCTCTGCATGGTTGCCCGCAGTCGAGTGCCCCGACCTTTTTGTGAGCTGATAGTTACTTTCCCTTGACATTGCTCTACCACTTGAGCGAAGAGTGGTATACCCATTCCTACCTTTTTGTTCTGCCCGGAAAAAAAGGGATCCCATACCCTTTCTAACTGCCACTCGTCCATTCCTTCTCCATCATCCTCAACGACAATTTCTAAAAGATCTTGCGTGGTATTCTCGGCAATAGAGAGAATAATGTGAGTTGCCTTGGCACGGATAGAGTTTTCGACTAAATCTAAAAGGTGCAGAGAGAGTTCCTTCATTCAAGCTTTTGATTCTACCGATAACTCTTCACGATATCCACAATCTGGGCAGGATTAACTCGCTTATGAACGTCATTATCGATGCGCACAACCGGTGCTAACCCACAAGCTCCGGCGCATCGCATAACCTCGAGGGAATATAAACCGTCTTCACTCACCTCTCCGATATCTATGCTGAAGTTTTTTCGCAAGGTGTCCAGAATCTCCTGCCCCCCGCGAACGTAACACGCGGTTCCCAAACATACTTGAATAACGTGTTTTCCCCGCGGTTTGAGAGAAAAAAAGTGGTAAAAGGTAACTACTCCATACACCTCACTCAAGGGGATATCCAACGCCTGTCCCACCCGTTTCAGAGCTTCCCGAGGTAAGTAACCTAAGACATTCTGTACGGCGTGCAGAACTTGGATGAGTGCCCCCTTCTTCCCCTTATAATGAGCAAGAATTCTTTCTAAGGCTTCTTCTTGTTCAGGAGCAATCGGTAGTTCTCCAACCACTACTTGAGACATTCCCTATCTCCCCCCAAATCCATTTTTGAGTATTATAAACTATCTCCGAGCATGACTCAACGAAAGAAAAGAACAATAACTTAAACAATTTTATTAATTGTTTTTTCCCATCTTCAGATATTCACCTCCTCGCGAAGGAGGCGGCGAAACTTGATCATCTCCCCGTCGAGGTATACTTCGATAACGTCATGCGGTTGAAAAGTTCCACGAATGAGTTCACCCGAAAGGGGGCTTTCAATTTCACGCTGAATTAACCTCTTCAAAGGACGAGCACCAAAATCAGGGTCATAACCTCTTTCGGCTAAATACTCACGTACTTCTTCGCTGAGCACGAGATCCATGTTTTGTTCTCGCAAACGATCTCTTAAGCGAAGGACGAGGAGATCAACAATCTTTTTCATCTCTTCCCTCTTGAGGGGGAGGAAAACGATGATTTCATCGATCCGGTTAATGAATTCAGGTTTCAGCCGAGTGTGCACTTCGACGAGTACTTTCTGTTTCACCCTCTCTAATTCACTTTTCTCTTCTCCCGTAACGCCTCGGAAAAGATGACTCCCCAAATTTGAAGTCATGATAATCACCGTGTTCCTAAAATCAACGGTTCTCCCTTGGCCATCGGTGAGACGACCGTCATCCAAAACTTGCAAGAGGAGATTGAAGACATCGGGGTGCGCTTTCTCGATTTCATCGAAGAGAATAACCTGATACGGCCTTCTCCTCACTACTTCGGTCAATTGCCCACCCTCTTCATACCCCACGTATCCCGGTGGAGCACCGATCAAACGAGCGACAGAATGCTTCTCCATATACTCTGACATATCGATACGGAGGAGAGCGTCTTCCTCACCAAAGAGAAACTCGGCTAAGGCTTTGGCCAATTCAGTCTTACCAACCCCGGTCGGGCCAAGGAAGAGGAAAGAACCGATGGGTTTTTTCCGTTCACTGATCCCGGCTCGGGAACGACGAATCGCTTCGGCTATGGCTCGTACCGCTTCTTCTTGATCCACGATACGCCGATGGAGCTCTTCTTCCATACGGAGCAATTTTTCTCGCTCTTCTCCCAGCAATTTGGTCACCGGTATACCTGTCCAATGGGAGACCACTTCCGCAATGTCCTCCTCAGTAACCACCTCGCTGAGCTGTCTCTGGCGCATCCACCTTTCTTTCTCTTCTTGATACTTCTTTTGCAATATTTCCGCTTCATCACGGAGCTGAGCCGCTTTTTCGTACTGTTGTGCTTGCACCGCTGCCATTCCTTCTTTGGCTAACTCTTGCAACCTCTTCTCCATTTCTCGGATCTCACTGGGAATACTCTCCATTTCGATCCTCTTCTTACTGGCAGCTTCATCCATGAGATCAATCGCCTTGTCCGGCAAAAACCGCTCGGTAATGTATTTATTAGCCAATTCACACGCAGCACAAATGGCCTGATCACTGATTTTTACCCGATGGTGTGCTTCGTACTTGTCGCGCAAACCCCGCAAGATTTCTTGGGTTTCCTCTACGGTCGGTTCATTCACAAACACAGATTGGAATCGTCGTTCCAAGGCAGGATCTTTCTCAATGTACTTCCGATACTCATCGAGGGTAGTCGCCCCAATGCACCGCAAATCTCCTCGTGCCAAAGCCGGCTTGAGAAGATTGGCCGCGTCAATCGCTCCCTCCGCTGCCCCTGCACCAACTACGGTATGGAGTTCATCGATGAAGAGAATCGCTTTTCCTTCCGATTTCTGTACTTCTTCGAGCACTGCCTTCAAGCGTTCTTCAAACTCTCCCCGAAACTTCGCGCCGGCCAGGATTGCTCCCATGTCAAGGGCGATAACCCGCTTATTCTTCAAATTCTCCGGAACATCGCCCCGGATAATTTTTTGCGCCAATCCCTCCACAATAGCGGTCTTTCCCACTCCCGGGTCTCCGATGAGTACCGGGTTATTCTTGGTCCGACGGCTGAGAATCTGCACCACCCGCTTAATTTCCATTTCCCTCCCGATCACCGGATCGAGCTTTCCTTCCCGCGCGAGCTGGGTGAGGTCCCGCCCGTATTTCTCTAAGGCCATATACTTCCCTTCGGCATAAGGATCGTCTACCCTGCGTTTCCCCCGAATTTCCTGTAAAGCCCGATAAACTTTCTCTACATCGATACCGTGAGAGCGTAAAATACGATGACTCACTCCTCCCTCTTCACGTACAATGGCTATCAAGAGATGCTCCACGCCCACATAGGCATCTTTGAGCCTCTTCGCCTCTTCCTCGGCGCCGTCGAGCACCGATTTAGCCCGGGGAGTGAGGTAAATCTGGATCTCTTGTCCTCCTTGGTAATACACCTGAGGAAAACGACTTAAAGCCCCTTCAAGTTCTTTTTGAAGCGCAAGAGGCTGAACATCGCACCGCTCAATGATTTGTCCCGCTAATCCCTCTTTTTGGCGTAAAAGCGCCAATAATAAATGCTCAACGTCTAACTGATTGTGATGATACTCTAATAATAAATCTTGTGCTAAGCTAATAGCTTCCTTCGCCTTTTCGGTAAATTGTTCAAATTTCATTCTTTGTTCACCTCTCTTTCGGCACGAGCGTGACCAATTAAAGTTTGCAACTGATCACTCAAACACCATTCGGTTTTCTCCTTCTCGGCAATGAGTGCTTCAATCTGCTCGGTTAATTTAAAAATAACCTCTACACCGGCTAAATTGACTCCCATATCCTGCGTCAACATTCGAATCTTAGTAATTTTTCGCACTTCCTCTTCACCATAAAAACGAACCCCACCCCTCCCTCGCGCTGGTTTGAGCAAACCGGCACGTTCATAGTAACGGAGAGTCTGAGGATGGACACCGGTTATCTCTGCCACCTGGGTAATCGTCAATTTTTTCTGTTTCATGGCGTTATCCTCCCTCACGCGCTCAAAAGATGTTGACGAGGGTTCTCTTTGCGAAGAGAAGAAAGTTCTTCCAGTAACTTCCTCTCCCTTTCCGTTAATCCCTTGGGAATCACCACTTGAACACGAACCAATTGATCACCTTTTCCCTCTCCTCCTATTTTGGGAAAGCCAAGCCCTCGCAAACGAAAAACGGTGCCACTCTGCGTTTCAGGTGGGATACGCATTTTCGCTCTTCCTGTGAGAACCGGTACCTCTATTTCGGTTCCTAAGGCTGCTTCGGTAATGGTCACGGGAAGCTCTAAAAGCACGTTGTCTCCCTCGCGTTTAAAGAATGGGTGTGGTTTGACGCGCACCAAGAGATAAAAATCTTTTCCTCCCATCATTCCCGGAATACGGAGCTTCGTTTTATCGGCTACGCCAGGGGGAATATTCACATTGACCACCTTTGAATGTCTCTCCACCCCTTTCCCCCGACACGTCTTGCATACTTCTTTATTTCCGCTATGACCAGTCCCACCACAGCGAGAACATATTTCCTCATACTCTAAGCGAACGTTGCGACTGGTCCCGCGAAAACTCTCTTCGAAAGAAATCTCTATCTCTGCGTTTACCTCGGGAGCAGTCTCTCGATGCATGGTTCTTTCCCGACCGCGATTATAAAACCCAAAGTCAGTAGTAGCATGGCGAGTTGTTCGCTGAGCCCCGCGCAAGAGATCCCCAAAAAAAGTTTTGAAGAAATCGCTAAAATCACCAAACTCAAATTCGGTATCAAAAGTGGTGGTGTAAGGAGAAGAACTTCCATACTTGCGATAAAAGTCTTGCCAAAATTCTTCGGTATTCTGCCGGCCGTAACTACTCCATGCCGTTCCCAACTCATCATAGCGCTTTCTCTTCTCCGGATCACTCAAAACCTCGTAGGCTTCGTTAATTTCTTTAAATTTTCGTTCTGCTTCTTTATCCTGGGGATTCAAATCCGGATGATACTTTCGAGCTAAGCGACGATACGCTTTTTTAATTTCTCTTTCATCAGCATTTCGTTCTACTCCAAGAATTTTGTAATAATCTTTAAATTCCATAGAACCACCACCTCATAAGAGAAGGGGTAGGATCTCTCCTACCCCTTCCTTTCATCCTTCCTGAACGAGAACTTTTTTGGTTTTCACTTCCTCAAACTTAGGAAGATGAACTTCTAACACCCCATTCTTATATGTTGCCACCACTCTTTCAACGTCAATGGGAATCCTCACCACAAAAGAACGTTTGAAGGGACCAAAAATTCTCTCTTTCCGCAAAAAACTCCCCTGCGCATCGCTACTCTTCCTCTCCCCACTGATCACCAAGCGATCCTCGGAAACGGTGATGTCGATTTCTTTTTGGTCCATTCCCGGTAAGTCAAAATAGAAGACCACTTCCTTCTCTTTTTCTACCACATCAACTCGAGGAGTCCATTCTCCCTCTTCTCTCTTTCCCTCCGTAAAAGGGAGATTTTCCTCCAGAGTACGAATGATACCTTCCTGCAATTCCGCTAAATCCCGCCAGGGGTTCCAACGTTGATAAGCCATCGAATGAACCTCCTTTTTACCTTCTTTGACATTTCAATGACATTATAAAGAGGTATCCTCTTTTTGTCAATAATTGTCAAAGAGGCCAAGGAAGAGAAATTTTACAATTCTAACTGGGGAGCAATGTGTTGCATCGCCTGCAGCGCGATGGTCAGAAACTCCTCTACCGATAACCTCAAAAGAGAGCACTTTTTGATTTGCTCACGAGATGCTCCACGGGCAAAACCCTTCTCTTTGAAGCGTGAGAGGAGAAAAGGTACTTGAAGGGCCTGCAAGGAACGATCTCTATGCACCAAAACACAAGCGATGATGAAACCACTCGTCGGATCAACGGCAAAAAGAGCTACCGCCATTTTTCCATTGGGTGCAAATCCGGTCAGTTCATTATGGGAACGTACCGCATCAACAAGACACGGTGAAAACCCCACTTCTTCAAGATATTGAGCACTGAGAATTCCATGCAAGGTAGGAGCATCCTTGGTTTCCTCGTAATCCAAATCATGGAGAAGACCAGCTAAAGCCCATTCTTCCTCATCTTCACCAAAAAAGCGGGCTAAAGCCCGCATAACGGCTTCACACGCTAAACTATGTTTCAACAAATTTGGCGTTTTCAAGTGCTTCCCAAGGAAAGCCAGAGCCTCGTCCCGGGTCATCACGTCAATTACTTCCGCAAGAATTGAATCGGATTAAGACACTGCCCGCTACAACGTATTTCAAAGTGGAGATGAGAAGTTGTAGCGTTACCGGTACGACCAACCTTAGCAATGGGATCACCTTGATTCACCCGTTGTCCCTTAGAAACCAAGTTTACCGAGTTATGGGCGTAGACTGTTTGCCACCCTCCAGAGTGGTCAATAATCACCACCTTCCCATACCCACGCATCGTACCACTAAACGATACTACCCCACTCTGGGCAGCACGAATCATCGTTCCATTGGGGGCAATAATGTCAATACCATTATGGAAACTCCTGCCTCGCGGACCGAAAGAAGAGGAGATCCTCCCGGATACCGGCCAAAAAAAGCTTCCCTGCGAGCCAATATTCACATATTGACGGGGAACGGTAGAGGGAATACGGATGACTTGTCCGACTCGAAGGATGCTTTTTTCGGTGAGACCATTGAGCTGAGCTAATTCTTTCATCGAAATGCGAAAACGACGCGAGAGAGTCCATAGACTGTCACCGGGTTGAATACGGTAAGTATCGTAATTCTCTCGAGAGGGAGTCGAGGTTTTACTCGCCGTAGCTACCTCGGTAGAGGGAATACGGATGACTTGTCCGACTCGAAGGATGCTTTTTTCGGTGAGACCATTGAGCTGAGCTAATTCTTTCATCGAAATGCGAAAACGACGCGAGAGAGTCCATAGACTGTCACCGGGTTGAATACGGTAAGTATCGTAATTCTCTCGAGAGGGAGTCGAGGTTTTACTCGCCGTGGTGGTCCGGGTCACTGCAATTCCTGGTATGGCTAATTTCATTCCCACTTGAAGGATACTATTCTCATCGAGGTGGTTTGTCTCCATAATCGACTTAATACTGACCCCATAGAAACGAGAAATCAGCCATAGTGACTCTCCTTTTTGAACTACGTGCGTGATGGTGGTAGAGGTATCGGAAACGGTCGCCCCTTGAGTATTTGGAGGAGCCGAAGAATTTTCCCCAGAGGGCAACAGAATTTTTTGACCGATCTGTAATACAGAATCCTCTCGTAAGCCATTGACTTCAAGCAGTACGCGTATCGAGGTATTCATTTTTCGGGCGATACTCCATAGAGTGTCGCCTTGTTGTACTTCATAATATTGACACCCTGAGCTCTGTCCCGGAGAAGTTTTTTGATCGACAATGAGTTTCATTCCCGGTTGGAGAATACTCTGCTCAGATAAACCATTGACCCGAAGCAAATCTTGTAAGGCAATCTGGTAACGACGAGCGATAAGCCACAAATTCTCTCCCGGTTGTACCACGTGGTACGTGACTCCCCAGGCAGAGGCGATTCCCGTCACGAGAAAGCCGAAAATCAGTACAATCTGTAAACTTACGCGTCGGATATACCCAGTCATACCCTCCTCCTTAAAGCCAGTATCAATTTCTTCCCATCACACTGATGCTCTCTCGCCAAGACATCGTTCGGTTTTTCTCTTCCAAAGAGCACCTCTTCAGCCAGAACTTCGCTCTGGATAAAATCCCTATGTTTTTGCAAAACTTCTTGTAACTGAGCATCGGTCCCCGAAAGAAAGTATAAATCGATGCGATCTTCTACGTCAAATCCGGCTTCTTTCCTCATCATTTGTACCATATGAACGATGTCTCTCACTAATCCTTCCTCTTCTAATTCCCGATCCAATGCAGTATCCAGAATGACCGCATATCCTTCTTCGCTCTCCACGGAAAATCCTTCCTGAGGCTTCAGAACAATATTTACGTCCTCCTTACCGAGTTCAATTTCTTCTCCTTCCAAAGAAATTCTCAATTTCCCCGTCTCCAAAAACTCGCGTCTCTTACTTTGCTTACAAGAGGCGAGGAAACGAGCAATGTCTTTCATACGCTTGCCATATCTGGGTCCCAAAAGGGCAAATTGTGGCTTGAGTTCGATATCGATATTCTCCGGCAGATGAGTTACCCATTCAACCTCCTTTACGTTCACCTCTTCCCGCAGGAGACCTAAGAAAGGCAGAACCAAGTTACACTCTCCTTCTTTGGGAATCACTACGATGGCTTTTCGTAAAGGCTGCCGTAACTTGATGTTGACCTTATTCCGTACCGCTTTCCCCAGAGTTGCCAATCGACGGGCGAGTTCCATAGCCTGCAACAATTCCTCGTCAATTTCCTCTCTCTTGGGTTGAGGATAATCTTCAAGGTGCACACTTTCTCTCCCTCGACCAAGAGACTTCACCAAAATATCATACAAAACTTCGGCAACAAAGGGAATAAAAGGAGCACAGATTTTGGTCAAACCAACCAAAACCTGATACAAGGTTTCATAGGCACTGCGCTTCTCTTCATCCCACGTTGATTTCCAAAAGCGTCGACGAGAACGGCGAATGTACCAATTGCTCAGGTCTTCAACCACAAAGTATTCGATAGCTTTAGCGGCCTTGGAAATTTCAAATCCATCGAGATAAGAACGAACATCCACAACCAAACGATGAAAAGCCGATACCATCCAACGATCAAAAAGGTTTCTCTCGCCAAAAGGAATATTCCCCTCGGGAACGAAGCGATCGATGTTGGCGTAGAGAATGAAGAAACGGCAAACATTCCAAAGGGTGTCGAAGAACTTACTGAACACTTCACTCAGAGATACTTGACCGAATCGCTTCGGGACCCAAGGAGGCGACACGGAAAAAACATACCATCGTAACACATCGGCACCATATTGGGTAATGAGATCCCAAGGACTGACCACATTACCAATGTGTTTACTCATCTTCTGTCCTTTCTCATCTAACCCCAACTCGGTGACCAAGCAATTCTTATAGGCAGGACTACCGAATAGCATGGTGGCTAACACATGGAGACTGTAAAACCACCCTCGGGTTTGGTCGATCGCCTCACAAATGAAATCGGCGGGGAAATTTCCTGCAAAAATTTCGGTATTCTCAAAAGGGTAATGGAGCTGAGCAGCAAACATCGCCCCAGAATCGAACCAACAGTCGATTACCTCGGGAGCTCTCTTCATCACTCCTCCACAATGAGGACAACCTAAGGTGATGCGATCCACGTAAGGACGATGGAGTTCAATATACTCGAATTTTGCCTGTGAACGACGGCACAATTCTTCGATCGAGCCGATGGCTTCACGATGTCCACATTGAACACATTCCCAAATATTGAGGGGAGTTCCCCAATACCTCTCCCGCGAAAGAGCCCAATCGACCACGTTCTCCAGGAAATCGCCGAAACGCCCATCACGAATATGTTCAGGATACCATCGAATTTTCCGATTATTCTCGAGAAGTTCTTCCCGAAAGGCAGTGGTGCGAATGAACCAACTCTCTTTGGCATAGTAGAGCAAGGGGGTATCACAGCGCCAACAGAAAGGATAAGTATGACGATAGGTTTCCTGTCGAAACAATTTTCCTTCTCTCTTCAAATGCTCGATGATGAGAGGATCGGCATCTTTGACCCACATTCCTGCCCACGGAGTCACCCGTTCATCGTAGGTTCCATCTCGTCTCACCGGATGGAGAACCGAAAAACCTTCTCTCCGTGCCACATTCATATCGTCTTCTCCAAAAGCCGGTGCAATATGGACGATACCCGTTCCTTCTTCGGTAGTCACAAAATCACCTGCTACCACCCGATATCCGTTTTCGGCAACGAGAAAGGGCAAAAGAGGTTCATATTGAATCCCTAATAGCTCCTCACCACGACATCGGGCAACCAGGCAATATCCTTTCTCAAGGAGCTCTCTTCCCTTATTCTCGCTGAGGATGAGTCTTTCCTGCGATTGCTCACCCTCCACCTCGAGGTAACAGATATCTCTCCCTACTGCTAAAGCCACATTGGCCACCAGTGTCCAAGGAGTAGTAGTCCACACCAGGAAAAAGCGCTCTTCTCCGCCCTTGAGACGGAACTTCACATAAATAGCCGGATCCTCGGTTTCTTGATACCCCAGGGCAACCTCGTGACTGGAAAGGGAAGTACCACAACGTGCACAATAAGGAAGCACCTTATATCCCTGGTAGAGCAAGTCCTTTTCCCACAACACCTTGAGCATCCACCAAATCGTTTCAATGTAGTCGTTGGTAAAAGTAATATAGGGGTGCTCTAAATCCATCCAGATACCCAACCGCTCGGTAAGCCTTTCCCACTCCCCAATGTATTTGAGTGCACTCTCTTTACACTTGGCGTTGAAATTCTCTACTCCGTAGCGCTCGATGTCACGCTTGCCCGAAATGCCCAGCATCTTCTCTACTTCTAACTCTACGGGAAGCCCGTGGGTATCCCAGCCGGCCCGACGAGGTACGTAGTACCCACACATGGTCTTATACCGAGGAACCAGATCTTTAATGCTCCGCCCAATCACATGCCCTGCATGGGGGTATCCATTGGTGGTCGGCGGACCCTCGTAAAAGATGAAGGCAGGAGCCCCTTCTCTCTCTTGCAACGTTTTAGCAAAAATGGCGTTTTCTTTCCAAAATTGAAGAATCTCTTCTTCTTTCTTCGGTAATTCCTTGAGCTGCCCCAATGGGGGGAACATTTTCTTCACCTACCTCATTCATGGCAACTTTCTTTCGTCTCTACGCTTCAATCTGTAACGGCTCTACCAAAACATAGGGGAGAAGCATCCGCCCATGTACCCAACGGGTGTCTCGAGAAATTTCTTTGATGTCACGCAAGGCTTGATATGCATTTCCGCTGAGCATTACATCCTTCACTCGTCCTTGAATTTCTCCATCTTTCACATAGAATCCTAACTGTACACTACAGGAGAAAATCCCCGAAGCGACATTGCTCTGTCCCAATCCCAAAACACTGTCTACGACAAGACCTTCTTCGAGTTCCTCTAACAGAGTCTCTCGGTCTCGCAAACCACTTCTCATCTTCAACGTTGCGAAAGTAGGTTCAGGGAGATGGCGATACGATGGTCGGAAACCATTCCCTCGGGAAGAGCGTTTCGCCTGCGAACCACTCCACAAGTCAAAAAACCCCTCTTCTAACCTTCCATTCTCAACGAGAAATTTTTCCGCCTGAGTCATAATCCCCTCGTCATCAAAAGGACACGTTCCCAAAGTCCACGGTTCATGAGAGGTTTCAAGCAGAGAGAAAAGGGAAGAAAAAAGCACTTTCCCCCATTTGTCCTGCAAAAACGATTTTCCCAAAACGACGTTCTTCCCGTTCAATCCGTATAAAAGGGGATACAAAAGTACCAAACTCCCCCCGGGTGTGAAAATGACCGGATACCGTCCCCCTCTCATCTTCACCAGACTCTTGGAAAAATCTAATTTTCGCTTGATTTCCTGCAAAAGGTCTTCTAAATTGATATCCTTATTCCCCCAACTCCGCTCGGCATAAATTTCCAGGATATCCTCGGAAGTGGTCCTATTCACGGTCACCCCGATGCGAAAAAAGGTGCGAGCAAAATGCATCCTCTCTTCATGATGGTTAACCAGTGTTTTCCCCTCCCAACCGGCTCGGAGCTCGAGATCCACGCAAACCTCCGGATATTCTCCCTGAATTTGGGAAACCAAGTATTCCCCAATTTCCACCATCTCGTGAATATCCATTGCCTCTATCTTGGAATCCACAAAATCCTTCCACTCCAAGAACGCAGGATAAGAAGGAATATCAAAGAACACTGGATCGCCAAACTCGCTTACCTCTAAAGCTCCATTGAGAAACACTTGGGGTTCCATGGTACGGTTGGAAGCGTAAAAACCCACCCTTCCATCCGGACGAATCACTCTCAAACCGTAACCGGTTTCTTCCTGAACACTATACTCTTTCAACCTTCCCGCTTCATAAATCACGCTCTTTTCCCGTAGCTCAGTTACAAAAAGGTCCCCTCGCAACCCACTCTTCTTCACAAGTCCCATGACCTCAAACACTTTTATGCCCTCCTACTAAAACTCCACGGAGTCGGATATGAGGACTTCCTGTCGGTGTCGGAAGGCCCATTTGCTCTCCTTTTCCACACCCTCCGATCTGAGTCCATCGAAAATCGGAGGCAACAGCATCAATCTGCATGAGAGTTCGAAAGAGATTCCCACTCAAAACTATATCTTTCACCATCTCTCCAATTTTTCCGTTTTCAATGCGATATCCATAAGCTGCGGAAAAGGTAAAAAGTTCTAAAGCGGTATTCCCCCCAATATATTCTACTGCATACAAACCTCGATCGATGTCCCGGAAAAGCTCTTCCCTATCTATAACCCCCTCCTCAATGGCAGTATTACTCATCCGCACTACAGGCGGAAAATGATAAGATACAGTTCGTGCATTCCCAGTAGGGAATTCTTGCATCAGGTACGCAGTTTCCCGAGAATGCAACCGTCCGGTGAGGTAACCATTTCGAATGAGATACGTCCGTCGCGTAGGAATGCCCTCGTCATCATAGGGCGACGAACCACGTAATCCCTCGAGACTTCCATCATCGAAAACGTTGAGGAGAGGAGAGGCGATTGGTTTCCCCAAAAGCATCATTTTCTGCAACTTTTCGTTACGAGTGATAAAATCCGCTTCACTCAAATGGCCGAAAGCCTCGTGAATGAAGACTCCTGCCAACACGGGATCCAAAACTACGTCACACATTCCTCCTTCGAAAGAGGGCGCTTCAAGAAGCGCACCGGCTTTTCGTCCCACCTCTTGAGCTAAGGATTCCTGTCCTCGCACTACTTCAAATCCACCCCGCTCAGCGACTCCGTTTCGATACACTTCGAGACGGTCGTTCTTCCTCGCTACCGCAACGAAAGTAAGGGAAACGTCAGGTTTTCCCATCTCTAAAAAAGAGCCGTCGGAATTGGCAATATATATTTCGCGCCATTCGTCACGATATTCTACCGAACAATGAGAGAGAAATGGAGCGCTTTCCCTCATAATCTGGGCGTACTCTTGCATGAGCTTTACCTTGGTGTCGAGAGGAAGATAACGAAAATCCTCTTTTACCTCGCACTTCCACGCTGCTTCTACCGGCTCAGCTCTCGTCACCCCTCTCCCACCTGCCGGAAGAAGAGAAACAGAGTGGAGGGCTACCTCCACTCGTTCTCTCACTCCATTCCAACCGCTAAAGGTGTTGAACCACCAACTCGTTTTGGGATGTAAAACTCGGACGTATCCGCCCTCCTCGACTCCAGACTGAACTTTCTCCACCAAACCATTCTGTAAACGGATAAGGGCAGAGGTAATCCGCTCTAAACGAATTTCTAAATATTCTCCATGCTGGGGAATTTTCACCAACTCAAGGAGTTGACTCTTCATTCTTCGTTTCTCCACCACTCTCGTTGCCTTCTTGGGTTTCTTTCGGCAAGTTTTCCTCTATTATGGCAATTTCCGCTTTATTTTTCAACGTTTCAATCAGCTTATCGAATTCCTCTTGCTGCTTCTGAGGCGTCAGGCGAGCTACAATCTCTTCCTTCACTTCACTCAATTCTTTAAGTCTGGGTTGGAGATGCTCGCTCACCAAAAATATGTGGAATCCATAACTGGTTTCAATAATGTCACTAAAATTGCCCGGTGCTAATTCGAAAATAACTTTCTCGATTTCCGGATCTACTTCTCCCCTCTTCACATACCCCATTTCTCCGCCACTCACCGAATCCGGAGACTCAGACTTATTTTTCGCTACCTCTTCAAATGGTTTTCCACTCTTGAGTTCCTCTAAAACTTCCTCGGCTTTTTCCCTGGTACTCACCATAATATGGCTCACTCGAACCTGTTCGGGATCGGTGTAACGGGTGGGATTCGAAGTGTACTCTTTTTCGACCTCCTCATCGCTCACTTGAACTTTTTCCAAAATTTCTCGTTTAATAAACTCGCTCACCAAAACTTGTTTTTTAAGGCTCTCGAGTCTCTTCAGTACGGTCGGATCGTTTTCCAAATTATTTTTCTTTGCCTCTTGAACTAATAGAGCCTGGCGAATGAGCTGCTCCAGCAAATCCTTCATACCACCGGGAAACTGCACACGATAGGACTCAGGAAGACTATTCCAAATCTCTTCAAGCTCGGCAAGAAAGATAGGCTCACCATTCACCTGAGCAACAACCACTTGCTCGCTGGGAAAAGATGCTTCTTGGGCAAAGACGCAACTCGTCACCCCCATAACCACCATGGCCATCAAAACCAAAATTCGTTTCCCATTCATAATCATTCTCCTTCCTCTTCTTGGTTCTCTTTTTGTAAAAGGTGGAAAGAAAAACTATCCTCAATGGACTCCTTTTCTCGATTTTCCCCCCCTTCTCGTTTAAAATCAAGCAACAATTTCTTTTCCAGTTTTTCCACTCTCTCTTTTACTCCCTCGGTCAATCGATACAGATCTCGAAGCTTTTCATTGAGCACCCAAAAAAGGAGAAGACCATATAAGGTGAGAATGATGAGTAACACACCTAACAGCAAATGATAACCCCCCAACTCTTCATTTTTTTCTTTCAGACCATCACTGAACCACTACGTATTTCTTTGGTTCCTTCGAAGCGTTCTTCAGTCACACCGATTCCGATGAGACAGTTGCGATGAATAACACAAGAAGCAGGAATACGACTCCCCTTCCCAACCAGATTTACTCCCCAATTCAAAAGTTCAGGACGAGCTAAGTTAGGAGTCAAATCTTCACCGTAACCTAAAACCGCATTCTCTCCCACCACAACATTTTTATCCAGGATACTCTGATACACCAGGGCCCCTTTCTTGACCACCGAATCACCGAAAATGATGGAATCGACGACTTTTGCGCCTTCCTCAACAATCACTCCCGGAAATAAAACCGAATGGAAAACCCCCCCACGAATCAGAGCCCCCTCTCCGATGATA
>OGCI01000368.1_pt1 | contig 55039 bp, 43 predicted proteins | sample 1570021 | NCBI WGS metagenome assembly OGCI01 (sample SAMN06264664, study PRJEB24512) | hot springs metagenome | isolation source: Hot spring water | place: South Africa: Tshipise | collected 2015-06-21
CAGGGGAGTATAAGCGAAGACCGGCGATGACTGCCGCATCATCCTCCCCACCGCGCCCTCTGAGCCAACTCCTTCGGACAGGGCAGGTGCTTGTGGGTGGGCAGCGCGCCGACCTGCGCCTGGGCGGCGGCGCGGGCGTCCGGTTCCAGCGCTTGCCAGTTGCGGGCGGGCTGCACCTCGAAAGTGTAGGGGGCGGTCTGTTCCAGAAGGCCGCCAAGGCGGCTCAAACGCTCACAAGCGGTCGCGGTGCGGGGCCGGAGCGGACAAAACAAAATCCCGCCGCCAGGCTGCTCAAGCCGCGCACAGGATCGTGAATAGGGAGGGTACAAAGTGGCTGTAAAAGGTGTCGGGGCGCCCGGACTTGAACCGGGGACCTCTTGCACCCCATGCAAGCGCGCTAGCCAAGCTGCGCCACGCCCCGTTGACTGATGCGCCTATAGTAGCGATTGAGGGGACGCCTGTCAAGGTTCGGTTTGCCATGCCAGGAGCTATTTAGGCGGCACCCATTGCCTCCCGACGCAAGAATTGTAGTTCGCCCCCAGCACGATCTCGAAGTCCACCGTCCGGTTTGGATCCGGTTGCACACGCACATTCTCTGGACGAATGTTGAGCAGCGCCACCAGTTCGTTGAGGCTGCTTCCCTTGCTGGCGCCCGTGTAGTCGGTGATGATCGTGTCGGTGTAATCGGTGCGCTCCGCCCCTCCCATGGGCATAGGCGCGAAACCCTCCCAGATCAGGCGATCGGCAGCTACCATGTCCCAGCCGGGGTTGGTCGTGCCGTTGTAGATGGCGATGCGCGCATTCTCCAGGCGCAGACGGTTCTGCGTGGGCGGCTGCAGGAAATTGGCGATCAGCCGATTCATGCCGCCGTCGGGGTGCGGAAGCTGCACATTGGTCACTCCGTCCGGCGACCAGGCGACCGTCTCGATGTTCTTGCGGAAGAAGTGATTTTCAATATCGTTCGGCTGAATGCTCAGCGCCAGCGGGATTAGCGGGATGATCTCCGACAGCGGCATGTTGGTCTGCACGACGCTGGTGAGCTGATCGTAGAGCTGCGGAAGCTGCGTGATCTGTCCCGTCTGTTTGGTCTTGGCCCAGATAGCCCGCAACAATTGCTGCTGCCGACGCCCGCGATCGAAGTCAATCGTATTCTTGCGGCTACGGGCATACCACAGCGCCAGGTCAGCATCCATTTCGTGCACCCCCACTGGCAGCGTGTACAGTTCGTAGTCAGCTTCAGTTTCGTTGCCAGGAATGCCGTCGGTGCAGGCCGCGCCCGTGCAACGCAAGTCCTGGATGGGGCAATCCACAGCGATGGTCACGCCGCCGATGGCGTCAATAATGCGCTCGAAGCCCTCAAAATCCACCATCGCGTAGTAGTGCGTCTCGATGCCGAAGTTGTAGAGGATGGTCTGACGCATCATGCCCCAACCACCGTCCACCCAGCCGATCGACTCACCGTAGCCCCAGGCCAGGTTGAGGCGGGCCATCCCCCAGTTGGGGATGTAGACAAACAGGTCGCGCGGCAGAGAGATCATCGAGACGGTATTGGTATCGCGATTGATCGAGACGACGATCATCGTGTCGGTGTGGAACGGCTGCCCTGGCTCGACATTCCCATCGTGACCGATCAGCAGCACATTGAGCAAATCATAAGGCTGCCCGTTCTCATCCAGCGAGCGAAAACGCGGCATGGGCGTGGGGATGGCCGTCGGCTGTTCGCGTTTCGGCTCGTAGTCCGGCGGATAGTACAGCGTCGGCGTGGGCAAGAAGATCGGTTTGGTCGGCTCCGGCGTCGGTGTGCTGGTCGGGGTCGGGCTGGGCAACGGCGACGGTGTAACCGTAGGCGTCGCGCTGGGACGCGGCGTGTTGGTGGGCAATGCCGTGGCGCGCGGCGTATTGGTAGGCGGCGGAGTCGGCCCCTGGATGGCGCTCACCTGCCCCGCTGCCAGCCAGAGCCATCCCCCCGCCAGACAGACCGCCACGAGGCCTCCCAGCACAGACAACACCACACCACGCATACGTACCATCCTCATTTTCTCCCAGGCAGGCTTTCCAGCACCGGGCAAGTGTAACGCGGCTCGACGGGACTGCAAGAGCGCGACAGGCGAACGCAGGGTAACAGCCGGATTTCAGAACAGGCGCGGCTGAACGGGCCGCCCTTCGTGGGCCAGCAACCACTCCTTGCGCCATAGTCCGCCGCCATAGCCCACCAGTTGCCCGTCTTGCCCAATGACCCGGTGACAGGGGATGATGATCGGCACCGGATTCTGACCGTTGGCAGCACCTACCGCGCGCACTGCTTTCACGTCGCCCAGCGCCAGCGCCAGGTCTAGGTAGGTGCGCGTCTCGCCAAACGGGATATGCTGCAGCAATTCCCACACGCGCCGTTGGAACGGCGTGCCCCGCAGGTCGAGCGGCACTTCGAAGGAACGGCGCTGACCCGCGAAGTACTCGCGCAACTGTTGTGCACACACGGCCAGCACAGGGGGCAAAGGCTCCTCAGGAGACGCGGGCGGTGCGTCGTCCAGGAACTGAATGGCACATATGCCCGCCTGACTGGCAGTGAGGCGCAGCGTGCCCAACGGCGTTTCCAGGTGACAGATCGCCAGCGACTCGCCCACGCTCAGCCCTCAAAGCGCACGCGCACCGTGCACTGCGGCAGGTAGTTGCCGGTAATGTCCACCACCGTCAGCCGCAGCCAGTAATCCCCAGGGGCAAAGGCCGAAGCATTGACCGTCCCCAGTTGCCCGTTATAGACCTGCGTAGTGTAGACCTGAAGCGTGGCAAAGTCGGCGTCGTCCGTGCCGCTACCGGAAACCTGCAGACGATAGAACTGGAAGTTGGGATGCGTGGCCGTGCCATAGACGGCGAATGCCCCGCGCAACACCGTCCCCGCCAGGGGCTGTGTGATCGTCGCCGCCGGATTGCCGCAGTTGAAAGCCGGATAGTCCCCTGGCGGACGGAGGGGTGTCAGAGTGAGGGCGGGCGACACCGGCGTGACATCGCTGCCCGGCGGCACGAACAGGAACTGCCCGGCAGTGATGTTGTCCGGGTCTTCGATGCAATTGGCGCTGGCAAGCTCCCGCACGGTCAACCTAAAGCGCTGCGACAGGTAGAACAGCGTATCGCCCCGCTGGATTACGTAGGGAATCCAATCCTCCGGCGTGGTACAGCCGGTCACGGAAGGCGTGCGCGTGCGCTCCCCGCCGAAGGGGGTGATGCTCGGCGTCAAAGACGGATAAGGCGTGAAGGTCAGCGTTGGCGAAGCCGTGAAGGTCGCCGTCGGAGTAGGCGTGTGCGACGGCGTGAACGTCGCCGAAGGCGTCGGCGTGCTCGTCGGCGTATGGGTGAAAGTCGGCGAAGGGGTCATCGTCGGGGTAGGCGACGGCGTCTCCGTAGGCACGGGCGTGAAAGTCGCCGTCGGCAAGGGCGTATCGGTCGGCACCGGTGTGAAGGTTGCCGTCGGCAAAGGCGTGTCAGTCGGCGCTGGCGACGGCGTCTTTGTTGGCGACGGCGTGAAGGTCATCGTGGGCGACGGTGTATCAGTCGGGATCGGCGTGAAAGTCGCCGTGGGCACGAGCGTCTCCGTCGGCAACAGCGGCATGGCTTCCGGCGTGCTCGTCGGCGGGGGCACTGGCGTGTCGCTCGGAACGGGCGTCGAAGTCGGGAGTGGCGTTTCCGTAGGCAGTGGCGTCACCGTCGCGCTCGGCTGAGGGGTGGCGCTCGGTTCTGGCATCGTACTCGGCTCCGGCGTAGCCGTCGAGACAGGCGACGGCGTATCGGTCGGCACCGGCGTTGGCGTGTCTGTGCTGGTAGCTGTCGGCGACAGGGTGATGGTCGGGCTGGCAGTGAGGGTCGGCGTGTTACTGGGCAGGAATTGCGCCACCGCGGTATTGGTCACTTCGCGCACGTTCACGTCATCTACAGTGCTGCTCAGGGTGAGGATGATGCCAAAGGTGAGCGCCAGCGCCAGCGTCCCAATAACCGCAATGGCCACGATCAATTCGTTGTGTCGGTCGCGGCGGCGTTCCATGCCCCTAAGCCTCCTCGCTGAACGACTGCTGGATGCTCAGCGGCAGCGCAAAGCTGAAGGTACTGCCCTGCCCATAGATGCTCTCCAGCCAGATAGCTCCACCGTGCGCCTCGACCAGCGCCTTGGCGATGGATAGCCCCACCCCCGTATCGCCCAGCCCCTCGATCAGCGGATTGTCGGCGCGGTACAACCGCCCGAACACGCGGCGCTGATCTTCCGGCGGGATGCCCCCACCCTGATCGGTGATCGAGACCAGGATCGCATCTGCCGGGCCGCTGAAATGGCCTGTATCGCCAATTTCGGGCGGGGTGAAGCGCGGCACAAAACGAGCCTGGATCGCGACTTCGCTGTTGGCGGGCGAAGCCAGGTACGCATTGGAGAGCAGTTGCATCATCACCTGGTGCATGGCATCGCGGTCGGCGTGCAGCGGCGGGATGGACTCGTCCAACCTCATGTGCAGGGTGATGCCCTTCTCGCGGAACTGCGCGCCCGCCGCCGTGATCGCATCCTCGATCACTTCCAGCATGTTCACCGTCACCGGCTCCAGGCGGAAATCCTGCGAGTCCAGGCGGGTAATGCTGATCAGGTCGTTGACCAGATGCGTCAGGCGGTCAATATTGGCCTGCACCCGTTGCAGGAACTGCCGCTGCAGCGCCCCCAGAATGCCCACCGACTCGCTGAGCAGCAGGTCGGTATAACCCAGGATCGAACTCATGGGCGTGCGCAGTTCCTGGGCGATGGAGAGAATCACCTCGGCATTGGCCGGAGCGATGGGCTGCGTGTGACCGGTGACTGCCGCAACGGGGCGCGTCGGCTGCTGATGTTCCAGCGCGGCAAGTTGCTGGCGCAGCCGGATCAATTCCTGTTCCAGGCGCTGCCGTTCCTCCGTCAGCTCCTCGATCATGGCCTTCAGCGCGCCGACGCCGTCGGTGCCAAGCTGCCCCAGCAATTCGCGGTCGCCTTCGGCGCGCGCCAGCAACTGATCGCGCTCGGTGCGCAGCGCCGTATTCTCCGCCAGCAGACGGTCGCGCTCGGCTTCGATGGCCGCGCGAGTCTCGTGCAGTTGTTTGAGTTCGACCTGTGCCTGATTCAGTTCGAAGAGCACATCTTCCAGTTCGCCCTGCACCACCGTCGCCTCGGCGATTAGGCGAGCGCGCTGATCGTACCACTGATCCCGCGCCTTCAGCAGTTCGTCGCGTTCCAGGCGCATCTGATCGCGCTGCTTGACCAGCGCTTCGCGGTCAGCGGCCAGGCGACGCAGGTCGGCTTCCAGCGCGGAGAGTTGGGCCTCGCGCTCGGCTTCGCGGGCCAGCTTGTCTTCGAGCTTCTTGCGCTCGGCCAGCAGCAGGTCGCGCTCCTTGGCGATCTTCTCGGCGCGGGTCTTGTAGTAGCTGCGTTCGTCGTTGAGCTGACTGAGAATCCTGGCAAAAGCCCCTGGCCCGCCCTCGATACCCAGGGCGCGCAACTGTGCCTGCACCTCTTCCAGAGCGTGCTGCAACTCGTCGCGCTCGGCGGCCAGGCGCGCCTTGTCTTCGCTCAGTTCGGCCAGCATCTCGCGCAGCGCCCCCGGCACCGCAGCTTCTCTGGCCTCGCGAATCTCCTGAAGCTGCCGTTCGAGCTTGGCTTTCTGCACCTGCAACTCGTCGCGCTCGCGCTTGAGCGCCTCGATCATGGTGCTGTAGACATCGGTATCGCCCGCGCCGATCGCACCGATCAGCGTCGCCTGAGCTTCCTGCAGGGCTTTGGCCAGCCGCTCGCGCTCCGCCGCCAGTTCCAGCCGCTCCCGTGAGAGCGCCTCGATGCGCTGCGTGATGGACATGGCCTCGTCACCGCCCTCGATCAGTTGGGCCAGGCGGCTGCGCTCGTAGTCCAGTTCCAGTTGCAGGTCGCGCACGCGCCGATTGAGTTCGGCGATCTGCTCCTGCGCCAGGGCCAGACTGGCCTGCATCTCGCGGCGAGCAGCCAGGACGCTCTGTGCATCGAGCGCTTCCGGCGTAGCATCCTGGACGATGGTCTTGATGGCTTCGTCTGTCGCGTCCAGGCGAATGCGCTGCGCCGCCCGGCTCAGCGTGAGCAGCCGCGCGGCGACCGGTGCCAGCCCTTCCAGCAGACTGGCCTCTGTAGTAGTCAGTTCGCGGTTGGTGTAGGGCAGGCCCACAATTGCCACACCTACCACCTTGCCGCTGCGCAGCAAGGGCTGTATGTAGGCCGGCCCAAGCTGACTGATGTCCAGGCGCGTATACAGGTCAACCAGTTCGTCCACGTTGCGGTCGGGCAGCAAGACCCGCTGCATTCGCTCGGCCAGCGCCTCGCGCACCGTCGGTTGCTCGTCCAGGTTGAGCGCCAGACCAGGGATGAGACGCTGCTGAATATGGTCATAGGCGGCCAGCACATCCGCCCAGTGACCGTCGTCCGGCGTCACCAGCACAGCGACATCGGCCTTGAGCACGCTGGCGATGGCCGACGCAATCTGCCGGGGAATCTGCTCCGGGTCCTCTTTCTCCAGCATCAGGCCAATGGCCTTGAGCAAGGTTATGGATTCGGAGGTATCCGGCCCGCGGACACGCATGCCCAGCGGACGCGGCGCTTCGGGCGCGGGCACGGCGGCCTGAGGCCGCGAGATCGCCTCGGCGTATTCCGCCACTTCGTCAATGGCCGCCGTCAGCCGTTCCAGCACCAACCGGTAGATCACGATGGTCACCACCGGCATCGCCGTCAGAAAGGCTAGCCGCAGCGCGCCGGAGGTGTGACCGTCCAATTGATCGCCGCTCATGCGGGCGACGGTGTAGCTGTAGCCGATCAACAACACAGCAAAGAAGATCAGCTTGAGGGGAATGTCCGCCGTCTGACTGTACCGCGTGACCAGCAGCGTCATCAGTCCCAGGATGAGCAGGCCAGGGGCAAACGTCCAGGCGAAGCCCAGCGCGTGCTCGTTGAAACCGTGCGTCGCGGCCAGGTCGTGCCACTGCACGGCAGTATAGACATAGCCGATTGTCAGGATAGCCGACAGCGCCGCGACCGCCCACCACAGTCCATTTTCGCGACGGTTGCTGTCGGCGGCCAGCAAGGCCGCGCCGACCAGCAGCACCACTTCCGCGTTGACGGCGCGCTCCAGCGGCGGCAACACTGCTTCGGCGGGCGCGTCGGTGATCAGCGCATACAGCCCGCCGACGCCCATGGCGATCCAGGTGAGCAGCACAGCGGTGAGCAGGATAGCATAGCGCCCGGCTGCTTTTTCTGCTGGCCCGCGCAGGCGTTGCCCCAACGCCATGAGCATGGACGCCTGGCTGATGGCGATCACAGCCAGGAAGTAAATCAGTTCGCCCGTCGGCTCGACAAACAGATTCAGGAATTCGGGCGCGGAGTCCATCTCTTCCCCCCGAAGGTCATATGTCGCGGCAGACCCCAGCTTGCCAGCGATCGTGCCGCGCCGTTGCCCAACGTGACCGGCGATTGTCCCCCACGATCGGTGATCCCCGCCAGCTTGCCAGGCTCAGTATAGCACACCCCGACCCATGCCGCGCACGCCATGCCGCCCGGTAAGAGCATGGTTTACGGAAGGTCATTATACAGCAGGGCGGGGCTTTTGGCATTTCGCCACCCGCGCGGTAAACTTCCGGCAGCATTCGCCGAAACGACCAGGGGGGCCACGGGGCGCGGATTGAGCGCGCCCGCGCGGCCTCTTTGCTCTGTGAGGCATTACCGCGCAAGCGAGGGAGTATGGTTTTGCCGACTGACCAGGGCCGGCCCAGACGCCGCCTGCAGCGCGTAGCTGCGTTGCTGCGCCGCTACCCCGCCCTGGGTACGACCGTACAGAGAGCCGTGCGCCTGATTCAGCCGTGTTTCACGGCGGGCGTGGTGGGCGTGCTGCGCGATCCTCAGTGCCAGCGTGTCCTGCTAGTGGAGCATGTCTATCACGCGCGGACTCCCTGGGGACTGCCCGGCGGTTGGATGAACCGCGGCGAAGACCCGTCGCGCACCATCGAGCGCGAATTCGCCGAAGAAACAGGTCTGCGGGTACGCGCGGTACGGCCTTTGCTGGTCATGCTGGGCACCAAATGGCACCGCCATCTGGATATTGTCTTTCTGGTAGAGCCAGTAGAGCCGGAACAGAGCATCCGGCTGTGTGATGAACTGCTGAGCTATCGCTGGGCCTCGGCGGACGACCTGCCGCCGCTGGTGAACCTGCACCGCCACGCCATCGAACTGGCGTTGCAGGACGGCTCGGCGGCAATGCGCCGGGCTGGGGAGACGGAGCACATATGATGGACTACGGGCGACTGGGAGAACGCCGACGCGGATTTCAGTTTCCCCTGCTGGAGATCGTCTCGTCGTTGCTGCTGCTGGCCGCGATTGTGGTCACCATGCTCGAACTGATCGCCTACAGCGAGCAACGTAACTCGCTACCGACCGATCTCACCGTGGCGGGGATCGCTGTGGGCGGCCTCAGCGAACCCGACGCCCGCGCCCGCTGGGAGAATATCTACCTCAAGCAGCCCATCTATCTGTACTATGGCAGCAGCCCCATTGTGCTCTATCCAGAAGAAATCGGCTTCCGCGTGGCGAGCGAGGCCATGCTGGCCGAAGCGCGCGATCAAAGCACCCGCGCCCAGGACTTCTGGGCGGGCTTCTGGAACTACCTGGAACGGCGACCGGTCGCTGCCGTGAGCGTGCCGCTGATCGCCGACTACCCCGCAGGCGCGCTGCGTGACTACCTGGAAGGCATCGCCGCCCGCTATGACGCACGGCCCGGCGGGGCCGCCTACAACCTGGATACGCTGACCTTCGGCACGGGCACAGCGGGCAAGCGGCTGGACATAGACGCGGCGATCCCGTTGGTCGAGCGCGCGCTGTTCGATCCCGAACCAGCCAACCGCCGCGTGGTGTTGCCCACCATCGAAGTACGTGCCAGCGATCAGGACATGGCCGCACTGCGTCAGGCGATCCTCGACCTGATGGGCCGTATGGGCTTTGACTACGACGGCCCGCAGACGCTGGCTTCCGTCTACATCATGGACCTGGCCACCGGTGAGGAGGTTTCCGTCCTGGCCGATGTGGCACACAGCGCCCGCAGCGTGATCAAAATCCCCATCATGATCAACCTGTTTCGCAAGGAACTGTTGGTCAGCGCCGAGGAAGCCTATCTGCTGGCCGAATCTATTCTGTGCAGCAACAACTCAGCATCGAACTACCTGATGCAACTGGCCGGAGACGGCGACAGCTTCGAGCCACAACTGCGCGATGGACTGCGCCAGGTGTCGTGCACGGCGCAAGAGGTCGGCGCGCAGCACACCTATATCAGCGCTCCGCTCTACGTGGCCGACCGCGCCTACGAATTCGAGGCGGCGGTCTGCCGCCCCTCTACCCCGGCCAACACCGCCTATAACGCCAACCCCGATCCCTACGCGCAAACCACCGCCCAGGATATTGGCCTGCTGCTGACGCAGATTTACGACTGCGCCACTCGCGATAGCGGGCTGCGGGCCATTTATCCCGACGACATCACGCAGACCGAATGCCAGCAGATGCTGGAACTGCTCAGCGGCAACCGTATCGATCGCCTGCTGGAACTGGGCCTGCCGCCGGGCACGCGCATCGCTCATAAGAACGGCTGGGGCTTCGAGACCAGCGCCGACGGCGGGATCGTCTTCTCGCCGGGCGGAGACTACGTGATCGTGGTCTTCACCTGGGAACAGGACACTGACGGCAATGGCCTGCCCACCCTGCTGAGCTGGGAGGTGATCGAGGAAATCAGCCGCCTGACCTACAACTACTTCAATCCCGACGCGCCCTTGCTCACCCGCCGCGAGCCGATCAACCCCTACGGCGCGATCGAGTGCGTGTCGTTCATGTCGCCTGAAGACGTGAATCTCAACGACATCAACCAGAACCGCCTGGACGAAAACGGCCTGCCCCTGCCAACGGCCTGCTACGGCGGGGCAGGACACTGCAAACCGTTCGACAACTGGGGGCGCGACACACAACAGGGGATATCAGCGCAATAGCAGCGTGGCCAGGGCCGCTTCCAGTTGCCCCCGCAGGTCAGCCGCGCCGTGATACACTACGGTTGCCGCCGCCAGCCCACCGACCGTGGTGGACGGCTCGGCGCTGACCTGCCGCACATATACAATCGGCTTGCCCAGCGCCGCCGCCATGCCCACCTCGATGCCCACCCCAATGGCCTTGTAGCTGGCCTCAGCGATCAGCAGATCGGCGGCGCGTACTTCGCGTAGTGTGGTTGCCATCATGGCCGCCGCTTCGTCCGGGCCAAAGTCGTAGGCGCGCACGAAGACCCGCGCAGTCAATCCCTGTGCTTCCACTGCCGCCGTGATGGCGTCGAGCTGCGGGCCAAGGATTGCCCGGTGTGCATAACTGACAGAGACAAAAGCGGTGCGCATGGTCAGCGCCCGAAGGACGGACGGCGAGGGCCGGGCAGGTGCCGTCGCCTGCCCTCGTGTTCGCCGGGGAGATGTTTAAGCACTACCAGCGTCACGTCGTCGAACTGCGGCTCGTTTTCCACGAAGCGATCCAGGACGCGGATCGTCCCCTGCACGATGTCGTGCGCGCTGCCCTTGCGCAACGCCGTCACCGTCGCCTGCAACCCCACGATGCCGAACTCAGTGTTGTCGGCGCGATGCGCTTCGGTCGCGCCATCGGTATAGGCGACCAGCAAGTCGCCGGGATGCAGGGTCACCTCCGCCTCGTGCAAGACAATATCCTGCACCACGCCCAGCGCCAGGCCACGCGTGCTCAGCAATTCGGCGCTACCGTCAGCGCGTACCAGCAGTGGCGGGTTGTGTCCGGCGCTGCAATACTGCACACGCCCGCTCTGCGTGTCCCATAGCCCATACCAGACCGTCACGAACAGGTCGGAATGCGAATCGTGCAGCAGCAGATGGTTGACGCGCCGCAGGGTTTCCACGGGAGTCTGCCGGTTGGAGCCGACCGCGCGCAGCAGGGTGCGCGACAGCACCATGAACAACGCCGCCGGTACGCCTTTGTCTGCTACGTCGGCGACCACGATCGCCCAGCGATGCTCATCTACCTGGAAGAAGTCGTAGAAATCGCCGCCCACCTGTCGCGCCGCGCGATAGTATGCGGCCACGTCCCAGCCGGGCACCTGCGGATACGTGTTGGGCAGGAAGCTGGCCTGAATGGTGCGGGCCACCTCCAGTTCGCGCTCCAGCCGTTCGGCAGCGGACGCTTCGGCCTGTAGGCGGGCATTTTCCAGCGTCAGGGCTGTCTGATGTGCAATGCCGTTGAGGATGTTCAGGCGACGTTGATCGAGCAGCCCGCCCAGCGCCGGATGATCTACCAGCATCGCCCCCACCAGGTGCCCGCGCGCGATCAACGGCAGGCCCAGCAAGGCCGGACTCTCGAACAAAGTATGCAGCGTGGGCGGCATCGCCACCTCGGTGCCCACGCCACACGCCACCGGTTCCGCAGACTGGCACAGTTCCGTCACAAAAACGCCGTCGGAGCGCGTCAGCGAGAGTTCGGTGAACCGCGCTTTGTTCTCTGCCGTCAGCCCCCACGACGGCCCGCCGCAGAAACACTCCTCCTGCGGATTCCACTTCATGATCCCGCAGCGCTCGATGCCCACCAACAGCGGCGTCAGGCGTACCAGCGTCTCCAGGCTCTGGTCGGCGTCTATTTGCGTGTTGACCGCCTCGGCGACCTGCAGCAAGGCGGTCGTCACCCATGCTTCTTCCTGCTGCGCCGTGACCAGTTGCGCGCTCTCGATCGCCAGCGCGGCCTGATTGGCGATACCGCTCACCAACTCGATCTTGCGATTGGTCATCGGGTCGGAATTGTCGCGCGTACCGATCAGCAGCAGGCCGGTCAGTTCCCCCTTGGCAAAGAGCGGCAGGGCGACCCCCTGGCCAATCTGCACGTCGGGCGGCAGGCTGGCCGGGCGCGGCGTGCTGGAGTCGAACAGAAACGGTTGCCCCGTCTGCCTGATCTGCGTCAGCGGCGGCCAGCTTTCGGGCGTCAGCACGGAGCCGTGCAGCACTGCAGCGACCGACGGTTCGGCACCGGCGATCTCCACAAATCTGAAAGTGTCCGGCGCTTCGGCCAGCAGCACAGCGCTCCACTCCACGCCCACCAGCAGCGGCGTGATGCGCGCCACCGTGCTCAGCACTTCTTCCAGCGTGGTCGCGCGGGCCGTCGCCTCCGCCACCTGCAACAACGCCGTCGAAATCCACGCTTCTTCGCGCTGCGCCATGTAGAGCTGTGCGTTGGTGATGGCGACCGCCGCCTGATTGGCAAAAGTAGTGATGATCTCGCGGTCTTCGGGCGTGAAGCGTTCCGGATCGCCCCGCTCCAGGGCCAGATAACCGATGGGCGCGCCCGCAATGGCCAGTTGCGCGATGATCGCATCGTGCGCGTCGTGCGCGGTGCGATGCAGCCGATGCAGCAGCGCGATCAGACGCTCTTCGTCCAGCTCGCTGGCCGGAATCGCTTCGGCGTAGATGGTGGGGTCTGGCTCGCTGCCGTTGACGCGCGCTGTCTCGACCTGGAAGCATTCTTCGTCATCGTCCAGCAGCACGATCAGCCCGGCATCATAGGGCACCACCCGTTCCAGCCCGATCATGATGTCGTCGAGCACGCTGCTCAGGTCGAGCGACGAGCCGAGCACCGTGCTCAGTTCCCGCAATGTCTCCGAAAGCATCCGGCGGCGGGCTTCGTTGGCGAAGAGTGTCGCATTGCGCAGGGCAATGGCGATGGTATCGGCCAGCGCCTGCACCAGCGCGAGGTCGTCCTGGCCGAAGGCGGCGGGCGCGGTGCTCTGAATGTCGAACACGCCCAACACATTCGACCCGATGCGCAAGGGCACGGCCAGTTCGCTGCGCGTGTCTTGCAGGCCGGGGCCGATCAGGTAATCCGGGTGCGCGCTCACATCGTCGGCGAGCACCGGTTCACCTGTGCGGGCCACACGCGCGATGATGCCCGGCCCGTTCAGGTCATAGGAGAGCCTTTCCAGCGCCCAACGCCCGCTGTGTACCCCGCTGCCGCTGCGGAAGACCACCCTGTCGCCCGCCCGCAGAAACAGATGCACGCGCTCGTAACCCAGATACTCGTTGACCAGATCGATCACTTCGTCGAGCAGGTCGTCAATGTCTAGGATCGAAACCAGGGCGCGAGCGACCTCGGTCATGGCATTAAGACGCTCGGTTTGCCGGTGCTCGGCGTCGAACGTCTCGGCCTCCTGCAAGGCCAGGGCCAGTTGCCCGGCCAGCGTCTCCAACAGAAAAACGTCGTCTTCGCCGAAGGCATCAAGCCGGTTGCTCTGCACGTCGAGCACGCCCATCACCCGCTCCTGAGCGATCAGCGGCACGGCGATCTCCGAGCGCGTAGCATCGAGCGTGGCCGTCGGCAGATAGTGCTCATCCTGGGCCACATCGGGCGAGACGATCGTGCGCCGATTGGTGACCGCCCAGCCGACCAGCCCCTGGTCAAAGGTGATGCGCAGTTCTTCGGCAGCGAAGCGGGCATGACTGCTGGCTTTAAGCTGAATAGTCTGGCTGACTTCGTCCACGATGAAGATGTTGACGGCGTAATAGCCGAAGGCATCGTGGATCAGGGTGACGATCTGCCGGAACAGATCGGGTAGAGGTTGCGTGGCGGTGATCTGCCGGGATACGTCGTTGATCAGGCGTAGCTGACGCTCGCGCTCCTGCGTGGCCTCGAATGTCTGCGCGTTGCGGATGGCCCCCGACGCCAGGTTCGCCAGCAACGTCAACAGGCGCATGTCCTCATCGGTGAAGGCATTGGGTCGTCCGCTCTGCACGGCGATCACCCCCAGGGTGATGCCGCCCGAAATCAACGGGGCGAAGATAGCCGAGCGGGCGGGCCGCGGAGACTGATGCGCCGGACGGGCGGGCAGGCTGTCCCATTCGCTCAGGAAATCGCGTACCAGCAGGCCGGTGCCGGTGCGCCGCACCCAACCGATGATCCCCTCGTCAGCCTTGCCCTCGAAACGTTGAGGGGGCAGGCGCTCCGCGTCGCGCAGCCAGACCTTGATCACATAGTCGTTGCCTTCGAAGAGGCCGATCTGAAAGTTGCTGGTATCTACGATGCGCGTGGCCTGTTGATAGACGACCTCGCACAGGGCATCTATTTTGAGCTGTACGCTGAGGATGGCATTGCCCACGCCCGCCAGCACGTCCAGTTCCGGGCTGGGGCGTTCGTGCGACGCCAGGCTGATGCCGCGCTGCCGTCCACGCCAGTAACCGGCGATCAGCCCCAGGCCGACGCCGCCGACGGCCAGTGTCGCGCCCACCACCATGACCACGATCAGCGTCGTGTCCATCGGCACACCACCCCTGCGTATCAGATCGCCAGTCGGGTAGACCAGTTACCGTTTGGCAGGGCGAGCGGCGAGGGCGCTGTCGAGATCGGGATAGACGTGGAAGAGCATATCGAAGCCCACCGTCTCGAAAATCTCGACCAGGCGAGGTTGTAGCCCGCTGAGGATGACATCGCCGTGCTGGTCGCGCGCCCGCCGCCAGGCCGCCACCAGCACCTTCAGCCCGCTGCTGGCAATGTATTCGACATCCGCCATATCCACGAAAAGCCAGGTCTTGCCGCTGCTCAACTGCGCTTCCAGCGTGCGCTCCAGTTGCGGGCTGTTGTTGCTATCCAGCCGCCCCGACGGCATGACGATCGCCGTCTGGCTATCCAGGTCGCGCGTGGGGAACAGGGTAGCATCTGCCGGAGCAGATCCCCGTGCGCCAGCCAGGGCGGGAATATGTTTGACCAGCGTCAGCCGGTTGCGGTTGCCAATACGTTCGTAGCGGACGTCATCCATCAGTTTGCGGATGAAGTAGATGCCCCAGCCGCCCGGCTCGCGACTGTCGAGCGGCTCAGTAGGGTCGGGCGCCTCGTGCGTTAGCGGGTTGAAAGCCGGGCTATCGTCCTCGATGATGATCACAAAGCGGTCGGCAGTGGCTTGGCAGCTCAGTTCGATGGTGTTGCCTTCGTCGCGGAAGCCATAACCGTGCTCGATAACATTGGTCAGCGCCTCGTCAACGGCCATCTGGCAGTGGTAAATGGCCCGTTCGTCCAGTCCGGCCCGCTCCGCCGCCTCGACGACAAAGTCACAGGCTCGCCGGACTTCTTCCAGGCGCGCGCCGATGGCCAGGCGACTTGTAGCGGTCTCAGACATGAGACTCCTCGATAGAAGGGATAACGGCAGCCAGCGCCTGCCCGGTTCCACGCTCAAAAGCTGCCAACAGCTTCAACCTGGGTGGGGTAGATTTCGAACACTGAGTCCAGGCCGGCCAGTTCCAGCACCTCGCGCACGCGCTCCGACGGATTGGCGATGCGCAGGTCGCCCCCCACACGCTTGACACGCTTGAGAATGCGCACCATCTCGCGCAGACCGGCGCTGCTCATATACTCCACGCCGCTCAGGTCGAGCACCAGGTTGCTTTTGCCGTCGTCAACCGCCCTGTCCATCGCCGTACCGAGTTCGGTGGCGTTGGTGCTATCTACGCGCCCGATCACCTCAAAAAGCTGGACGCGCCGCATCTCCGAGACGTTGATCTCCATCACCATCGCTGACAGCTCCTTTCGTTGAGTGTGGGGATTATACCACACTCCGCCCGCCATGACGCGACGAGTTGCACCTTTGGCCCGGCGCATTATGATTCGAAGCGCAGCAAGATCGGCAAGGAAGGCTCCCCATGCCATACCGGACACGCAGAACGCTCTGGGCGCTGGCCCTGACCGGCATCGCGCTCTATACTTGGCAATCCGCCCTGGCCGAAGCGGATAGCCTGACGGCGCGCTACGCAGTCGCCATGCTGATCACGGCTGGTGCGGCATGGTGGGCTGGCCACGGGACTTTGCCGCGACGCCCTTCCCCTCCCCCAGAACCGACCGTCCTGGCGCTGGCAGGCCTGGCTACCCTCAGCCTGTGGGCGGCGATCTGGTGGCTGATGGACGTCACCAACTACCTGTTGCAACAGGCTGTCGGGCCGCCCGACTGGCCGCGCTCAATCGTCGTGCTGAACGACCCGCTTTTGGGCCTGCGCCTGAACCCGCTCGCCTACGAACTGAGCGTGCTGTTCGCCGTCGTGCTGCTGCCGCTGGCGCAGGGCTGGTTGCTCTGGGGACGGGTACAGCCAGCGCTGACCGCCCGCCTGGGAGCGCGCCGCGCCCTGCCCACTGTGTCGTTGCTGGGCGGGGCCTTGCTGACGCTCTCCGCCACGCAGGGAGTGACCCCCGCTCTGCCCGGTGGCATAGCCGCCCTGCCCGGCTATGTCCTGCTGGCGCTGATCGCCGCGCTGACGGCACACCTGTCTGGCTGGACAGGGACAGGTGTCGTGGCTCACGCTTCTTTCGCCTACGCTTCGTTCGCCTGGCAAGATGAGCTGTTCCGAGCTTTCCTCGGCGTGGATTATCTCGATCCGCGCTGGCTGACGGTGATTGTCCTGGGCCTGCTAGGGGCAGTGTTGTGCCTGCAGATCATGCGTTTTCGCGGTCAGCGCCCTTCTCCGCCGCAGCCCTCGCCCCGTGCTCTGGGTCGCGCTGACTGGTGGCCGCTGCTCCTGCTGACGATCGCCGTGATCGCGCTGATCGCCCGTGACCTGTCCACCCGGCACCACGAAGCGCAAGGCCGCTCTCTGCCGGCAGCCTCACAGACGACGCAATAGCGACACCAGCAGCCCCATCAACCCCAGCGCTCCCAACGCCAGGATAGGCACGATCGGGGCGACGCCAGTGTTGGTCGTGGGAGGCGGATTGGTGCGCGGGATGGGGATCGGCGTCACCGTATACGGCGGAAAAGTGAAGGTCGGCAAGGGCTGCCCCGGCAACAGCGTCGGCGCATCCCCTGGCCCCGGCGTGAAAATGCCCGTCGGCGTGATCTGCGCCTGAGCCGTCAGCGTCGCCGCGGCCCCTGGCGTGGCCGTGATCGCCTCCGCTGTCTGTTGCGCTGCCGCAAAGGCCGGGTCGAGGGTGGGCACGTCAGCCAGATCGATCTCCGGGATCTGGGTGATGTCGCCGCCCACGCGCACCACGCTTTGATGGACCCAGGCCGTGCCCGTCGGCGAATCTGGAAACTCGATCCAGTACCACTCGAAACGCCGACCCAGAATGGGATAGGTCGTGCCTGGGAAAATCTGACCCAGGCGATTCTCGTTGATGTCCGGACCGGCGCGCACGTTGGTATTGTCGGCCAGTGCCTCCACATAGGGCCGCCCGGCAGAAGTCGGCGTGCGCGTGGGACTCGCCGTCGGCGCGCCGGGAGTCTCTGTGGCTGTGGGGAATTGCAGCGGCACTGGCGTCGGCGTGATCTGCGCGCGCGCTTCCCGCCGCAGCGGATCGGAAACCGCGTGCGCAGACGCCAGTGAAACGCCAAGCGCTACCATCGCCCCACCCAGCATCAATACCAGCCAGGCTCGCCGTGAGATGCTGCGCATCGTCTCTCCCACGACCATGTTCTTTCAGGCTACGCGGGGCAGAGCATACCGAAAAGCTTCAGCTCCAGCAAGCGCGGAACGCACCGGAACGAGATTGCACCGCTGAGACGCACTGAGCGCGGAGAGAAAGAAAAGAGAACTCCGCGTTCTCCTCTGTGTCCTCGGCGACCTCTGTGGTTCAATCTTTATCCCAACCATGCGCGACGCCCGCGTGTGCTCACCAACTGATCTTGTTCTGGGCAAACTCGCGCATCTGATCGGCCTGCCGGTAGCCGTCGTCACCAGGGCGGGTCAGGTAACCCTGATATTCCTGGTTGGGGAAGCCGTGTACCGTCCACTCACCCAGCACAAAGGGCGGAACGGTCACGCCGGGTGCGCAATCCTCGCACTCAGCCGGGATCCACTCACCGTTGTAGCGGCGGGCCAGGTGCAAATGCGTGCCATTGCTGAAACCACCCTGGCATGACGGATGACCGAGCCGGTCGCCCGTCTGTACCACCGTGCCCGCCGGGACGCGCTCGAAGTCGTCAATGTGCAGATAGACCAGCGTCCAGCCAGTGTGTTCGTTGCCGTCACCGTCCAGGTCGAGGATGACATAGCCGTCGCCGCTGCGGGCGATGACGCCGGGAGCAGCCGCCGTCACCCAGTTGGGCGAGACGTAGCACGCGCCCTGCGCCAGCTTGATCTCTTCGGGCGGTTCCGGCGGGGCAAAGTCCACCGCCGCCCAGGCCGAACCGCTGTTGTAGCCGCCGTGCGGCCCACCAGTGAACACCCATTCCTCACCGGGGGCGAAAGGCAGCGTCAGCGTCGGCTGCACGAGATTGGGCGGCACCAACGGTTCAATGGCCCGCGCGAATGGGTCGCCGAACAGGCTCAGATACGTCTGAAAGAAGCCCGAGGGGTGCACGTCGCGCTGCCACTGTTCGGGGCTGTTCGTCAGACTGAGCATGTATTGCACGGCTACTGTGCCCGCGTTGAGCGTCGGCTCGAAGAACAGGCGCACGCTATCGCCTAGAGTCATGGTGATCGTGCCGCGATACTTCCAGCCGTAGTAACCGTAATTCAGCGCATCGGCAGCGTCGAGCAATTGCTTGAGCAGCCCCTCGCGCCCGGCTTTGACGATGCCCAACGGATACTGAATTCTGTCTTCTGAGGGGTACGGATTGCTCAGCCATTGCCCGCGATATTCCAGCAACGCTAGCAACAGGCGCGGATTGACGCTGTAGTTGCGGGCGACGAAGTCCACGATCTTCACCCCGCTCCACGTCTCGTCGCCCACGACTTCGGAATAGGCCCGCAGAAAACCCTGGCGGAACTTCACCGCGCCCACGATGCTGAAGTCGCTGGCAGACGGGCCGTAGACCAGTTCGCTATCGGGAATGATCTTGAAAGCGGGTGTCGTCCCCAATGTGCCGCCGGGAATCTGAATCAACTGCCCCACTTCCAGGACATTGGGATTCGCCAGGGTATTGATCGCCAGCAACTGTTCTACCGTCACCTGATACAGGTCGGCGATGGTACCCAGAGTTTCGCCGGGACGCACAGCATGTATCCCGCCCTGGATTGGTGTATAGCGCGGGGGATGGGCTGTCGGCTGACGGGGAGTAGGCGTTGGCTCGTCTGGCGTGAAGGTCGGCGGCAACACCAGCAAGCCGGACTCGTCATACTCCGGCGTGGCCGTGACGTAGATCACCTTCTGGCCGGAAAGGGTGCAGGCCAGTCCCGCGCCGAGCAGCGCGTTCAGCACCAGCAGCAGCGGCAACCAGAGAGAGCGACGCGCCAGAGTCATTGCAAGGCCTCGTAGAGTCGCTCCAGCGAATTGGCGTAGCGATAGTCGGTGTGCCGGTGACCATCCGGGTACTCTTCGTAGACGTGAGGGATGCCCAGCGCTTCGAGTTTGCGGTGCAACACGCGCGCGCCTACCTGGAGCTGATACTCGTCATAGCTGCCCACGTCAATATAGACCAGGCGCATCTGCCGCAGCGCGTCGGCGTAGCGCGGTTCATCCAGCTTGCGGATCGGGTCGTGCCTCAGCCAGCGTGCCCACACCTCTTCGTCCAACGCGCCGGTGTACGGGTCAATGGGCAGGTCGAAGCCGCGCGGGTGCTGCGGGTTGTCGCCGAAGGCCGCCGCCCAGCACACCGTCATGATCAGGTCCCAGAACGCGCCATCTTTGGGGCAAATGTCGGGAATCTGCGCGATAAAACTGTCCAGGTCGCCATAGCGGGCCAGGCGCTGATGCATCCGGCTGAGACCGGGCAGACAGGTGAACTCCCAATACAGGTCGCCGCTATGGCAGGCGAACGCGCCGAACACTTCCGGGTGATGCATGGCCTGCGTGATCGCGCCAAAGCCGCCACTGCTGCGCCCCATCACCGCGCGGTGATCGCGGTGCGCCAGCGTGCGGTAATTGCGGTCAACCAGGGGGACGATCTCGTGAATCAGGTAATCTTCATAGCGACCCATGCCAGCCGAGTTGATGTATTGCGAACCGCCGAAGCGCGTCCACATATCCGGCATCACCACGATCAGCGGCCCAATACGCCCACTGGCAATCAGCGCGTCCAGTTGTTCCTTGATAGACATGCCCCAGGGACGCCAGTTGAGCAGTCCGGGGCCAGTATTGCCATGGCTGCTCAGCAGGTAGACGGTGGGATAGCGCCGATCGGGCAGATTGTCATGGCCGGGCGGCAAATAGACGGTTACCCGCCGCACATGCGGGTCGCCCAGGCGATTGCCGCGCAAGACCTCGCTGACCAGTTCCGGCTGTTCGATGCGACTGGGACTGAGGATCACGAGGGTCACTCCTCCCTGCTACGCGCCCGATTGTAGCCGGGCCATTGTTGCGCGGCAAGCCGCGCGTCCTCTGCGCCGAAGAGGCGACAGGCCAGGCGCAGTGGGGCCAGGAGTGAGATAAACCAACCGCCCTCATTCGATATGTTCCTGCGGCGCTGCCAGGTCTGGCTGGATCACGATCTTCAGCGCGTTCTTGCCCTCAGCCGCGGCGAATGCCGCGTGAATGTCCTGCAGCGGATAGCGCCCGCTCACCAGCTTCTCCAGATTGATGCGCCCGCTGCCGATGATCTCCGCCGCGCGCCAACAATCGGCGGTGCTGCAGGCAGTGGTGCCTGTCACCAATAGTTCCTTGTAGTGTACCAGGTTGGAATTGAAGGTGACGGTAGGCCGATCTTTGGGCAACCCGCCGAAATAGTTGATGCGCCCCCCGATGGCCGCCAGCGACAACGCCTCCTCTTGGGCCTGATGCGCCGCTGTCGCCACGATGATGGCGTCTGCCCCTTCCCCATTGCTTTCCTCCATCACCACAGCAGCCAGGTCTTCTTCGGCGATGTTGACAGCGCGATCAGCGCCCAGCGCGGCCACCTGCTGCAACCGGCTGGAGACCAGGTCGCTGACGATCACCCGTTTGGCTCCGCGCAGGCGGGCCAACAGGACGTGCATGGTGCCAATCGGCCCAGCGCCCATCACCAGCACCACGTCGCCAGGAGTGATATGCAGCGGGTGCTGGCCCCGCAACACACAGGCGAACGGCTCGACCAGGGCCACAACCGCCGGGTCAAGCCAACTGTCTACCGGGATCAGCCCGCCCTGGGCGATGATCGGCCCAGGGATGCGCACATACTCGGCGAAAGAGCCGTCCATATTGATACCGATCGCCCCGTAGTTGGCGCAACGGTTGTTGTGACCAGAAACACACTGGCGACAGTGCCCGCAGCCGAAGTTGGGCGCGATCACCACGCGCTGGCCCACGTGATGCCCCACTACTTCCGCGCCGACCTCGACGATATCGCCCACCACCTCATGGCCTGGGACGCGCACCGTCCCCACGGGGTATTTGCGGTGCTCGCCGTGCAGGATGCGCAGGTCTGTGCCGCAGATGCCTGTGCTGACAACCTTCAGCAACACATCGTCTGGGCCGATGCTCGGCAGAGGGCGTTCTTCCAGGCGCAGATCGTTCGGTCCGTAATATACGGCAGCCCACATCGTCCATTCCTCCTTGTGCCTGTTCTCGAAAGTATAGTCCCCTGGCTGACACCCAATTTTCTTGCCTGGCCGGTTGACACGGCGCGCGTTCACGCATATAATAACAGTGAAAAGTTGTCATAACAACATTACAGGATCACTGGGATCGAACCGGCTTGAGGGGCCTTGCGAGGCCGAAAAGATTATTTCGGTGTCAGCAGACTATCCAGGCAATCGGCTGTGAGGGGCCATGATGCTGGTATGGGCTGTTTGCTGGTCGCCCTCCTACAAAGCAATCCGTAACTTTCATCGCTCTCAATTCTTCACTCATCAACCGGGCACTTCGCTTCAAGAAAGGAGGCACCTCATCGCGCTGCGCAGACCTGTCCACTCGTGTTCGACTATCTACCAAATCATCTTCAACAATCTTTAGGAGGTTAGCATGTTGCGCAAGAAAACCCTTCTGGTTGCCGTGTTGCTCATTGCTCTCAGCATTCCGGTGATGTTCACCGCCAACGCCCAGGGGCAACGCTGGCAGGAACCCATCGTCATTGGCTGGACGCCCCCCGACATCACCGGCGTGTTCAAAACCGCAACCGATTTCTTCGAAGCCTCTGCGGCCAGCGCCAACGAAGCTGGTTTCAACGTCCAGGTGATCTCGCAATCCCCCGCCACTCACATTGACTTCGCCGATCAGGTAGCGATCATCGAAGACTACATTCAGCGCAAGGTAGACGTGATCGCTGTCTCGCCCATCGAAGTCGAGGTGATCAAGCCCGCCCTCCAGAAGGCTAATGCCGCAGGTATCCCCGTCATCATCGTGAACCTGCTGGAGCCGATCGAGGATGTCGAAGTGGCTTCGTATATCGGCTTCGACAACACCGTGGCTGCCAAGGTGACCGCCTATTCGGTGGTGGACTATTTCGGTGGCCCTGGTGTGCTGGGCGAAGGCGAAATGGTGGAAGTTGAAGAAGATACCTACCTGGACATCGAGTTCTGGGAAGACCTCTACGCTGACCTGACCGAAGAGGAAAAAGCCGAGATCGTCGCCCGTGGCGCGATCATCGAGGGCGTGGCCGGTGGCTTCTTCTCCACGGCTCGTCTGAACGGCTTCAATGAAGTCATCAGCATGTTCCCCAACATCGAGATCGTGGGCAAGCCCTGCGCCGCCGACTGGAACCGCGAGAAGGGCATCGGCTGCGCTGAGGACATCCTGCAGGCGAACCCGACGGGCCTCGACTTCATCTGGGCCGCCTCCAACGAGATGGGCATGGGGGCCATGCTGGCCGCTGAAGCGGCGGGCCGCCTGGAAAAGGCTGAAGACGGCGTTTCCATCGGCGACGAGACCGTGGCCATCTTCACCAACGACGTGACACCGGAATCGGTGGAGCGCCTGAAGGAAGGCCGCATGATCGCCGAGACGACGCACGGCTTCGCCGACTGGGGTTGGTTCGGCGGTGAGTTCGCGGTGCGCATCGTCTGCGGCCTGGAAGTGCCTCAGACCTTCGACATCCGTCCGCGCATCGCCTATCAGGCCAATGCTCACCTGTTCTATCCCGAACCGGCCCTGCCGGAGATCGACTGGGAAGGCATCAAGGCCGAATGCCAGTAGTTTCCTGCTAGTCTGCGGTGAGGAGGCCCTACCCTCCTCACCGCCCTCTCTTGAGAGATTTCTGAACATACAGGAGCGCAACAATGCGTTTTGAGGGGAAAGTAGTTGTCGTCACGGGGGCAGCAGAGGGCATCGGCCAGGCCGCGCTGCTCGCTTTCGCTAACGAGGGCGCGCGCGTCGTCCTGGCAGATCGCGAGCCAGATAAGGGTCAGGCCGTTGTCGAGCAGCTCCGGCGCGCGGGCCGCGAAGTCCTGGCGGTGCGCGTAGATGTAGCAGTCGAAGAGCAAGTGCGCGCCCTGTTCGATCAGGTCAAGAGCCAATGGGGGCGCGTTGACGTTCTGGTGAACAATGCGGGCATTTATCTGCAGGGCGATGTGACACAGACCTCACTGGCCGACTGGGAACGTATCATGGCGGTGAACGTTACGGGGGCATTTCTGTGCACCAAATACGCCGTGCCGCTGATGATTGCCCAGAAATCCGGCGTGATCGTCAACGTCGCGTCCGAGGCCGGGCTGGTCGGCATCAAAGGTCAGGTGGTCTACAATGTCTCCAAAGGCGCGATGATCGCCCTGACGCGCAGTTGCGCCGTAGACCTGGCCGAATATGGTATTCGCGTCAATAGCGTGTGCCCGGGCACGACCGAAACACCACTGGTTCGCGCGGCGCTTCAGCGCGCTGCCGATCCCGCGGAGGCGCGCCGTCGGCTGGAACAGTCACGCCCGGCCAATCGGTTAGGCACCCCCCAGGAGATCGCCGCGGCCATTCTTTTCCTGGCCAGCGATGAGATCGCCTATGCCACGGGCGCGATTCTGAGCGTAGATGGCGGGTACACAGCTCAATAGAAGCTGTCACCACAAAGGGACTACTCTCGATGGAGACTCGTACACCGCTGCTGCGCATGGAGCGCATAGACAAGAGCTTTCCGGGAGTCCATGCGCTCGATCACGTTGACTTCGACCTGTATGAGGGCGAAGTGCATATTCTGCTGGGAGAGAATGGGGCGGGCAAGTCCACCCTGATGAAAATCCTCAGCGGTTCACTGCCCGCCGATAGCGGTCGCATCATCATTCAGGGCGAAGAAATCCGCCATCATAGCCCGGAGCGCGCCAGCAAATTGGGCATCGGCATGGTCTATCAGGAATTCAGCCTGGTGCCCTCGCTCACAGTAGCTGAGAATATCTTCCTGGGCGATCCGCCGCGCAACCGCGCCGGCATAGTACGCTGGGGCGAACTCTATCGCCGCGCCCGCGAGAGCCTGGCGACGCTGGGGGTCGACATTGATCCGCGTGCCCGCGTCGGCAATCTGAGTGTGGCTGAGCAACAATTGACCGAGATCGCGCGCATCCTGGCCAAACAGCCGCGCATCCTGTTGCTCGACGAACCCACCTCGGCCCTGTCCGATACTGAGGTAGACCGCTTGTTTGAAATCATCCGCCGCCTGCAAAGCCGCGGCGTGGGTATCATCTATATTTCGCATCGCCTGGACGAAGTGAGCCGCATCGGAACGCGCGTGACGGTCATGCGCGATGGGCGGGTCATTGGCACGCTGCCGGTCGAGCAGGCGGACATTGACACGCTGATCAAGATGATGGTGGGGCGTCGGCTCAGCGAGCAATATCCCAAGACGCTGTCCGTTCAGGCGGGTCAGCCGTTGTTGCGCGTCGAGAATCTGTGCGCCGAACCTTTCTTGCGCAATCTGTCGTTCGAAGTCCGCACAGGCGAAATCGTGGGTATCTTTGGGCTGATGGGGGCCGGACAGGCCGAGCTGGCGCAGGCGCTCTTCGGGCTGCTGCCGGTCACGGCAGGGCAGATCTATCTTAACGGACAGCCGGTCAAGATTCGCCGTCCCACCGAAGCGATCCAGCATGGCATCGGGCTTCTGCTGCGCGACCGCAAGGCGAGTCTGGTGCCCATGCAAGCCCTGCCCGCCAACATCACCCTGGCCAACATCAGTCAGTTGTCCTTCATGGGGCCTTTGAATCTACGTTCAGAGGAACGGATCGCCACCAGATATGTACAAGAGTTAACCATCCGCCCGCCCATCCTCAAGCGCCCGGTCAAGTTTCTCAGCGGCGGCAACCAGCAAAAAGTATGCCTGGCCCGCTGGCTGGCGAGCGGAGCCAGAGTGCTGATCGTAGACGAGCCAACGCGCGGCATTGATGTTGGCGCGAAAGCTGAAGTATTCGCCTTGCTCGATCAGCTTGCCGCCCAGCAGGGCGTGGGCATCATCATGATCTCTTCGGAAATGCCAGAATTGTTGGCCATGGCCGACCGCATTCTGGTCATGCGCCAGGGAAAATTTTCGGCGAGCTATCAGCGCGGTGAAGCTACCCAGGAACTTTTATTGAGAAGCGCCAGTTAAGGCAGGATAGACGGAGGATTTTCGTGTCTCAGAAACTTGTCCAGGATCAAGACTTGGGCGTCCAGGTGGTGGGTGAGCCGCGGTTCCGGCGCTTCAGAGGCTCGGCGCGCGATCTGCTGATTCAGAGCGGGCCGTTGATTGCGCTCTTTCTGCTGGCCGCGTACCTGGCCTCGGCAACCCCCTACTTCATGACCGAAAGCAACCTGGTCAACGTGGCACGCCGGACTTCTGTGTTGGTCATCTTTGCCATTGGCCAGACCTTCGTCATCCTGACCGGCGGGATCGATCTGTCGGTGGGGGCCACCGCGGCGTTGGCAGCTTCCATCTCCGCCGTCACCATGACCCAACAGGTTAATGTGCTCGGTATCAAGTTCGGCCCGGTAGGGTTCGTGGAAGGGCTGGCGATCGCGCTGGTAGTAGGACTGGGCGCGGGCCTGCTCAATGGACTGCTGGTCACCCGTGGTCGTATTCCAGACTTCATCGCGACTCTGGGCACCCTGGAGGTGTTCCGCGGCGCAGCGCTGCTGGTGACAGGCGGTCTGCCCGTGCCTTCGTATTACTCCAAGGCCGAAAAAGCCCGCAACTACCTGCCCAAAGAGGTCGTCTCCATCGGCAGCGGTGACTGGCTGGGTATCCCCATTGCCGCCGTGATCGCGCTTTCCGTCACCCTGCTGGGTTGGGTCATCCTGCGCTACACCGCCTTTGGGCGCAGCATCTTCGCGGTGGGTGGCAACCGCGAAGCGGCCCGCGTATCTGGCATCAAAATTGACCGCACCAAGATCGGCGTGTACGTCGTCTCAGCATTGCTGGCCGCCCTGGCCGGTTTCGTGCTGACCGGACGCCTCAACTCCGCCAACGCGCTGATGGCCGGTGAGGAAAATCTCAACTCCATTGCCTCCGTGGTGATCGGCGGGACCAACCTGTTCGGCGGCGAAGGCGGCGTGTTTGGCTCAATCATTGGCGCGCTGACCATCGGCGTCATCGGCAACGGCCTCAACCTGCTGAACGTGAGCGACTTCTATCAGCGCATCATCCAGGGCACCATCATCGTCGTGGTGGTGATCTTCGATCAGTGGCGTCGTCGCCGGTTCGGGGTGTAGCCAGAGCGAGGGGGGACACTGTGAGCCAACGCTTCCAGGACGCCGTAGTGATAGTCACCGGCGGCAGTCGGGGGATCGGCCTGGCCATTGTGCAGCGGTTCGCCGAAGAAGGGGCACAGGTCGTCATTGCGGCCAAGAATCCAGCGCGTGGGCCACAGGTGACCCAGGCATTGCGGCAGCAGGGCGCACGGGTGGACTTCATCGGCGCGGACGTGACGCAGCGCGACCAGGCAGAAGCGCTGATCGCCCAGGTTATTGAACGCTTCGGCAGCGTAGACGTGCTGGTCAACAATGCGGGCGCGCACGAAAAAGCCCCCTTCACCGACGAAAGCGAAGACCTGTGGCTGCGCATGTTCCGCATCAATGTACTGGGCACGGTGTTCCCCTCACAGGCTGCGGTTCGTCATATGCGGGCGCGCGGACGGGGCAGTATCGTACACGTCGCCTCAAAGGCGGGCGTGGTTGGCGAACCGGGGCACGCCGCCTACAGCGCGGCCAAAGGCGCGATCATCGCTCTGACGCGGGCCATGGCCGTCGAACTGGCGGCTGACGGCATTCGCGTCAATGCTGTGTGTCCAGGGCCGGTGCTCACCGATCTATTACAGGAGGCAGTGCCCGACCCCGACCAGCAACAGCGGCTGGTCGCCCATGCGCCATTGCGCCGCCTGGGGCTGCCCGCTGATATCGCTGGCGCGGTGTTGTTCCTGGCGTCCGACGAAAGCGCCTGGTGCACCGGTCAGGCTCTGTCCATTGACGGCGGGATGTCCATCCTGCTGTGAGCATGACGAGCGGGATTCCTGGCCCAGCGAAGTGCTCAGGGGCGCAGGAAGATCGGGTGGTGGAAACACAGCCTTTTCAGGGTGATCTCTGTTTGGGGCGCATACAACTAGAGGAGTGCCTTGATGTCATCTTCGGTACGAGTGTGCCTGGTAGGAGCAGGGCGGGTCGCCAGAGTGCACGCCAATTCGCTAGTTAACCACGTGCCCGCCGCACAGCTTGTTGCCCTGGTAGACCCTGACCCCAAGGTGCGCGAAGAGGTGGGGGAACAGTTCGACATTGGCAAGCGCTTCTCCGTGCTGGAAGAAGCACTGGAGTCCGTGGCTTTCGACGCGGTAGTCATCACCACGCCTACGTTCACTCACAGGCAACTGGCGGTGACCGCGGCCAACGCTGGCAAACATATCCTGTTGGAAAAACCGATGGCGCTCAACCTGGCCGAGTGCGACGCGATCATGGCCGCTGCCGAGGCCAACGGCGTGATTCTGCAGTTGGGCTTCATGCGCCGCTTTGACCCGGAGTTTGTGGCGGCGGCACAGCGCATCGAGGCTGGCGAAATCGGGCAACCCATGCTGATCAAGTCGCTCACGCATGGGCCGGGGCTGCCGCCAGCGTGGGCGCGCGACCTCAAGACCTCCAACGGGATGCTGGCCGAAGTCAACAGTCACGACTGGGACTGTGTGCGCTGGCTGATGGGGTCGGACTATCAGCGCGTCTATGTGGAGGTGGCCAACTTCAAGGGCAAAGCGCGCGGTGTGGAGACCGAGCACTTCTATGACAACGCCCTGGTCAACATCCGCTTCGAGAACGGCGGCCTGGGTAGCATCTCTGGTGTGTGCCCCTGCGACTATGGCTACGACGCCCGCGTAGAGATCGTGGGCGAAAAGGGCATCATGCAGATCGGCGAGTTGAAGGGGCAGGCGGTGGTAGTCTGCACCAACCGCGATCAGGGGCTGATCACTCCCATCTATCGCACCTGGCCGCAGCGTTTCGAATGGGGCTACATCCGCGAGATGGAGCACTTCGTAGACTGTATCCTGAAGGGCGCTCGCCCCAAGGTGGGAGGGCAGGAAGGACGCTGGGCGGTCGCCGGCGTGCTGGCGGCTACCAAATCGTTCCTGGAGGAGCGCCCAGTCTACCTGCGGGAGATTCTGGGATAGCGCGGCGTGTCGGAAGCATCACCCGCCCCATGCATAGCAGTTTCGAGGAGAAAAAGCTGATGAAAAATGTGCCGTTCACCTTCGAGGTGTGCATCGCCGAAGCGCTTCTAAGCCACTACAACAATCATATTCAGCGCCGCCTGTCCTCCATGAAGGGACAGTTCCTTGACCAGGCCGCCTACGACGCGCTGCTGGCCAGAGAAGACGTGCTGCTCTACGAGGTGTACGAAATCAAGCGCCCCGAAGTGGCCGGTGAGTTGTTGCACGGTCTGTCCATTGTGCACCCCGGCAAGGTCGGCGATGAGTACTACATGACCAAGGGGCACTTCCACACCGTCCTGGACACCGCCGAGGTGTACTACTGCCTCAAAGGTCAGGGGCTGATGGTGATGGAAACGCCAGAAGGTGAGTGGGCCGTGGAGCCACTGCGCCCCAACACGGTGCTGTATGTGCCTCCGCGTTGGGCGCACCGCTCGGTCAATACCAGTCTCACCGAAGACCTGGTGACGTTCTTCGTCTATCCGGGCCACGCGGGTCACGACTACCGGACAATCGAAACCCAGGGCTTCCGCAAGCTGGTAGTGGAGCGGGACGGTCAACCGCAGATTGTGGACAACCCGCGCTGGTTGTCGCCAGAACAGCGATCCTAGCGCCAGGTGATATCGCTCGCACGGATAGGAGCATAGCATGAGTCAAACAGACTATCGGGTCGTGACCAAAACGGTTCCGACATTCTACTTCGTGGGCGTGACGACGCGGCAGTCGTCCATCATGAAGGTATTCCCCCGCTGGATGGAAGCCATTGGGCGTCCGGAAATTGTCATCGAAGGGATCGATCACCCCATCCATGACAATCCAGAAGCCTATCGGCAAACCGTCACGCAGATCAAGTACGATCCGCTTTCGCTGGGCGCGCTGGTGACCACCCACAAGATAGACTTGCTAGAAGCCGCCCGCGACATGTTCGACGAACTGCATTCATCCGCCCTGCTCACGGGCGAAATATCGAGCATCTCCAAGCGGGATGGTAAGCTATGGGGCCATGCCAAAGACCCGCTGACCGCCGGCCTTAGCCTGGACGCCATCACCGGAGAGGGCTACTTCGGGCGCACCGGCGGGCACGTGTTGTGCTTCGGCGCGGGCGGATCGGGCAAGGCCATCGCCCTGCACCTCATCACCAAACAGAACCGCGCCGACCGCCCCGAACGGTTCATCGTCACCAACCGCTCGGCGGATCGTCTGTACAAGATGCAGGCCATGGTCGAGAGCCTGGACACCGACATTGAATTCGTCTACGTGCAGACGGCTGACCCCCAACGCAACAGCGAACTGATGGAGAGTCTGCCAGACGGCAGCATCGTCATCAATGCCACTGGCATGGGCAAGGATACGCCGGGATCGCCCATCACCGACGAGGCGCTGTTCCCGCGCAACGGCATTGCCTGGGAGATCAATTACCGCGGCGACCTGGACTTCTGGCATCAGGCCATGGCGCAGAAAGAGAGCCGCAACCTCACCGTCGAAGACGGCTGGCTCTACTTCCTGCACGGCTGGACGCAGGTCATCGCCGAAGTGCTGCATATCGAAATGGACGAAGCAACCTTCCAGCGGCTGGCCGAGATCGCCGCAGAACTGCGCCCGCCGTTGGTCTATAAGCCGCGCGGGAAATAGAGGCGCTGCGGACGGCTGCGGCGCAGCATGTGCCTCGCGCGGTCTGCGTGATGACTGCCTGAGTACCCATGAAGGTGACATCCATGTCTAGAAAATACTTAATCGGAGTCGATCTCGGTACCAGCAGCACCAAGTCCGCCCTGTATACGGCGGATGGCACACTGGTCGCGCGCGCGGTTGAGGAAGTGCCGCTCTATTACCCGCGGCCCGGCGTGGTGGAGCAGGAAAACGACGACTTCTACCGCACGGCAGCCAACACCGTGCGCCGCTGCCTCCAGGACAGCGGCATTGATCCGCGCGAAGTCGCCGCCATCGCCTTCGACAGTCAGATGGCGGGCATCGGCACAGTGGACGAGGATTTTAACCCGGCCACCCGCTTCGACTCGTGGCTCGATATGCGCTGTCAGCCCTACATCGAGTACATGGAGCGCGAGCTGGGCGACACCATCACCCGCCTGACTGGCTGCCCGCCCACCTGCGATCATGGCCCCAAGATTCTGTGGTGGAAAGAAGAAAATCCCGACGCCTATGCCCGTATCACCAAATTCGTGACGCCGGCGGGCTATGTGGCGGGCAAGATGGCCGGTCTGCGCGGCGAAGAGGCGTTCATGGATTACACCTTCATCCACTTCTCCGGCCTCAGCGACGCCCGTAACGGTCGCTGGTCGGATGAACTGTGCCAGGCGCTGGGCGTGGACATGGCCAAGCTGCCGCGCATCGTCGAACCCTGGCACATCGTGGGAGAGGTCACCGCAACGGTGGCCGCCGACTTTGGCCTTGCGCCGGGCACCATTGTCGCCGCGGGGTGCGGCGACACAGCGGCCAGTGCTCTGGGCGCGGGAATCGTGCGGCCCGGCATGTTCCTGGACGTGGCAGGCACTGCGGCAGTGTTGGCGAGCTGCACTAGCGTTTTCGTGGCCGATGTCAAACACCGCGCGCTGCTCACCATGCGCTCGGTCGTCCCCGGGCTGTGGCATCCGTTGGCCTACATCGCGGGCGGTGGAATTGCCCTGCGCTGGTTCCGCGATCAGTTCTACAACGTCCTGCATGGCGAGCAGCAGCCAAACGACGACACTCTCTACGAGCGCATGATCGCGCTGGCAGTCACCGTGCCAGCGGGCGCGGAGGGTCTGTTCTTCTCGCCACATTTGGGTGGGCGCATCTGCCCGGCCACGCCGGAGATGCGCGGGGCCTGGTTGGGCTTTTCGTGGGGACACACGCAGGCGCACTTCGCCCGTTCCATTCTGGAGGGCATCGCCTACGAATACGCCTACTACACCAGCATCCTGCGCGAACTGATCTCCGAACTGACCCTGCTCGAAGCCCGCGTAGTGGGCGGTGGAGCAGCCAGCCCCGCCTGGAATCAGATCAAAGCCGATGTGCTGGGCATTCCGTACCAGCCTTTGCGGGGCAGCGAGTTCAGCTCATGGGGGTGCGCCATGATCGCTGGCAAGGCCGCGGGCATCTTCGACGACCTGGCCAGTGTCGCGGACGAGCACGCCGTCCCCGCCGGAGCACGCCTGGAACCGGACGCGGCGACGCATGAACGCTATGTGCCGCTGATCGAGCAATACATTCGCTGGCAGGAAGTGCTCAGCCAGGCATTTCAGCAAATCCCCCCAGGCACACTATGACGAAGGCAAGGGGGTCGTGGCAAGCACGGCCCCCTTTTTTTTGTGCGCGCCTGCCATCAAGAAGGTTATCAGCAATTCGCTTGACGCAGGTTCGCAGAAGGAATTTGGGGCAGGTAAAGTGGCGCGCGTTGGACGCCATCACCCCGCGCCCGGCCCTCTTGCTTATCAGCGCGATTCTGCGATAATTCAGTCGCGGACAGGTACGCTCAGTATCCCTGGTGCTGTCAACTCTGCTGGCCAGGCGTTTTCGGATGGCGACGCGCCCTTGAGACAGGTACAGGAACGTTATGCCTCTTACCTTCACGAACTCCATGAAAGTGGATCACAGCAGTTCCATCCCGTTCTATATTCAGCTCAGGGAAATTCTGGAAGCGCGTATTGCCCAGGGAGAATGGCAGCCGGGGGACCGCTTGCCCTCCGAACAGGAGCTATGCGACTACTACCAGGTCAGCCGTACCGTCGTCCGGCAGACCCTGCTGGAGATGGAGAGCAAGGGGCTGATCGTCAAGCGCAGAGGCAAAGGCTCCTTTGTAGCGCGCCCCAAGATTCACGAGAGCCTCATTCAAAAGCTGACGGGCTTCTACCAGGACATGGTCGAGCGCGGCTTCACGCCGGTCACCAGGGTTCTGCATCACCAGGTCGAGGCGGCTAAGCCCAAAGTCGCTGGTAAGCTGGGACTGGAACCGGGGACACCTGTCTTCAACATCGAGCGCCTGCGCTTTGTCAACGACGAGCCAATCGTTCTGGTGCGCACCTACCTGCCCTACGCGCTCTGCCCAGGGCTGGCGCACATAGACCTGAGCAACCGCTCGCTCTATGCCACGCTGGAGGAAGAGTTCGGGATCGTGCCTGCCTATGGGCGACGCACCATCGAGGCAGTGGCCGCCGACGAGCGCGAAGCCAGTTTGCTCAGCGTCAGCATCGGCGCGCCGCTGATCTACCTGGAAAGCGTCAGCTATCTGCAAGATGGCACGCCCATTGAGTACTTCCAGGCTCTGCACCGCGGCGACCGCTCGCGCTTCGAGGTGAGCCTGGTTCGCGTGCACGAGCCGCACGAGATCAAGATTGTCGTTGGGGAAAATCAGATCGAGCTGCCAGAGAGCGACTGACCAACAGACGCCCCCAAAAGAGAAAGCCCTGGCGCTGTGACTGGCCAGGGCTTGATTATCCGCCCCACAGGTCACGTTTACTTGATGATGTTCAGCGGGATAGTGGACTTCTGCGTCAGCAACAGCACGCTGACGCGGGCGGCCACGGCCTGCGCCAGTGCCTGGAATGCCTGGCCCGCTGGCGAGTCCGGATCGTCGGCCACCACGGGGTGCCCGCTGTCTCCGCCGACGCGCACATTGGCTGCCAGCGGCACCCGTCCCAGGAAAGGCACGCCGCGTTCCTGTGCCAGGCGCTCGCCCCCGCCCTCGCCGAACAATTCACCAGACATGTTTTCGATGACCCCAATGATGGGCACGTTGAGCTTTTCGAACATGGCCAGACCGCGCCGCGCATCGTCCACGGCCACGCTCTGCGGCTGCGTGACGATGATCGCCCCTGTCAGTGGCACCGACTGCGCCAGACTCAGTTGAGCATCACCTGTGCCCGGCGGCAGGTCTACCACCATGTAGTCCAGTTCACCCCAGGCCACGTCCTCGAAGAACTGCCGGATGGCGCTGTGCAACATCGGCCCGCGCCAGATCATGGGTGTGTTGGGATCGGCCAGGAAGCCCATGCTCATCACCTTCAGGCCGAAAACCTCGAAAGGAATCAGCTTCCTGTCCAGCGAGATGGTCGGCTGCGCGAATCCCAACCCTACCATCTTGGGGATGTTGGGGCCGAGGATGTCGGCGTCCATCAGGCCTACCCGCGCCCCACTTCGCGCCAGGGCCACCGCCAGATTGACCGCCACGGTTGTCTTGCCCACGCCGCCCTTGCCACTGCTGACAGCGATGATGCTGCGCAAAGGCAGTTCCATACGCCCGAAAATACGCCCGTCGGTGGGCACGTTGCTCTCCCACTTGATCTCCACATCGCGGATACCATCTACCTGCAGCACCGCTTCCTTGGCCTGCCGATAGATCACATCCTTCAGCGGACACGCGGGCGTCGTCAGCACAATGGTGAAGCGCGCCACCCCGTCGCTCACCGAGACATCGCGCACCATGTTCAGCGAAACCAGGTCGCGGTGCAGTTCCGGCTCGATCACCGTTCCCAGCGCTGCCATCACTCGCTCTTGTAGTTTCGAGTCGCTCACCAGACACCTCTCAGACGATTTCGCACGGCTGAGGTAACGAAGCCATGCGCTCATACCACAGTGCAACAGTGAGATTATAGCGCACTTCCCCGACCATCTCCTTGTCTTCCGGGCGAAGTCCCACCCACAAAGGTTAGAAAACTCAAACGCTTTTCTAACCGGAATGGGGCGATCGTTGGTTGCCAGCAGGGAAAGCGGATGATAAACTTAGAATGCTCCTTAATAGCGCTTTACATTCTTCACATTTTTTGGGCAGGAAGCATCCATGATCGACAGAATCCAATGGCTGGGACATGGTAGCTTTCTCATCCAGGGTCCGCCGTTGATTTACATTAACCCCTGGCGGGTAGCCCGTACTCCTTTTCTCCCAGATGCCATTCTCATCACCAACGATCTCTACGATCATTGCTCGCCTGCTGACGTAGAAAAACTGCGCGGCCCGCAGACGACGATCATCGCCAGTCCGGCAGCTTCGCTTGTGCTGGGCGACGGAGCGCTGCGTCTGCGCTCGTGGCAAAGCGTGAACGTCGGCCCGGCGCGAGTCACCGCCGTGCCCGCCTATACCAGCACCGACTTCTATCCCGCGTCCAAAGGCGGGTTGGGCTTCGTGATCTCGCTGGACTACTACGACATTTACTATGCGGGCCTGACCGATTTCGTGCCGGAACTGAGCAAAATTCACTGCGACGTGGCAATCTTGCCGGTCGCCGCTGGCCCTGGAACGCTCAATCTGGAACGCGCTGTTGAACTGGTGCGGTCGCTGGGGGCGCGCTGGGTGATTCCCAGTCATTGGGGCACCTTCGGCGGCACGTTCATCGAAGTACAGGCCCTGGAACGCGCCTTGCGCGGACTGGCCATCGTGCTGGCTCCGGAACGGGTGCGCTGAGGGAAACGAGTTTTTGCAGAGACCGGCGTTTTGCGTTATTATGGAGATGGTCAAGTAGTCGGGTTCTGGGCAACCAGGATGCCGATGCACTTCTAAAAGAGTATTACTGTACAAAATTGGCGAATAGACGGGATTTGACCACCTCGTCCGTCCACCTGAAGCCAAAGAGACTTTGCTAATTAGTCTCTCATTTGAAATAGACTTTGGCGAGGCGGCCCCTCATTTTTGAGAACCAGGGGTCGCCTCGCGCTTTATCCTACCGGCAGCAGTGTCCGTTGCAGTTCGCCGCGCGCATCGCGGATGGACTCCACGGCCCAGCCGGAGACGCCGTTGAGCGTCTGCACGCGCCACCAGCGGTAGCCCTCTACCACCCGCGGCCCGCCGGTGATGCGCACCCGTGAGCCATTGACCAGCCCCAGCACCACGTCCCCGGCGGGCGTAGCCCGCAGATTGAGCGGATCGCCTTCGCTGGTCTGCACCCGCGCTTCGTCCCCTGCCCTGAAGGTCGGCCCCCAGCGTGGCGCGCCGACGGAGCCAGTCAGCGGAGTGAGGTCGTGCAGCGCGCCATCCTGATCGCGCCAGATCGGCTGACCCCACAATGCCTCCTCAGACTCGTAGGTGATCAGCAGCACCTGCCGGGCGAAATCGTCCCATAGCACCTCCAGCCGTCCACCCGCCGGCAGCCCGCCCATGATCAGCGTCGGCTGCGCCTGACCGCGCGGTAGCAGGTAGACTGTGCGAGGTGCATCCGGCGGCGCGTGAACAAAGGCCAGAGTCCCTTCGGCGAACTGCCGCGCCTGCACCGGCGTATAGCCCGCCCGCGAATCCAGCAGGGGTGTCGCCTGAGCGGTCTCCGGATCAACACTCAACACCGCCCCGCCACCAGTAGCAATCAGTGCCGTGCCGTTGTCGTTCCAGGTCATCGTCAGCATGGCATCGGGGGACTGCGTGGCAGTCCACAGCGGGATCACAGCGCTTGTGGAAATGAGCACCCGGCAGAATCCTGTGCCTGCCGCCGTCTGACACCTGGCCAGAATCTCGTTGCTATCCGGACGCCAACTCAGCGGCCCGGCGAACACGCGCCTTGCCTCCGCACCGTAGACGCTGGGCTGCAGACGCACTGTCAGGCCATCGGCACTGCGCAACCACAGCCCGTCCACCTCGTGAGGGCCGCTGCTGACCTGCGCCGCGTCCGGCGTCTGGACGGTATAGGCCAACCATGCGCCGCTCGGCGACCAGGCCAGCGCTGTGACGCGCGGTTGCCCGCTGCCCGACACCGGCGGTAACAGCAACGGCACTCCGCCGACGATCAGGGTGCCGCCGGGCGTCAGGTAGGCCAGCGTGCCGTCCGGCCCTACGTCGAAGGCGATCACGCCCTCGGCACTGAAAGAGAGTTGCTGCGGGGCAGGCAGCCCGATCTGCAGCCGCCAGACCTGTGCCAGCGCCCCGTCGTTGGACAGGTAATACAACGTGGCTGGCAGCGCCTTCAGCCCTGCGACCGGCAACGCGGCGCTTGCCCCGCCGGTACCTGGCACGATACCTCCACTGCCATCATCCAGCGGCGGCAAGGGGGTTGGGGCCGCGCGGGTGCGCGTTGGCACGGGGGTCGGCGACGGGGGCAGCGGCGTCGGGCTGATCTCCGAGTACGGCGGACTGGTCGGCACGGGAGAGGGTGTGTCTGTATCTGTGGGCGTGGCGCTGGGCGGAACCGGTGATGGCGGCGGTGTGAGCGACTCCAGCGGCACCGACAACGTAGCCGTCACCACCAGCGGTGTAGGAGGCACGCGCTCCTGAGTCAATGTACACGCGCTCAGAGCCATCAATAGCAGCGCTATGATCGAACGGTGAGCCGACATGAGGTGCACTCTCCTGGGCCAGCACACGGCGCAGTATACCATACCGGCGCGGGCAGCGGGCAGAGGCACAGAAAACGCCAGCGCAGTGAACCCGTGGGACTTGCCTGGCTCATAGCCGGAAAAACAAACCGCCCCCACTCTCGCGGGGACGGTATCATACCTGGAGACCGTTTGAAAACCTCACCCCCCGATCCCCTTTCCATGCCCAGGGGGTACGTGCGTGAAAGAGGTTTGGGGTGAGGCAACCCAGCCGATCGGAACTCCTCAATCTGTCTCTCAGGAGCGCAGTCGGGCTGCTCAGGCCGCCTGTGTATCGGGCGTGCGCGCCAGCGTGCCGTCTTCGCGCCAGTGCAGTTGGTGTCCGCCCTCGGTGATGATCTGCGGGCGACCCCGCCCGGTAATGGCGGCGGCGTCCACGATCACCCGCTTGATGATGTCTTTGTGCGAAGGCATCTCAAACATCACGTCGAGCAAAGCGCTCTCCAGAATACTGCGCAGACCCCGCGCGCCAGTTTCGCGCTCGGCGGCCAGGTCCGCGGCGGCATATAGCGCGTCCTCGGTGAAGGTCAGGTCAACGCCGTTCAACGCGAACATCTGCTGGAACTGCTTCACCAGCGCGTTCTTTGGCTCGGTCAACACGCGCACCAGCATGGCCCGGTCGAGCGGATCGACAACGGTGATCACCGGCAGACGCCCCACCAATTCGGGGATCATGCCGTACTTGATCAGGTCTTCAGGCGCGACCTGATGCAACAGATCGCTCTCGGTGACGGTCGAGGCGGAAGCGGCGCGGTCGAACCCCAGCGCCCCCTTGACACCCACCCGCTCGGCGATCACTTCCGGCAGACCATCGAAGGTGCCCCCGCAGATGAACAGGATGTTGCGCGTGTCAATCTGGATGAATTCCTGGTGCGGGTGCTTACGTCCGCCCTGCGGCGGGACGTTGGCGATGGTGCCTTCAATGATCTTGAGCAGGGCCTGCTGCACGCCTTCTCCGCTCACGTCGCGCGTGATCGAGGGGTTGTCGCCGCTCTTGCGACTGGTCTTGTCAATCTCGTCTATGTAGATGATGCCCTTCTCGGCCCGCGCGATGTCGTAGTCTGCCGCCTGGATCAGGCGCAGCAGGATATTCTCGACATCTTCCCCTACGTACCCCGCTTCGGTGAGCGAGGTGGCGTCGGAGATGCAGAACGGCACGTCCAACATCCGCGCCAGGGTCTGGGCCAGCAAGGTCTTGCCACTGCCAGTGGGGCCGATCAGCAGCACATTGCTCTTGTCCAGTTCCACATCGGCGATCGCCCCACCCGCGTTGATGCGCTGGTAGTGGTTGTAGACAGCCACCGAGAGCACGCGCTTGGCCTTGTCCTGCCCAATGACATAGCGATCCAGTTCGGCCTGAATCTCGCGCGGGGCGGGCACACGCTCGACGCGAAAATCCTTGCCGCGGGTATGCTGCTCGTGCAGGATATCGTAGCAAAGCTGCACGCACTCGTCGCAGATGTACACCCCGTCCGGCCCAGGGATGAGCTGATTGACATCCTCAATCGAGCGGCGGCAGAAGGAACACCGTTGCGGTCCGATCAGATAACTCACCGTTGCCCCCTACTTCCCGTCTTTCTTGGCCTTGTCTTCTTTGGCCGGCGGCATCAGAATATCGTCAATCAAGCCGTAGTCCTTGGCCTGTTGAGCGGTCATGTAGAAGTCGCGGTCGGTGTCTTCCTCGATACGGGTGAGCGGCTGCCCCGTGCGCTCGGACAGGATACGGTTCAACAGGTCGCGCTGACGCAGAATCTCGCGAGCCTGGATCTCGATATCCGACGCCTGGCCCCCGCCGCCCGAAGTCCAGGGCTGATGCATGTGAATGGTGGCATTGGGCAGGGCAAAGCGCCGCCCGCGCGTGCCAGCCGCCAGCAACACCGTAGCAAAGGAAGCCGTCATCCCCACGGCTACCGTCATCACCGGCGCGCTGATCTGCCGCATGGTGTCGTAGATCGCCAGACCGGCGTAGATCATGCCGCCGGGGGAATTGATGTACATCTGAATCTCGCGCTCAGGGTCTTCGCGATTCAGGTACAGCAATTGAGCGACCGTCAGGTTGGCAATCTGATCGGTGATCGGCGTGCCCAGGAAGACGATGCGCTCTTTCAGCAACAGCGAATAGATGTCGTAGGCGCGCTCGCCCCGGCCACTGGTTTCGATCACCATCGGGATCAGGCCGTTATACAGGTCATTCATGTCTCACTCCTCGTGCAGTCAAGTCCGGCCACAGACCCCACAGGGCGCGGCCAGGACGGATTATTCCTCGTTTTCCTCAACGACCTCTGGGGTAGATACTTCTTCCTCGCCCTGCTCCGCTGCCTCAGCCGCAGCAAACGTATCTGTGGCCGCTTCTTCATCAGCAACCTCGGCGGGCACCTCTGCCGCAGCCTCTGCGGTTGCTGTTTCGGTCTCCGCTTCCGGCGAAGTCGCCGTCACTTCGCCACGGGCGAGCGCTATCAGGCGCTCAGTCGTGTGCCGGGAAAGCAGGCTGCTGACGATCTGCCCTCGGTTGGCCTCAGAAGCCAGCAGACGGCGGAATACCTCAGCGTGTTCGCCGAACAGCGCAGACTGGCGGTCAATCTCAGCTTCGACCTCTTCGGGCGGGACCGTTATTCCTTCACGGACCGCAAAGGCGCCCAAGACCAGCGCCGCCTTCGAGCGCTCAATGGCCGCCGGACGCAACATCTGGCGCAGCTCATCTTCCGTACGACCAGTAATGGTCAGAAACTCCTTGAGGGTCACCCCCTCCGGACGCAAGCGCTCTTCTTGGAACTCTGCCAGCAGATCGGTGAGCGCGTCCTGGATCATCTCTTCCGGGAGCTGAACGGTCGCCCCCGCTATCAACTGCTCCAGCGCCTGGTTGAAGACCTGGCGTTTTGCTTCATCCTTCTTCATTTCCTCGAGTCTCTTGCGCAGATCCATGCGCAGATCGAGGACCGTCTCGAACTGCCCACGGCTGACCTTCTTGGCCAGTTCGTCGCTCCATTCAGGCACCGTGCGCGCGTTCACCTGACCCACCTTGACCTCGAAGTGCAGGGTCTTGCCAGCCACTTCTTCGTCGTCGAAATCCTCCGGTATGGTGAGGGTGAACTCTTTCTCGTCGCCCGCGCTCATGCCCACGATCTGTGCGGTGAAACCGGGATAGTACTCATCCTCGTTGTCGAAGAGAATCACCTGATGGTCATGTACGTGCTCGACGACAGCGTCGTCCTCCTCGTCCTCTTCGTGCGCCTCCGACGCGGCATCTTCGTCTGTCTGCTGGTCTTGGGCGGATTCTTCGGCAGTCTGTGCCTCTGCTGCCTCTTCGTCCTCACCGACAATTGTCACCACCAGGTGCTCCAGCATCACCGCGTCCCCCACCTGCGCCGGGCGCTCTACGGGTTCAAGCAGGGCCTCATTCTGCCGCATCCATTCCATCAGCCGGTCAACATGCTTGTCGGTCACCACCACCAGCTCTTCTTCGACGCGAATGGACTGATAGTCGCCAAGTTCGACAGTAGGAGCCTTGGGGACAGTGAAAACCAGCGTCTGCCCCTCGTCCCGGATTTCTTCCAGATTCCCCGCTGAATACGGAGCAATGCCGGAAATTTGCAGCGCTTCGCGGTAAACCTCTTGCCCCAAGACTTCGAGCGCTTCTTCCAGGATATATTCGCGCCCGAAGAGATTGAGCACCATCTCGTAGGGAGCCTTGCCCGGACGGAAACCTGGGATACGGCTCTTCTGGCTGATGCGCCGGGCAGCCTGCCGCATGGCCTTTTCCAGCCGTTCCGGTTCGATACTGACAGTCAGGCGGACGGTATGATTTTCGAGGTGTTCAGTTTGGACGTTTACCATGGTGATCCTTCGCTGTCTCGCACTTGGCGATTATACCATCTTGAGTGATCAGCGCCCATACTCGGCGGGGCTTCTTACAGAGGTCTTACACACAAAAACAGGGCGCGTTGCTGTGCGCCCCGCGATGGGGAAGGTGGGACTCGAACCCACACGGAATCGCTCCACATGATCCTAAGTCATGCGCGTCTGCCACTTCCGCCACTTCCCCGCTGGCGTGACCCCATTATAGTGGCAGAAAGACCGCCGGGGAAGGGTAAATCATCACAACGGCATCGGCGGTTCTGCCAGGTCAGCTACAGGTAACCGGAAAGAGAAAACGCTGCCCTGCCCAGGGGTGCTCTCCACTTCCAGGGTCGTTTGCAGACTGGCCGCCAGCAGGTTCGCCAGGGCCAGACCCAAGCCCGCGCCGCGCTGATGGGTGCTGATGCTGTCGTCCACCTTGTAGAAGGGCATGGTGATATGCGCCATTTCTTCCGGTGGAATGCCCTGCCCATAGTCCTCGACGCTCACCAACACCGTGTCCGGCTCCGCCGGCTTAGCCTTAATGATCACCGGTTGATCGGGAGGGCTGTAGCGCAGCGCGTTATCCAGCAGAATCTGCAACAGATGCGCCAGCGCGAACTTGTCGCTGATCACGGGCGGCAACTCCGGCGCGAGGCGCTTGACGATGCGCTCGACCGCTTTCTGCAATTGCCAGTTGCGCTTGAGCTGACGGATGGCGTAATCCGCCGACTCTTCGAAGTTCACCAGATCGAAGGTGATGTGATGCGAATGAGACAACTGACGGATGTTCTGGATCAGGTTCTCCAGCCGGGCGACGGCCTGCGTCGCCATCGCGGCGACCTCCCGGCTGTCTTCCTGGCCATGTTCATGAATGTCGTCGGCCAGCAAGGCCACGGCGGTCTTCACCTGCAGCATCGGGGTGCTCAGTTCGTGCGCCAGGCGTTGCAGAATGGTGCTCTTGATATGCTCGAAACGCGCTGTGGCCAGGTTGAGCTGTGCGTAGCGCTGATCCACCTGCGCCTTCAGGCGCACCAGCATATGCAGGCTGCGTTGCAGATCGCTGGCTTCCGGCCAGTCTTCCCACCATATGTCGGGTTCCAGAGAGGTGTCCTCGCTACCCGTTGTCGGGAGCACCCCGATCAGAATCACCGGCACGAACAGCGTGGCGTCGGACTTGATCAACGTGCAGCACCGCCAGCTTTGCTCCGGCGGCAGACCAGCAATGAGCGCTACACTTGGCAGGGCATGGTGCAACACCTGGCCAGCCAGCGTTTCGGCGGTTGCGTCGAGAACCGAGTAGCCCCCGGCGATCAGTTGCTGGCGCAGGACAACGCCCTCCGGCCCGGCAGCGATCAACAGCACCGTAGCCTCTGTCACTCCGGGCGGTAAGGCAAGCGAAGCCAAGCGAGGCTGCAAATACGACACGCGTATTCCTTAGTCGGTGCAGCGATAAACTTAACAACCACACACCAATTCTATAGCAAGCCGCAGAGCAGCGAAAGCGCGCCCGGTGCGAGATTGGTTTGAGAACGATTCGAGTTGCGCTTCATTGGCAGGCCACACGCCCACAGTTTCAGGGCAACCAGGCCACCTGACGCAATAGATAGTTTTCGATGAAGTCAGCCATATCCTGCGCGTCGGTCCGTGCAAAGCGCAGGAGAGTCACTGTCCGCCCGCTGGCGATCTCTGTGACGTTCAGCAGTGTTTCGCCCTGTTCCACCCCGCCGCCAATCCAGGCGATATAGGCATCGTCTGGCGAGGGACTATAGAGATGAGTCACCTGCCTTCCAAACTGCTGGATGCGGTCGTTGGGATCGTCGGCGTTGCCCAGCGGCCCGGCCACAGGGCGCGGTGTACCGCCCGCCAGTTCCAGCGCCATGATCTGGCGCGACAGGCCGCTCTCGCTCACCTGACCACACGTGCCCACGCCCAGCTTGACAAAGAGCAGGGTGTCGTCGTCCAGCCATTGCGGCGACGAGGCCACCAGGCCCGGCTCCGTCCATATCGTCTCGCTCGACGTTTTCACCCCCTGGGCCGTAGTAAAGGGTACGTCGAGCAGGCCAATATAGGAGTCGAAGCACGTCTCCGGCTCCGCCGGGCCGCTGGCGACGGGCACGCTCACAGCCCGCTTACCGTCGGGAGAAAGCGCCGCTTCGGGTGGCGCGGCGATCTCCGCGGAGGCCTCACTGAGCGAGACAGACTGCCCTGTGACCGGGTCGAAGACCTGTGGTTCGGGCGATGGCGTGTCGCCCCACCACCAGGCCAGCCGGTTATCCGTTGTCCATGCCCAGGCGATCGGATGCTGACTCGAACTGGCGACGTTGTAGAGAGTGCCGTCACCCGTCGCAATCAGGCGCAGCCCCACGGTGATGGTGCCGGTGAGCGTCGCCAGCCAGTTGCCGTCGGGCGAGAGCGCCAGGCCCGTCGGCATCGAGCCAGGGTTGTCCACCACACGGGCTTCACCAGTGATCAGGTCGAACACAGCGAAATCGGGAAACGCCACGAACGCGCCCAGTCGAGCATCGGCGCTGAGCGCAGCAGGGCTGTAGGCGCGGGGAATCGGCAAGGTGGAGATTGTGTCGGTTGCCAGGTCGTATAGCAGAAACTCCCCGCCCTTCAGCACCAGCAGCCTGCCGCTCAGTGCGAAACGCGGCGCAGGAGTGCCAGCCGCGGCGGACGTGAGCGTCTGCCCCGCTGGCGTGTGTGTCGCAGCGACGGTAGGCGTAGCCGTGGGATATTGCCCTGCTGGCTGCAATTTGACGCCCGCCTGTCCCCCATCCCCACAAGCAGACAGTATCACAGCGCACAGCAGAAAGAAGACGAGTAGATGACGGTCCATCGTTGGTGACGCGGGTCTTTTCGCCGCCCCCTATCCTCTGCGTCTGTCCGGCAAACGTGACCACGCCGATTATACCCGTCCTTCTGCACCAGCGCCCAAGCGCAGGGTGCGTGCGGTGCGTGCAAGAGTGACCAAGCAATTTGCCGCAGTTTGCTGCCCCTCTCCCTCGCGACTGCGTCGCGGGGCGAGAGGATTTGCTGTCCCTCGTGCGAGTGCTCCCCTTCGCCCGTGTATAGCCCGCAGCGTGGGCGAAGGGGCCGGGGGATGAGGGCCATCGGGCGCGCCAAAGTCGCTGACAACCTTTGCACACACCTACCCTGCCCCTTTTGTGGCGCACAGCATTATAATCGAACAAGCGCCTGTCAGACCGTGACAGGTCTACAGTCTATCTTACGAAAGGCACATTTGGAGATGACCGCTCTGCCCGCTTATGATCTCGCGGCTGTGCGCCAGGCTTTTCCCATCGCCCAGCGCCTGATCTACGTCAATCACGCCAGCATCTCGCCCATGCCCCTGCCTGCTGTCCAGGCCATGCAGGCCGCCGTCGCACGGCTGGGCGACGATCCCATGTCCTTCTACACCCCCCATTCTGGCTACGGTGATCTGTTCGCCACCTTCGCCCAGGAGATGGCCGCATTGATCAACGCTGCTTCACCTGACGAAATCGTCGGCGTCACGGCGACCTCCAACGGGCTGAACGCTGTCGCTCAGTCCATTGACTGGCAGGCTGGTGACAATATCGTGTTGGCCGATGTCGAATTCCCGTCCAACGTGTATCCCTGGATGGCGTTGCAGGCACGGGGTGTGGAGACGCGGCTGGTGCATACCCCCGACGGCGGCGCATCGGTCGAGGCATTCGCGGAGCACGTGAACGCCCGCACCCGTCTGATCGCCGTCAGCGCCGTGCAATTCTTCACCGGTCACCGCGCCGACCTGGCTGCCCTCGGCGCGTTCTGCCGCGAACGCGGCATCCTGTTCGCGGTAGATGCCATTCAGGCCGCCGGGCACATGCCGATCGACGTGCAGGCAACGGGCATTGACATCCTTGCCAGCGGCGGGCAGAAGTCATTGATGGGGCCGCCCGGTCAGGGCTTTCTCTATGTGCGGCGGACGGTCGCCGAGCGTCTGCGCCCCGCCGAGATCGGGCCGCTCTCAGTAGAAGACTGGCAGCACTGGCTGAAGTACGACCTGACCCCACGCCCGGGGGCGTTGCGCTTCGCCATGGGCACGACCAATCTACCCGGCATGATCGCCCTCATCGAAAGCGTGCGCTTCCTGCGGGACATTGGGCTGGCGCATATTGACACCTGGACGCGCCATCTCTCACAGATCGCCATCGCCGAACTGCAGGCGCGCGGCTACCCTGTGATCACACCGTCCGATCCGGCGTCCCTGGGGCCAATCGTCACCTTCCGCGTGGGCAACTCCGCCGATCCTGCCGCTGCCGAAGCACACGCCAGAGGGTTGCTGGCCCACCTGGCAGCGCACGGGGTGCGCGTCACCAAACACTGGGACGCCCAGGGTCTGCCGCACTTGCGCATCTCAACCCATTGCTATAATACGGAAGACGAAGTGCGCCGGGTTTGCGCCCTTGTGGAGGACTACGATGAGCAGTCGCGTTCCCCAGCCGCCGGTTACCGGACAACTGCGCCGCACTGAATGGGCACCGCCGCCCATCCGCTCGATCCAGGATACGGGGCTGAACATCGGCATCCTGTCCGACCTGGCCATCAAAATCCTGTACTTCGGCGGCTACCTGACTGGCAATCAGATCGCCGATATGATGCACCTGCCCTTCACCAACGTGGTGCAGATCGTCATGGAAGGGCTGAAGCGGGAGAAGTTCGTCGAGGTGCGCGGCGGCAGCGGCCTGGGTGCGGGTTCATTCGAATATGTGATCACGCTCAAAGGGATCGAGAAAGCGCACGAGGCCCTGGCCCGCACGCAATACGCCGGCCCCTGCCCTGTCACCCTGGAGCAGTACGTGGCGGCCATGCGCGCCCAGGCGACCGCCCGCCTGGAAGTGCACCGCGAGCACCTGGTCGAAGCGCTGAAGGGCCTCACCATCAGCGAAGAGATGCTGGGGCGCATCGGCCCCGCCGTCAACTCCGGCAAGGCTATTTTCATGTACGGCCCGCCCGGCAACGGCAAGACCACCATCGCGCAGCGCGTGGGCCGCATGATCCTGGGCAAGCCCATCTGGATACCCTATGCGGTAGATGTAGACGGGCAGGTCATCCGCGTCTTCGACAACATCAACCACGAAGTGATACCGGACAACGAGGAAGAGGAGCGCCGCGCTACAGCTACTGGCGAGCGTCGCGATGCCCGCTGGGTGCGCATCCGCCGTCCGGTGATCATGGTCGGTGGCGAACTGACGCTGGAGACGCTCGACCTGGTCTATGACCCCATCAACAAGTATTACGAAGCGCCCTATCAGATGAAAGCCAACGGGGGCATGTTCCTGATTGACGACTTCGGTCGGCAGCAGGTGCGCCCCCGCGATCTGCTCAACCGCTGGATCGTCCCGCTGGAAAGCCGCGTGGACTTCCTGACGCTCTCCACGGGGCGCAAGATCGAGATTCCTTTCAACGTGCTGATCGTCTTCAGCACCAACATGCCCCCCGCCGACCTGGTGGATGAAGCTTTTCTGCGCCGTATCCCGCACAAGATCGAGGTGGGTGACCCCACCTTCGAGCAATTCCGCGACATCTTCAAGCGCGTGTGCGAGGCGCGCCGCGTGCCCTACGACGAAAAGGGCCTGGCCTATCTGCTGCAGGAGTGGTATATCAAGCAGAACCGCAAGCTACGCGCCGTGCACCCGCGCGACATCATCGAGCAGATCATAGACATTTCGCGCTACCAGAACACGCCGCCCATGCTCACCAAAGAGCTGCTCGACCGCGCGGCTTCCGCCTACTTCGTAGACCTGAGCGCTGAATACTGACCGGTACGCCCGCCGATGGTCGGGCGGGTGCGCTGTCGAATCATCACACATCTGAGGGATGGCCGATGCCGAAGATCGTCACCACCGAACAGATGCGCGCCATCGAGCGCGCCGCCGACGCCAAAGGACACACCTACGCCGAGATGATGGAGCGCGCCGGACGCGCTGTCGCCGAGCGGGTCAAGCAATTGCTGGCGGGGATCGAGCAGCCCCGCGTCGCGGTGATTGTCGGGCCGGGCAACAACGGCGGCGACGGCCTGGTAGCTGCGCGCATCCTGGCCCAGGAAGTGGCAGGCGCTTCAGTGGGCGCGTTCCTGCTCAAAGAGCGCGGCGACGATGATGCGGTCTTCGTCGCCGCGCGCGAGGCGGGCGTTTTCATCGCCGATGCTGCCAATGACAAGGCTGCCGGATATCGGGTGTTGCAGAACCTGGTCGCCAATGCCGACGTGCTCATTGACGCGCTCTTTGGCACTAGCCTGCGCCTGCCGATCAAAGGGGACGCGTCCAAAGTGTTGCAGGCCACGCACAAGGCGATCGCCCTGCGCCGCGCCGACCGCCCCGCGCCGCTCCTCATCACACCCGCGCATCTTGCTGACAGGCCGCGCGACGAAGGCCCGATCATCATCGCCGTAGACTGCCCCAGCGGGCTGGACTGCGACACTGGCGAGCTGGACGCCAACGCCCTGCACGCTCACGAGACGATCACTTTCGCCGCGGCCAAGCCCGGTCTGCTGACCTTCCCTGGCGCAGAGGCTGTCGGCACGCTGCACGTGGCCGACATCGGTCTGCCGCCCCGCCTGCCCGAATTGGAGGAGGTCACCCTGACGCTGGTGGACGCTGCGGAAGTGCGGGCACGCCTGCCGCGGCGTCCGCTGGACAGCCACAAAGGCACTTTCGGCAAGGCGATGGTCGTGGCAGGCAGCCTGAACTACACCGGCGCGGCCTACCTGGCGGCGGCGGCGGCCTATCGCGTCGGCGCGGGCCTGGTGACCGTCGGTGCGCCACAGATCATCGTGCCGACGTTGGCCGGTATGCTGCCCGAAGCCACCTGGTTGCTGCTGCCGCACGACCTGGGCGTGATCAACGACGCTGCCGTCAAGGTGCTGCGCGACGAACTAGAGGGCTATACCGCCCTGTTGCTCGGCCCTGGCTTTGGCCGCGAAGAGGTGACCGGTGAATTCTTGCGCGAACTGCTGCGTCCGGAGGAGGAAATCCGCCACTCACGGGCTATCGGTTTCGTCCCCACGGAACCGCAACTGAACGCACCGCCTCCCCCCACTCCCCTTCCGCCGCTGGTGATAGACGCCGACGGCCTGAACCTGCTGGCGGAGATGGACGACTGGCCGCGCCTGATCCCGCCCGGCACCATCCTCACGCCGCACCCCGGCGAATTCGCGCGGTTGGCTCGCCTGGAGCGCGATCAGGTGCAGGCGAATCGGCTGGCGCTCGCCCAGGCCAAAGCCGCCGAATGGAACTGCGTGCTTGTGCTGAAGGGCGCGTTCACCGTGATCGCCGCCCCTGATGGACGCACAGCAGTCGAACCGTTTGCCACCCCCGCTTTGGCCAGCGCCGGCACAGGCGACGTGCTGGCGGGGGCAATTGTCGGGCTGCTGGCACAGGGGTTGGAACCATTCGATGCGGCGCTGGCCGGAGCCTACCTGCACGGGCTGGCCGGTGTGCTCGCCGCGGAGCTTTGGGACACGACGGCCAGCGTCACCGCCGGAGACGTGTTGGAACTGCTGCCGGAAGCGGTAGCGCTAGCCGAACGAGCCTGATCGCGCGCCTCTAGCCGCGCTGAGTCTCAACTCAGGGCTTCGCTACGGTCTCCTAATCACCGCCGACGGGGAGCTTACCCTTGCGGTTGTAGACGATGCGGCGCGCCTCCGGCGGCATGCGAAAACGCGCCAGGTAGAAGAATATCCCGCCTTTGGTGCGGCGCGTACCGTCCGCCGTGAACATCCCACCCTGGGCGTCGATCGCCAGCGCTTCCTCAGCCAGCGCCATGGCGAAGCGTCCGCCACACATATACACGATCGCTTCGATCTGCCGCAGCGGTTTCGCTTCGGTTTCCTCCAGGAGGGCAGCGATCTCCTGGACGGTCTTGCGCTGACGCGGCGTTATATCCTTATCGAGGTCAGGCAGGTAGTAGCTCACATACAGCCGCTTTCCGGCCAGTTCAGTCCCATTGAGAGCGTTCAGCGCGTGCGTCGCCTGCTTCTCCGTGGCCATTTCCACCACAGCGACCGGCTGCTGCACATGTGGTTCCGTCGAAATCGTCACCGCCGTCACCTCGCCGTGCGCCGCAAACAGCGCCCGCAGGTCGTCGGCGGTGATCGTTTCATCCAGATTGGCCACGAACAACGCAATTGCCATCAGTGCCTTCCCTCGTCGTGTTCCGGGCTTTGCCAGACTGTCCGCCATCGTCGCGCGGCAATCGCCCGCCCCTCAGCCAATGCCTCTTCGACCGATTCGCCCCGCACCCGCTCCAGTTGCTGCTCGACCTGTTCCAGCGGACGGCGGACGGCCTCGCCCACCCGTCGCCGGATGATCAGGCCGCGCTGCACGACTGCTTCGCGCAGAAAGTCTGTACCGCGCGGGGCCAGCCACGCCACCGCCGGAATGCTGATGGCCAGTCCTACGACCAGCCCGGCGAGGAATTCCACTGTCCCTTCGGTGCGCTCCTGCTCTGCCATGCGCTAGCCCTCCTTGGCTGGACGAGCACCAGCGCGTCCCTGCCGCACCGACCGGCGCAGCCGCAACAGTTCGCGCACCACCCCGCCGACGCCTGCCATCAGCGCGCTAGCCTTGATCACCGGCTCGACCAGGTTCTGGCTCATGAACTGCGCCGTCCCACGCACGGTGGTGACTGTCTCATTGGCGTTATCCACGATCGGTTGCAGTTCGTTTTGCAGCAGGTTGACCAGCGCGGCCAGTTGCAGGATGAGCACGATCAGGGCGATGCCCATCAACATGCCCTCCATAGCCAGCACGATGATGAACAGGTCGCGGATAATACCTACCCAGCTTGCCGCGTCATCGGGATCGGCGATGATGGCGACCGCTAGCGCCCCCACCAGCCCGATGATGAAGACGGCCACGATCGCTGCACCGCCCACCAGCGGCCAGAAATACCAGGCACGCCCCTTCTTCTGTGGCGGCGCTTCGCCCTGCGGCGCGGCCAGTTGCGCCGCGCTTTGACCTGGCTTGTTCGCTTGTTCCGGCATGGTCGCCCGCTCCTCACCTGCACCGCAACCGCTTCTCTGGCACATGGACTAGCGCGTGAGCACACGCGCCACCACCAGTGCCAGCCAGGCTCCCACTGTCGCCGACAGCATGTGCAAGGGGCCAAGGTCCAGCAGTGTCACGCCCAACGCCTCGCCAGCGCTGTGCCCCAGCGCGAATCCCAGCCATGACGCCAGCAAGAACAACGCCAACCGCCGCGCGTCCCCTCCGCTGACCAGGTGAAACGCAGCCCCGTAGAGCGTGGCCACAATGACGCTGAACACAAACGACGGGCTTGGCATGGCACCTTGCTGCTGTCGCTCAAGAGCCTGTGGCAGGCCTAGCCCTGCCAACGCGCCTTAGTGTAGCACAGAGTGAGCCAACTCACGAGAGCGGGGTGATTACATCAAATGCACTCAGCGAGGCTGGGGGTGAGGTCAATCACAGCCCAGCAAACGGCTTGGCACAGTTTGCGCGCGCCCGTCCGTAGGCGCTTACCTCACCCCCGCTCGGCGCTGACGCGCCCCCAAGCCGAGCGTAGCGAGGCGGGGGGTGAGGTAAAGCGGCAAGCGGTTTGATGCAATCCCCCTGCTCACGGGAGCGGGTGCTCTTTCAGCCCCGCCGATTGTACGCTACAATTGCTACAATCATGACGTAATGGGGTGCAGCTCCGTTTACTGGAGTCAAGAATCTGAACACGGACGGAAGCCTGTGACGCTGATTGATCAGCGCATTTTGATTGATGCGCCGCCTCAGGTCATCTGGGATTACATCGCCGACCCCGACAAGTTGGTCGAGTGGCACGCCGGTTACAGCAGCATTTCCGTGCTCACCACGCAGCGGACAGGTGTCGGCGTGCGTCGCCGCTGCGCGTTGGTCAGCGGTGGCAAAGACGTGATCGAGCAGATCGTGGCCTGGGTCGAGGGCCTGGGATACGAATACACCATCGTCGAAGGGGGGCCGTACCGCTCCTTCCGCGGGCGTTTTCGGCTGCAACCCGGCCCCGACGGCACCAGCGTACAGTGGACAGTCGAGTATACGCCCAGAGGTCCGCTGGGCTGGCTGCGCGATCGCCTGAGCGGGCAGAAACAACTGACCGCGCTGATGGCTGCCAGCCTGCGTGAACTGCGCCAGCAAATCAACGCGCTGGGCGTGCGCATGGACGTTGCCTATCGCGCTCGCCTGGGCATTCAGGGGCGCTTGAACGCAGCGGAACGCGCCCAGTATCAACGCCGTCACCCTGCGCCGGAGGGCGTCGCACCAGCCACCGCCAACAATGCAGAGCAGGCCGCGTCCCCGTCACCAACCCAGCCTGCGCCCGCAGAACCGACTCCCGTCCGCCACGACGTGGACACCGAGCCGAAACCGCCCGCCGGTCTGCGCGAGGCGCTGACAGCTCAGCAGGAGGCAGCGGAGGCACTCCCGCCGCCCCCACCTCCGGCACGGATCACGCCCCCAGAGCCAGTGCGGCCCGTTGTGTCCACTCTGCCGCAGACGGCCCTGTTGTCGGAGCGGGCAGCCGATCATCAGCGGCCCACGCCGCCACGGGGTATCCCCGCTGTGCGCCCGTCTGCCACAACGGAAGAACCGCCGCCCGCGGCACGCCCGGCGGTCGCCTCCGCAGAAACGGCCACGGCCCGCCCGACCCCTCCGCACGGCGTACCGGCCTCGCCCAGCCAGGACACGACGGCAGACGAACGCCCTACCCTGCCGCCGCCTGTGCCCAAGACCGACACCGGCGAGTTGAGCATCTGGGAAATATTCGGCATTCCGCGCCCTAGCGAGCAGGATCAGGCAGTGCTGCAGGGCCTGATCGAGACGGTAACCGCGCGCCAGGCCAGCCAAAAGCGCCGACAGTGGCTGCGGCGCGGGTTTCGCCGCCCGCCGCGCGTGCGGCTAAGTCATTTTGCCCAGGGATTGCGCGCCCGGCTGACCATGGCGCGCGTCAGAGTCCGCCCATGGCGACAACGGCCATGAAAAGAAAAAACGGCGTTCGTAACGCCGTTCATTGGGGTGGCTGGTGGGATTTGAACCCACGACCTTCTGATCCACAGTCAGACGTGCTAACCCCTGCACCACAGCCACCGCGGTGATGGCAGGATTGTAGCATAGTTACCCCCGGCACGCCAGAGCGAGTTTTGCCCGCCCGTGGCCAATCCGGGCAGAGCACCAGAAAACGCCAGGGCCTTGATCCTGGAGGAACAAGCCATGACTACTCAATCTACCTCTCCGGCCCGCGTCGTCTTCATGGGCACGCCCGACTTCGCCGTGCCCACGTTGCGCCTGTTGCTCGAAGCGCCGCGCTTCCGGGTAGTGGGCGTCGTCACTCAGCCCGACCGTCCCGCCGGACGCGGCCAGCAGGTGCAGATGTCGCCGGTCAAGCGGGTGGCCCTGAACGCGGGCGTGCCGGTCATTCAGCCGCTCAAGGCGCACGAACCCACCGCCCTGGAACAACTGCAAGCCTGGGAACCCGACTTCCTGGTCGTGGTAGCCTACGGGCAGATTCTGCGTCCGGCGGTGCTGGCGATTCCCCGCATCGCCCCCATCAACGTGCACGCCTCGCTGTTGCCGCGCTGGCGCGGTGCCGCGCCCATTCAGGCCGCCATCCGCGCCGGCGACCAGTACACCGGCATCACCACCATGATCATGGACGAGGGGCTGGATACTGGCCCGATCCTGCTCCAAGACTCCATCCCCATTGACCCGCGCGAGACCGGCCAGAGCCTGCACGACAAACTCGCGCCGCTGGGCGCATTGTTACTGGTACATTCGCTGGAATGGCTGCTCAACGGCAGCATCGCCCCCCATTCTCAACCGGATAACCCGGCGTTGATCAGCTATGCGCCGCCGCTCAAAAAAGAAGACGGCGCTCTCGATTGGACGACGAGCGCCGCCGCCATAGATCGTCACGTGCGCGCCTACGATCCCTGGCCGGGCACGTTCACCACCTGGAACGGTCGCCGCCTCAAGATTCTGGCGGGCGCCCCGGCTGCCGCAGACCTCGGCCTTTCACCGGGCCAGGTCGCCGAGACGCGCGGCACATCCCTGAGCGACCTGTCGCCGCTGGCCATCGGCACGGGGGAAGGGGTCTACCTGCCCACCCGCCTGCAACTGGAAGGGCGTCAGCCGCTCGACGCCGCCGCTTTCCTGCGCGGCGCGCCGGACTTCCCCGGTAGCACCCTGGGCTGAACGCGCCTGCCCCGCCTACCAGTGCTCCCAGCGCACCACTTCGTCCAGCCTGCGCCGTCCGCCCGCGCGCGGCGGACGCTGCCGCGGGTCGGAGTCTGGGTGCGGGTAGCCGAACGAGATCAGCCAGGGCACATCTTTGTCGGCGGGGATGCCCAGCGCCGCCCGCGCCGCTTCCGGATCGTAGATGGTGCCCATGCACGACCCGATGCCCAGCTCCCACGCGGCCAGGATCATGTTTTGGCTGGCGCGCCCCAGGTCAAAAGGCGTGGTCAAGGTAGGTGGATCGCGCAGATCGTCCACCACCAGCACCACCGCGAAGGCCGCCTCGCCCACATGCGCACACCATGGCCCGCAGGCCGTCAGAGCGCGCAATGTGTCGCGCACTGTGACCACCACGAACGTCCACGGCTGCCGGTTCTTGGCCGAGCCAGCCAGCCGCCCCGCGTTGACCACGTGCACGATGTCTTCCAGGCCCACCGGCTGATCGGCGAACTGTCGCACCGCGCGGTTGCTCTTGATCGCCTCACTCACGTCCATTGCCGGCTTCCTCCAGCACAGGCGGCACAGCCACTCTACCTGCGGCGCGCAGGCGAGCCAGTTCCCTGGTGAAGATGCGACGCAACGTGGCGATGGCCGTGGCATAGGTCGGCTCGACCCCCGTGTAGCTCAGGCTGCCCTCGCCCAGAGTGCGGCCCTTGGTACGCGGGGTATCGCTGGCGTAGTGCAGAAAGCCGATGTCAAAGGGGGCAATATACAGGTTGACGATCTCGTTGACCGGATGGCGTTGTGCCCGCACCATCTCGTACACTGCCGAGAGATACGGCCCAGCCTCCATCTCGACGATCGAGTAGCCCTCGCGGTAGAAAACGTCCATATACTGCGCGTTTTGCAAGAATGTCCCGTGCGCCGTGACCACCTTCTGGTTGTCCAGCACGCTGCTGAGCGTCAGGTAGGGGATGACATCGGACGCGCTGAAGCAGTTGCCGAAAAGATACGAATTCTGGCTGTGTTCGTCGTAGACCACATTGGCGATCATCACGTCGCCCACCCGCGCGTTGAGCGTGGCCGCTTTGCCGATGACGTAGATGCCCTGCATACGCACCACATACTGGCTGATCTTGGCCAACACATGGTAGGCCGCCATCCCCAGCGGGTAGTCAATGTTGAGGATCACCGCGTCGCTCTGACGCAGCAAGGCCATCTCTTCCGGGCTGGCGCATAGCAGGCGCGAGTCCATGCGCTCCGGATCGAGCTTGTTGACCTCGATCACCTGCGCCTCGATGTCGAATCCGTGCACACTGGGCACGCGCGTGATGCCGATCTCGGCTTCGCACTGGCGACGACGCCGGTCTACGTCCGGCTGAGCGGCATAGCGCCGCAGCGCGTAGTAAAGGAAATTGTTCTTGTTGTTCAGTTCGTCGCGCACGCGCACGTAGTCGTATTCAGCGGTCAGTCCGGGATCGCCCGCCTGCTCTACGAATTCGAAGATGCGCGGCTCTTCGCGCAGGGCAAACCCGCTCAACAGATTGGGCACCGCATGGATGTTGCTGGAAATGAAGTAGACCGGGCGATCCGGAAAGCTGATGTGCTGCACGTGCTGGCGCACATTCGCCCACCAGTCGGACGTAGCCCGCTGATAGTTGATATACGTACCCGCCAGCAACTGCACGGCCATCCGCTTGGGGGCGCGCGCGATCTTCTTCAGCGTGGCGACCATGTCTTTGCCCCAGGCATCCTGCAGGCGGCTGAGGTCTTCGGCGGTCATGCCCAGGGCGCGGGCCAGCTCTGACGTGCGGGCCAGCGAGGAATCCGCGCTATAGGCCGCCAGGCTCGCCTGTGCCGTCACCGACTGCAAGATGTCGTGCAGCTTGTTCCACTCGATCTGATAGGCGACCAGCATGGGGATCAGGTCGTCTATGTCCGAACGGCTGGCAATGTAGACAGCCAGGGTATGCTGCCCGTCGAAAGCCATGCGCCGTCGCCGCGCCGGGGCAATCACGCGCTGCCATTTGTCCACGTCCTCAAAGCCGTAATCGTGGAACACGCGATCCGTCTGCCCCATCACCACCAGCTCGACATCGGCCATACAGGGCGGCAGGCGCATCGCTGCGTAGTAGAGCGCCGCCGAGTCCGGCACCGGCTCGCGCGCCCGCGTGTGCAGCGACGAATTCATGGCCAGGTGCGCCTCGACCAGGGCGTCCAGGTGCACCGCC
>OGCI01000369.1_pt1 | contig 54914 bp, 48 predicted proteins | sample 1570021 | NCBI WGS metagenome assembly OGCI01 (sample SAMN06264664, study PRJEB24512) | hot springs metagenome | isolation source: Hot spring water | place: South Africa: Tshipise | collected 2015-06-21
TAGTTGTACTTGACTGGTATAGTAAAAAGATAGTTGGCTGGGACATTTCTTTAAGAAGCAGGGCTGCAGAGTGGAAGCGGGCAATAGAGATGGCTATAGACAGGGAGTTTCCTGAAGGAGTAAGGGGCAAGGGGCTAAAACTGATAAGCGACAACGGCTCACAGCCAACAGCCGTATCTTTTATGAAAGACATGGCAACCCTTAGCATTGAACAGATATTTACCTCCTATAACAATCCTAAGGGGAATGCCGATACGGAGCGAATGATGAGGACGATAAAAGAAGAAGTCCTATGGCTTAATGAGTTTGGCAGTTTTGAGGAGGCAAAAGAAAAGATAGGTAGGTGGATAGAGATAGACTACAACAAACTGTATGTTCATTCGGAGCTTGGATACATATCACCTGAGGAGTTTGAGGAGCGATATTTTAGTGGAGTTTTCTTAAAAGAGACTGCGTGAGGGAGATAACGAGATATGGGTTGGACTGAGAGAGTCGATTGTGGGGCAAGTAAGGAAGGTGTTTTTGAATGTGTAATATCTCTACACCTTTTAGGCATTAAAAATGTCTTGAAAAAAGGGTCGCAGTACAGATTAGCTTTAAGAGGAGTAAAAGACATTAAGACTACATTAGGTGGTAAAGGAAAATATGAGTCTATGAAATATTTAGTTTTTTTGAATAAAATATGCCCTAAATTGATGAAGTTGGGTTTTAATGACTCTCTTGCCCTTTCACCAAAAAGTTAAAAAAAGCATTAAAGGAGATTGAATTGATGGCGATGCTTGAGATAAAAATATACATCTCCGTATGAATTATACTACTAATCAGCAAGACCTTAAGCAAGTAGAGAACGGTAAAATATATATTGCAACGCTCTTATTCCCAAAAAACCTCTAATTACATCTAATTATTACTCAGACATAACTTATAGCAGCCGAGCCTCAGCGATGAAATCGCTGAAAGGCTACAGCTGCTGGTTAGGCCGTCTTAAACATTGTTTAAGGTTTCCACACTTCCCAGACTTTACCAACTAGCTTTAGACCTGGCTTGAGTGTGGTCTGTCCGGGTTGCCACCCAGATGGCGTTACTTCACCAGTTGCGCGTACGTGTTGAAATGCCAGAATCTGTCGGATTAACTCATCGGGATTCCGACCTACTTCTGGAGTAAGTACTTCCATAGCTCTAATTACAAAATCTGGATCAATGATAAATCTACCCCGAATGTCCACTCCAGCTGCCTCATCATACACTCCGTAGAGTTGACCAATTTTTCCGCCAGCATCTTCAAGCATAGGGAATGGCACTCCACCCTCAATCATCTTACTTAACTCCTGCTCCTGCCAAATCTTGTGGACAAAACGGCTATCTGTACTCATAGCAAGCACTTCCACGCCAAGGGATTTCAACTTTTCATAGCGGACAGCGACCGCTGCCAATTCGGTCGGTCAAACAAATGTAAAGTCTCCAGGATAAAAACAGAGGATAATCCATTTTCCCTTATAATCGGAAAGTTTGACCTGTTTGAAGCCAATCCCTTCAATATAGGCATTGGCCTCAAAATCGATGGCTTGCTGACCAACGCGTGCTATCATTTTAACCTCCTTGCTTAAAGTCTCGCCCTCAATAGGTGAGACTCTCTCTTCCGCTGTGGGCACAATTGGCCCACGGGCTGGTTTTACGCAACCACTTTCTAATTCTGTCATTTCAACCTCCCTGCGCATGTTATGGACGTTATAGACGGCCTAAAGCTTAACTTCAGTGTTATATTTTTACTTCATATACTAAAAGTTATTAAACTCTCTCTTTTGTTTATCGAGCTTACAGTTAGTGATTTTTAAGGCTTGATTTACAGAGACATGAACCTGTAAGAACTTAGAAATATCAGGGATAATCATTACGAAATTCGTCCCTTCGTTATATAGATTGGTATATTTTTGCCGAATGCCTTTGCAAAAATTATATAATACAGGCATTTTTTGGTCTTTATACATTTTTATTTTGTTTTCTCTCATCTTTGTAGCCTTCGTTGCACTTATTACTTTTATTTCATCTTAACTTTCAACTTGCATCAATACCAAAAGGAAGACTATACAATGAATTATGTTAATTCAAAATGTGTATAATTCTCAAAAATATTTAATAGCAACTTAAAAGAGATAAAGTAGAACTATACCCATAACAAATTTATCAAAAAAGTCTAAAAAAGTCAAAAATGTTGATGTAATTAAATAACAGTAGATTATTAGTACAAGGTAAGGGGAAAAGGCTGTCAACTAAACGCCTTTCTTCAAAAATAATCTCTTCGAAATAGTATTTTTTTCTCATAATAATTGACAAAAAGGGCAACCATCTTTTAAAGCCTGCTGATCTAAATCTAATATATAAATCTTCTCATAGGAAGTTATCTAAATGGTTATTCGTATCCCAAAGGAGTATTCCAAATGAGAGGGAGATTTATCGTTATCGTAGCGCAAAAATGCACAGATTTTAAGAGCAGTTTATAGAAATTTCATTGACTTACAAATTTTATCTGACAAAGTCAGGTACTAATGCTAAAAGTTAGATTAATTTCAACCCGACTTCATTAATTGAGGGCATATTTTATTAAAAAAAACTAAATATTTCAGAGACTTATATTTTCCTTTCCCACCTAATGTAGTCTACTATCTTTCGTACTTTTCAAAGCCAATTTTTCCTTACTTTGTTTACTAATATCAAAAATCTTTACCTGTAAAACTTAAATCAAAAGATGAATACTATCTCCGTTGATTTCTGGTTTTAATCCATTTTATTCTACATATAATCTTTATGCTATGAGGGTATCATGATTAACAAAAGACAAGGTTCTAATGAGATTGGTAAAGGATAGAGAGAGCTATGAGGGAGAGAATAAAAGCAGGAAGGGGATCTCTGATAACATAGCGTATGAATTTTGTCACTTTGAGCCTCTCTATGAGGCAAAGCAGTTTCTATGTAAGGCCTACGAAGAGGCGACTACGAGATTGCTTCGCTGGCGCTCGCAATGACGACAAAAGAAAATCCTCGCAATGACATCCTTCTTTTGTCACTGCGAGGCCACTAAGTGGCCGTGGCAGTCTCAAAGACCAACGGAATGAGATCCATTCGTCGCTTGCGCTCCTCGCTATGACATAAAAAGAAAATCCTCGCAATGACAGAAAGGGGGAGAGGTTCTAATTGCAAGAATAGAGCAGAACAAAGAGAGATGATCAGATTCGCAAATGAGATAACAAGGCAGGAGGAAAATATAGACATTTAGAGAAAAATCGGATGGTTTAAAAATAGCTCAGAAGGCATGTAGACTAATCTTTAGATGATAACTCATTGATTTACAGTGGTTTTTAAGTTCCTAGTGATGAAGTTGGGTAATATGAAACAAAAAGCCAATCACGATGCTTATTTGCTTTGTGGACTTAAGGATTGGATAAGTAGTAAAATCAGAAAATATTTGCGGTGAAAGGCCATTAATCAATGCAAAAGGGGCTAAAGGAAGAGAGGACAGCTAAAAGATTTTTCTCTAAACATTTTAAGAGTTTTAATGAAATATAGACTAGTTAAAAAGATTCTTGGAGTGACAAAAATTGGGAGATATATATCAACAAGAATAGTAAGAAATTTTTAAAAATGAAATTAAAACATAAAAAAATAAAGGTGAAATTATGAAAATAGGACTCATAATTTATTCAAACGATCCAGAGACTGTATGGAACGCTTTTCGATTTGGAAATTTTGCACTTAAAGAGGGCGATGAAGTAAAGGTGTTTTTACTTGGAAAAGGAGTTGAGTGCGAATCTCTTGATACTGACAGATTCAAAATAATGGAACAGATCCAATCTTTCGTTAACAACAACGGCAAAATATTTGCCTGTGGAACATGCCTTAAGATACGCCAGTCTGAAGGCTCAGAGATATGTCCAGTATCAACTATGCGAGATTTATATAAGATCATGCAGGAGTGTGACAAGATTGTTACTTTCTGAACAAAAGAAAGTAAATCATTTTTTTACCAGCACATAAAAAAGTATCTAATGTCCGCTTTTCCTTCTCTGCCGATAGTAAATCTCTCTTCCTTGAGGGGATGATGATAAAGAAAGCCTATTAATTCGATCCCATCTACACTTAAAAAATTAATCTATGTCCCTTCTAATCATGACCTCCTTTAAATCAATAGAAAAACTAAAGCTCTTCATTTTCTTATGTAATCTATCGGCAATTTAGGCGAAAATATAAATAGTTGATAACTAATTTATTTATGAAGTAAAATTAAAAATTATTTTAAAAGAGGAGAAATGTATGAAAATTAAAGGTAAAGTCTGGAAATTTGGCGATAACATTGATACAGATGCCATAATTCCTGCGAGATATTTAAATACTTCTGATCCAAAGGAGCTTGCCAAGCATGTGATGGAAGATGCTGACAAAGATTTTCCGTTAAAAGTTAAAGAAGGTGATATCATAATTGCCGGAAGAAACTTTGGATGCGGTTCTTCTCGGGAGCATGCTCCTATTGCTATAAAAGCTGCAGGAATTGGAGCAGTTGTTGCAAAGAGTTTTGCACGAATTTTCTTTCGAAATGCCTTTAATATAGGACTACCTATATTTGAAGTTCCTCTTCTTATTGACGAAGCAGATGAAGGAGATATAATCGAGATTGATATGGATTCTGGAGAAATTATAAATATTACAAAGGCTATGAAATATCAGACAAAGCCAATTCCAGAATTCATGCAGGAGCTAATAAATTCTGGAGGGCTTGTTGAATGGACAAAAAAGAGATTAGCAGGGAGGGAAGAAAAATGAAAAAATCTACCGAAAAAAGAATCTGTAAGAGTAAAAAATCCTCCTGTGCCTCCAAATCATATAAAATCGCTGTCATACCGGGCGATGGTACAGGACCAGAAGTTATCCGTGAGGGCGTAAAGGTTTTAGATGCAGTGAGTAAAAGATTGGGATTTAAGCTCGATTATACCTATTTTGACTTTGGTGGAGAAAGATATCTTCGCACAGGAGAAACTCTCCCTGATAGCGCCATAGAGGAGTTAAAAAAATTCAATGCCATATATCTTGGTGCAATTGGCCATCCTGATGTAAAACCAGGAATTCTTGAAAAGGGAATTCTTCTTAGGCTTCGCTTTGAGCTTGATCAGTATGTAAATCTAAGACCAGTCAAACTATTTCCAGGGGTGGATTGTCCACTTAAAGACAAGAAGCCAGAGGATATAGATTTTGTAGTAGTAAGGGAGAATACTGAAGGTCTTTATACGGGCTCTGGAGGTTTTCTTAAAAAGGGAACACCTGATGAGGTGGCAATACAGGTTTCCATAAATACTCGTAAGGGTGTGGAGCGTTGTATAAGGTATGCTTTTGAGTATTGTAAAAAGAGAAATAAAAATAAGAAGCTTACCATTTGCGGGAAGACAAATGTTCTTACCTTTGCTTTTGACCTATGGGAGAGAACCTTCTATGAGGTAGCAAAGGAGTATCCAGATATTACTGTTGATTATGCTCATGTTGATGCTATTACAATGTGGTTTGTAAAAAATCCTGAATGGTTTGATGTTATCGTAACTGACAATATGTTTGGGGATATAATTACAGACCTTGGAGCTATGATACAGGGTGGAATGGGAATAGCTGCTGGAGGAAATATAAATCCTGATGGAGTTTCCATGTTTGAACCAATTGGAGGCTCAGCTCCTAAATACACTGGGAAAAATGTCATCAATCCTCTTGCTGCCATATGTGCAGGCGGAATGATGCTTGAAAACATTGGAGAAGAAATAGCAGGGAAATTAATTGAAAGAGCTGTCATAGAGGTAACAGGGAAACACCTAAAAAGCCTTGCAGCCGGTAAAATGGGATATTCAACTTCAGAAGTAGGAGATTTGGTTGCAAAATATGTTACAGAATTACCCTTGGAGGGATAGAAATGCTTAAGAAAAAAGAAAAATATGTAGTAGCAGTTGTAGGAGCCACTGGAGCAGTTGGAAATGAGATGATAGCAGTGCTTGAAGAAAGAGAGTTTCCGGTTGAAAGATTAAGGCTTTTTGCATCTGAAAGAAGCCTTGGTGTAAAACTTAATTTTAAAGGTGAAGAGGTTTCCGTTGAAACCCTAAGTGAAGAGTCCTTTAAAGGCATAGACATAGCTTTGTTTTCTGCTGGAGCAGAAAGATCAAAAATATGGGCTCCTGTAGCAGCAAAAAGTGGATGTGTGGTAGTGGATAATTCGAGCCAATGGAGAATGGATCCTGAAGTTCCACTTGTTGTTCCAGAAGTAAATGCGCATGACCTTAAATGGCATAAAGGCATTATTGCCAATCCTAATTGTTCAACAATTCAAATGGTGGTTGCTTTAAAGCCCATACATGATGTGGCAAAGATAAAAAGAGTGGTTGTTACAACCTTCCAGGCTGTATCGGGAACTGGTAAAAAGGCCATGGATGAACTTTTGAAGCAAACAGTTGATCTACTTAATTTCAAAGAAATCAAAATTGAAGTCTATCCTCACCAGATAGCATTCAATGTGCTTCCCCATATAGATAAATTCCTCGAAAATGCTTATACAAAGGAAGAGATGAAAATGGTTAACGAGACAAAAAAAATCATGGGAGACCCTTCAATAAGAGTTACTGCAACCACAGTTAGAGTGCCAGTTTTCAGAGGGCATTCTGAGAGTGTAAACATAGAAACAGAGAAAAAGTTAACAGCCGATGAGGTAAGAGAGCTACTTCGCAAGGCTCCTGGTGTTGCAGTAATCGATAACCCTGAGAAAAATGAATATCCTCTACCTATATATGCCTCTGGCAAAGATGAAGTTTTTGTAGGAAGAATAAGGGAGGATGAATCAATTGATAATGGAATAAATATGTGGATTGTATCAGATAATCTTCGCAAAGGTGCAGCTTTGAATGCAGTCCAGATTGCTGAAGAGCTTATCAAAATGGCAGTTTAATTTGGCTTAATAAAATTATTAGGAGGCAAATATGTTAGGAGACAGGAAGGACTATATTTTCACCTCTGAATCGGTTACAGAGGGACATCCAGATAAAGTAGCAGATCAAATTTCTGATGCAATTTTGGATGCTATGATCTCAAAGGATCCTTATTCAAGAGTGGCTTGTGAAACTCTTGTGACCACTGGTCTTGTTATGGTGGCAGGCGAGATTACTACCAACTGTTATGTAGATATTCCATCAGTTATAAGAGAAACTGTTAAAGAGATTGGATATACGAGAGCCAAGTATGGCTTTGATTATGAAACATGTGCTGTTATCACGTCCATTCATGAGCAGTCTCCGGACATTGCTATGGGAGTAGATCCAGGAGGTGCCGGAGATCAGGGACTTATGTTTGGATTTGCTTGCAACGAAACAGAGGAACTTATGCCTATGCCCATTATGCTTGCCCACAAGCTCGCAATGAAGCTTGCTGAGGTAAGGAAAAAGGACATACTTACCTACCTTAGGCCTGATGGAAAAACACAGGTAACGGTTGAATACAAAGACGGAAAACCCTATCAGATAAGAAGTATCGTAGTATCTGCTCAGCATGCACCTGATATTACCTTAAGAGAATTAAGAGAGGACATAGTTGAAAAGGTAATAAAACCTGTGGTGCCAAAAGACCTTTTAGATGAGGAAAATGTTCAGTATTTTATCAATCCAACTGGAAGATTTGTTATAGGTGGACCTATGGGAGACACTGGACTTACAGGAAGAAAAATTATTGTAGACACCTACGGAGGAGTTGCAAGGCATGGAGGAGGATGCTTTTCAGGAAAAGATGCTACAAAGGTGGACCGCTCAGGCTCCTATATGGCACGGTATATTGCAAAAAACCTTGTAGCAGCAGGACTTTGCGACAGGGTAGAAATCCAGATTGCCTATGTTATAGGTGTTCCTGAACCTGTTTCTGTTTATGTAAACAGCTTTGGCACAGGAAAAACAGAAGATAGCAAATTGGAGGAAATAGTTAAAAAAGTCTTTGATCTAACTCCTAAGGGAATTATCGAAAAACTTCAATTGAGAAGACCCATATTTAGAAAAACAGCTGCCTATGGACATTTTGGAAGACCTGATCCAGACTTTACATGGGAACAGACAGACATGGCAGAAACTCTTCGAAAGGAGGCTGAGATTTGATAAAGGGAGATGTTAAAGACATTAAACTTGCTGAAAAAGGAAGGCTTAGAATTGAATGGGCTGAAATGGATATGCCTGTTCTTAGAATGATTAGAGAGAGATTTAAAAAAGAGAAACCACTAAAAGGAGTAAGGCTTGGAGCTTGTCTTCATGTAACTACCGAGACTGCAAATCTCATGATAACCCTTAAGGAAGGAGGAGCAGAGGTTGCTCTGTGTGCTTCAAATCCTCTTAGCACTCAGGATGATGTAGCAGCAGCACTTGTTAAGTTTTTTAAAATTCCTGTTTTTGCAATAAAAGGCGAAGATAGAGACACCTATTATAGCCATATTTATTCAGTGCTTGAAATGGAACCACAAATCACCATGGATGATGGTGCTGACCTTATATCTACACTTCATAAGGAGAGAAGGGAGCTTTTAGAGAAGGTAATTGGAGGCACAGAGGAGACCACAACAGGAGTTATTCGATTAAGAGCAATGGCTAATGATGGTGCTCTTGAGTTTCCTGTAATTGCTGTAAATGATGCCTATACAAAGCATCTTTTTGACAATAGATATGGCACAGGTCAAAGCACCATTGATGGAATCTTAAGGGCTACCAACAGACTTCTTGCAGGAAGTATTTTTGTAGTCTGTGGTTATGGATGGTGTGGTAGAGGAGTTGCAATGAGAGCTCGAGGAATGGGTGCCAGAGTAATTGTAACAGAAATAGATCCTCTTCGGGCACTTGAAGCAGTAATGGATGGTTTTGATGTAATGCCCATTTCAGAGGCTGCAAAAATTGGTGACATTTTTGTAACTGTAACAGGTAACATAAATGTTATTTCAGAAAAGGTATTTACAAAAATGAAAGATGGAGCCATAGTCTCTAACACAGGACATTTCAATGTAGAAATAGACATCGAAGGTTTGGAGCGTCTCTCGAAATCTAAAAGAGTTATAAGAGACTTTGTGGAAGAATACACTCTTAAAGATGGTCGAAGAATATATCTTCTTGCAGAAGGAAGACTTGTTAATCTCTCCGCAGCAGAAGGTCATCCAGCAGCAGTTATGGACATGAGCTTTGCTAATCAGGCTCTTTCAGCAGAGTTTATTTATAAAAATGGGAAAAAATTAAAAAAGGATGTTTATTCGGTACCATCGGATATTGATAGAGAAATTGCCAGGCTTAAACTTGAAAGCATGGGAATAAAAATTGATAAACTAACAAAGGAGCAAGAAAAGTATCTCCAAAGCTGGCAGGAAGGTACATAAAAAAGAGGGAGTATTATAATGCTCCCTCGATTGTTATTAAAATTTAATTCTCATTAGTGCTTATAAATGCTCTGGCTTCTTATCCTTACAGGTAAAACTCCAGTTGCTCTTGATAAGCCTTCAGAGAGGTAATCTAAAAAAGCATAAACAGCCATTTCATTTGAATCGTACAATAAAACAATCGTGTCTATCCTTTTAGAAAGTTCAAAGTTTGTAACATAAGGATTACCAAAGGATACAAATATTGAATTTTTATTTTCCTTGATAATTTTATAAATTATCGCCTTTTCCTCCTCTTTTAGAGAGTAGCTTTGTCCTGCTGCTCTTATGTCTGTAAAAGCTGCAATAAGGGGAATTTTACCGGTTTTTTTATATTCCATCAGGTCATAGGCCGAATCAAAGGTATATCTGAATATCTCAAATATGCTCTGAGTATAGTTTCCAACAAGATAGGGAATTATCTTACGATTCTGCAAGTCTTCTATTCTATTTCTTATAACTGTTACAGACCTTTTAAAAGCTTGTTTCACAATAAAAGGTATTTCTTCAGAAGATTCCTCAATTGAATCCTTATCTTCAAGAGTCAATTTTATTCTAAATTTATCTATTTTCTCTTTTGCCTCTTTGATTCTTTCTTCATTTATTAATCCTCTTTCATAAGCCTCTCCTATTTCATTAGAGGCTTTGTAAGGGTTCTCGGGATGAAGTATTATATCAGCACCAGCTTTTAGCGCTAATGCATGAGGATTATTATATGCTGATAGCGCTTTCATGTTCATGGCATCGGTGAGTACCAATCCTTTGAATCGGATTTTTTTTCTTAAAAGTTCCTTTATTGCCCATTCAGAAAGACTGGCGGGATAGTTGTCTTCAACTGGTATGCTTATGTGACCGACCATTATTGCTGAAACCTCTGCTTTTACTGCTTGTCTAAAGGGTTTAAGATGAAGATTAAGCCTGTCTGTAAGATAGGGTAAATCTAAATGAGAGTCTACAGAAACACCGCCATGTCCGGGAAAGTGCTTTCCGCAGGTTGGAAGCCCTTGTGATTGAAAGAAATTTATGATAAAACTTCCGTATTCTGATACAACCTTTGGATTATCTGAAAATGACCTTGTGCATATTATGGGATTTTTTGGTTCTGTATTTACGTCAAGAACAGGAATAAGGGCGAGATTTATCCCCACATCCCTTGCTTCTTTTATAACAATAGAATAAAGCTTTTCAAGTTCGTCACAGTCCTGTGGTAACTTAAATCCAGCTCTTATTGCCATCTGGCAAGGAATAATTGTTCCACCTTTTATTTGCTGTCCTACACCTCTTTCTATATCAGAAGCAATTATAAGTGTCTTTGATGAGATACTCTGAATATGGGAAAGGAAATCTTTTACTTTCTCGTATTCACCACCGAAAATAATAAATCCTGCGATACCTTCTTCAACGAGTTTTATGATGTAATCTCTGTATGAGGAGTCTTCAATCCTATCTCCGTCAAGCCTTGCAATAATTAGATTTAAAAAACTTTTCCTTATCATAGAATATTATTATGAATTATTGAAGCGAAAGGATTCAAATTTATAATCCACTTCATGATTGTAATAGAAGACTTAGGATTTTAGATGACTGAGTCATTTGAAGATAAAAAATGCCTGGCGGCGACCTACTTTCCCATGACCTCGCGGTCATAGTATCATCGGCCCTGGCGGGCTTAACTTCCGTGTTCGGAATGGGAACGGGTGTTTCCCCGCCGGTATAACCACCAGACAATTTTTATATTATCACAAAGCTTATATTAAATGCAAGCTAAATTTTATTACCTAAAAATTTTCTCGGTTTGCCTGCTCCCTGAGGTGGCCCAACAAGACCGTCTTCCTCAAGAAGATCCATTATTCGGGCTGCACGGTTGTAACCGATTTTAAATTTTCTCTGAATAAGAGATATGGAGATTTCACCCACCTGGTTTGCATATTCAATTACTTGCTCGTAAAGTTCATCTTTATCTGAATCATAAGAATTACCATTTTCCTTTTTTTCAACAGGTAACTGGATTGATTCAAAGAGTCCATAGTCTGGAACTCCCTGAGAGCGTAAATAGTCGGTAACTGCCTTAACTTCTTCTTCGCTTACATAGGCTCCGTGAACTCTCAATATTTTTACGCCTGAAACCATAAAAAGCATATCACCCATTCCAAGTAATTTTTCTGCTCCCTGAGCATCAAGTATGGTTCTGGAGTCAACTCGAGAACTCACCTGAAAGGCTATTCTTGCTGGGAAATTTGCCTTAATAATGCCTGTGATTACATCTACACTTGGCCTTTGTGTTGCCACTACAAGATGAATACCTGAAGCTCTTGCCATTTGAGCAATCCGTGTTACTGATTGTTCAACTTCCGATGGAGCGGTGAACATAAGGTCTGCAAATTCATCAATAAAGACAACAATGTATGGTAGTTTCTCCTCAGAGGATACTGACTGATTGAATGTTACTATGTTTCTAAATCCTCGGGATGCAAAAAGCTTGTATCTTCTTTCCATCTCTACGATAACTTTTTTTAAAGCATCGGAAGCTTCCTTGGGATCGGTTATAACAGGAGACATTAAATGGGGTATGTTTTCGTAAGTAGATAGCTCTAAGAGTTTAGGATCAATTAACAAAAGCTTTACTTCCTCAGGAGTAGACTTGTAAAGAAGGCTTAGAATCATTGTGTTTAAACAGACACTTTTTCCAGAACCAGTGGCGCCCGCTACAAGAAGATGGGGCATCTTAGAGAGATCTGTAATAACAGGATTTCCGTATATATCTTTACCGAGTGCAAGTGTTAAATATGATTCACTTTTTTGAAATTTTTCTGAAGAGATAATTTCACCGAGTCTTACTATCTGGCGTTTTTTATTTGGCACCTCAATTCCAATTGCAGACCTACCTGGAATAGGATATATTCTTATGCTTTGGGCTTTAAGGGAAAGAGCTAATTCATCACTAAGGGTGATTATTTTACTTAGTTTTATTCCGCTTGCAGGTTCAAATTCGTACATGGTAACAACAGGACCAGGATGAACCTCATTAATCTTTCCGTGAATTCCAAATTCAGCAAATCGTGATTCTATGCTTCTTGCTGATAAAACTAATTCCTCTTTTGAAATTGTGCTTTCAGTCTTCTCAATTTCAAGAAGTGCAAGCGGTGGCATTTTAAATCTGCCTTCCTTTCTCTCAACTTGCTCTCTTTTTAGATTGTCCGTATCTTCAGGGGTTGAAGCTTTTTTTGTCTGCTTTTCTTTGTTAAAGTTTTTTAATGATTCTTCTGGCTTTGGAACTTTTATTATCTTTATCTCATCTTCTTCCTGCGGTGTGATTGTGTTTTTTTCCGTAGACTCTGTTTTTCTCCTTATTAAATCTCCCTTAAGCATGAATAGGGAAGCTATTGACAGAGATAGCCAAAGTATATATGTTCCTGCAAGGGATATATATTTTTTACTTAAATCAAACGCAATTAATGAAAGTCCTTCTGCTATTTTTTTATAGGGCTCAATAAACTGCCTGAGTGGTTCGAACATAACAGAAAAAGAAAAAAGAGCCAAAGTGAGCCAAAGAATTTTTACCATCGATATGGGCTTATGTAAAAATATACGAATGCCTCCATAAATTAAAAGAATAGGGATTAAAAAAGCGCCTATTCCAAAAATGCTGAATAGTATGTCCGCCAAGTAAGAGCCTACAATTCCGCCATAATTCGATGGTTTCGAGTTTGTATAGGTAAAAAATGAGGGGTCCAAAAAATTGTAAGTAGTAAGACAAACCCCTAAGTAAACAGCAAAAGAGAAAAAAAGAAGAGATTTGAATATTTCCGAAGGTGAATACTCAGCTTGGTTATTTTTTTTTACTTCCCTTTTTAAATTTCCCTCTATTTTTTTAGTTTTAAGGGGTTTTTTATAAAAAACTTTTTTACTCATCAGCTTCTAAGAAAATATAACAAAAAAATCACTAATGCTAAAACCCACCTATAGTATATAAAAATGTTCAAAGGATATTGTTTTAGAAAACTAAGAAGAAATTTAATGGCAACTATGCCTGTAATTGTTGCTGTGATTATTCCCACAGCAAAGAGAGAGTAATCGTGAGCATAATCTATTTTTAGAGATTTACAAAAATCAAGCATTGCTGCTCCTGCAATAGCAGGTGTTGAAAGCAGAAAAGAAAATTTTGCAGCATAGGCTCTGTCAAGACCTCTAAATAGACCTGCAGCAATAGTAATTCCTGAGCGGGACACGCCTGGTATTAAAGCTATTGCCTGCGCAATGCCTATTACAAAGACATCAAGGATAGAGATATTTTCTCTATCTCTCCTTCCTAATTTTTCCGCAAGGAGCATTACTGCACCAAATACTATAAGAGTAAAGACTATAATTAGAGGATTTCTAAGTTCGTTTTCAATTATGCTGTGAAATAAAACACCTGCCAAGCCAGCAGGAATGGTTCCAATTACAATGTAGGCGAGCATTCTTCTGTTTCTAAAAAATATATCTATCCAGTCCCTCCAGAAGCAAATCAAAAGGGAAATAAGAGTGCCCACATGCACAGCAATATCAAAGGAAAGTGAATTGACTGTTCCATCCCATCCAAAAATCCATGGAGTTATTACTAAATGGGCCGTACTACTGATTGGAAGAAACTCTGTTATGCCTTGAATTATTCCAAGTAAAATGGCCTGAAAAATTTGATCCATAAGTTTTCTTTTCCTCCTTTAAGGGCTTCCTAAGATTTAGTAAAAGATTTCATTAAATATTTCTAAGGCGAAGCCTAAGAGAATTAGTTACAACCGACACAGAACTTAGACTCATGGCAAAAGAGGCAATCATTGGATTAAGAAGAGGACCTCCAAATATATAAAGAGCACCAGCTGCAACAGGAATACTCAGAACATTGTAAATAAATGCCCAGAAAAGATTCTCCTTTATGGTGCGAAGTGTTAGTTTGTTTAGCCTTATAAGCCTTGGGATTCCCTTGAGCCCGCCGCTCATAAGGGTTATATCAGCTGCATGAATGGCAATGTCTGTGCCACTTCCCATTGCAATTCCAATATTTGCCTCTGCAAAAGAAGGAGCATCATTTATTCCATCTCCGATCATGCCAACTATTTTTCTCTCTTCAATTCGGTATTTTCTTACAATTCGGGCTTTTTCTTGGGGAAGCATATCAGAGTAGTATATTCTAATTCCAAGTTTTTCTGCCACATAGGATGTTACCTCTTTGTTGTCACCGGTTAAAATAACCACTTCAATTCCCATTTTTTTGAGGCTTTCTACTATTTCAAAGGCCTCCTTTCTGATTGTATCACTTATATAAAAAACTCCTTTTATTTCATCATCAAAGAATACATAGACATGGGTTGATGGGTCATTTAAACCTATCTCAGGAAGAGTGATGCCTCTTTTAGACATAAATTTACCGCTACCTATTAGCACTTCTTTTTCCCATTCGTTCGGAATGGCAACTTTTGCTTTAATACCTCCTCCTGGGATTATCTGAAAACTTAATGGTTCTCTTCCATATATACCCTCTCTCGCACAGTACCTAAGAATTGCCTTTCCAAGAGGATGTTCAGAGTATTTTTCAGCAGAAGCGACAATATAAAGCAGTTCCTCCTTTTCAATATTAAAAAGATCAACTCTAGTTACCTCTGGCTGTCCCTCCGTAAGAGTGCCTGTTTTATCCATAAAGAGAATATTAAGATTTCCAGCTTCCTCTAATTTCTCAATGTTTCTGATAAGAATTCCCTCACGAGCAGCCCTTCCTGTTGCAACCATTATGGCTGTAGGAGTTGCAAGTCCAAGAGCACACGGGCAGGCAACAATAAGAACAGCTATGCTGTTTTGAATCGCTATAGAGAGTTCTCCCTGAAGAAAATACCATAAAGAAAAGGTAATAATGGCAATTAACAGCACAGTAGGAACAAAGATAGATGAAATTTTATCAGCAAGTCGCTGTACAGGAGGCTTGCCTTTTTGAGCATCTTCAATTAATTTTATTATCTGGCTTAAAAGGGATTCTTTACCTACTGCTTTTGCTTGAACTTTTAATACACCTGAACGCAAAAGAGTTCCTCCAATTACTCTGTCACCGGAAGATTTATCTATAGGAATAGATTCTCCAGTAATCATTGACTCATCTACGCTTCCATAGCCTTCTAAGATAAGTCCATCAACAGGTATTTTTTCACTCTGCTTTATAATTACTACATCACCTGGCATGACTTCTTGAATACTTATCTCTTTTTCTTTTCCATCTCTTATCACCGTTGCTTTTTTTGGTTGAATTTCCACAAGTCTCTTTATTGCGTCAGAGGTTCTTTCTTTGGCTTTTTCTTCAAGGGTCCTACCAAAAAGTATTAGGGTAATTATTACTGCGGATGTTTCAAAATAAAAATGATGGCCATTTTGAAATAAAAGACCAAAAAGGCTATAAAAATAGGCTGCATTTGTTCCAATGCTTATTAGAGTGTTCATATTTGTTGAGCCATGTTTAAAAGCAATTAGAGCATTTCGATGAAATCTCCATCCAATAATAAATTGCACAGGAGTTGCTAAGAGAAATTGAACAAAACCATTTCCTAAAATAGGAAGATGAAACATGCTTCCAAGAAATAGCGGGAAGGTAAAGATTAGACTAAAAATTAATTCTCTTTTTATTTTTCTTATGGCTTTTTTCTTTTCCTCTTCAATTTGATAAGTTTCTGTGTATTTTTCTCCTTTTATACCTAAGGCTTTAAGAGAGGAGAGTATTTTTTCCTCCTCAACAATAGTAGATAAGTATTTAATCTCAAGGGTTTTTCCTATTATGTCTGATTTTATTTCTGTGATACCCTCTATCTCTAAAAGCTTGCTCTCAATCAGTCTTACCAGTTCAGAATCAATTTCTTGTATTTGAAGATAAAGGTTTCTTTGACCAAAGTCATATCCTGTTGCCCTAATTACGCTCAATAGCCGGGATATTTTTAAAGGTTCTTCAGCTATAATAATAGCCTTTTCTGTAAGAAGATTAACAGAGGCTTCTTTTACACCCTCTACCTTTTTTAATGCTCTCTCAATGGCCTGAGCACAGGCAGAACAGGTCATTCCTTTGATAGGTATTTCAATGGTTCGCTCCACTTTTCTTATTTTTACCTTATGAGATGTTAAGTGTCAAATTTTATGATATAATTGAAAAACTGCATTTTTCGGAGGTAAGATGAGAGCCATTATGAAAGCCTTTAAAAAGGCTGTTGCTTTAGATAGTCATGTGCATAGAAATCTAAAGGTTAGAATGCCAGATAACTTTGATTTTATGAAAGATGTGGAAATTGTACCTCTTACCTATTCGGAAATTTTAGCTGCAACCATGTATTACCCAGTTTTATTTGGAATTCAGGAAGGAGGCGTTTTTCCCTTTGCAGTGATTGGCATTAACAATAGAAATGTTTTCTTAGAGGAAGAAGGGCATTGGAAGGTGGATGTTATTCCAAATGTTTGTAAATACTTTCCCTTTGGAATTCTAAAAGATAAGGATGAATACACAATAATTTTTGATGAAAGATATGCAAACAATGATGGCCAGAGAGTGTTTGATGATGATGGAAGCGATACAGAATTTTTTTCTAAGATTAAAGCTGGGCTTACAGAGCTTGCAAGAGACTTTTATGATGCTGAGGAACTCTCCAGAGAGCTTTTTGAAAATGGATATCTTAAACCCTTCAACCTCGATGTAGAGACAAAAGTAGGGAAAATGAAATTTAACAATGTATATATGGCAAACTTAGAAAATCTCTCTTCTACTTTGCCTGAAAAATTGTACACTCTGAATGCAAACGGTTCGCTTTTAATCCTTCATGCCCATTACTTGAGCCTTAGAAACTTTAAGCTTTTTAATATTTTTGCATAGCAGTCTTTCAATTTCATATATTAGAAATTTTTTATCCAGGCATTTTAATTCCTTGCAAATACTGGGAAAACAGGGCAGACAACTGTTATCCCTTATTACAAAGAGATTTTCTCCAATTGGATGCCATATTACAGGGTCGGTTGGGCCAAAAATAACAACTGAGGGAACTCCTAAATATGAGCTTAAATGGCTTACTCCACTATCCAGACCAATATAAAGGGAGGCTTTTAAAAGATTTTTTGCCAAGTCAAGAACATTATTAACAAAAAGAGATTTTATGAAAAAATTACCTTGCCTTTCTTCTGCAGGTCCAATAATATATAAGGTATTAAAGCCCATTTTTTTAAGAATTTTGTCCAGTTCAAGGAAAAAGTCAATCTCAGGATTCTTCTTTTTTGAACCACTACCTGGATGAATAATACAAAGAGACGAATTCTTTTTAGTTTTAATGCCTATATTTAAAATTTTTGAAAACTCTTCTCCTTCTAAATTCAAAGATTTAAGATAATAATCGATGATCCATATTTTTTCCCTTACAAAAGGATCAACAAATATGGTTTTATCTGAGGAACTAAAAGTTTCTCTATCTGCAGAGAAAATTATTCTTAAATCAAAGTGTTCTTTTGGTTCATAGAAGGTCACTTTATTGCAAAATCCTGCAATTTTGGCAAGGCTAAAGTATTCACTATTACCCCATACTGTTAAATGGTAGCCTCTTTTTTTCAATATCTCTAAAACCGGATAGACAAGAAGGCTATCTCCCAAGCCACCCATGCGATAAATTAAAATTTTCATGATATAATTTTAAATCATGCCCAAAATAAGAACAAATAGAGGAGAGGTTTTTGATGCCCATAATGAATCTATACTGCAGGTTCTAAGAAAAAATGGTATTTATCTTCCTGCCTCTTGTGGTGGAAAAGGAGTTTGCGGAAGATGTAAGATTAAAATAAAAGAAGGAACTGTCAGAACTGAATCAATCGATAACCTATCAGAAAAGGAAAAAGAGGAGGGATTTGTTCTTGCGTGTCTTACTTACTGTGAAAGTGATCTCTATGTGGATCTGCCAGAAAAACTTATAACTGTAGAGGATAGAATATCGAAGATTAAAGCTGAGTATATCGAAAAATTTTTCAAGGATAATCCTGAACTTTATGATCCTCCTGTAAAGAGAGTCAGTCTCTCTCTTTATCCACCCTCTTTAGAAGACTCAAGAGCAGATTTTGAGAGCTTATTCCATATACTGGGAAAAAGGCTTAATGTTTCACCCCTGCTTGCAGGAGAGATTTCCCGTTCCTTAAGGGATGCTAACTGGCGTATCCAGCTGGCAGTATCTGAGAGTGACATTCTTCATGTTCTCCAGAGTGATGAGAGGATTTACGGAATTGCCATTGACATAGGAACCACCACAGTTGTTCTATGCCTCGTTGATATGGAGGAGGGAAAAGTTAAAAATCTGGCTAGTTGCTATAATTCCCAAATCTCCTATGGAGACGATGTTATAACGAGGATAATCTTCTCTGTCGAAAACCCTGATGGCCTCCATATTTTGAGAAATTCAATTATGAATGACTTAAATGCGCTCTTAGAGACATTAGAGAAAAAAGGAAAAATTCTCTTTGGAGTGATCTCAGGTAATACTACCATGTGTCATATCTTTTGGGGCCTGAATCCAGAGCACATCAGAGTCGAACCATATGTTCCAATCTTCTCTCGCTATCCTATCTGGAAAGCCCATGAAACTCTATTAAACATTAAAAACTCTGCACCTCTATATACCCTTCCTTCAGTAGCAGGATTTGTTGGTGGCGATATTGTGGCAGGAGTTCTTTTCAGCGGAATGTATGAGAGCGAAGAAGTATGTCTGTTCATTGACATCGGTACCAATGGAGAGATAGTTCTTGGAAACAGAGAATTTCTCCTTACAGCATCTACGTCTGCAGGACCTTGTTTTGAAGGTAGTGGCATAAGTTGTGGCATGAGAGCGACAGAAGGAGCTGTGGAGAGCTTTCAGTACTTTAAGGATACTGACTCTTTTAAAGTTAAGGTAATAGGGAACAGAAATTGTCGAGGAATATGTGGCTCAGGAATGATTGATATACTCTATGAGCTTTACAAGTCAGAGGTGATTGATAAAAGAGGAAGATTCGTTCCTGACAGCTCGTCCCATTTAAGCAGAGTCAATGATGAATGGAGATTTTTAATTAATGAAACATGTTATATCACCCAATCTGACCTTGATAACATAATTAGAGCAAAAGCAGCTATTTACGCTGGAGTGGAAACCCTTTTAAGAGAGGTTGGCATGGATAAAAAGGATATACAAAAAGTTTATATTGCTGGAGGTTTTGGAGAATTTTTAGATGTAAAAAAAGCAATCTCCATTGGAATGATTCCCAATCTCCCAGTTGAGAAATATAGCTTCCTTGGCAATTCTTCACTGGCCGGTGCTGTTATGTGCCTATTAAGCAATGAACTCAGAGAGAAGGCTGAAGAGATCGCAAAAGGCATGACCTATATTGACCTTTCTTCTTCTAAGTTTTTCATGGATGAGTATGTGGCATCATTATTTATTCCCCACACCGATGAAAGTAAATTTATCAGATTTGAATAGTAATATTCTTAGGCAAATCCTGATCTTTTTATGATTTATTCTTTAATCGAGAGGTAAAGTTTCACTGAAAAAAATCCAAAAATAAGAGGAGTTATCCACGGAGAGATGAAAGGCGGAAGCATTTTTGAATAACCTAAAAACATAAAAAGAGAATAAACAAGCCAATAAATTATTGTAATTACAAGCCCTATTCCAACTGTTATAATTCCACTTGCCTGAAAGCTTGTTTTTGTCTTTGAAAGAATAAAGCTAAACCTTTCATAGGCACCAAGAGGTAAAGAAATTCCAAGAACCATCATAAAAAATGTAACAAAATTATACGAAAGCTTTCCACTAATATCTGTATCTATCTTTGGATTATTAAGGCCCACCCTTTTTAAATCTTTTCTCTTCTGGAGCAGTTCTCCTATTCCAAACTCTTCTATTTTTTTAATATCTTTAAATGCAACTGCCGAAATTTTAATATCCACAGGATAAATTAAAGATTGTGCTTTTTCAATCTTTCCATTAACAAAATCGTATGTAATTACATTTTTTAAAAACAACTCTTTACTTTTTATCTCAGCCTGTTCAGAGTCTATTCTTTTAATAAGCACATCTCCTTTAAGGATAAAAATTTTTACATCTGTTGCTATCCTTTTTTCTTGAGAAAAAGCGCCAATTTTTAAAATTGAGCCATCTTTTGTTTTTAAAAAAATATCTCTCTGCAGTTGACTTTTACCTTTTTCCGTTAACTCATCAATCATGATATTTAATTTCTTTATAAAATTAGGCTGCACAAATTCTCCAAATATAAAACCAGATATGGCAATAATAATACCTAAAATTAAAAATGGTTTTAAAAGCTCTCTTAATCTTCCTCCTGCAATAGAGAGTATCAAAAGCTCTCTACTTCTTACTCCAATTGAAAAAATAAAAAGGGAAGATATTAGAGTTACAAAAGGGATTAAATAAAACAGATATCGGGGAATACTGTAAAAAACATATTGAATAAAGAATGTGGCTGAGGGTTTATAAAGCATAAAATCATCAATTTTCTCCACCAGTCCTACAATTGATAGGAGAGTTGACATGGACAAAATTAAAATAAAAAACACTCGCAAAAAATCTTTAATGTAATACTTACAGACAGTATTTATTTTCATCGTCAATTAGTTCCTTATGGCTCTGTAAAATACAAACGAAAGAAATCCCACAATAACAACCGGCGATAGTGCACCAACTTCAGCTGGTACAAATCCTGCCTTTGAGAGATTTGCTCCATATATCATAAGAACATAATAAAGTGCAAAAACAGCAAACCCTACTGTAATTCCCCCGAGTCTTCCACTTCTTCCTATTATCCTACAAAGGGTGGGAGCTAAAAAAACACTAATTATGCATAGAATAGGTAGAGAAACTCTTTTATAAAGCTCCAATTTGTAATCTATCTTTTTTTCATTTGATATCTTGGATAAAAGCTCAAAAAGGGAAAGTTCTGTATTTTTTTTAGCTATGGGATCTATATTGGGAGTCAGCATAAAAATATATTCCTTGAAGCTTACTTCATTAAGGGATGCTCCCCTGTTAAAATAAGCCTTTCCATTAATTAGGCTTAGGCTTATATTTTCCTTCTCCTTTTTTATTCTCCCCTCATTAGCCATGATTAGTTTACTGTCTTCCTTTCTTTCATCGAATATAACCACATCCCTCAAATGCATATTGTCTTTTTTTTCTCTTACAAAGATAGTAATTCCTTTAAATCCTTGATTAAAAACACCCTCCTCTATACCAAGAGGAGCTCTTTCTGAGAGTATAGTAAGAACCTTTTCTCTCACCAAACTAATGCCTACAGGAGCAAGATAAAAACTCATAATTAGAGTTAATAAAAAAGAAATTAATCCCAAATATAAAGCAGGCTTGAATGCTTTTTTATAAGGCATACCGCTTACCATAAAAATAGTCATTTCATTGTCAGTTTGCATTCTTCCGTAAGTAAGCAGAACACCCATTAAAATAGCCATAGGAACGGTAAACACAAATAACTGAGGTTGAAGAAGAATCACTAAAAGAGAGAGATTTAACAAATCTATTCCAACAGCGGAAAAAACCTTGCTTAATTTCATTAATTTTTCTATGACCAGTATGGCATTTAAAAAGGCTATTGAGAGAAGCATATTTTGAAGTAACTCTCGAATAATAGCCCTATAGATAATTTGCATTAAAAAATTCCCTTTTTAAGAATATCGTGGATATGAATAATACCTCTGAGGGTTCCATCAATCCCTGGAACAATTAGGCTAGTTATTGAATATCTTTGCATCATAGAAAGGGCTGACGCAGCTAATTCTTCTTCTCCGATCGTTTTTGGATTTTTGGTCATTATATCCAGAGCCTTAAGCTCGAAAAACTCTTTACCCCAACGCTGAACACCTCTTCTAACATCTCCATCTGTGATTATTCCAAGAACCTTCCTTTCTCTATCTACCACAACAACCACACCCAATCTTTTAGAAGAAATCTCAAGTACTGCATCGAGCATGATAGTATCTGGAGAGCAGATAGGAAGGGCCTCTCCAGTCTGCATGAGATCTTTTACCTTTGTAAGCATTCTTCTTCCAAGGGAACCGCCAGGATGGAAAAAAGCAAAGTCTTCCTTTTTAAAGCCATTTCGCAAAATAAGACAAACTGCAAGCGCATCACCCATAGCAAGAGTAGCGGTAGTTGATGCAGTGGGTATGAAACCAAAAGGACAGGCTTCTTCCTCAACGGAAATGTCAAGAACCACATCTGCTTGCTTAGCGAGAGTTGAATCTGGATTTCCTGTTATGGCAATAAGCTTCACATTAAAATATTTGAGAAAAGGAATAAGCCTAACAAGCTCATCTGTCTCGCCACTATTTGATATGGCTATTACCACATCGTCTTCAGTAACCATTCCAAGGTCTCCATGACTTGCTTCGGCAGGATGCATAAAAAATGAAGGTGTACCCGTAGATGCAAGAGTAGCTGCTATTTTTCTTCCCACAAGTCCAGATTTACCCATTCCTGTAACAACAACTCTTCCTTTTGAACTGTGAATAATCTCCACAGCTCGCAAAAAATTCTCATTTATTCGGTCTTTTAGATTATCCACAGATTTAGCTTCGATAGTAAGTACTTTCTTTGCTAAATCAATAAGATTTTCTCTGTATTTAGGATCACAGCTCATGAAATTTATTTTAAGTTAGGCAGGCAATTTAATTCAAACTATGAGTTATCTTTCAAGAATTAAAAAAAGATCTCCCTCAATGAGATCATCTAAAACAGTGTATTTCTCAGTTAGTCTTTGAGCAATATTTACTAAGTAGCCCTTTTCAAAATAGGTCAGTCCAATATCCTTCGTCCTTGTATTTTTATTAAGGCATGTAAAAATAAGTTTAACTGTTGTATGATTGAATAGAATTTCTAAACACCGCTTCATTTGTTCCTCTATACCTTCCACTGCAAGATTAAATACACCTATTGCAACAGTATAGTGAAATTTCTCTTTCAGGGGTTCCTTTTCAATATCTCTTTGAATAAAATTTGCACCATTATATTTTTCCTTGGCAATTTGGATGAGATGAGGATTTATATCAATTCCTATGTAATTGCAGCTTATTTTCCTTTTAAGAAGATAACCGTAAAAATCACCCTTTCCGCAACCAAAATCAAGAAGGCTTTTGCCTTCAGGATTAATTAGCTTAAGAATTGTGCTGTAGCGAAGAATCTGCCCTTCTTCACTCCAGCCAACAGATTCTGGTTTATCTTTAAAATGAAGTAGTCTTTTAGTGAAAAAATCTATTACATATTCCTTTGCAAGTTCATCCATTTTTTTCCTCAGAAAATTTTGTGAGAAATATTAAAACTTTTCTATGTTATACTAAAAAATGTACATAATTCCAGCCATTGACCTCAAAAATGGCAAATGTGTAAGACTTCGTCAAGGAAAATTTGATGAGATGACAGTGTATTTCGACAATCCTGCTGATGCAGCTAAAAAATGGCAAGATGAGGGCGCAGAGATATTACATGTTGTTGACCTTGATGGAGCAAAGGATGGAAAACCAGTAAATCTATCTGCCATAGAAAAAATAAGAGAAGCTTTTAATGGAAGCATTGAAGTTGGCGGCGGTATAAGAAATTTTGAGACCCTAAAAACACTCCTTAACATTGGAATAGATAGAGCCATACTTGGAACCATAGCAGTTGAGAATCCTGAATTTGTAAGGAAGTCCGCAGAGCAGTTTCCAAATAAAATTATAGTAGGAATTGATGCAAAGGACGGTTATGTAGCCGTAAAGGGATGGGTTGAGATTACAAAGATAAAAGCCACAGAACTTGCCTTAAAACTCCAAGATTATGGGATATGGGGAGTTATTTATACAGATATTTCAAGAGATGGTATGCTTACAGGACCTAACATTAAGACAACTGAGGAGATGGTGCAATCCTTAAGTATTCCTGTAATAGCCTCTGGTGGAGTTTCTTCTCTTGAGGACATTCTCAATCTCAAAATGATAAAAGGCCTGTGGGGTGCAATCACAGGTAAAGCTATCTACGAGGGCAGAATAAACTTGAGAGAAGCAATAAAAACCGCTAAAATGGGGACTCACTAAGATGCTTGCAAAAAGAATAATACCCTGCTTAGATGTAAAGGATGGAAGAGTTGTAAAGGGAGTTAATTTTCTTAATCTAAGGGATGCAGGAGACCCTGTTGAGAATGCCCTTTACTACGATGATGAAGAAGCCGATGAGCTTGTTTTTCTTGATGTAACAGCTTCCCACGAAAAGAGAAAGATAATTATCGATGTGGTTGAAAGGACTGCTTCTGTAGTTTTTATGCCCCTTACAGTTGGAGGAGGAATAAAAACAATTGATGACATAAGAGATCTCCTAAATGCTGGTGCAGACAAGGTTTCAATAAATACAACCGCGGTAAAGAATCCCTACTTTATTCAACAGGCATCATCGAGATTTGGTTCTCAGTGTATAGTAATTGCCATAGATGCAAAAAGAGTGGACAAAAATTTTAATCCAAAATCCTATACTCCTGAATCTTGGTTTGAAGACGCAGAACTTAAAAGTGTGCTTTATAACGAAAATACAAAATTTGTCCTCTCGACTCACGGTGGAAGGCTTATGAGACCCATTGATGCAGTGGCATGGGCAAAAAAAATGGAAGCCCTTGGTGCTGGTGAGATTCTTCTTACTAGTATGGACAGAGATGGCACAAAAGAGGGTTATGATATTGAACTTACCAAAGCAATATCTGAAGCAGTAAACATTCCCGTAATTGCATCGGGCGGTGCAGGCACCCTTGAGCATCTTTATGAAGCCTTTGCACTGGGAGGAGCAGATGCAGCACTGGCAGCCTCTATATTTCACTTTCGAGAGTATTCGGTGCGAGAGACTAAGGAATTTTTGAAACAAAAGGGTATATCCGTACGAATATAATATAAATTTTCATGAAACCTGAAAGACTATCAGTAGAGATTACAACAAGATGCAATCTAAAGTGTGAAATTTGTCCCAAGCAAAGCCCCAATTATCATCAATTAGAAATGGACATGAGTCTTGAAACTTTTAAAAAACTTATTCCTCTCATGCCATCGCTAAAGAGCATTGTTTTAAGTGGCATAGGAGAGCCCCTTGTTCATCCCTATTTGGAAGATTTAATCTCTCTTTGCAAAAAATACATGGAGCCACACACATCAATTGGCTTTCAGACCAATGGAGTTTTGCTTACTGAGGAAAAAATGTCTGAGCTTATCCGAGCGGGACTTAATAAAATATGTGTATCCATTGATAGTTTAGTTCCTATAAAGGGTCTTCACGAACCCGTCTTTGCTGAAAGAGCTCTTGAAATCATAGCAAGAGAGAAGAAAAATGGCGCAGTGAGATTGCAAAGTGGTATTGAAATAGTAATAACAAAGGAAAATATAGATCAGATAATTCAAACTATACTTAAGGCAATGGAATACAAAATAGACTTCGTCATTATCTCTCACCTAATCCCCTATTCACCTGAAGCTGCCGATGCAGTAGCCTATGAGACAAACAATAAAGAAGCGGTGAGAGTATTCAAAAAATGGCTCACCAAGCTAATTGATAAAGGCTATTCCATTGACTTTTGGTTAGAACAAATGAAAAAGAAAGCCCTTCCGGAATTTTTTCCTCACGAAAGTGAACCTCTAAAACTTTTTAAAGGAATGTATGATGAAGCTGCTAAAAAAGGAATAACTTTAAATTTAAACAGTCTTATTGGGCGACAGGATAATCTTCTGAATGAAGTAGAAAAGATTCTTAATGAAGTTTCATTTTTAAGCCAAAAATTAAATCTTCAGATTCAGATTCCTTCAACAAATCCCGATCCCAAAAGAAAATGCGATTTTTTGGAAGAAAAATGCCTTTTTATAGGAGTAGATGGTGAGGTCTCACCCTGTTATTTTCTCTGGCATAGCTTTACCTGTTATATCTCAGGATTAAAAAAATCCGTAAAAAGATGGTCCTTTGGAAATATTAACCAGATGGAACCTTTAGACATATACAACTCCATTGAATATAAAAAATTCGTATCTTCGGTTCTTAAATATGACTTTCCTTATTGCTATGACTGCAATTTTGCTCTATGCGATCTCATGGAACTTGAAGATTTCCTTTATGACTGTTACACAAATTATGTGCCGTGCGGAGCCTGTCTATGGTGTGGTGGATTATTTTACTGTATGATATAATTGAAAATAATTTTTAAAAACAAAAGGGGGTAGGTTATGAAAATTTTAAGAGTTAACATGAGTGAAGACACGCCAATGGTAAAGGTAGAGGAGATTGGTAGCTACGAAGGACTGGGTGGAAGAGGCCTCACATCAGCCATAGTGTCTAAAGAAGTAGATCCCCTTTGTCATCCACTAAGTGCAGACAATAAGCTTGTAATCGCTCCAGGACTTTTAGGTGGAACTGCAGCTGCTATGTCTGGAAGATTATCGGTAGGCTGCAAAAGTCCACTTACAGGAACTATTAAAGAAGCAAATGCAGGTGGACAGGCTGGACAAGTTATGGCTAGGTTAGGATATGCTGCTATTGTGCTTGAGGGAAAACCTAAGGGAGATGATATTTATAAAATCTGTATAAATAAAGATGGTGTGAAGGTTATAAAGGACAATTCTCTTAAAATGCTTCCAAATTATGAGCTTGTGGAGCGAATGAAAGGAGAATTTGGAGAAAAAATTGCTTGCATAAGCATAGGTCCTGCTGGAGAGATGAAGTTAGCTGGTGCTTCAGTGGCTGTTACTGATATGGAACTTCGACCAACAAGACATGCAGGCAGAGGCGGTGTTGGAGCTGTTATGGGATCAAAGGGCATAAAAGTTATTGTTCTCGATGATACTGGAACTACACCAAGACAGCCAAAAGATCCAGAGGCTTTTAAAGAAGCAAACAAAAAGTTCGTTATGGGACTTCAGAAACATCCTGTAACAGGGCAAGGACTTCCAGCTTATGGAACAAATGTTCTTACAAACATAATAAATGAAGTTGGCGCTTATCCAACCTATAACTTCAAAGAAGGACGCTTTGCAGGAGCAAGAAAAATAAGCGGAGAAGTGCAAGCTGAACTTGAAAAGCAAAGAGGAGGAAATCCAACCCATGGTTGTCATCGTGGTTGTGTTATTCGCTGTTCTGGCATTTATCACGATAAGGATGGTCATTATCTTACAAAACAACCAGAGTATGAGACTGTGTGGGCACTGGGCGGAAACTGTGGCATAGATGATATAGATAAAATTGCCTATATGGATTTCTTATGTGATAACTTTGGAGTTGATACCATAGAAATGGGTGTAACAATTGGAGTTGCCATGGAAGCAGGTCTCATTAAATGGGGCGATGCAGATGGAGCAATTGAACTTTTAAATGAAATCGGAAAGGGAAGTTATCTAGGCAGAATCATAGGTAATGGAGCAGCCTATACTGGTAGAGCCTTTGGTGTAGATAGAGTACCTGTTGTTAAAGGGCAGGCACTTCCAGCTTATGATCCGCGAGCAGTTCAAGGAATAGGGGTCACATATGCTACAAGCACAATGGGCGCTGATCATACTGCTGGTTATTCTATTGCTCTTAATGTGCTTAAAACAGGTGGCTTTGTTGATCCTCTTAAACCAGAGGGACAGGTTGATCTATCAAGAAATCTCCAAATTGCTACAGCCTTTATAGATTCAACTGGAATGTGTATTTTCATTGCTTTTGCTCTACTTGATCAACCTGAAACAAATAGTGCTTTAGTTGAAATGCTTAATAGTTTCTATGGCTGGAACATGACAGATAAGGATGTGGTTGAGTATGGAAAGAAAGTTCTTAAATTTGAAAGGGATTTTAATTTAAAAGCTGGATTTACAAAAGAACACGATAGATTGCCCAAATTTTTCTACAGAGAACCCATTCCACCTCATAACACGGTATTTATGGTTAAAGATGAGGAACTTGATCAATTATTCAACTGGTAATAAAATTACGACCCAAGAGTTTTCTCTTGGGTCATCTCCTAACATAAATCATAAACGATGAGAGTAATCGTTAAACTTTTTGGTGGATTAAACTCTGGGAAGGATTTTAAGCGAACCGAAGAAGGAGACATTATATTTGAATCCGTAGAGTCTTACTCTGTTGGTCAATTAATAGATGCTCTTTCTCTTAATAAAAAACCCTTTATAGTAATCCACAACGGCATAATTTTAACCCATCTTGACATAAAATTAAAAGATGGAGATGAAATAAGTCTTTTTCCTCCTATTGCTGGTGGATAAATTACCTGCAGAAATGGAATTAAGAAAGTATAGAAGATGACATTTCATAGCTCGCCTAAACTCTTTGATATATTTTTCTCTTTTCTAAGACTTGGATTAACAGCTTTTGGTGGTCCTGCAATGGTAGCTTATATAAAAGAAGTGGCTGTGGATAAAAAAAATTGGGTCGATAAAAAGACTTTTCAAGAAGGTGTTGCACTTGCTCAGGCAATTCCAGGCGCAACAGCAATGCAGGTTGCTGCGTTTGTAGGGTTAAAAACAAGAGGAATTTCTGGTGGGATTGTAAGTTTTACGGGTTTTGCTTTACCATCTTTTATAATAATGCTCATACTTTCCACTTTATATGCAAAAACCTATAGTCTTCCATCAATAATTGCTATTTTTAAGGGTCTTCAAGTAATAGTAGTGGCAATTGTAGCCAATGCTTTCATTACTTTTGCAAAACCCATTATTAAATCAAAAGGCGAGATTTTTGTCTCTATCATTTCGTTTGTTCTATTTTTTCTCAAATTCAACCCCTTTTTGATAATCATACTTTGCTTTTTACTTTCGCAAATTGTTTTCACAGATAAAACCTTCGTTGAAAAAATTCCTCATAGAAGGTTTAATTTTTCTGGTATATTTTTTCTATTTATGACATTTGGAATCGGAATTTCTTTTATTTTTTTCATGGATAAAACTCTATTTAACCTTGCAGTTACAATGATAAAAATAGATATTTTTGCCTTCGGAGGTGGATATGCTTCTCTTCCTTTAATGCTTCATGAATTTGTAGAGAGATTAAAATGGATTGATTGGAAAACCTTTATGGATGGCATAGCATTAGGACAGGTCACTCCAGGACCAATTGTAATAACAGCCACTTTTGTTGGTTATTTACTAAAGGGTTATTTAGGAGCAATTGTTGCAACTGTTTCTGTATTTACTCCTTCGTTTATTCTAATGAGTCTTGCTATGGAAGTTTCAGAAAGGATTAAAAATTCAAAAAGCTTTATAAGGGCAAAAAGAGGCCTGCTTGCTTCTTTTTCAGGGCTTCTTCTTTTTGCCACAATTAAATTTGCTCAAGAATTAGACTGGAACTTAATTAAAATCCTTATGTTTTCTCTTTGTTTTGCAGCTCTTCTAAAAAAAGTTAATATTCTATATATAGTTCTTGCGGCAGCTTGCCTTTCAATATTACTTTTCAACTAAGCTTTTACATTTTTCGCACAAGCCAAAAAATTGAATGTCCGATCTTTCAATAGAGAATCTAAACTTTTCTGAAAGTACATTTTTGAATTCAAAAATTGGGTCTTTATCTTTAGTGGTATCCACTTCATAGTCAATTATTTTTCCACAGACTCGACAAACAAGATGATAGTGTTCAATTGTTTCTTTACCGGCAATAAATTCGTATCTAGCCCGTCCATCTTTAAAATCAAATTCTCTTACGATTCCTAAATCAGTAAGAAGCTCAAGGGTCCTATAAACTGTTGCTAGTCCTATTCCTGGAAGTATTTTCTTTACTTCAAAGAATATCTCTTCAGCACTTAAATGTCCCTCTTTAGATGAGAGAATATCAACAATTGCCTGCCTTGTTTGGGTCCACTTTAGACCGCATTCTTTAAATCTGCCTCTGCAACCACATCCTTGTCCAAACCGCATAGAAAACCTCTCAGATTTTTCTTTTAATTCATTATAACGAATTAAAAATTTTTTAGCAATCAACTAAAAACTCCTAATTTGACGATAGAGTTTATCAGAAAATAGATAGACCTGCTTCCTATTTTTTGGAATAACATAAATACGAATTAAAGAGGAGCTTTAGCTCCGAAGGGATCTCGTTGTTGCCTCTTCGTAGGCTTTACATAGAGACTGCTTCAGGACATCGAGTCCCTCGCAGTGACAAAGGGAAGTGTCATCGCAAGGATTTTCTTTTCCGTCATTGCGAGGAGCATAAGCGACGAAGGGATCTCGTCGTTAAGAAGTCCCAGAGACTGCTTCGGCTACTTTGTAGCCTCGCAGTGACATCCTCTCTGTCATTGCGAGCGTCAGCGAAGCAATCTCATAAACGCTTGCTTTGGTGATGGACCCCTTCGGACCATCGAGTCCCTTGCAGTGACACGATAAAAGCTTAGGGATGACAAAAGAAAGAACCCTCTTCAGTCAATTCATGCCCTTTTAGTGATAAAAATGTTCTAACTTCTCAGTGATTTCCCTGTTAGAATTATTGCTTCCTCACAGGTCACTCTATCCTCTATCAATCTTCGTAGAACCATGTCATTTGTTAACCGTGATATCCTTCTCAGCAGAAAGATAATACGTTGAATACTGAGGTGTGTGAGGAAGATATAACTCTTTAAAATATTTAGTTTTTTTGAATAAAATGTGTATTCATTTGATGAAGTCGAGCTTAAGTCTGATAGCTCTTGAACTTTTCTATGTAAAATCCTCCTGCTTCGTAACTAAAACTTAGAAGATGTTGAAGATTAATTAGTTATCATCTAAGGATTAATTTCATTGCCCTAAAAGCTAAACTATCCATTTTCCCTTAGGGCTTACAACGTTCTCCACATCAACTACTCCGCAAGATTAATCATCTCTTCAATTTCCGCTTATATGTCTCACCCATATTAATGGTCAATATGCTATCCTTACCACTCATTATGGATTATTAGATGTGGAAAATTTTGTCTCTTTCCATCTGGTTGGAAGATAGATCTGAAAGGTCGTTCCCTTGCTCACAAGACTATCAACAGAAATCTCTCCAAGGTGCTCAGAGATAATCTGCTTTACAATTGGTAAGCCCATTCCAAATCTGTGTGGCTTTGTAGTATAGAAAGGCTCAAAGATTCTATCAAGATCCTCTTTTGCAATACCTTCACCTGTGTCTGATACTGTTATGGTTACTCTATCTTTGTCCGCTGATGCTGTTAATCTTACTGTCCCGCCTTCAGGTGTAGCCTCTATTGCATTCCTTAAAACATGAAAAATAGCCACCCTCAACAAATTCTTCTGGGCATTAATCTTTAGAGGCCCTTTAATCTCTACATGAAGATTTATTCCCTTTGCTATTGCATCCTTCTCTACCACTGACACAACTCCCTTTAGCACATCGCTAATATCCTCATATCTAAACTTTGACTGTCTACTTTTCAAAAGTCTTTCAAAATCACACACTATTGATTCCAATTTCTCAGCTTCTGAGGAGATGATTTTCAACCTCTCATGAAGCCTCTCGGCAGTGATCTCTCTCTCAAGCAATTTCTTTGAAGTGCATCCAATTGAAATGGCAGGGTTTCTGATTCTGTCTGCAACAGTGAGAGCCATGAGGCTCATCGTTCTCTCTGCAACGAGAGTTTCCATCTCATGATTGAGCTCTATCAGATCAGCATTAATTGCCTCTATTTTTTTCTTATCTTCCGATATTCTCAGGTAAGATTCATAGGCCCTGTAGAAGAAAAAGCTTATCGAGCCAATGACAATAAAGGTAAAGGTATTTAGGCTTCCACTGTAGGGCTCAATAATCCTCCAGACACTCTCATATCCTGTGGGTATGAGCATTCTCTGAACAATATGTCCTACAGATCTTGAGAAGGAAAAAACTACAATTGAGGATGAAAGCCACAACATGTAGTTCCACAGAGCATTGTCCCTATCTTTTTTATAGAGCCTAATCGCAGCATGCAGACTCAATACCGCAAGCACTATCATAAACATCGAACCTATGATATCGACAAATATTATTGGAAACAGTGGAAGCACCATAGCTAAAGATCTCGAGGGAGTATTCTCACTCTCTAAGTGTGCTCTTAGACCGAGATAGAAGAAAAGCATGGCTGGCACAAGCCAGAGGTGGTCAAGTTTGGTAATATAGTAAACATATTCTTTGCCCTCAAGTATGATCTCTCTTTTAAAGTAATCCCACCCCTCTCTTTTACCAATGATCTGGTCAGCACTTATCCAGAATTCTGAAATATGCCCGATAAAGGCATCTAGATTCCATAAAATAAAAAAGATTTCAGCAAATAAGAGATATCTCCAACCCCTAATCCCTTGGAGATTATCTCGGAGAATTATCCAGATAACAAAAGCGCATGAGAGAAGAAAGTATAAATGTCCCATCTGGTGGATATAGTAACCTGGATAATTGTGAGGCACCAAAGCCCATGAATTTACAGGCATGAACAAAGATACTAAAACTGAAAATAGAATTAATCTCATAAAACCATCAGGCACTAGTTTTATTCAAATTTTTCAATAAATTAAGGCTATCCTTCACTATGACACCATAGAGCTGATCCTTCAAACCTCTCACACAATTTTACTGACAAAGTAAGGAATTGGATATAATCTCTAATTATCCGACAAGTCCTCTAAGTTGCCTCAATCAAAAAGACTATCAACTATCCTCCTCTAATTTTTATTTTGCCTTCGGTGGTGGAGCTTTAAATCTCAGTGGACCTATTCTGAATTTAATGCCATGATTCCTCTCGCCCCAATAACTCGTGTCTCCAACTACTGTCACTTCCTCATCCTCCTTGCCGGCTACAGTGCCTGTAAAACTTCTTGTGCCCGGGTCATAGCAAATCCCCACGTGGTTCCATGCGCCTTTTGCCAAATCAAGTGAATTCGTTAATTCAAAAGTGCCAATTTTGTATTTTTCCCTTACTCCAATGGTAATCGGGACCCTCTCATAAGAAGCAAGTGGAATTTCATAGGTGAGATTCTCATACTCACCAAGTGCATCGCCATATACTCCGCTTTTGTTACGATCTTTCACTATAGTGTAATAAGTCTTTCCTGCTACTTTGACCTCAACTTCGAATTCCTGAGGCTCTATTTCAAGCTTTTCATTTCGTGCAGTAAATGGTGTGATTCCGTAAATCTTATCTATGATTAAGTCTGCCTCATGGCATTTCTGAGCAGGCACTGAAGCTTTCTGGATATTAAAAAGCCCTATTTTGTAATCAAAGCCCTCGGAATTAATAAGTTCCACTTCGATTGTCTTAGTATCTATCAGGTAATCGATCTCAACTTTAAGAGACAAGCTCCCCTTTAAAAGCTCTAAGCTTACGCTGCCATGTGCACCGTATCCAATCGTGTCTAAATTAGTTGGAGATGATGAAGGGACGTAATTTAAAGATCCGCTAAGTGGCACACCTCCACTAATTATAGTCAGATTGCCTTTCATAACAGCTGAGGCTACAACTGCATCAACACCTGCTTCCATGAACGCACTCAGTGACAAAGAAGGTCCGATTTTTGCCTCTACTCCCCGTAAAGCGCTCAATAGTCCATTGAACACCACTACAGCTTTACCATTAAGACCTGCTTTTATGCTTACAGGAACAGGACCAATTGTGAAGTAATACTGCCAAAGGGTTTCATCAATCCCCTTGTTGATCAAATCCTCATTAAATTTTTTAGATAAGGGAATATTTTTCTCCCACCCAATATCCAAAGCTGGAATAGGTAAAAATTGAGCTTTGAGATATTCGTTTGATGCATCAACAGTAACAACTAAAATATCAACCTTCTCTCCAATTAAATTGGCATTTGCCTTGAAGAATGGCTTAATAATCAAGGGAGACTTTTCATTTTCTTTATTCATGCTAAAGTATGTACTAACGTCAAGTCCAAAATTTTCATCACCTAACGAGGTACTCCATTTTTTCAACCAATTGAAAGGCACAAAATCTTTTGGACAACCGTCTTTGGCTGAATATCCTTCTGAATATCCTTCACAGGCAATCTCAGGAGGCAAGATATTTTTCTCTATCGAAAGCATCTTTCTCTGCTGGAGTAATCTCTCGCGTGGATAGTTATACCTAATCTTTAAAACCTTTCCATCATTTAAACTATGCCCTTTTGAAGCAAGCCATTCCTGGATCTTGTTTATCTCATCTAAAAATCTATCAAATGGGATAGTCTTTCCATTTTTAAGAGTAACAGAGATTATTTTGCCATTTTCTAACATAAGAACTGGAAGATTAGAGGGAACACGAGAAAAACCTTGGCTTTCAGAAGGGGTAGGATGAATATATGAAGGAATTTGTATAACTTTTTTATCGCTCATAACAGTTAGTTTTTGAATACCTCGAATGTTTAAAAGACTTGAAGGTATGATTTTTTTAAAATCTTCTTCAGTAAATCTTTTAAATGGAATTGGAGAGAGTTTTTCTTCTATTAAAAATTTGTCAGGCGGTACATGGATCTCCTTTAATTTTTTGGGTGTTGCAGTTTCAAAAATCCCTTTAGTTTTTCCAAGCACACTGACTATTGGTTTGAATTTCTTAGTAAAATCAGGATGAGGAAAACAACCTTTTTTAAGATAATCTGGATCATCATCTCTCTGGATACGATAGCCATTTACATCTAGACTTGCATAAATTGTAAACTCTCTGTTGTCAGCTAAAGGATTTGTCCGTGGAGCCCATCCCCATATCTCTTTATAACCATTCTGAAGATCTCCCTGAGTTACTATAAAACCGATGACTTGAAATTTAGAGTATGAGTAGGGAGGGAATTCTGGCGTTGGACCATAATACTCAAGAGGATTTGTTTCAGTCTCAGAATATTTTATTCCGATCAGTCTCAAAGACATAATTTTCATAAAGCCATGTTCCTGATCTTCAACTGATCCCTCAAAGGCGCAGTTGCAGAGTTTCCTGTCATGAATTCCCGGAATTGTTTTCTGTTTTGTGAATTTAATTCTCACACCTACAGAGATGTTGTCTTTTTTTGTGAAATTCTGTGGTTTTATGTTAATATCCTCTATCTCTGCACACCAGTATGTTTTTCCATAGGGCGATACTTTTCTCTGGTCAGGAATCTGAGGTTTCATTTGAGCAAATGAGAGAATGGGAACAAACAAAAGCCCTATTAAAAGACTCATCCAAAATCTCTTGCTCATGGTTTAAACCTCCTTTCTTAAATTACAAATGACATTCATGATGCCTTATTTTCAAAATAAATCCATACTAAAATCTGAGTTTTTAGTCAATATTATCAGAAAATATCTGCATTGACAACTATCAAGTTGTCTATAACCAAACTTCATCAATTTAGGGTATATTTTATTTAAAAAACTAAATATTTCAGAAACTCATATTTTCCTTTCCCACCTAATGTAGTCTAATGTCTTTTACTCCTCTTAAAGCCAATTTCTCTCTTGCTTCGTTTACTAATATCAGAAATCTTTACCTGTAAAATTTGAATCAAAAGATGAATACTCTCTCCGTTGATTTCTAGTTTTAATCCATTGTATTCTACACATAATCTTTCTGCTATGAGGGTATCACGATTAACGAAAGACAAGGTTCTAATGAGATTGGTATAGGATAGAGAGACCTATGAAGGAGAGAATAAAGGCAGGAAGGGGATTTCTGAGAACATAGCGTATGAATTTTGTCACTGTGAGCCTCTCGATGAGGCGAAGGAGTCTCTGACCCCTCACATGTCACTGCGAGGCCAGGAAGTGGCCGTGGCCGTCTCCACCTTCCCCATATGTCACTGCGAGGGGCTCGATGCCCCGAAGCAGTCTCTATGTAAAGCCTACAAAGAAGCAACGACGAGATCCCTTCGCTTCGCTCGCAATGACCGAAAAGGGGGCTCGCAATGACGGAAGAGGGGAGAGACGAGATTGCGGAGCCTATTCCGAACGTAGTGAGGAATCCTGCTCCTCGCCATGACATAAAAAGAGAAGCCTCGCAATGACAGAAAGGGAGAGAGGTTCTAATTGCAAGAATAGAGCGGAACGAAGAGAGATGATCAGATTCGCAAATGAGATAATAAGGCAGGAAGAAAATATAGACAGTTAGAGGAAAATCGGATGGTTTAAAAATAGCTTAGAAGGCATGCAGACTAATTTGTAGATGATAACTCATTGATTTACAGTGGTTTTTAAGTTCTTAGTGATGAAGTTGGGTTATATATTAGATCAGCAGGCTTTAAAAGATGGTTGCCCTTTTGGTCAGTTATTATGAGTAATACCATTTCGAAGAGATTATTTTTGAAGAAAGGAGTTTGCTTGACATCTTCTTTTTTTATGAAGTATGTTAGTAGTTACTACCATGACAAATACGAAAGATAAAATTCTTAAGTCGGCTCTAAAGCTTTTTTCTCAAAAGGGATACCTTGGAACAACTACTAAAGAAATTGCTAAAGAAGCTGGAGTGGCAGAAGTTACCCTATTCCGCTATTTTTTATCGAAGGAGAATCTTTTTACTGAAGTTTTAAAAAGCCAGTCCTTTTTGCCAACCCTTCAAGATCTTATTCCGAAACTAAGAAAAATGGATTATTTGGATGCCTTAGAAACTACCGCAAAATATTACCTGGATCTTCTGAAAAGAAAAAGAGATCTTATCTGTATTATGCATACTGAAATGTTTCAATATCCCTCCCAGATAAAATCAATCCACAGTAAAATTATCCATGAAGTTTACCTTGTTTTTGCTCAATATCTTGATGAACTGAAAAAAGATGAGAAGATTAGACAAAATATTAATACTGAGCAGGCATCGCTTGCCTATTTTGGAATGCTTTTTAGTCTATTCATAAAGAAGGAACTTCTAAAAAAAAGAATAGATCTAAAGAGAACCCTTCAAACCTATATTGAAATTTTTTATGAGGGCACAAGGAGGATTTGAATGAGGAGTAAGATTTTACTAATTTTTATAGCTATACTAATTTTTAACTGCCAAGCTATCGCAGAGGAAAATCTAACTCTATCGGATATTTTCTCTCTTGCTATGAAAAAAGCTGAAAAAGTGAGAATTGCCGAGGAAAATCTCACGATCGCAAAAGAAGGAACATATAAAGCCCTGGCAGCTCTTTTACCTACTGTTACAGCTGCTGGTAGATATACTAATTACAGCAAAGAAAAGCTTTATAATAATCAGATTATTCAGCCCGATAAAAGCCTAATCTGGAGTATTAGCATAGAGGAAAGACTTTCCTTAGGAGGCAGAGAATTTACCAATTATTCTATTTCCAAGGATAATCTTGCAAGAACTGAATTTGATGTCAATTCTTTTAAAGAACAATACCTTCTAAAAGTTGCTCAGGATATTTATAATTATCTTAAGGCAAAAAGAGCCACTGAAATAGCCCAGTCAAATGTAGAAAGACTCAAAAAGCACAGAGATGCAGCAAAGATAAGGCTAAAAGTTGGTGAAGTTACAAAAACTGATGTGTTAAGAGCAGAAGCTGAACTTAGTGGAGCCGAAGCTGAACTTATTCAAGCAAAAAACATCCTAAAGGTTGCAAAATCTGTGCTTGCAAAAGATGCAGGTATTGATAGAGATTTTGAGTTACTGGAGTCAAAGCTAATAGATCCTTACTTAGAGATTAATTTGGATACCATAAAAGCAATAGCCAAGGAGTCCCGTCCTGAGATTAAATTTGCTCAGCTTTCAAAGGAAATTGCAAGAAAGAATGTCAATTATGCAATTGGTTCTTTTTTCCCTACACTCAGTCTTTCTGCCACATATCAGAGGCTTGACCAAACTCCCTCAAACCAGGCGACAAATAAAGAATCAAGCTATGCAATTGCAGCTATTAATTTTCCAATTTTTGAAGGTGGTTTAAGAAGAGCAGAGGTGGGAGAGGCAAAAGCAAAATTAAGACAGGCAGAGCTACAGTATGATGACACAGTAAAGGAAGTTTTGATTGATGTGGAATCAGCCTATCATAGTTATCTTACATTCAGAGACACGATCAAATCCTTAGAAGCTGAAGTGGCATTTGCAAGAGAAAACTTTAATTCTGTATCAAAACAGTATCAATATGGACTTGCAAATAGCATTGATGTAACCGATGCAAATACCTTTCTTGTAACAGCTGAACGAAAACTTATGGAAGCCCAATATAACTACCAGCTTGCCATCTTAAGACTAAGGCAGGCAACTGGCACGCTTCTTAAGGGATTTATCAACAACGAAATAGTTGCTGGAGGAAAGCAGTAAATGGCTTTTGGGAATACTGCTTTAAAGATTAAAAATTCAAGAAAAATAAAGATTATTTTACTAATAATTATTGCTTTAGCTGTTTTAATTTTTATGGGAAAGGAGATTTACTACTACATAGTCTATGAACAAACAGACGATGCCTATGTAGAAGGCACTATTGTACCTATCGCACCCCAAGTTGCAGGTAAAGTATCAAAGGTTTATGTAGATTATAACCAAAGAGTTAAAAAGGGTGATCCTCTCGTAGAAATTGAGCCTGATGACTATGTTGCAGAATTGAATGCCAAAAAAGCCACGCTCAACACTCTTCACGCACAGAGAAATGAGATAGCTTCCTCTCTTAATGAATCTCTTGCAAAACTTAGCACTGCAGAGGCAAATCTTAATGCAGCAATAGCTCAGAGGGTACTTGCTGAAAGAGAGTATGAAAGAATTAAAGGACTTTATAAAGAAGATCTTGTCTCCAAGAGTAAGTTTGACTCTGCAGAAGCAGCTCTTAAAGTTGCTTTAGCTCAGGAAAAAGCTTCAGAATCTCAAATTAAAGAAATCAAAAATGCTATAAATACACTCAAAATAAAACTCAAAACTCAACAACATCAAATTGAGAAAGCAGAGGAAGAGTTAAAAGTTGCTGAAATAAATCTTAAAAGAACTCTTATTGTCTCTCCAATTGATGGAAGAGTGGCAAAAAAAAGTGTGCAAATTGGTCAGTATGTTAAAGTTGGACAACTTATGATGGCTGTGGTTGATGAACATGACATTTGGATTGGAGCTAACTTTAAAGAGACACAGATAGAGAAAATGAGAATAGGTCAACCAGTTAAAATAAAAGTGGATGCCTATCCGGGAAAAACCTTTAAAGGACATGTGGCAAGTTTTCAGCCAGGCACTGGAGCGGTATTTAGCCTTTTTCCACCTGAAAATGCAACTGGAAACTTTGTCAAGGTTGTGCAAAGAATTCCTGTAAGAATAATCATTGATTCAGGTTTTGATCCCAATTATCCCCTTTGGCCCGGTATGTCTGTTGTACCCTATGTGGATGTAACTGTTAATACTGGTGCAAAATTGAAGGATGTGATAGGAAAAGAATGAAAAAGCGATTAAACGTTAATAAAACTCTGCTTATTTGCTTTATTGTTGGATTCGTTGTTTTTGCAAATCTAAATTTAGAGGCAGGAGATTCTAATAATAAGGATGCTGTTCGTATTTACAATCTTTCTGACTGTATAAATATTGCCTTAGAGAAGAATCCAGAGCTTCTTGCATCAAAACAACAGGTAGAAAAGAGCTTTTTTAAGATCGGCGAAGCCCGTTCAGGTTATTTTCCGGATATTAATCTTAGCTTGGGCTATCAGAGAAGCTATCAAGAGATGAAAGTCCCAGAGCATTATTCTAAAAATTACTCCGGACAGATTACTCTCAGTCAAAGGCTTTTTGATTTTGGCAAAACATCTACTCAGGTGGATATTCAAAAGGAATTATATAAGGCAACGGATTCACAAAATAGAGAAACTCTTTTGGGATTAATTTACAATGTAAAAGAAGCTTACTTTAGTCTTCTTAAAGCAAAAAAACAAAAGGAGACTGCTGAAGAGGTTTTAAAACAGGCTAAGAAACACCTTGATCTTGCTCGGGGATTTTATGAAGTTGGACTTAAACCAAAGATTGAAGTAACAAAAGCCGAAGTTGAATTAAGCAATGCAAAGCTCAATTTAATTACAGCAGAAAAAAATCAAAGGCAGGCTCTTTTGAATTTAAAAATTGCAATGGGTGCAATATATGATGAAGATTTTGACATAAAGGAGGAAGATTATGTGATAAGAAAAATAGAAGAAAAAGAGGCTTTAAAAATTGCTCAGGAACGGAATCCTCAACTGCAATCTGTAAGATTTAATAGACAGGCTTCTATATATTCAGAAGAATTAGTAAAAAAAGAATATTTACCCACTTTTTCAGGAACAGGCAGATACGGCTACAGTGGTGAAAATTTCCCTCTTGATAGAGGATGGAGTGTGCTCCTTGAGGTTAATATACCAATTTTTAGCGGATGGTCAACCACCTACAGACTAAAACAAGCGAAGGCAGATGTGGCTTATTATTTACATAAAGAAGAATCACTAAAACAGCAGATAACCTCTCAAATAAAAAATCTCTTCATCCAGCTAAAAGAATCCTCTCAAAGAATCGAAACGTTAAAAACCGCATTGAAGCAGGCTAAGGAAAATTTAGACCTTGCAATGGGACGATATGAAGTGGGAGTTGGTAGTTCCATTGAAGTTGTGGATGCAATAGTGCTATATGAACAGACTAATACTCAATATTGGCAGGCTATTTATGATTACAATGTAACCTATGCATCAATTGAGAAAATTGTAGGGATAGAAAAATGAAAAAGAAGAAAAAAATTTTAATGATTTCTCTAATTTTTTTAGCTTTGCTTTTGTCCGCTGGAGTATTCATTTTTGCTGGTGGGAAAAAGAGTGAATTTAAAACGGTAAAAGTTCAAAAAGGGGAGATAACCCAGATGGTAACAGCTACAGGAAATGTAAATCCTGTAACAACAATCATCATAGGAACCAGAGTCTCTGGAACAATTGTTGCTCTTTATGCTGATTACAACTCACATGTTAAAAAGGGGCAATTAATTGCTCAGATTGACCCAACTCCCTTTGAAAATGAATTAAAACAGGCAGAAGCAGAACTTTTAAATGCAAGGGCAACGCTTTTTAAAGCATCGATAACTCTTAAAGATTCCGAAAGAACAATGAAGAGAAAGGAAGAGCTGTTTAAAAGAGACCTTATTGCAAGAAGTGAACTTGATGATGCAGAAACAGCATACAATACTGCCAAAGCCCAGTATGAGATTGCTCTTGCTCAGGTAAAAAAAGCTGAGGCTGGATTAAGGCAGGCACAAACAAATTTAGGATATACAAAAATCGTTTCACCTGTAACCGGAGTGGTTATAGCAAAGAATGTTGAAGTTGGACAGACTGTAGCTGCCAGTTTTCAGACTCCAACCCTTTTTACTATTGCGCCTGATCTTACTAAAATGCAGGTTGACACAAATGTAGATGAAGCTGATATATCGAAAATAAAGGTAGGAATGGAGGCTAATTTTACTGTTGACGCTTATCCAGACAGAAAATTTAATGGCACCGTATCACAAATAAGACTCTCTCCGACGGTTACGCAAAATGTAGTTACATATAATGTGGTTATATCCGTTGATAACTCCCATCTCTTACTCAAACCTGGAATGACTGCAAATGTAACCTTTGTAGTAGCAAGCAAAAAAGATGTTATAAAAATTCCAAACTCTGCCTTAAGATTTAAAATGCCCAATACACCACCATCAAAACAGCAGGGTCTTTGGGTTATTCGTGGAGGAAAGCCCGTAAGAGTAAATATCAAAACAGGTATAAGCGATGGAGAATGGACAGAACTTTTAGAAGGAGAAATCAGAGAGGGAGAGGAAGTTATAGTTGAAGTAGGAGGGCAGAAGAAAAGCTCACCTCAAGGCACGCCTCGCCCGCCTACAAGATTTTAAAAATATGATTATTATCGTTGAAAATGTGATAAAAATATATAAATTTGGAGAACACGAGTTAAAAGTACTTGATGATGTATCGGTATCAATTGAAAAGGGAGAATTTCTTTGCATAATGGGACCTTCGGGTTCAGGTAAATCTACATTTATGAATATTCTTGGATGCCTTGATACACCTACTTCAGGAAAATATTTTCTTGATGGCATAGATGTATCAACCTTCAAAACAGATGAACTTGCAGAGATAAGAAATAAAAAAATAGGATTTGTTTTTCAGCAGTTTAATCTCTTGCCTCGAGCAACAGCCCTTGAAAATGTTGAACTACCGTTAATATATGCTGGAGTTACACCAAAAGAGAGAAAGGAACGGGCACGGGAGATTCTGGCAAGAGTAGGGCTTGGTGAAAGAGTAAATCATTATCCAAAACAACTTAGTGGTGGACAACAGCAAAGAGTTGCGATTGCTAGAGCTCTTGTAAACAATCCAACAATTATCCTTGCTGACGAACCAACTGGCAATCTTGATTCAAAATCAAGCATTGAAATAATGGAAATTTTTAAAAAATTAAATGAAGAAAAGGGACTTACTACCATAATCGTAACTCATGAGCCTGATATAGCATCATTCGGTAAAAGACAGATAAGATTCTTGGATGGTAAAATCGTTCATGATTCAAAGAAATTAGCGTAAAGAGGAAAAAATGATAGTCCTATCTTCAATTATCAATATCGCTCTTCGGTCGTTAATAGCAAATAAAATGAGAACCTTTCTTGCAATTTTAGGAATAATTATAGGAGTCGGAGCTGTGGTTACAATGGTTGCAGTTGGAACAGGAGCAAGTAATAAAATATCTGAGCAAATAGCAAGCATTGGAAGCAACTTAATATTAATACTTCCAGGAGCTACTACTCAGGGAGGCATCAGAATGGGAATTGGAACACAACAAACCCTTACAATGGCTGACGCTGAGGCAATATCAAAGGAGTGTCCTGCTGTAGTGGCTGTAGCTCCCGTTATTTCTGGAACAGCTCAGATTGTTTACGGTAATCAAAACTGGTCAACAGCAGTAATGGGAACAACTCCTGAAATGACCACTGTTCGTGAATGGGAAGTTGTGTCTGGAAGGTTTATTACAGAACAGGATGTACGAAATGGAACAAAAGTTGCTGTAATCGGACAAACAGTAGCAGAAAAACTTTTTGGAGATTTAGATCCCATTGGCAAATTAATTAGAATAAAAAAGATCCCCTTTGAGGTAATAGGAATACTTGACAAAAAAGGTCAATCCTTTACAGGTCAGGACCAGGATGACATAATTTATGTTCCAATTACGACATCGCAAAGAACTCTCTTTGGACAGGTTTTGCCAGGTAGAGTAAGATTAATTTATGCAAAGGCTAATTCGCTTGAAAGCATTCCAGTAGCAACTGAGCAAATAAAAACTCTTCTAAGACAAAGACACAGAATTGGAATAAATCAGGAAGATGATTTCACTGTTATGGACCTAACTCAAATGCTAAAGGCTGCTGAGGAATCTACAAAAACTATGTCCATACTTCTTGGTGCTATTGCTTCTGTTTCTCTTTTAGTTGGAGGAATAGGAATTATGAATATTATGCTTGTTTCTGTTACAGAAAGAACAAGAGAAATAGGAATTAGAATGGCAGTTGGTGCTAAGCCAAAGGATATAAGAATGCAGTTTCTTATAGAATCTCTTTTCTTGACCACAATTGGCGGAATCTTTGGACTTCTCCTTGGGATCGGAGCTTCTTTACTGCTTTCCTCTTTAATGCAATGGCCGATCAGTATATCTATTTTTTCTGCCCTTGTTGCCTTTGGATTTTCAGCTTTTGTAGGAGTTTTCTTTGGATTCTATCCGGCTTACAAAGCCTCTGTACTTAATCCAATTGAAGCATTAAGGTACGAATAGAGATAGGAGTCAGATGTTCCAGAGGTTTATTCATATTTATACCATTCCAAAAAACGGGGGCATATCAGAGACCCATTTTATTTTGATCTAACCAACCTAATTTTAGCGACATTTTCTATGATCTAATACATCTATTGAAATTTGTAGGTTTATTCTGTATTATAGGATTAGACTTAATAAAAATGCTGGATAAAATAGGAACTTGTTCTTCCTCTCGCTCAATTTTGTCGCTCTCTTCTCGACCGTTATTAAGAATAAGCAAATAATTTAATTCTTAGTAGGAGGAATATATGATAGTTGCTAGAGTATTTGTAATGATCTTTGGATTTATAGTTTTTTTGTTTTTAAATTCTTGTGGTCCATACTACAGTGGTTCTACCGATGGCTACTTTAAAGATGTCAGCATTAGAGCCGATTTAAGAGTAAACCCTGAAAGATATAGCGGAGCTTGCCCGGTAACATTGAGATTTGACGGAAATATTAGAGTCACCAATTTATCAGGGGGACCAATCACTGTTAACTACAGATTCATAAGAAGCGATGGTGCATCTTCTCCGCATTATACCCACACTCTCTATGGAGATGGAGTATTGCCTGTAAATACAACTTGGAGATTAGGCAGTTCTGATTATGGAAAAATAGATGGATGGGTATCAATAATGGTGGTTAAACCCTATTCAGTTGAATCAAACAGAGCCTATTTTACTGTTGAGTGTAGAGGCGGCGAAAAACCAGGAGATTCAATCAGAGAAGACTGCGTTTCCCTTGATCCTTCAAGAATAGAAGTTAAGAATATTTCAGGACGATGGAAAATAGTAGATGGCAACCGATGGATCTTTGATTTTGCAGATAAGAGAAGTGAGGCAGAACAGACATTAAGAATAATCAAATACTTTGGTATGAATCAGTCATGCTTTATTGGAAGACCTCATCCTTCATTTTCATATCTTTTAGTATCAGGACAAGCTCCAAAAGGCGAACTTTTAGGAGAAGATTGTGTATCCTTCAACCCATATAAACTTGAAGTTGTAAAAAGCTCCGGTAGATGGAAAATATCTGATGGAAGCAGATTTCTATTTGATTTTGGCAATAAAGAGGAAGAAGCCAGACAGGCCTTAATGATAATTCGTAATTACGGCTTCAAAAAAGCCTGTTATGTTGGAAGACCTGAACCAAGTTTCATGTATTTAAAAAAATAATCGACCCTTATAATACTGGAAGGAGAAAAATCCTAAATTCTCATTTTTAGGAACTATGATATTGAGCATATCAAATATCTCTTTTTGCTGATTTGGGAGTTTTTGAATAATTATATCATTATCATACACCTTGCTGTTTACATTCCTTTGAATTGAGAGCACCTCTTGTAATGTATAATCTTTACCTATCGACTCCTTTAGTTGCAAAAATACTATTAAACTAATAAAAAGTAGAAAAAGATAACCTCTTGTTCTTCCTCTAAGGCATTAAGAAAAAGCTTTCTTATCTGTCTTGCCTTTCTTTCAAGGTCTAAAACAATGTATGCATATGCCTTATTACCATATAGATTAACCTCTCTGTGTTTTATAAAAAACCCTATTGCCGTACCTAACTGCATTCTTATAGCTTTCCTCTATGTAACATTCTCCCTGATAAGCTTCTTGTACAATACCCTTGATGACGGTAAACTCGTTTAAAATTCTATCCCCCTCTTATACAACTCTCTAAGTTATCCTCCGAGAAAAAACCTGCGACGATTAACAAAAGACAGGGATATATGGAGATTGGTAAAGGATAGGGCGACCCTATGAGAGAGCGAAAAAATCCCAGGAAGAAGATCTCTTGAAACTTAGATTATGCATTTTTGTCAATGCGAGGCCATGAAGTGGCCGTGGCAATCTCTTTCTGTCACTGCGAGGGACTCGATGTCCCGAAGCAGTCTCAAAGTAAAGTTTACGAAAAGACAACTACGAGATCCCTTCGCTGCCGCTCGCAATGACAAAAAAAGAGAAGCCTCGCAATGACATCCTTCTTTTGTCAATGCGAGGCCACGAAGTGGCCGTGGCAGTCTCTTTCAGTCACTGCGAGGGACTCGATGTCCCGAAGCAGTCTCTAAGTAAAGCCTACGAAGAGGCAACGACGAGATTGCTTCGTCGCTTGCGCTCCTCGCAATGACAGAGAGGGGAGAGACGAGATTGCGGAGCCTGTTCCGAACGCAGTGAGGAATCCCCTTCCACGCAATGACGGAAAAGGGGGCTCGCAATTACAGAAAGAGGGAGAGGTTCTAATTGCAAGAATAGAGCGGAACGAAGAGAGATGATCATATTCGCAAATGAGATAACAAGGGAGGAGGGAAATATAGACAGTTAGAGGAAAATCGGAATTTATAAAGAATCTTATTTTTTTATTGAATTGAGAGTAGGCAAGCTTTATTGATAAGACCCTATTGATGCTGGAAGAATATAAATATAGGATTTTATAAGTCGGCTAACCTTTTTTTGCAAGCTCGTATAAATATTCCTCCAGTTCATTAGGAGATAGCGTAATCTTAGGTGGAGTTTCGTTTAATAGGGTAGCCTTGAGTATTTTGTTTATAAGTTCGTATGGAGCAAACTTTATTATAGCCTCGCCAAGGGATTCGGTGTATCGATGAATTATAAAAGATTCTGTGTACCATAGTTCGTCTTTCAAAGGTTTTATATGCTGGCAAAAGAGATTTTTTATCGTTTCTGGAGTGGCATTGAATGAGATAATCATAGATCTTACTTCATTGTTTAAACTCTGAAGTCCTTTAGATGCAGGATTCTGTCCAAGTCTGTGTTTTCCTTTTGTAATTGGTGAGAATCTTGTTAAATTTACACCAGAGCAATAGATGTGTTTTTCTCCATCAATGGGTTTAATAACAAAGTATAAAAAATCATTAACATATTCCATCACCTTCCTCCACAGCTTGGGCAGGAAGGGTCTTTTTGAGCCTTGAACACTTTAAAGTCAAGACTCATGCCATCCCACACAAGAAGTTTATTTTTAAGAAGCTTTCCTATTCCAACGATATATTTTATTGCCTCAAGAGCCTGAAGAGGACCTATTACTCCAGGAGTTGCACCCACTACAGGAAATGTCTCCTTTGGTGGTGCTTCAGGGAATAAACATCTGAGGCACGGAGTTTCGGGATGATGAATGAAACTCACCATACCTTGCATTCCGTAAATTGCACCAAATACAAGAGGAATTCCCTTTTTGATAGATACATCGTTAAGTATATACCTTGTTTCAAGATTATCCATACAGTCAAGAATCAATAAAGAGTCTCCCACAAGTTCAAAGGCATTTGATTCAGTGATTTTCTCAGTTATTGGAATTATCTCAATGTCTGGATTAAGGCTTTTAAGGGTTATTTTTGCTGAAAGAGCTTTATTTATGCCAATCCGCGAAGGACTATGAAGTATTTGCCTGTTTAGGTTTGTAATTTCAACACTATCAAAATCACATATAATAATCTTTCCAACTCCTGCAACTGCAAGATATATGGAAACCGGGCTACCTAAACCACCTGCACCAGCAATAAACACTTTGGAATCTTGAAGTTTTTTTTGACCTTCTACTCCCCATCCTTCAATCATCATCTGGCGATTGTACTTCAGGAAATCCATCCGATTGCCTCTTTCATTTTACTGAGGGTTTCACCGGCTGTCTTTTTTGCCTTTTTTGAGCCCTCCTGTGCGATTTCAAGTAGTAAAGACGGATTATCTATAAGTTTTTGGCGATTTTTCCATATCGGTTCAAGAGTGTGGATAACATGGTTTATTAAAATTTTCTTACAGTCAATGCAACCAATCTTTGCAGTTCTGCATCCCTCTGTTACCTCAGCTTTTTCTTCTTCGGTAGAGAAAATCTTGTGAAGATCAAAAACAGGGCATTTTTCAGGATCTCCTTTATCTGTTCTTCTTTTTCTGGCAGGATCTGTGACCATTGTTCTTAACTTTTCAGTAACTGTTTTAGGAGAATCAGAGAGATATATGGCATTTCCATAACTCTTAGACATCTTTCTGCCGTCAACTCCTGGAACTTTTGGAAACTCTGTAAGAAGTGCCTCTGGCTCCGGGAAAAATTCTTGACCATATAGATAGTTAAATCTTCGAGCTATTTCTCTGGATATTTCAAGATGAGGCACCTGATCTATTCCAACTGGTACATATTTAGCTCGGTAAATTATTATATCTGCTGTCTGAAGCACTGGATAGCCTAAAAAACCGTATGTATCGAGATCTTTGTCCTTAATCTGCTCTTTTTTTTCTTTGTATGTAGGAACTCTTTCGAGCCATCCAAGAGGAGTTATCATGCTTAAAAAAATGTGAAGCTCTGCATGCTCAGGAACCTGAGATTGAATAAAAATGGTAGATTTCTCAGGATCAAGGCCAGCTGCTATGAAATTCATGAGTAAATCAATGGTGTGTTCTTTAATTTGTGAGGGATTTCCATATCCAGTGGTAAGTGCGTGCCAATCTGCTACAAAAAAGTAACATTCGTATTTATTTTGAATTTTTACCCAGTTTGCAAGGGCTCCAATGAGATTACCAAGATGAAGTGGTCCGCTTGGCTGCATTCCGCTTAAAACTCGATCCATTAAAGCCTCCTAAATGATTGAAAGTATGGTATAGAAAAGTTTGACTAAAGGCAAAACAAATAATTTCGTAAGACCCGTAACTATCATTAATATTACAATTATAGAACCATAGGGTTCAATTCTTTCCATAAACTCGGAATATTTGATAGGTAGCACTCCCATCAGAATTCTTCCGCCATCAAGAGGTGGTATAGGTATAAGATTAAATGCAGCGAGAACTATGTTAATCATAATAGTGGCTTTGAGTATAAGTAAAAGGGGATTCAGTATAAAAACTGGGATTACACCCATAAATGGAAGAATTAACCATTTAAGAATAATAGTGCAAACTATGGCTACAAGAAGATTTGCAACTGGGCCACCTAAGGCTGTAAGAGCCATTCCTGCCCTCGGATTTTTAAAATTATAGGGATTTACAGGCACAGGTTTAGCATATCCAAAAATCCATTGTCCACTTGTAAAAATTAGTAACATCAGAGGCATTATGATCGTACCAAAGGGATCTATATGGGAGATGGGGTTAAGGGTAAGCCTTCCCTCATATTTTGCCGTATTATCTCCAAGTTTATGAGCAACCCAACCATGGGCAAGCTCGTGAAAAACTATTGCTACAAGAATTGCAGGAGCTGAAATTATTATTTGTCGAAAAATTTCAGTAAAATCCACTATTTAACCCTAATCATTACTTCGTCTGGATTGACCATGTCGCCTTCTTTTACAAATATTTCATCTACAGTGCCGTCAATAGGAGCATGGATTTCATTCTCCATTTTCATAGCTTCTACTATGACAACTGTATCTCCTGCTGAGATTTTATCGCCTTTTTTCACTTTTATTTTTACTACTGTGCCTGGCATTGGTGATGTGATATCTCCCGGCTCAGATGCTCGTGGTCTAACAGATTCCTTTGGTTTTATCTCTACTTTGCCTTCTTCGCTCGGAACAATTTCCTGTAGAGGTTCAACGATAACCTCTACAAGTTGATTGTTTACATATAAGAAATAGGGCCTTTTACCATCAACTTTATGTCCTTTACCTCCGACTTTTACATGATATGATTCACCGTAAAGATTGATGACAAACTCAGTGGGTGCAAGGGAAGTTGAAGGCTTAACTTCCTCCTTTTTGACTGGCACTATCTCTTCTTTGATGCCTTTTTCTTTTGCTTCAAGATACTCAAGATAAACTTTTGGGAAAAGGGTATAACTAAGCAGGTCTTCTTCTGTTGGAGCTTTATCTTTAATTTCTGCTTTTGCTTTTTCAAGTTCTGGCTCAAGTAAATCAGCTGGTCTGCAAGTGATGAATTCTTCTTCACCAAGAATTTTTTTTCTCACCTCTTCATTTACAGCAACAGGCGGCTTGCCATAGAGTCCTTTAAAATAGTTCTTTGTTTCAGTGGTAACCATCTTGTATCGTTCGCCCGTGAGAACATTCAGGGTTGCCTGTGTTCCAACTATTTGACTTGAGGGAGTAACAAGAGGTGGAAATCCAAAATCTTCTCTGACCCTTGGAATTTCTTCCATCACTTCCTTTATTCGATGAAGGGCATTTTGTTCCCTTAATTGGTTAACGAGGTTACTTAGCATTCCTCCAGGAACTTGATATACAATTACTTTTGGATCAGGACCAAGATATTCGCTTTCAAGAGCTTTATATTTTTTCCTTACCTCATAGAAATAATCTGCAATTTCATCTAAGAGTTCCATATTGAATTTGGGGTCTCTCTCTGTGTCTTTCAAAATATGACATACTGTTTCAAGGGGTGGCTGGGATGTTCCTCCAGCCATAGTTGAGATGGCTGTATCAACAATATCTACGCCGGCTTCGATTGCCTTGATAGTTGTTGCAACAGCTAATCCTGCCGTATCGTGGGTGTGAAGATGAATTGGAAGGTCTATCTCACTTTTAAGTCTTGCTACTAATTCATAAGCTGTATATGGATCAAGAAGACCGGCCATATCTTTTATACAAATTATATGAGCGCCCATATCTCTCAGTTTTTTTGCAAGCTCTACAAAATAATCTATTGTATAAATTGGACCTATAGTATAACAAAAGGCTGCTTCAACAGTGCCTCCATATTTTCTTGTGGCTTGAATGGATTTTTCCATGTTTCGTAAATCATTTAAAGCATCAAATATTCTCAGGATGTCTATTCCATTTTCTATGGTTTTTTCTACAAATTTTTCAACTACATCATCAGCATAGTGCCTATAACCAACAAGGTTCTGCCCTCTAAGAAGCATCTGAAGCTTTGTATTTTTTACGAGTGAGCGAATTGTCCTTAATCTTTCCCATGGATCCTCTCTTAAAAATCTAAGACAGGAATCAAAAGTAGCACCACCCCAAACTTCAAGAGAATGAAATCCTACTTGATCCATTTTTTCTGCTATTGGAACAATGTCCTCGAGCTTCATTCTTGTGGCATGAAGGCTTTGATGGGCATCTCTAAAGGTTGTATCCATAATTTTTACTGGAGATTTTGACATATTACACCTCGTCTTTTTATTTAAACTCTGCTATGGGCAACAATAGCAGCAGACAGAATAACTGCTAAGTCAAATGGATCCTTTGCTTCTTCATAAAGAAGGCTTGTAAGCTTTTCTTCTATGTATTTTGTGCTAAAATTGCCCTTTCTGAAGTCTTCATCTTCAAGTATTTTTATGTAAAGGGGGATGGTTGTTTTAACTCCTCTTATTATATACTCACTCAAAGCTCGATGCATTCTTCTTACTACTTCATCCCATGTGCTTCCCCATGCTACCAGCTTAGCAAGAAGAGAATCGTAATAGGGAGGAACATTGTATCCTTCTGTGACATGTCCATCAATTCTTATGCCAAAGCCTCCTGGCGAGTAGTAAGCTGTAACTAAGCCTGTAGATGGAAGGAAGTCATTTAATGGATCTTCTGCATTGATTCGACACTGTATTGAATATCCATCGAGATGAACATCTTCCTGTTTAATATTAAGGGGTTCGCCAGCAGCGATACGGATCATGGTTTGTACAAGGTCAATACCTGTAATTTCTTCTGTGATAGTGTGTTCTACTTGAATACGGGTATTCATTTCGAGAAAATAGAAGTTTAGATTTTCATCAACTAAAAATTCCACTGTTCCCACATTGTCATATCCAACAGCTTTTGCTAATTTTACAGCAGCCTCACCCATTTTCCTTCTTACTTCATCGTTAAGTAGCAAAGAGGGAGCAATTTCGATGAGTTTTTGATGCCTTCTCTGGATTGAACAGTCTCTTTCCCCAAGATAGATAGTATTCCCATACTTATCAGCACATACTTGTATTTCAATATGATGGGGTCTTTCGAGAAATTTTTCAATAAATACTCTCTCGTCTCCAAAAGCTTTTTTAGCTTCTGACATGGCTATAGGTATCTGCCTTTTTAAAGCTTCTTCATCGTAGCAGATACGAAGTCCTCTTCCTCCTCCTCCAGCTGTGGCCTTTATCATCACAGGATAACCTATTTTTTTGGCGTAATCTATAGCCTCATCTAAGCCTTTTATAGGAGGAGTTCCTGGAAGAAGAGGAATTCCATGCTCTAAAGCAATTTTTCGTGCTTCATCCTTTAGTCCCATTTTTCTAATGGCAGTTGAGTTGGGCCCTATGAAGGTTATTCCTGCCTGAGCACAGGCTTCAGCAAATTGGGGATTTTCTGAGAGAAAACCATATCCTGGATGAATTGCATCACATCCAACATTTTTAGCTAATTCAACTATTCCATAAATATTTAGATATCCTCTAAGAGGACCTGGAGTAACAAGATATGCTTCATCAGCTTTTCTAACATATCTTGCAGTAGCATCAGGCTCGCAGTAAATTGCGACTGTTTTTATGCCAAGTTCTTTACATGCTCTTATAATTCTAAGTGCAATCTCTCCTCTGTTTGCTATTAGAACTTTTTTAAACATTTAGGAACCCCTTTGAATGTAAATTATTAAAATTTTAAATGATTTCTTAAAATAAATCAATAAACCGAATTGCAAAGATTGAAGTAAAAGAACAATTTTATCACGAGTAGCTTTGATTGAAAGGTCTTTTGAGCATTTTTGATATGAAGTTAATAGAAGTTGTTTTTTAGGATTTTTTGATTGGAGCTTTGGTGGATGTTATAATAAGCTTTGATGCTCAGAGAGATTAGAAGAAAGGTAGAAAATGGAGAGAGAATAACAGATAAAGAGGCTCTTTTTCTTTTTAATTCAGAGGATATTCATACCCTCGGTGAGCTAGCAGATGCAGTATCAAAAAGAATTAATGAAAACAAGGCCTATTTTATCAGAAACATTCATATAAATCTGACAAATCTTTGCATTAATCGCTGTCGTTTTTGTGCATTCTCATGCTCTAAGGATGATCCTGGAGCTTATGAAATGTCTTTGAAAGAAGTGATTGAAAAGATTAGAGTTGCGCAAAGAGACATGGGAGAATTAAGGGAGGTTCATATTGTTTCAGGCCTTCATCCCTATTGGAGTTTTGATTATTATTTGGAGATTATAAAAACGATAAAAAAAGAGTTCCCTCAGCTTGGAATAAAGGCTTTCACTGCTGTTGAAGTTGATTATTTTGCAAAAATTTCAGGCTTATCTGTTAAAGATGTCCTTTCAAAGCTCAAAGAAAGCGGAGTTGATATTATGCCTGGCGGAGGTGCAGAAATATTTTCAAAGAGAGTAAGAGATAAGATATGTCCTGAGAAAATTTCTGGAGAAAGGTGGCTTGAAATTATCAGAACTGCCCATAAACTTGGAATAAAGACTAACGCCACCATGCTTTATGGTCACGTAGAGTCCTATGAAGACCGAATTGAACACCTAATTAAACTTAGAGAGCTTCAAGATGAAACTGGAGGCTTTCTGTCTTTTATTCCTCTTAGCTATCAACCTGAAAATACTGAAATAAAAACGCCTTTTCCCTCTGGGGTGGATGATATAAAAACAATAGCTATTTCAAGGCTTGTTCTTGATAACATCCCACACATTAAGGCTTATTGGATAATGTTAGGCGAAAAATTAGCCCAGATTGCTTTACTTTTTGGTGCAGACTGTCTTGAGGGAACGGTAATTGAGGAGAAAATTGCTCACTCAGCAGGTGCTCGGTCAAAAAAGGGAAGGAGTTTAGAAGAGCTTATAAACTCTATCAGAGAAACAGGAAAGATTCCAGTTGAAAGAGATACCTTTTACAACTGGGTAAGAATATGGTGAGAATAGATAAAAAACAAGCCCTTGAAATGCTAAGGGATGCTACTATTTTTGAACTTGGAAGAGAAGCAGATGAAATTAGAAAGAAGCTTCATCCAGACAAGAAGGTAACATTTGTTATTGATAGAAATATAAATTACACAAACATTTGTATAAATAAATGCAAATTCTGCGCTTTTTGGAGACCAAAAGACCATCCAGAGGCATATGTTATTTCCTTCGAAGAGCTGGGTCAGAAGATAGAGGAAACAATTGAAAAAGGTGGCACCCAGATACTTTTGCAGGGAGGTGTGCATCCAGAGCTTGGTCTTGATTTTTATATTCATATGTTAAGGTTTATAAAGGGCAATTTTAAAGTTCATGTGCACGGATTTTCACCTCCAGAGATTTCTTTTCTTTCAAAGAAAGAAGGAATAACTGTCCAAGAGGTTTTAAAGAGGCTTAAAGATGCAGGGCTTGATTCTATACCTGGTGGTGGTGCAGAAATTCTTTCAGACAGGGTAAGGGAAATTCAGTCTCCAAATAAAATAAAGTCTAAAGAATGGCTCAATGTAATGAAAGAAGCCCATAAACTTGGTATGAAAACATCAGCAACAATGATGTTTGGAAGCATAGATAAAGAAGAGGACATTATTGAACATCTCGATGAAATAAGAAAGCTGCAAGATGAAACTGGAGGCTTTACAGCTTTTATTCCTTGGAGTTTTCAACCGGGTAACACTGAGTTAAAAAGGGAAAATCCAGAACTAATGCCTGTAGGTTCTGTTAAATATTTGCGAGTCCTATCTTTAAGTAGAATTTATCTTGATAATTTTAAAAATATCCAGGTATCTTGGGTAACTCAGGGACTTAAAGTTGCCCAACTGGGACTTAGATTCGGAGCAAATGATTTTGGTTCAACCATGTTAGAGGAAAATGTGGTAAGA
>OGCI01000370.1_pt1 | contig 54861 bp, 39 predicted proteins | sample 1570021 | NCBI WGS metagenome assembly OGCI01 (sample SAMN06264664, study PRJEB24512) | hot springs metagenome | isolation source: Hot spring water | place: South Africa: Tshipise | collected 2015-06-21
ACACGCGATGGGGTATGGCCACGTACTCTGCAAATACACCGTGCATGCGGAATTCTGGCGTGGAGACTCCCACGATGCGTCGCTGGTCGCACAGGTTGAACATACCACGTCGGCAGAAATAACAGGCGCCACAATGAACGGTGATGTCAAATGTGACTCGATCACCAACCTGCCATCCAGTCACCGCGCTGCCGACACGAGCTATGAGGCCAGCGGCTTCATGTCCCATGATAATTGGAGGGATGCGGCGACCAGTGCTGCCATCCAGACCGTGCACATCACTGCCACAAATGCCACAAGCTTTTACACGCACCAGAACCTCATCCGGAGCAATCTGTGGCTCTGGGACCTCCTCGTATTCCAGGAGGTTATATGCTTTAAGCACCAACGCTTTCATCTCAACGCCTTTGAAGGAGAGTTAATTGTCACACGCAGACGGCCAATCGTTGTCCGGTCTTAAGGAGGCGAAAATGCTCGGGTGACCGATCATACATCATACATATGACATTATACCATTGTTTCGAGGATTGTCAACACCGAAACGCAGCATAGAAGACGTAAAACAAAGTTTGACAAGGAGTGGCTGAGGTAGTATAATGGCATTAGCAGAGATGAATATAGGTTTCTGATGGCGTAGTAGTACCAGGTGCCTGTGGGGTGATCAATTCCAAAGATGTGTGGAAGAGACGCTCCATTATATAGATTGTGTCTTGTGTTATAGCACTGCATATTGTATCATGTCCTCGTAGCTCAGGGGATAGAGCGCAGCGCTGCGGACGCTGAGGTCGCAGGTTCGAATCCTGTCGAGGACGCCTGACACTTGCGGAGACAAGGACGGCGTCTCTGGAGTGTGATAGGTTTAACAAGTGAATATGCCACCAGCTTGCAGGGACGGTCCGTCGCTGCCCGTTGTCAGCGGGTAGAGGAACTTCCCGACTCCCGGCTTGCCGTCTGGGCAGGCAAGGTTGCCTCACGAAACAGCAAGTGAGGGCGCGTGGTAGAAATACCACGTGACTACAACCGCAACAGAGAGCAGTCCCGCCCCGGCGCTTTCTCTTGAAGTGTCGTGTGGTAAGGGGTGAAACGGTGGGGTAAGAGCCCACCAGCGGTGCGCGGTAACGCGGCCGGCTGGGCGAGCGTACAACCGGGAGCAAGGTGAGTGGGCCGAGCGCATAGCGTTCGGTCTCACCGCAGCGACACCGGCCAGTTTGGGTAGCACCCAATATGCCAGGTGTGGCCAGTCCGTTTCACTGAGGACTGAGACAGATGACGGACAAGAACAGAATCGGGGGTATGTTCCCTGCCGGCTGGTGGGATATAGATAGTGCCATTGCTAAGATAGCACGAGGTAGGGGCGTAGCTCAATTGGCAGAGCAACGGTCTCCAAAACCGTAGGCTGTCGGTTCGATTCCGGCCGCCCCTGTTGATTGTGCGGGCGTGGTTCAGTGGTAGAACGTCTCCTTGCCAAGGAGAAGGTCGTGGGTTCGAATCCCATCGCCCGCTTTATTTATAGAAGCAGCTGGCACCTGAGAGATTGTCTGTGTTTATCTAGGTGCTTTTGCTTTTTATGGACGCAGATGTGCAGTTTCAGGAGCGTAATGGTTTTTTATTTGCTGTAATAATAGGACAAAAGTAATGACGAAAGGAGTAGACCAATGGAGACTGTTGTTGAGCAGCCTACCGTAGCCATGCCGCGACTGGGTTGGCCAGCGCCCAACTTTGAAGCAGAGACCACACATGGCACTTTGCGTCTGGATGATTTTCGCGGTAGCTGGGTGATCCTTTTCTCGCATCCCGCTGATTTCACTCCTGTCTGTACTACCGAGTTCGTCGCCTTTGCTCAGATCGCACCGGAACTCAAGAAGCGCAATGTTGAGTTGCTGGGTTTGAGCATTGACAGCACCTACTCGCATATTGCTTGGGTACGTAACATCGAGGAAAAGTTTGGCGTCAAAATCACATTCCCTATCATTGCCGATCTGGATAAGAAGGTGGCAATGCTATATGGGATGATCATGCCGGGGGAAAGCAAGACCGAAACAAGCCGTTGTGTGTTTGTGATTGACGATAAGGGCATTCTGCGCGCGATGATTTACTATCCTCTTACCACTGGGCGCAACACAGACGAAATTCTGCGATTGATCGATGCCCTGCAGACCACTGACAAACACGGTGTGGCGACACCTGCCAACTGGCGTCCTGGTGACAAGGTTATCGTGCCGCCGCCTAAGACGACCGACGATGCTGAGGAGCGTCTTAAGGAAGGATATGAGTGCAAGGACTGGTATTTCTGCATGAAGAGCTTGTAAGCAGCCTTGTTGACTTCGCTGCCCGGCCGGTGTCGCCGGATGGCATCGGCCGTCCGGCACCTGGCTGCGGCTGGAAGCGACAGAAATCTCACCGTGGAGGAGCAAAGTGCCCTGTATCCGTGCGGATGGTTCGCTGACGGTGGCCGCGAAAAAAGTGATGACGGCCATGGAGAAGCCAGCCACGCTGGATGAGGTGGCGGCAGCCAGTGGCTTGCCGCTGTACCAGATCCGCAGCAGTGTGCGCGAGCTTGTGGAAGCCGGGCTAGTGGAAATCAGAGATGGCGCGTATGTGATGACGGATGCCGGGCGGCGCAAGCTGGCCGAACAACGCTGAGCGTCGGCCCGGCGCGCCAAACTATGGTGCAGCCGGCTACCATAGTTCCTGTATGAGGTATAGCGCAACGGTGATCGGCTCTGGCGAAGACCTGTCACCGTTGTGTTTGTCTTCCCACTAGCAGTACATCCTGCACAATGCTCCCGAATCTTTCAATTGTCATGCCCTCGTCGCTGGACATAGCTCCTCCGGTAACATTTATTATTTGAGCGCACTATAGTTCTCCGATTATGTTCTAGGTGACAGAATGCATGAGTTTTGCAATGCAGGCACAGGCAGTGTATAGTGATAGTGTGCCATTATTATTTGTTGGACTTCGCGGTGTGTCGCACTGACCGACGACGTGGGTTGCCAAAGCCATCTAAAAAGTACATCTTTCTTGCTCTATTTTAGTGGGGGAAGCGGACAATGAGATGCCCATTCTGCGGAGCAGCAGACACTCGTGTTATTGACACGCGGGACGTAGCCGACAGCATCCGGCGTCGCCGTGAATGTGGAAAATGCAAACAACGCTTCACCACTTATGAGCGGATCGCCAACGTCAACTTGTTAGTCGTCAAGAGAGACCAACGTCGTGAAAAGTTCGAGCGCGATAAGATTCTGGGCAGCATGCAAATCGCATGCGGCAAACGTCCTGTGCCCGCTAAGGTGTTAGAGGAGGCCGCGCGGGAAATCGAAGCGGATTTATATGCGCTTGGCGAAGCTGAAGTGGAGAGCCAAGTGATTGGCGAGATGGTGATGGAGCGGCTGCGTCAAATCGATGACATAGCATATGTGCGGTTTGCCTCCGTGTACCGCCAGTTTGCCGACGTGGACAGCATCGTCGAGGAGATTGAAGCACTCAAGGAATCCAGACGGCGCGAACAGGAGTTGCGTAACCAGATGGAGCTCCCTCTTCAGACGACCTAAGAAGATCGGCCCCTCAAAGTTTTAAGGTTATTTTTTAAGTTATTGCCCCTCAAAGCTATTGCAACGCGCTTCCAGTTGTTGTATACTAGCTCTTGCCTCTGTGCCATAGATAGTATAGCTACAAGGACCATGTGCCATATTTAGTGGCAGATGTTCACCCATGTAGCCCACAGAGGGGGTGAACTGACACCTGTTCGTGTGCTTGCCCCTAGAGCTATCACGATTGCCAATGTGACATCTCAATGTAGCGCAGAACAGCGATCGTTTGCGTATCGGATTTGGTTTCCGATGTTTTGATAATATCGCGACGTTGATTGTCGGGAGTCGCTGGGCTGATTAGTGATTGAGTACTTGAAGAAAACACGTCGTCATCCGGAAACAGGAATGTTAGTTGCAATAGCTTGACTCCTGGTGTGACAGGGCATATCACATGCGGGAGAAGAAGTAGAAAAGAATGAATTAAAGGGGATTGTTGGGTTGGAATCAAAGGTTGTGAAGTCTCTTGCCATGGTGGAAAGAAAGAGACTGGTGAGCTGATCTTGGCGATTTATTCTGCACTGTTTACTTGGAGAGGTTATGATGTCCACTGAACCGCTACTCACGGTTGGAGATGATAGAGTACCTTCTGTTTCCAGAGGACAGGAGGAGGACATCGAACAGCTCGCCTTAGATACTCCAATGGAGTCGAATGAGCTGCATCCTTTGGGTCAGAAGATCTTTCTGGATCGCTATGCTCTCAAGGAGTCGAACAAGGCGACCATCGTGCCTGGTGACCTGGTGCTGGTGATCGTCGACATGAAGTCGGGACAACGCGAAATGGGTGTTGTGCGAGAAGTGTACGGCGAAGAAGCTGTTGTGGAGCTCTCCGATGGAGAGAGAGTGCGCCGTGCACTTGAGTACATTGATAAGCCGATCGAGACAAGACCGGAACAAATGCTGGATCGTGTGGCACGTGGCATCGCCAGTGTCGAACCCCCTGAGAAGAGAGCATTGTGGGAAACTCGATTTCGATGGTTGTTGTATGGCTGGAAGTTCATCCCTGGCGGTCGTATTCTGGCTGCAGCTGGCACTAATCAGAGCCTCACCTACTACAATTGTTTCGTGCTACCCAGTCCTGCTGATTCGCGTGGTGGCATCATCAAAACCCTTGCCCAAATGACTGAGATTATGTCACGCGGGGGGGGAGTAGGGATCAATCTCTCCAGCTTGCGCCCGCACTATGCCTTTGTGCGTGGGGTTAATGGGCGTTCCAGTGGCTCTGTGTCGTGGGGTGCGCTATACAGCTTTGCTACTGGCCTGATCGAGCAAGGGGGTAGCCGGCGCGGTGCGCTGATGCTCATCTTGAACGTCTGGCATCCCGACATCCTCGAGTTCATCGAGTCGAAACGCGTGATGGGGCGCATCACCAATGCGAATATCAGCGTTGGCGTTACGGATGCATTCATGGAAGCGGTAAAATCCGACGGCGACTGGGATTTGGTGTTTCCACTCACCACCTACCCAGGCTATGATGAGACTTGGGATGGCGACTTGGAAAAATGGCGCGCTGAAGGAAAACCCGTTGTGGTCTATAAAACATTAAAAGCACGCCAGATCTGGGATGCGATCATTGAGAGTGCTTGGGCAAGTGCTGAGCCGGGTGTCTTCTTCGTCGATCGCTACAATAAGATGAGCAATTCCTGGTACTACGCACGCATTTTGTGCACAAACCCGTGCGGTGAACAGGGTTTGCCCGCTTGGGGTGTCTGCAATTTGGGGGCATTACACCTGGGCAAGTTCGTGCAGGCAGGGGAAGTGCGTTGGGAAGACCTGCGCCGGGCGGTGCGCTACGCTGTCCGTTTTCTGGACAACGTGGTGGATGCTAGTCCATATTTCTTCGAGGAAAATCGCAAGCAGCAGACGCTGGAGCGACGTGTTGGCTTGGGCACGATGGGCTTGGCAGAGATGCTGATTCGCCTGGGCCTGCGTTATGGCAGTCCTGAATCACTGGCATTCATTGACCAACTGTACCATTTTATCGCCGTAGAGGCGTACATGGCGAGCTGTGAATATGCTGCGGAGAAAGGCAGTTTCCCCGCGTTCGACGCCGAGAAGTTTTTGCAGAGTGGCTTCATGCAGGGGATGCCCGAAGAGGTGCGCCAGGCGGTGCGTGAGAAGGGCATTCGCAACGTGACTCTCCTGACTCAGGCGCCGACAGGCACGACGGGCACTATGGTGAATACCTCAACCGGTATTGAGCCGTTTTACTACTGGACTTACACGCGTAAGAGTCGATTGGGTGTGCACCAAGAGAAGGTTAAGGTTTTGGAAGAGTGGTTGGCCGAGCACCCCAATGAACCACTTCCCGATTACTTTGTAACGGCGATGGATTTGCAGGCTGAGGAGCATGTACGTGTGCAGGCAGCCATCCAGCGCTGGGTGGACAGCAGCATCAGCAAGACCTGCAATGTGCCCAATCATTATACCATTCAACAAACGCGCCAGCTCTACGAGCTGATGTACGAGCTAGGCGTGAAAGGCGGAACGATTTATAGGGATGGCTCGCGCGACGAACAGGTTCTGCAAAAGACAGGCCCAGAGAGAGAAAAAGCTGTGGAGATCAAATGGCGCGCCCGGCCGGCTGTACTGCAGGGGTACACGTATCGCAAGAATACTCCTATTGGTACGGCTTACATCACCATCAATGCCAACGGCGAGGGGAACAAGGAGCCTTTCGAGGTTTTCGTGAATGTCGGCAAAGCAGGCTCCGATGTGGCAGCGGATGCAGAGGGCCTGGGACGCCTCATCAGCCTGATCTTGCGTATGCCCAGCCCTCTTACACCTTTGCAACGTGTGCAAGATGTTGTGAGCCAACTGCGTGACATTGGCTCGGGACGCGCCCAAGGATTCGGCCGACAGCGCGTACAAAGTTTGCCCGACGCAATTGCTCAGGCGTTGGCCGAGCACATCGGATTGCACGATCAAGAAAATTTGCCTGGCCTCCCAGAGGTAGAAGAAGGCGCTATCCAGCTTGTGTTGCCCATCAAGGGCGACTTCTGCCCTGAGTGTGGTCAGGCGACGATGTTGCACGTTGAGGGTTGCCGCAAGTGCTACAATTGTGGATATTCAGAGTGCTAAGGAGGCCGGCACGAGGGTCAGCCTTTTGAGTGCTCTTCCTCGTCGCTTGTGCCGCGTGCGTCCAGATTCAAAGCGCCAGAGTTAATGCAGTAGCGTTTACCAGTAGGAGGCGGACCGTCGTCGAACACGTGACCGAGGTGCCCTTGACACGTAGCGCATAGGACCTCAATGCGATACATTCCGTGGCTGTGGTCTTCTGCGTACTCGATGGCTTCTTCGTCAATAGGTGCCCAAAAGCTCGGCCACCCACTTCCGGAGTCATACTTGGCCTCCGAACTGAAAAGAGGACTGCCGCAACCGGCGCAACGGTAGACACCCTTCTGCTTGGTCGTGTAGTACTTGCCGCTGAAGGGAGGTTCTGTACCCTTTAAGCGCAATATCCTGTACTGTTCCGCGCTCAGCAGCTGTCGCCATTCTTCGTCCGTTTTTTCTATCTTCTGCTTCGGCATTCTCTCTTCCGTCTTCGAGTGGCTGTGTCTCTAATGCGCAACCGCTTACATCTCGCCTTGTTCAGCAGCTACCTTTAGCTACCTTTTGATGCATTACTCTTGGCGCAGAAGGTTCGAGATCACGCGATTGCACACATTGGGATCAGTGATTGTTCACCGATGGGGTTTGTTCTGACAGCTGCTCTTTCTCCATTCGGGCGATCATCTTCTGCAATTCGGTGTCCAACTGGCGCAATGCGGCAAGCAGGTAAGGTCGAGCCTCTTCGAAGGCCATCTGGCTGGCGGCACGGGCTGAATCGACGGCTTTCTGTGCCTGTTCGCGCACACGGAGTGACTCCGGTACGCTTGCGGTGTGCTTGAGCAATTCGTTGATCTCGGCGATCATGGCCTCCAAGCCATCATACATTGCTTTGATATGCCGCCGATTCTCCTCGTTTTCCCAGGCGATGCGGAACGCAGCAGCAATATTCTGACCCAGCTCCTTGAACTGCTTACCGACCTCAGACCAAGACTCTGCGGGTGTTCGCGGCTCCTCCGTCACAGTGGTCTCAATCACTCCGGTGAGCTCGCCGCTACCCTCAGTGGCACTAAGATCGCTTGTCATCTGATGTTCGGCACTGGTGTCCATTGAGCGCGCGCGGGCGCTGTGTGCCATTTGTACCCAGTCAATCATATATGATTATTTTAACCTCCACCATTGCGCACCACACAATCGAAGCACAGGCCAGCTACACAGGATGCCACCACGGACATCTCCCATTTCTAATTCTCATGATATAATACTCCTAATTTGCCAACAAGTTACGCCAGAAATGCGGCAATTCGTCAGGCGGCCGACAGCGTGAGCGTGTTTGTTCACTCGTGCCAAACTCCCTGAAGCTCAGGTACCTGCGTCTTGGCTCTTAAAATGGCTTTAAACTACTGATATCAGGAGAAGAATCTATGACGAACCTGCGATTTGCTGTTCTGGGCACCGGTTTTTGGGCGAAGTTCCAGATCCCAGCCTGGCTTGAGCTTTCAGGTGTAGAGCTGGTAGCTCTGTACAATCGTACTCGCTCGAAAGCGGAGGAGCTGGCGCATCAGTACCGCATCCCGCGCGTTTATGGCGATCCCGAGAAGCTGTTCGAGAACGAGCGGCTGGACTTTGTGGACATCGTGACGCACGAGATAATGCATGCCCCGCTGACATATATGGCAGCGGAACGTCGCGTGCCAGTTATTTGTCAGAAGCCTATGGCTTCGGACTATCCGACATGCGTGCAGATGGTAGAAACGTGCCGCCGTGCTGGTATCCCTTTCATGATCCACGAGAATTTCCGTTGGCAGAGGCCGCTGCGTGCGGCTAAACGTGCCCTGACGGAAGGACGAGTTGGTCAGCCGTATCGGGCGCGCATCCAGCTCGGTCATGGGACTCTGGAGCAAGTTCAGAATCAGCCCTATCTGAAAGAACTGGAGCACTGGGCACTCACCGATATGGGCAGTCACGTGCTAGATCTGGCACGCTTCTTGTTTGGCGAGCCGCAAAGCCTCTACTGCCAGATCTATAAAACCGGGAAGTGGGAGGGGGCAATTGGGGAGGATATCGCCACAGTGGTGTTGCGTATTGGCCACGTCATCTGTGTGTGTGAGCTGGGCTGGGTGGACAACCCCATCCTTTTCATCGAGGGCACTCAAGGCACTCTCACGCTCACCTCTGATGATGTCTTAACACTGGACACAGAGCAGGGGACGTTCCGCGAGCGCATTTTCTACCCCTGGTATACTTGGGCTGATCCTCGCTATGGTGCGTGTCATCCGAGCATCGTGGATTGCAATGCGCACCTGTTGCATGCGCTCCAGAGTGGCCAGCCGGCTGAAACCAGCGGTGAGGACAACCTGAAAACAATGCGTTTGGTGTATACCTCCTACGAATCAGCGGAACGTAATGAGGTTATTCGTTTGGATTAGGTAACGGCTGCGCTCAATCCCTTTAGTTGGGAACATCACCCTTTTGTTTGGTGATGTTCCTGTCTTTGTGGACCAAAAAGTGGCCTAAGCGCCCCGTCTGGCATGTTGGCTTGCTTCAGGAGCCTGATGGAGTATACTTCCGTTCACGTGCCTAGGGCCCCACAGGCAGCTAGAAGTATAAGGAGACATGAGTATGCAGGTGGTCGATTTGCGCAGCGATACGGTCACGCTTCCCACCCAGGCGATGCGACAGGCTATTGCCACGGCCGAGCTGGGAGATGATGTTTTCGGAGAGGATCCAACAGTCAATCGGCTGGAGGCAATGGCTGCGGAACGTCTCGGCAAGGAGGCAGCCATGTTGGTAATGAGCGGCACCATGGCTAATCTGGTGTCCGTGTTGAGCCACTGCGGCCGTGGCGACGAGATCATTGTAGGTGACAAAGCACATATCTTTTTAGATGAGGCAGGTGGATGTTCCGCCTTGGGGGGTGTACATTCACACCAAGTGCCCAACCAGCCGGATGGCACATTATCGCTCTCGGACATCGAGACTGCGATACGCTCGGATGATATTCACTTTCCGCGCAGTAAGCTAATCTGTCTGGAGAATACCCAAAATATGTGCGGGGGTGTTTGCCTGACGCCTGCTTACATGCGTCAGGTTCGCCAGTTGGCAGACAAGTATGGGTTGGCGATCCATTTGGACGGTGCGCGAATCTTCAACGCAGCGGTGGCTTTGGGTGTAGATGTAAAAGAGCTGACACGTGATGCCGACAGTGTGAGTTTTTGCTTGTCCAAGGGGCTTGCAGCTCCAGTGGGCTCGTTGGTATGTGGCAGCCAGGATTTCATTAAAGCTGCCCGTCGTGTGCGTAAGATCGTTGGTGGAGGCACCCGCCAGGCAGGGATCATCGCTGCTGCTGGCATTGTTGCATTGGAGCAAATGGTGGATCGGCTTGCCGAAGACCATGCCAACGCGCGCATCCTGGCAGATGGGCTGGCGAATATGCCGGGGATTGCACTCGACCTCGCGCGTGTGCAGACAAACCTGGTGTACTTTGATGTCAGTGGGACGGCGTGGGAAGCAGCTGGGTTCTGCGAGCGCCTGGCTGCATTGGGGGTGCTTATGCTTCCCATTGACCGTCACACTGTACGTGCGGTAACCCATTATGGCATCGAGCGTCCTGATGTCGAGCGCGCGCTGAGCGCTGTTTCCCAGCTGTTGGCACATCACTAAAGACTCTATGGTCCATATGATTGAGAAAGGGTTGCTTTTCCTATGGCGTTTGACAAGCTCGTGATCCCATCAGAAGGTCAACCGATTACTATCCGCGAGGGTGCGCTCCAGGTGCCTGATCATCCTATCATCCTTTTTATCGAGGGGGATGGAATTGGCCCGGACATCACTCGTGCCAGTATGCGGGTGTGGGATGCGGCGGTGCAGACGGCGTATGGTGGCCAGCGCAAAATCGCTTGGATGGAGGTCTTTGCAGGTGAGAAGGCCGCTGCACTCTATCACGGCGAATACCTTCCGGCCGAGACTTTGGATGCCCTGCGCGAATTCAAAGTGGGTATCAAGGGGCCACTGACCACGCCGGTGGGAGGTGGTCTCCGCAGTCTTAATGTTGCTCTTCGGCAGAAGCTCGATCTGTATGCGTGCGTGCGACCGGTGCGCTGGTATCGAGGGGTTCCCAGCCCGCTCAAGCATCCTGAGAAAGTGGACATGGTCATATTCCGCGAGAACACGGAAGATGTCTATGCTGGCATCGAATATATGGCGGGCACTCCTGAGGCGATCAAGCTGGAAAGGTTTCTTAAGGAAGAATTAGGAGCTCGTTTCTTCGAGAATTCCAGTATTGGGATCAAAGTGATGAGCGCCTTTGCCGCCAAGCGTCTGGTGCGCAAGGCAATCCACTATGCTCTGGAAGAGGGTCGTCGCAGCGTCACGCTGGTGCACAAGGGGAATATTCAGAAATTCACCGAAGGGGCTTTCCGCAATTGGGGGTATGAAGTTGCCCGTGACGAGTTTGGCGATGTAACGCTGACTGAGGAGGAGCTGTGGGAGCAATATGGTGGCCAGCAGCCGGAGGGCAAAATTGTCATCAAGGATCGTATGGCCGATATTATGTTCCAGCAGGTGCTGTTGCGCCCAGATGAATACGATGTCATTGCTACCCCCAATCTGAACGGGGACTACTTAAGTGATGCCGTAGCCGCCGAGGTTGGGGGAGTGGGTATCGCTCCTGGCGCCAACATTGGGGATGAGATAGCCCTTTTTGAAGCCACCCATGGTACCGCGCCCAAATATGCGAACCAAGACAAGGTGAACCCGGGTAGCCTTCTGTTCTCCGGGGTGATGTTGTTGCGCCATATTGGTTGGCGGGAGGCAGCGGACCGGATTGTGAAGGCTTATGAACGAACGGTCTCGCAGGGTATTGTGACGTACGATTTCGCGCGCCTTATGTCGGGTGCCCGAGAAGTCAGCACTTCCGAGTTCGCTTCTGCGCTTATCAGCAATCTGTAGAGGGAGTTGTGGAATCTGCTGTGCTCTCTTGCAGAATGTGCGGTGCGATATTTTTGACAACTCGAAATTGATGGTGTATAATAGCTGGACGAAACTAAGAGGACGAGCCGAGGTGGCGGAACAGGCAGACGCGCTGCGTTCAGGGCGCAGTGGGCATTGGCTCGTGTGGGTTCAAATCCCACCCTCGGCATCCAGCAATGCGGGGTGGAGCAGTGGTAGCTCGCCAGGCTCATAACCTGGAGGTCGCAGGTTCGAATCCTGCCCCCGCTACTTGGCTATTCAGGGCATAGATGAGCCATCACGCTTTCAGAGACGTGGTGGCTTCTTGCTTTTATCCACGATTCTAAACGCAGCTGAATAAAGAGCAAGGTTGACTTGTCATAACTAAGCCGGCCTACATGTACTTCTACATCGCAGCTGGCTTGCCGGCCTATGGGGTTGGTGTGGCGATGGGGCTGGTCATACCCCTTGTCTGGCGTTCTTGCTCGGGTGTGCGTGCGGGCAACGCGCCAGCTTCAACCCAGCGCACGATGACCTCTAGCTTCTTAGGATCCAGTGGTCGCGTGGGTGGCATTGGCCCGCCGGCCTCTATCTCCTCCCGATAAAGCATACGTACGAGGTTGCAGCTCAAATCGCCACCTATCACGTTGGGTGCGTGGTCGCCTGTGGTCATCACGCTCTCGTAGTCAGTCATCACATAGTTATTCTTGGCCTTGCCCGGCCGGTGACATGCTATGCAAAAGCGGTTGAAAATTGGCCGCACATGTGTTTCATAGTCAGGGATTTCCCCTTCGGCAAGTGCAGGTATTGTGTCAGGTGGTTTTTCTACCACAATGCGATCATCCCAGCTGCGTATGAAGGTCACGATCGCATCTATTTGCTGTCGGGTTAGCTCACCGCCATTGGCCATCCCAAACGGGGGCATACCCAAATCGGGCTGTCCATACTCTATTATGTTGTAGATAGTCTCGTCGGTGCGAGTGTAGAGAAAATCACGGCTATTGATGGGATCCAACACCCGTCCTTCGAGGCCTTCTACACCCTTCACTTCGCCACCTTCACCTTCTGGTTGATGGCACTCGGCACATACGGTGGCATAGAGCTCTTCGCCGGCGGTCAAGCGTTCTTCATAGGTGGTACCGAACGTTTCTGGTTGGGGAGGCGTGGTGACAGCAGCGCGAATGGTCAATCCGAGCATAGCCAGTACTACTGCGGACATGATCCCACTGGCCAGCGGACGGCGCAATGGATGACGCGTTGGCCTGCGATCAAAGAATGGCAGTAAGAAGAGTGCAATAACAGCCGCTGCAGGGATGACGAAGGTGCCGATGAACTCGATCTCCCCCGGAAAGAACTTGAGCATCTCAAAAAGGAAAAGGAAGTACCATTCCGGACGTGGCACATAACTGGTGTCAAAGGGATCAGCAGGGGGTTCCGAGGGCACTCCCACCATAGCGGCCAGTCCGATCAGGAGACAGAAAATGCCAAATGCCACTACAACATCTTTGAAGATAATGTCGGGGAAGAACAGCACACCCCGTTCCTTCTCTTCCCGATAGCGCCTCAGGATGTGTTGCTTGTCAATATCCTCCACAGCGGTTTCCTCTTCGCTGGCTCAGCTCGGTGGACCTTTAGGGGTGCATGTTACTCGTCTCGCCGCGGGATGTAACTGATGCCATTGCGGATCACCAGGTACAGGTGGATGCCTATCGTGCCAAACAGGATAGCAGGCAACACCCAGATGTGGGCACTGAAAAAACGAGTCAGGGTGAGGAACGTGAGATCAGTTCCCCCTCGTAGCACACGGAGCAAGAAATCTCCCACCAGTGGCACAGTGCTGACAAGGCTGGTACCTACCGCTGTTGCCCAATAGGCGCGTTGATTCCAAGGGAGCAGATAACCGGTGAAACCGAGGCCAAGTGTGACTAGCAGCAATACGACCCCGGTTACCCACGTCACCTCGCGCGGGTACTTGTAGGCGCCATAGTAAAACACGCGCAGCATATGTAGGAATACGGTGAGCACCATTAGCGTTGCGCCCCAATGGTGGATGCCTCGGATCAACCACCCGAATGCCACTTCGTTCATAATGTATTGAATGCTGTTGTAAGCATCTTCGGGAGTAGGCACATAATACATAGTGAGAAAGATACCCGTCACAGTTTGCATAAGGGCAAGGAAAAGCGAAGCACTGCCCAGTGTATACCACCAGTTAACGCGAGGCACTTTGCGTTCAAAGACCACACGCCAGGCGGTCAGCAGACCGGTTCGCTCGTCGAGCCAGTTGATAAGTTCTCTCTGCACCTTACTTCTCCACGTAGATGAACAGCTGATCGTTCTCTACCTTAGTGGTGAAGCGATCAAGAGGACGCGGCGGAGGACCACTGAGCACAGTGCCATCACGGGCGAACACACCATCGTGACAGGGGCAGACAAAAGTCCCTTGCTCAGGCAGCCAGCGCACTTTGCAACTGAGATGGGTACAAACATCCGAGAAAACTGTGATGTCACTGCCACTATTCAGAATCACGTAAACGGTCCGGGTTGTTCGCGTGCGCTTCCAACCTGTCTGTTGGAGGATCGAGAAAGTACAAGGTGTCGGGACCCCCGGCTGCAATGCCGATAACGGTGCAAGGGGCACCCAGCCAACAACACTCCTCGCGCGCAGGGCTGGCGCTATCAGATAGCCGATAATGGGTATTCCAACCAGAATGGCGATAAGTGCTCCCAGCGCACCTGCTACGCCTGCTACGAACTCACGTCGCCCGATGTAATAGTCCGATCGCCTGTCCATTATCACGTGCCGAGCTTCCACGCGACGAGAGAGACGCCAATGTGCCCAAGATTATAGCATAGGCGTCGTAAGCATCAAAGTATTTGTTGGGGGAAGGCGCTTTGAGTGTAGACGGTAGCTTGCGCCAGGCCGAACAGGTTCGTATTATGAGAAGAGTTGTAACCATTGTGTCTATATCAATGGGTTAGCTAATGTGCAAATCTTGAGGGCAACCGATAATTAATTAGCCATAAACGTTGGGGAGGCTGTATGTCAGAGAGGATCATTTTGCGTCAGAAAAGTAACTTCGATACCGAGCTGTGGGCCACAGATCCTGAGGATGTGCACTCTCAGGAACTCAGACCTGTGGAGCACGTTTTCGCGTTGAGTCCATATGGGATGCTGTTGGCTAGTCTGGCCGGTTGTACTGCTGTTCTCCTTACTACGTATGCGCGCAATCATCAGATTGGGCTGGAGGAGGTGGAACTGCGTCTCCGGTTTGATCGCAGTTTTGCCGAGGACTGTGAGCATTGCGAAGAAATCGGTGAGCTGAAAGAGATCATCGCTGAGGAGATCGTCTTCAAGGGCGATCTGACCCCAGAACAACGCAAGAAGCTGCTGGCCATCTCGCGTCATTGCCCTATTCATCGCATGGTGAGCGAAGGCATTGAAGTGCATTCGCGCGTCGTGGATATGTGAGTGGGCTGGTCAACGAGCAATCCTATGCGGATCGTGGCTCGGGTAAAGATCACAAATCCGGGAGGACATAACCTCTCAAGTACAGTCAGTCCGCAGGGAGCTTAACGCCCCACCGAGATTGCTCGTAGAGATGGCACCGCCGTTCAGTCGCTCGCGTGCCCTGGGACAATGCAAAGAAATCCCAGCGCTTCCTCGCCTAGCGGCGTGAACTGGTGCCATTCGTTGCCCGGTATATAGACCACATCTCCGGGTTTCACTTCGGCTATTTCATCTCCTAAGCGCACCTGTGCACGCCCATGCAGAATGTACACGCCGTGCTCATGTGCATGCTCCTCGAGTCTCGAGTGACCACCCGCTGGAATGCGAAAATAGCGCAAACGAAAGTTGTTGCATCCTTCATTGGGCCCCAAGAGCACGTGCTTGCTCCCACCCTTCATATCGCCAGTCTCGTAGCGTTTTGCTGGAACGCCTTCCCACTCATATTCACCACCCTTGTCAACGAACCGGTGTATCATCCCCATTTGCGTTTTTCTCCTCACTATGAAGTGAATCTTCTCTCTAATGAGCAGCTACTTCAGATCTCTTGATTGGCCATGACGCTTTGATCTACAGAGAACACCCGGCTTCTCTTCGGCGCGCTACGATTGTTTGTCATCCACACTGGTGGGCAGGAGAGATCGCCTCAGTTCGGTGTATGCGTTTACCATTGCGGCAACCACATCTTCCTCTGTCTCTGAAAGCTGACATATCTCACGCAATGTGGCGTCGATGCCGTGTTGAGCGAGGCGCTCTTGTATCGCAACGGCGCCAGCGTCACAAGGATTGCGATACAAGAAAGCGGCGGCTGTGGCTCGGATCAGGTGTGGAGTCCGGATTGAGTGTTTTCGAGCTAACAAAATCGGTCCGACCAACCGGTCGTCCCGACGCAGTTTGCGTAACGGATCAGCCCCTTGGCGACTCACACGGTCGCGCAATGTTGCATTGTCGGTCTGGCGCACTACCCCATCGTTCCAGCGTGCCATCTCGTCAGGGGGGAAGTGATATTCTGCCTGCAACGCCCGACTTGCCTCGTCAAGAGCTCCCAGAGCTTCGACTCGCACTCTTGGGTCGGCTAGGCAGTCCACGATCAGCTCGTGACCACGCAGCGTACCCCAATAGGCTAGCGCGGCGTGGAATGTATTATAGGTGTAGAGCTTGCGCGTCTCCTCCGCGCGCATGTTATCGACGAGCCTTAAACCGGGGATGGGGGGTATTTCGCCCTTGAAACCATGGCGGTCAACGGGAAACTCAGCATAACCATTGGTCCACACCAATAGCGGATCGCGTGCGAGCTCCTCGACAGGCGGTTCGGCGACCATGCGGATCACCAGACTCTCGACGATCCCAACTTGTTGCTCAAGGTAATCTCGAAGGTCAGGCGGTGCAGCTGTACATAGAGAAGCTCTGAATTCCAGTGCGGCGTGTGCCAGATTAGTGCACAGAATAATGTCAAGAGGAGATTGAGGACGCAAAGTTCGACGCTGCTGTAGGCCAGCGACCATTTGCGTAGCCACGGTGGCAAAATCGCGTGGAAACACAGCCAGAGCTACCAGATCTGTTTCCACTAACGCCCGGGCAACTTTCTCCACCTGTGTGGTCGCGAGAGCCTCATAACCTTGCACGGTCAGGTCGTCACGCTTCGCAGTCCCTTCCGCCCTTACCACTGTGTAACGACCTGCCTGTCTTAATTGAGCTATCAGCTCCTGTGAAACATCAACAAAGACGATGTGATAACCGGCTTCTTGAAAGAGATCAGCTAGAAAGCCTCGCCCGATACGGCCGGCTCCCCAAATGACAACGCGTTTGGCATTCATCCTGCAAGCCTCGTGAGGCAATGGTAGTCGGAATAGGCGGAGATGTCAATCAAAAGGGGGGGTCAAAGAAGCCCCCCCACTGCGTTGAGAGGACAGGGCGGATGGGACTTGTTTTCAGGACGGTTGACCAAAGCCTGTTGCATAATATGTCAAGCTATGTTATAATATACATTGCACGGTGGCATAAGAAGGTGCTGCCGAAGGAGCGAAGTGGGATGAGCGCGCTCAGAGTCATGCTTGTCGATGACCACCCCATATTCCGAGATGGCCTCCGCCCACGGTTGCAGGCGGAAGAGGATATCGAGGTGGTAGGAGAGCTGGGCAACGGTGAGGAGGCCTTTGCGCGGGCTCAGGAGTTGTCTCCTGATGTGGTCATCACTGACGTGAGTCTACCTGGCATGAACGGGATACAACTAGTGCGTGAGTTGCGGGCGGTTGGATGCAAGTCGGCGTGCATTGTGGTTACCGCCTATGATGATGACGAGCAAATGTATCATGCGCTGCGTGCTGGAGCGTCTGCCTATTTTTCCAAAGACGTCGTCGCAGATCATATTGTGGCAGCGATTCGCCAGGTGACACAGGGTTGCTATGTGGTACGCGGCCGTGTGTTCAGCCGTTTTGATCTCATGAATTGGTTGGCGCGACGTTTCCGCAGCTTTTCCCTCGATGACATCCCTGAGGAACCTGTTCAGCCACTGTCTCCGCGCGAGATGGAGATTCTGCGCTATATCGCGCAAGGTCGCAGCAACAAGGAGATCGCCTACCAGCTCGGTATCAGCCGCCAAACGGTCAAGAATCATATGAGCAGCATCCTGCGCAAGCTGGCAGTAGAAGATCGCACCCAGGCGGTGATGTATGCGGTGCGACGCGGTTGGATCCGCGTCCAAGATGCCATTGAATGAGATTGTTCCTGGATAGGTAAAGGTTATCTGAAATATGGATGAACCTTCGCAGGCAGAGCAAGGGAAACTTTCGCCAAAGCAACTGCAAGAGCGGTTGCGTCAAGAACACGAACGCGCCCGGCGTGAGATACGTGAACTGGAGATGCTTATCCGGCAAAGCACAGCTGAGGTCGAACGTTTGTCGCAACATAATGCCCAGATGACCAATCGTGTGCGTCAGATGGAGGCAACGCTGGACACTTTGCCGCGTGAGCACATCCGCGAGACCTATACTCAGGCATTGGAAGCGCAACTGCGATTCTTGATGATGCGCAGTCAGCTGGAGCAGTTGCAAGCCAAGCATCAAATACTGGAACGTTATGTCGAAATCTTACAGCTGGTGCAGGAAGCCTTCGTACCCACAACATCTGAGCCACATGCCGGCGTCACAACGCCGACCGAGAACACCCCAGGGAGCAGCTTGATCCGTGTTATCAACGCGCAGGAAGCAGAGCGATTGTTATTGGCACGTCGCATGCACGACGGGCCGGCTCAGGCGCTGACCAACTTGATTTTGCAGGCTGAAATATGTGAACGCCTCTTTGACCAGGACCCGGTGCACGCGCGGGCAGAATTGAGCAACCTCAAAGAATCGGTACAACAAACCTTTGAAAAGGTGCGCAGCTTTATTTTCGATTTGCGCCCTATGATGCTGGACGATCTGGGGTTGAACCCAACCATCAAGCGTTACATCCAAGACTTTGAAGCGAAGTCGGGCATCACCTGCAATCTGAGATTGATGGGCAAGGAACAGCGTCTTCCGGTGCACATCGAAGTTACTGTTTTTCGCGCTTTGCAAGCCTTGCTCAGTAATGTCCAGCGCCACGCGCATGCCGCGCGTGTGGACGTGGCATTGAACCTGGACGCCCAAGGGCTGACGGTCACCGTTGAGGATGATGGTGTCGGGTTCAATATGGACGAAGTTATGTCTGCGGCGCGTCAGCGCAAGACACTTGGCATCAGCACTGTGATCGAGCAGGTAGAATTGCTGGGTGGCGAGATCACCTTCGATAGCGCGCCGGGACGTGGTACCCATGTGCGCTTTCGTTTGCCAGTGTAGCGCCCTGTAAAGTGACAAAGGGTCTTTCCATCATAGGAGTGACAGAGTTGCGGTGTCTGTAGTCGCCATGCAACCGGTGGCTCGGAATGAGGCAGGAAACTCCCCGGTAGTTTATACAAGAATTTTATCCCCTTCCCACAGCAGTTGTATCCTGAGCTGACTGCTGTCGGCTAGTCGCAGCTCTAAATGGCTCTGCCAGCGCCTCTGGAATAGTCCTCTTATCCCATTGACTAGCCTTTTTGCATCCCTGATAATGGAAGTGTAGGAGACTGGTGTCATTCACTCTTTTGTGTCTTCTGAGGATAAGAGAGAAAGATGTTGCAGCGCTGGGGACGAGCTGACCTTGCGGAGGATCATTTGGGGCAGGATCCAGCTGCGGAACCGAGAACCGAGGGTCAAGGGCTGGTAGAGTTCGCGCTCATCCTTCCGTTGCTCCTCCTGTTGCTGTTGGGCATCGTGGAGGGAGCACGCATCACATGGGCTTTCGTAACGGTGCAGGAGGCAGCACGCGAGGCAGCGCGCTATGCCGTGTCCGGGCAACCATACAACCAGAATGGTGATCCATGGGCTTTCGGCGCCTCTCTCGCGGATGGCTACAACCTAGGGCTGTGTCTGCGAGGCATCGATGATTTTGGCAGTTGCGACACTGTAGACCCAACTGCAGCCGACGCGATCGATCGTGTTGAGGCGATCAGCAACGTAGCCATCCGCCATGCGGCCCAGCTGAATGTGGAACGTTATGCCATCACGTCCAGGGTGTACACGGCGACCGGCTACTACGATATGCCGCGCACGCTGGGTGTGCTGGTCATCGGCCAGCGCGATGAGACCGATGTCACAGGCACGCCGGACGACGCCGGGCGCGAAGGGCTCAACGTGTGGGTGCAGGTCTATTACAACGTAGAGATGGTTGATCCCATCTATGCTGGTCTGGTGAGCTGGATCACAGGCGGACAGAATTTCATCCGCGTGTTCGGATCGGCGCAAATGCAAAACGAGGGTGTGGACGCTGCGCTGGGCAGCGTGCCACCGGTCGGCATTGCTACACCGGTGCCACCCCAAGGACCTGGAGGCGGCGCCCCCAGTGGCTGGCGGCCGATCATTATCAGCCCGGACGGGGTCACCTTCGAGGCAGGTCGGCCGATGCGGGTACGCATAGAGCAACACACCGCCGGCAACCATTACGACATTCACTTAGGTCCCGTGATTATTTGCAGCGATGTTGTCGCTAACAACTTTGGCATCGCTGAGCCAACCTGCCTTATCCCGCCCGACTTTCCGCCGGGGGAGAATTACGAGCTCTACTCTACCTTGCGCGGCGATACTACCAAGGTAGCTGGAGAAGTGTATGTCACAGTGACGCGCATCAGCCAGCCTACTTTGCTCATCGCTGATGGCAATACCTGGCCAGCAGGCAGTCAGATTACTATTCAGGTGCGCAGCCACGATCCGAATCAGCGCTATGACATTTATTTCAGCGGTACACACATTGGTACCACTGAGGCGACAAACCCATATGGCGATGTGGGCTTCATCTGGCAGATCCCGAGCAACACACCGCCTCGCGAGCTGCCCAGCTTCTACGACGTCGAATCATTATTACAAGGTACCACCTCGCCGCGAGTTGCCCATACTTTCCTTTCGGTTACCACGCCACAGATCTTGGTACAGGGTGGCAACACTTGGCCAGCGGGGGTGATCTTGCGTGCCAACTTGCGTCGCCACGCACCCAATCGCAGCTACGAGGTTCGCTGCAACGGCGAGTCAGTTGGATCCTTTCTCACTGACAGCGAAGGGCGCAGCATCGCCACTATCTTCTGCACCGTGCCAGCTACCTTTCCCGATACGGTGCCACCTAACGGCTATTACACCATTGTGTCATACGATAACGGTATTCCTATCGGCCACGCCAATGTCACCATCTCCACGCCTACTGAACCTTACTTGAATGTTGTAGGTGGCTACGACTGGCCGGCCGGTAGTCCAATCGAGATTCAGATGTTCAAGCATCTGCCCAATCGCAACTACCGTTTGTTCTTTGAAGACTGGATCGTGACGCCCTCAATCACCACCGATGATGCCGGTTATGCTCAGACATCTTACCTCATTCCTATCACAGCCACGCAGGCCACTACCTATACCCTGCGCTCGTATGACATTGCCAGTGCACAAGCAGTAGCAACGCGAACCCTTACCGTGCGCGCTGTGCCGCAGCTGACAGTGCTTGAAGGGAACATCGTGCAGCCTGGCACGCTCATCCACATCAACCTGAGAGGGCATGCTGCCTACACAGTGTACAGCTTGTTCCTGGATGGCATTTTGATCGGCTCCATCCAAACCGATGGCAATGGCGAAGCCACTTTTGCCTATGACCTCGACCGGTTCAATCGCATGGGTGGACCGTTCGACCTGGAATCCAGGCTGGGGGGTACACGCGCCGGGCACACGCAACTCTCCATTGTTGCTCCCGACCTGCAGGTGATGGGCATCGAACTACCACCTAACCCAGTGTTCAATGTGCCGATCCCTATCACGGTCACTGTGCGCAACAGCTCGACTGTGACCGTGGCCGGAACCTATTTTGATACTGACATCTATGTGGACCCGGCGCATGTACCCGATGTGATGGTGCCCTATCCGCCCGGTGACTTCAAGCTCTGGATCGACCAGCTGGAGCCTTTTGGCATTGCTGCATTGGTGCAGGAAGTGGTACTCTACGGTGGCGGTCAGCATCATATTTATGCGCGTACCAACACGTCGCAGTACATCTTGGAGCGCGACCGCGACAGTTTCGCTAACAATATGGTGCACGTGACCGTGCAGCCAACCACATGCGCCTCACGCATCGAGGAGGCACTGACCGACGATACACAACTGGACAGCGCATGGTCGCCTGGCTGGAATGCTGTCGCCTATGGCAATGCTAACGATACACCACCTACCGCCAGCCATACGCTTGCCAATGATGTGATTAGCTTGACCAGCGAAGGTAGCAGCCCCAATCCCAATCCTTCCACTGATGATGATCGAGGCGGCTACTACCTGGTGTATCAGCAGATAGCAGGCGATTTCGATGTGTCGGTGCGTTTGACCCAACAAGGCAATCTGCCCAACGGCACGTTAAATGGCTGGGCACGCTTCGGCCTAGAGGTGCGTGAGTCTACCAGCTCGACGGCGCGCAAGCTGTACCTTATGCGTTCAAAGTCAAACGGCATCCAAGTTGGTCGCCGTACCAGCAATGGCGGCAGTATCAGCGCCAACACCATCCCTAACACCAGCGGGTTGAGCTTGCCTGTCTGGTTGCGCATTGTGCGCTATGGTAACGACTTCGCCCTCTACTATGCCACCACAACCAATGTACCTCCTTCCGGGGATGACTGGACGTATTTCAGTACTTTTAGCATCAGTATGAGCGATCCTGTGCTGGTGGGATTGGCCAATGCTTCGGCCAGTGACACCGCGGCCAATACAGTGCGCTTTGACAATTTTCGCCTGTGTCTGGATCCGACCAACCTGTCTGGCTGCGGTGAGGTATTGGAGCGTGACGGTCTGGTGGTGATTGACGCTACCAACCATGTGCAGAACGTGCCGCGCAGTTCGAAACAGTGGCAGGAGGTGACCAAGGGTGGTTATCGTGTGATGCAGGCGCTGCCGGATAGCGGCAGCACGATTGACTCCAACATCACGACTACCAGCCCAGAGCTCCAGTATCAGGTCAATTTCGCCACGCCGGGAGACTACTATATCTGGGTTTACGGTGCCGGGCCGAACACCTCAGGCGACTCATTGCACATTGGGTTAAACGGCACAGTACAGAGTACCTCAAGCCAGATCGATCTGGACGACACCGACACGGTGAGATGGTCCAACACTCGCACCAATGGCACGCAAGCTATCCTCAGTGGCGTCTCGGCTGGGGTTAACTTGATCAATGTTTACATGCGCGAGGACGGGGTCTGGTTCTCCAAGATTCTGCTCACCACGGATCCCAACTTCGTGCCTACCAAGCCGATGGCCCAATCTGCCTGCAGCGTCACCGCACCGCCAGATCCTTATCCGCCTGGCCTGATGATCTGTACACCACCCAACGCGCCACTCTTGAAGAATGGCAACTTCGAGCAGAACCCTGGTTACCAGACTGCTTGGGTCTATCCACCTTCCGGGGTGAACATCTCGGCCAACAATCCGCACAGCGGCAGCCTGGGGTTGCGCATGGCCAGCTATCAGACGGGCAGTGGTTTCACGCGCCCATGGTGTTACCAGGAATTCACCATGCCAGATTGGATCACCACCACGACAACGATGAAGCTGCGCTTGTGGAAGAGTGTCAATTACATGAACACACGTGAGATTACTGACACTCTGCAGGTTGTGCTGCGCACGACCGGTATCACCCCTACTCTTGTTTCGACGCCGACTGTCATCGCACGCGGCGACGAGGGATGCAGCAGTGTTTGTGACGAGCATTATCAAGGTGAATGGGATTTGGCCCGGGCTATGCGAGAGTCTGGGCAAAACCCTGTCAACTATGCCGGTCAGCCGCTGCAACTCTACTTCTACGATGACTCGAACTCGCTTGATTGTACCAACTTCGGACCGACATGCTTCAACACCGAATTCTACTTGGACGACATATCGCTGGAAGTATGCACCACACAACCGCTGCCACCGCTAGATGAGACCAAGGCAGTGATTCGCGGCAACCTGCGTATCATCCAGAACGGACAGCGCATCCAGAAGCAGGGAGTGCGTGTGTGGGCCTACCGACAGAACGGTGCAATGTTGACCACCTATAGCATTCACGACTCGACCTATGGCTTCTATAACATTGAGCCGGGCGAATACGTGATCTATGCCGAATGGTGGGACGGCGCCGACCTGTACAACGCACTGACGACCAAACGCGTCAGTGCCGGCATACAATACTGGGTAAATCTGGACTTATATTGATGGACACGGTGAGATACTTTTGCCCTGAGGTGCAAGATGAGCGCATGAGCTCCCACACACGGTGGCGCAGATTGGGCTGGCCGCTGGCATTGGGCCTGGCATTGACATTACTGCTCGCCCTGCCTTTGCTAGCTACGCGGCCAGATGACTTAGGCAACAGACCAATCAACCTCTCTAAGCGTGCTGAGCTGGGCCTCAAGTCGGCGGATGCTGACCTGAAGGCGAGCTCGGACGGCCAATGGGTGGCAGCAGTGTGGAGCTTGGGCTACGACAACAAGCCAGATACTGCTCAGGTGGGACACATTATACTTAAGTCGGCCAACGTCATTACGGGTTGGGAGCGTCAGGTACACGTCTTCACGGCGACAGAGACCATGTGGGCACAGCAGCCGCGGCTGGCCTTTAATCCGCAGAAATCGTCACAGGTGGCAGTAGTGTGGGTGCTGTGCCGGTCCAAAGATGAACAATGTAACACGATCCAGATGGCAACCTGCGAACTAGCTGTTTTTCCGGACCACTGCCAAGCACCACAGACTGTGCACTATGACTATAAATTGGGCGCCACGCTCAGCAACCCAGACGTGGCCTATGATGGTAACGGGACGTTGCACTTTATCTGGCGCAAAGGAAGCGGCACCGACAACCAAGGGCTGTTCTATGAGCGCGCTTCTGAGGGACCGAATTTCCTTGAGCGGTCCTCCCAAAATTCATTTAACCCGTCTCTGGCGTGGAGCAGTAGTGGCAGTAGTGGTTGGTTGCATTTGGTCTGGTACGAGTACGCGGACATGGCATCTAAACGACGCATTATATACAGTCGTGATGACAACCTGAACAATAACGCTTGGTCAGGTGTGCAATGCAACTGGAAGGCACCGGCCGGCTATCAATTTACTGGAGGTACAGGACAACCTTACATCAAGCCAGCCATCGCGGCAAGCGGCAACAATGTGTACCTGGCCTGGGATATGTGGCAGATCGGAGAGGATCCGGCAAACGCAGTCTTCCAGATGGCCTACGAATACAGTGCAGATAGTGGAACAACCTGGTTGACCGGATGCAATGGTGGGGAGGGCAAGGCTTTACCTGGTGCCTACTTCGGCGATGCGCTGTATCCCTCGCCGCTGACAAGCATCTCGGAAGAGCAAACGCTTCGTCCCAGCATTGCGGTCAGCGGTAATCTGCCCGCTGCTGCCTGGCATACGCAGCAGAAAGTCGGTGAGAGCGACATATATGTCGTCGGTTATGTGAGCGGTATCAGCGTCAGCGGTGTCATCCAATGGCAGACGCCAGTGCTCATTACCAACGACCTGAACTATGATCCGGACGATGGTGTGCTGGAGGACGACTCCGCCAATCCCCATCTGGCCTTCTGGCCGGGCGGGCGGCTGCACCTTTTGCACATGGGGCTGTGGGGCGGTAACCCCTTCGATGAGAAGAGTGATTGGGATATCTACTATCGCGGCTATGTGATCACGGACACCTCCTCCTTCCCGACACCCCAACCGGGCACGCCCCCAGCCCCAACCCCAACATCCCGGCCGACCATCGACCCATATGACGATGTGCGCAAAGTGCGCCTGCCAGTGATTATGAAGAGATGATGGATCTTAGGTCATGGGACTTAGTCGTCACGAGGTGATGGTTTTGCTTGTGGTATGGGGAGCAGCAGGGCTGCTGCTAGTGGTCGCTTTTATCACCCTGCGTGCTTCCTCGCGGCTGGCACCGCCAGCTGCGGCTGTGGGGGTGGCCGCACCGACCCCGCTGCCGACCTATACGCCAGTAGCGGCGGAGCAGACGGCGCGGAGAATGTATGCTATAGCGGAGGCGGCGGCGCGCGGCTGGCGCATAGATGCACAACTGGTGTCGTGCCGCGGCAGTTGGGAGCAGACCGCGCTCAACCTGATCGGACGGCCAATCAACTGGATCTATCGCTTTTACTCGCCGCAGTCGCGCCGGCTGTACTTCGTCACAGTTGAGCCAGGTGGTGAAGTGCATACCATTCAGCACATACCACCAGTAGCACAACCGCCGCTGCCGTTGTCATCGGAGGACTGGCGGGTGGACAGCACCACCGCGCTGGCGAACTGGCTCAATGCTGGCGGTGGGCGTTTCCTGGGCGCGCATCCTGGCAGTACAGTGACTGCCCAGCTGAGCATGCGCACGCACGATGCCCAACCATTGTGGACCATTGCCAGCTATGAAGAAAACGGCGAAGCGCTATTTGCCGCCGTGGTAGACGCCCGCACGGGAGAGACCACAACCCTGGCGCAGCAGTAACGATGCGCCACCGATGCGGACCAAGGGAGGAGATGAAGATGATGAGAACGGTGTGTTCGTGCAATGGGGGAAGGAGAACTCAGGGCCAGAGCTTGGTCGAGATGGCTTTTATCACGCCGCTGCTGTTATTGATGTTTATTGGAGTACTCGAAGTCGGCTGGGCGTTGCGCAATCAGGTGGTACTGCAAAACGCCACGCGAGAGGCAGCACGATTCGCCGCGCGTGGGCGTTATCTCGACTTCAGCAAGACCAAAATTGACCAGATCGGCTATCCCTATGTCGTGCAGCATGAGCTGGACAGCATCGCGGGAGAGATCCCGCTCAGCGTTGCCGCCGGTAGTGCCAACAGTACCATCATTATCTCCCATGTGTTGGTGGACACTGGAGAGTGTGGCAGTGGACCGCTGGATGACTTGGTACTTTCGCCTATTACGCCCGGCTATGGCCACTTTATGGCCACTTTTGGCCTGCCCCAGGCATCCCGTGTGGATTTCAACGCACTCGTGCGAGAGATGAAAGCCGAGAACGAGCGGTTCAACTGCGATCTACAGGCACGCAATCCGAGCGCTATCCCATCGGTCAACAGTGTCGTCGTCGTGGAGAGCTTTTTTCCCCACCAGCTGCTCGTCAACATACCGCTGGTCTCGCGCTTCATTGCTGACCAAAATGGCATCATCTGGTTATACGCACGCACCATTATGCGCATAACTGCCGACGCGCGCGGCCATGTGCCCTCAGCCGGCGAGGGCTGCGAGGTCTATCCCATCGCTCTGCACGCCTCGACGCTGGATGGTCGCCAGCCCGGCGATGCGCTGGGAGATATCTTCAATGGCGCTGGCAATGGCAACTTCGGCTGGCTACGTTGGAGTCCTGCCCCGGGTAACAACAGTCAGACTTACCTGGTCGAAGAGCTGCGCAACCCACGGCTGTCTGTGAACTCCTTTGAAGATGCTAGCGATCCCAACGATCATACTCTCAATGCTGGCGACTGGATCTGGGGACTGACTGGCGTGGTCAACAGCAACGATGTGCGCGATGAACTGCAGCGACTGGTCGACAATCGCGTGGAGCTGCGCATCCCGGTGTGGGACATCGCTGCTGGCACCGGTTCCAATCTCTCCTATCGCGTGGATCGTTTCGTGAAAATCAGACTTACCGGTTTCGATCTGGACCACAAGACTATTTCGGCCGCCTTCTTAGGCGAGGACCCAGATGCATGCCCGGACATCCCAGTGGGCGGTACGCCTACTCCCACGCCAACTATCACACCCACTCCGACAATTACTCCGTCGCCCACTCCTACCAACACCCCTGCACCGCCGGCAGGATGTAATGATGCACTGCCTGCTGACCCAGGGACAACCTGGACCAGCCTCGATATTGGTGGCGCGGCGGCTGGCTATACGGGTTCGGTGGGAGGTACTGTGTACGTGTGTGGATCGGGCAGCGGCGTTGGCGGCGCAAGCGACGCCTTCCGCTACGCGTATCGAGTCATCAACAGCCCGAACGTGGAGCTGGTGGCGCGCGTGAGCAGCTGGAATACCAATGGCAACGGAACAGCACGAAGCGGCCTGATGATTCGTAACGCCACAGCGCCCAATTCGGCCCACGGAGCGAACGTACTCACCGGCAGCGGCGACTTGCGCAAGCTGTGGCGCGCTTCGGACGGAGCTGTCACCAGCGAGGTCAGCGGTGGAGGTGCGAGCACGCCAGTCTGGTTAAGGCTACTTAAGATCGGCAGAACCATAGTGGCTTATCGCTCCGCCGATGGCAGCAACTGGACGCGTATGGGTGCATTCGACTCAGTGTCACTGGGCGGCACCTACCTGGTCGGCATGGGGGTCAGTTCGCACAACAATGGTCAGTATGCCTACACTATCTTCGACTCAATAAGTGTCAACACGTCACCAACACCAGCCACACTTGCCTCGGACGGTTTCGAGAGTGGCAACACCAGTGGTGGCACAGGCTGGAGTGGCAACTGGAACTTGAGCAACAGCAACGTCGCGGTTGTCACTCAGGATACTCCGCGTAGCGGCAACTATCACCTGCGCTTCCGCGGCAATGTGGCCACGGCCACACGTGCAGTCGATCTATCCGACGTAGTAGGTGCGCGACTCCAGTTCTGGTGGCGCGCTCGAGACTTCGAAGCTGGGGACAGTGCTACCATCTCCGTCTACGATGGTGCCTGGCAGACCGTGTTGACGGTGACCAGTGCTCAATCTGATGATACTTACCGTTTGGCAAACGTCGATCTCTCGGGTTTTGCAATGACCAGCGGCTTCCAGCTGCGCGTCGAGGCCAATATCGACTCGAACAATGACTACTTCTATGTGGACGATGTGGCAATCACAGGATATCGCTGATCATGAAAGCGAAGTTGCCTGCAGGAGTTCGGAACAGGTAGCGAGGTATGGGATGTCTCATCCAGTGTGCACACAGGTAGTACCTACCCCTGCTCCGGGTACATCGACACAGTCTGGCCAGAGCTTGGTCCTGCTGGCAGTTATCTTCATGGGGTTGCTTGCATTACTGGGGCTCGCGCTCGATCTGGGGCTGCTGTACATCGAGCGCATCCACATGAAGCGGGCTGTTGACGCGGCGACGCTGGCTGGCGTTGTAGAGCTGCCGGATGAAGAACAGGCGATGCGGCGCGCTATTGAATACCTGCGCATGAATGGTTACAATGTTGGCTATGACGTGAACGTGATGGTGCTGGGCTGCACGCGTGGTAATCCAACAGCGCAGATTACCACACTCAGCAACCGTGCTACCCCATATGAGTACATCAGCGCCACGGTCAACCCACCGCGCGCTACGTTTCTGCTCGATACGTACTCATTCCAGTCACAACCACGCCAGAGCAGCGATTGTGGGCGCTTTGGCGGCAACACAGCGACTGGTACTTCTAACAAGATCGCCATCACCGGCACGGTGACCGTGCCAATGAATTTTATGCAGTTCTTCGGCTTTCGCTCAGTGCCGGCACAGGATAGCGCGATAGCCCAGAACATCACCAACTTGGACATCGCCGTTGTCTTTGATCACTCCGGATCGATGCAAGGCGATACAATCTGTTATAATTGCTGGAACGAGACAACCAACGACACTGTTAACTATCCATTCCCCACCAATGGTACGTACAATCCTATCTCCTACACGCTGGTGCTCAGTCGTAACCTGTGTAGCGCTACACCAGAGGACTATGTGGATAGCAACGGGCGCCGCTATGTGATCATCGAGGCAGAGCTGTACTCGCGCAACAATTCCAGCTACTACCGCGAGACGCGTCAGACAGGGATTGGCTACTGGGCACTACAGCGTGGTACCACTGGCTCCAATCGTAGTTCGAGCGTAGAGGGTAACCGTTCTGCCCACGTAGCACATCATCCATACTGGACGTATGGTCAGCCGTCGCCCCCGGCACCATTGCTTGGACGTTTCTATACGCTGCAGGACGCACAGCGAGATGTGTCGCCGCGCCTCGAGTACGACTTTCGCGTCGGCTGGTCTGGCACGGCCTATATCTGGTTGCGGGTGCAGGGCGGCGGTGCGCAATCCTTCTGGGTGAACCTGGTGAATGGCCAATACTATCGTGATCCCAGCAAGATCTACTGGGCGGTGGACAGCAACCCACCGGTGGAGAACGGCGCTGCTAGCGCCTGCAATACCACGTATGACTACGGCGGCTCCGCCAGCTGCGCAGGCAGATGGAACTGGATCCGCATTGGCTCCTTCAGCGTCATCACTGGTTCGTTGCACACATTGAAGATATGGGCGGGCAGTCCGGGCTACGAGATCGATAAAATTGTGATCACCAACGATAGCCGCACCGATTACAGCCAGATCGGACCGCTCACTTACGACTCAAATCGTGGTCGGCCGGCGACTGTCGGCTCGGCGCGTGCTGGTGCTTGCGATCCATGCAACCCGATCTATGGCCTGACGGTTGATCCGAGTGACTGCACTACGCCCTATTACCTGGTCACCACACGCACTAACCGCCTGGCCGACGATTTGTTCAGCGACTTTGAACCGCTGCGCACCTCACAGGAAGCGATCAAGCGTTTCGTGCAAAAGCTTGATCCACGATCCGATCAAGTCGGGTTTGTTGGCTTTAATGAGGAACCAAGGCCACGTACCGAGCTGGCCTGCGTCCGGCGTTATGGTCGGGCGTGCTACGACCCTCTGGTGCAGAATCCACCTATTAGTTACACGCAAATTCTGCAAACCATTGAGAGCCAGACAGCAAACGGTGCCACCGACATAGCCGACGCAATGCGCAATGGACTTGAGGTGTTGGGCATCAATGTCGACAACCGGCCCGGGGTGGATAACCTGTGCGATGGATCAACCTTTTCGGCCTGCGGACGCGGCGGCGCGGCCAAGCGCGTGATGATCTTATTGACCGATGGTTCGCCCAACGATAACCCGGGCGGTGCGTGCGACGATGACCCCAGCCTGTGGCCCTACAATAATGACCCCGACTTTGACTGTGTGATGTACTATGCCAAGAAAGCACGTCAAACGGGCACCGTGATTTACACCATTGGTCTGGGCAATGGTGTGATTCCCGAATTGCTCCAGGCGGTCGCTGAGGAGACGCAGGGCACCTATTATTTTGCGCCCTCGCCCAAAGACTTGGATAACATATTTGACCAGATTCTGTCCAATATCTATGTGCGGTTGATCAAATGAGTATGACCATAGCGTCGCATGGCGTTTACGGCGAAAAGAATAGGGAGAGGATCAGCGTGGACTCGACATACCTGTTTTGGGGAAGAAAGACCTTGATTTTTTCCCCAGAGCATGATATCATTATGGTAAGTTACCAGCCACTATTCTTTGCACCGGGAGGGAGGTAATCCCATGCGACGCGGCGGTCTCTTAATCTTGCTCGGCCTGATCTTGGCCATTGGTGCAGCGGTCATTGTGTTGATGTTCATGATGCAGCAGCAACCCCCACCACCGACACAGCCCGTACCCCCTGGTGTGCCAGAGGCACAGCCGACGGGCGTCCCAACACAAAAGGTATGGGTTGCGCTGCAACCGATCAAGCGCGGCGGTGAGTTTATAGAAGGTACGTTGGGTCTGCGTGATTGGCCGACCACCAACGTGCCGCCGGATGTCATTGGTGATGCTGCCGAGACCATCGGGCGTGTGGCAGCAATAGATATTGTGCAGGGAATGCCCATCCTGCGCAGCATGCTAGCCGAGAAGGGGGCTGCCGGCCAGGCTGCTATGCAAATACCACCCGGCCGCGTGGCAGTCGCCTTTCCCATTGATGAACAGTCTAGTGTCGCCTATGCCATTCAGCCGGGTGACTACGTAGACGTGCTTATTATGGCCTCCTTCATTGACTTGGATCCGGAGTTCCAGACCAAGCGACCCAATTACGTTCAGTTCTTCACGACCCGAACGGATAAGGAAACCGGGGAGACTTCTTTCAACCTTCTTGAAAGGACGGAAGAAGGCCGTTTTGAGCGCCCGCCCGGGTTGCCGCCTGAGATTTCAGGTGCCATTGTCTATCCTCGGGAGGAACAGCGACCGCGCCGTGTGGCGCAGCTGACAGTCCCGGCAGCTAAGGTGCTTCGCGTTGGCCCGTGGATCGAGATGCCGACACCGACGCCACCAAGCGGTGCAGAGGAAGCAGCGCAACCACAGCCACCTCCTCTGCCCAGAATTGTCACGCTGGCGGTCGATCCACAGGACGCGCTGGTCTTGCTCTGGGCGCGCAAGTCCGAGATGTACATGGAGCTGGCGCTGCGGGCATCAGGAGATGAAAACGCGCGTTATCAGCCAGAGGCGGTCACGCTTCAGTACATGCTGGCACGCTTCCAAATCTCGGTGCCACCTAAGCTGGAATACGGTTTCGAACGCGAGGCATATATGCAACCAGTTCAACCAATTGCTACACCACAACCTATGGGACAGTAGGGAGTAAGGCTACAGGCCTTACTCAGGGAAGTTTGATGAGAAGGGGTTAGATGTCGATAGGTAGGTAAAGCGCCAATGCCAGATGCAGCTAGCGAGACCCAGAAGATACGTGTGCTCATTGTGGACGACATTCCGGAGACGCGTGAGAACCTCCGCAAGCTGCTTTTCTTCGAGCCAGACATCGAGGTAGTGGGTGCAGCTACTAGCGGCGAGGAGAGTATCGCGCTGGCTGGGCAGCTTAAACCTGACATCGTGTTGATGGACATCAACATGCCAGGTATCGATGGCATCACTGCCACTGAGATGATCACGCAACAGCTGCCCTCTGTCCAGGTCATCATGATGTCGGTGCAAGGTGAAACCGACTACTTACGCCGCTCTATGCAGGCGGGTGCACGTGAGTTTCTCGTCAAACCATTCAGCAGCGAGGACTTGGTAGTAGCTATCCGACGCACCTACCAACTTGGACGTAAGCGCCCTACAAAGACGCTATCCGAGCCGGGGCCACCAGTGCCACCTTCTTCACCCGGCAGAGATGGCTCAGGGGCATCTGTGGGCCATATTCTCACTGTGTTCAGTCCTAAGGGTGGCACCGGCTGTAGCACGCTGGCGATCAATCTGGCTGTCGCGCTGGCACAACAGAAACAGGGCAATAAGGTGGCACTGGTAGATGCCTCTCTTCAGTTTGGCGATATAGCCGTGCTGCTTAACTTGCAGGTCAGCCGCAGTATAGTGGATCTGGTGCCACATATTGACGAACTGGATGATGAGTTGCTGGAAACGGTATTGGTAAAGCATGGTTCGGGGGTGAAGGCACTGCTGGCGCCACCTCGCCCCGAATTGGCCGATCAGGTAAGCCCAACTCTGGTAGAGAAGGTTCTGACCGGCTTGCGCAACCTGATGTCATATGTCGTGGTGGATACTAGCAGTGTTGTCAGCGACATCACCTTAACAGCACTAGACGCAGCGGACCGCATCGTGTTGGTGACGACACCAGACATACCTTCCATCAAGGACGCCAAGCTTTTCTTCGAAGTCGCTGATGCTCTCGAGTATCCATCAAGCAAGACGCTGCTGGTCCTGAACAAGAGTGATCCGCACAGCGGCATCCGGGCTGAGGACATTCAGGCGAGCATCAAGCACCCTGTCGCGGCGCAGCTACCCTTGGATGAGCGCACGGCCACGCTGGCAGCCAATCACGGTGTGCCCTACGTGGTCGGTAATATGCGTACCACCAAGTTGGCACAGGCTACCGTGTCACTAGCGCAGTACGTCGTCAATGTGCTTGCGGGGAAGGAGGAAGCTGCTGCGCCGGTCAGGATAGGCACTGGTCGCCTGTCCTTGTAGTTAGGACGATAGTGTAGTGGATTGCTTAGGTTAACTCTAGGAGGTGGTGAAGTATGTCGCTCCTGAATCGTATCGAAAGAGGACGGCCGATCGGCGAGGCCCCAGCTCGTCTTCAAGAACTGCGTGTGCGCAGGGCAACAGCATTTCCAACGCAGCGTGACACTTTCTCAGAGCTGAAAGAGCGCATTCAGGACAGATTGATCTCCGAGCTCGATCCCTCAATGGACCTTTCGCGTACGGAGGAAGTGCGCCGCACGATCGAGACGATGTATGACCAGTACCTCATGCAAGAGGGCCTGATCTTGAGCCGGGTAGAACGCCAGCGGCTCTTTGAGCAGATCGTCGCCGAGATATTGGGTTATGGTCCGCTGGAGCCGTTCCTGCGAGATGATACGATCACTGAAATCATGGTGAACGGGCCGAACAAGATCTTCGTTGAGCGCAACGGTAAGATCGAACCCGTCAGCGTCACCTTCGAAAGTGAAGAACATCTCATGCGCATCATTGACCGCATTGTTTCGCCACTCGGTCGGCGCATTGACGAAAGCTCCCCAATGGTAGACGCACGCCTGCCCGACGGCTCGCGCGTCAATGCGATCATACCGCCTCTGGCGCTCAACGGTCCGACGCTCACCATCCGTAAATTTGCCCGTAAGCCGCTCGCTGTGGAGGATTTGATCCGTTTTGGCAGCATCACACCGGAAGCAATTGAGTTTCTGAAGGCGTGTGTCATTGCTCGCTTGAACATAATCGTGTCAGGAGGCACTGGCTCCGGTAAGACCACTTTCTTGAACATTCTGTCCGGTTTCATCCCCGGGGATGAGCGCATCGTCACGATCGAAAACGCGGCAGAATTGCAGCTGCGTCAGGAGCATGTGGTCACTCTCGAGTCGCGTCCGCCTAACATCGAAGGTAAGGGTGAGGTGACCATCCGTGACCTGGTGATCAACTCCTTGCGCATGCGCCCTGATCGCATCGTCGTGGGTGAGTGTCGCGGGGGCGAGGCACTTGATATGTTGCAAGCAATGAACACTGGCCACGATGGTAGCTTGACCACGTTGCACGCCAACAGCCCGCGTGACGCGCTCGCCCGTTTGGAGACTATGTGCTTGATGGCAGGTATGGACTTGCCGGCGCGTGCCATCCGCGAACAGATCGCGTCAGCTGTGGACCTAATTATTCACCAAGAGCGTATGCGCGATGGCTCGCGCAAGGTCGTGCAGATCACCGAAGTACAGGGCATGGAAGGCGATGTGATTGTTTTGTCCGACATCTTTCAGTTCGAGCAGCAAGGTATTGAAAACGGGCGTGTTATTGGACGCTTGAAACCGACTGGCATCCGGCCGAAGTTCATCGAGAAAATCGAAGCAGCCAACATTCATCTGCCACCGCAGATCTTCGGCGTGGCTGCTGGCATAAGAATGCGCTGACGGCATGTGTAGCTGGCACAGGGGGACAGGCCTATGAATATGATGATGGCGATTGCGATTGCCTCGTTAGCCTTTGTGGTGGTGATAGGACTCTTCTTCGTGTTGGCACGCGCAGTTGGCCGAGGCGAGGGGGATCTCGAAAGCAGGCTGGATCAGTTCGTCGTGCGTCAGGTTTCTGAAGAGAGTCAACCTAGTGAACGTCAACCTTCGCGTTTGACTCAGAGCATCAACACTGCTGTGGCAGAGAGGCGCTTCGCGCGCAACATTGCCACTAACCTGGCACGTGCCAATCTTAAGCTGACAGTGGGTGAATACATGATCCTGCAGGTTGTCAGCGTGCTAGGCACAGGGCTGCTCTTCTACCTGATTATGCACCAAAACCCGTTTCTGACGTTGGTCGGGTTGGTGATTGGTTACTTCTTGCCCGGCCTGTATGTCAAAATGCGGCAGCGCAAGCGCCTAAGAGATTTTAACAGCCAGCTGGGTGATGCCATTAATCTGTTGGCTAACGGTTTGCGCTCCGGTTACAGCTTGCTGCAAGCGATGGACGCCGTGGCTAACGAGATGCCTCCACCAATCTCGGAGGAATTCCAGCGTGTGGTACGCGAGATCGGGCTGGGACTTTCCACCGAACGCGCTATGAATAATATGTTGCGGCGCATCCCTTCTGATGACCTGGATCTGATGATCACAGCGATCAATGTGCAACACGAGGTGGGTGGCAACCTGGCAGAGATTCTGGAGACAATCAGCTACACGATCCGTGAACGCGTGCGCATCAAGGGTGAGATTCGAGTGTTGACCTCACAGCAAATGATCTCTGGATACGTGATCTCGTTCTTGCCGATTGGGTTAGGGCTGATCTTATTTGCGATGAACCCGACCTATATGGGGCGCATGTTTCAGGATGTATGTGGCATCGCGATGATGGCTGTAGGTGGGATCATGATGGCTGCTGGTTTCTTCGCCATCCAAAAGATTGTGCACATTGAGGTGTAGACAAGACACGAGGGTTCTGTCTGAGCTGGGGTATGTAGGAAGGAGGTTGAACGATGCCATTGCCAATTATTCTATTGGCTGCTGTGATGTTGAGTATGACGGCCGTGCTGATCTATATGGGACTTGCATCGACGTCGCCCCGTGGAGATCAGGTGGCAGTGCGGTTGGAGGAATTCGCCAGCCGGTCGACCCCTCTAACGTTGGAAGAAATTGAGCTGTCGCAGCCCTTCAGTGAGCGCATTGTGCGGCCGATCCTGCGTGGGTTAGCTCAATTTGTCACGCGATTCACCCCTTCCAATACCCTCGAGTCCACAGCTCGTAACCTGGAGCTGGCAGGGCGACCGCACAACTGGGGAGTGACTGAGTTTATGGGTCTGCGCGCTGGGGCCGCCCTGTTACTGGCCGTGTTCTTCTTCCTGTTGCTCAGCGTGGCCGGCCAGCCTATGCTTTTTCGGATTGGCAGCGTTATTTTGGGCGGCTTGTTGGGCTATCTGCTTCCGGGTATGTGGCTTAGTGGCAAGATTCGTCGCCGCCAACAGGAGATCATCAAAGCTATGCCGGACGCGCTTGACTTGTTGACCATCTGCGTGGAAGCCGGCTTAGGCTTTGATGCAGCAATGGCCAAAGTAGCCGAGAAGTGGGATAATGAGCTGAGTCGTGCGTTCGGCCGTGTCATCCAGGAGATCCGCTTGGGCAAACCGCGACGGGAGGCGCTGCGTGAGATGGACCGAACCACAGGCGTACCCGACATCACCAGCTTTGTGGCGGCGATCATCCAGGCGGATCAGTTGGGTGTCAGCATTGCCAAGGTGATGCGTATCCAGTCAGAGCAGATGCGCATCAAGCGTCGCCAGCGCGCCGAGGAAAAAGCTCATCAGGCCCCGGTCAAGATGTTGTTCCCGTTGGTTTTCTTGATCTTCCCAGCCATCTACATCGTGTTGTTGGGCCCGGCAACACTGGTGGTCAAAGAGTCAGGGCTGCTGGGCGCTATGTGACCAACTGGAGGACCACGGAAAGGGGCGCAGGACGGCGCGTGATTGAGCGTGTCTGTCGTCCCTTTCCCCTCGCATTGTAGAATGTAGCTGCTGCATGGGTGCATGACAGCCTCTCTGGTCCCTGTAAGCTAGGGGGATGTGAACTATGGAATGGTATGCGTGGCTCCATCAGGCTGGCCAGGGACTGCTAAATCTGTTGTTCCCCCCGTATTGTGTTCTTTGCCGTGCGCCCGGAGCGTGGTTGTGTGATACTTGTCTTGACCAGTTCCCCCGCCCGAGCGGGAAGGTGTGTCCGCGCTGTGGCTCCCCCATCAAGGATGCTGCCTCACTATGTCGTTCGTGTGCACAGAATGCGCTTACGATTGACGGGGTGCGTTCAGCCGTGTTGCTGGAGGGAGGCGCAAGGCAGGCAGTACACCAACTCAAGTACGCCGGCTACAGCGCGTTAGCCACGCCGCTGGCGCGCTTGATGGCGCAATGCTGGCATGCTGCGCCGCTGCCTGTAGATGTATGGGCTGCGGTGCCGTTGCATGTTGCTCGCGAGCGCGAAAGGGGTTATAATCAGTCTTACCTGCTGGGCTGCGAGTTTGCCCGCCTAGTGGGCTTGCCTGCAATGAGTGGGATGCTGCGACGCGTGCGCACGACACGGGCACAGGTCGGGCTGAACGTCAGCGAACGACGTGCCAACGTGGATGGAGCATTTGTCTACTGTCCACCGCGTGGTGGGCAAGGGGTGTATGGACAGCGTGTGCTCCTGATCGATGATGTGTGCACTACAGGAGCCACTCTGGAGGCGTGCAGTGTTGCGTTGAAGAGAGCCGGTGCCGTCAGCGTCTGGGGCCTTACCCTGGCGCGCGCGGCGCCGGCATCTGATATTTGACTGGATGTCGATTAGTGCAATCCATGAACCTAGTGCATTTGACAAGGAGGGATGGGAATATGGCGGTACAGGTTGTGCTCAAGGGCAAGAACGTGGACATCCCGCAGGCCTTGCGCACTTACATCGAAAAACGCGCTGGCAAGTTGGATCGTTATCTGCCCGATATTACAGAGGTGCGCATTGATCTATCGGTGCAAAAGACACGTAGCAGTCAGGATCGCCAGGTGGCGCAAATGACCGTGCGCAGCAATGGTGTCATCCTGCGCGCCGAGGAACGTGCCGATGAGATGTCCGTCGCGGTAGATGCTGTCCTCGAGAAGATGTATCGTCGCATTGCGCGCTACAAAGGCAAACGCCTTGACCGTTGGCAGGGGCAGGGTGCTGCGCGCGTCGAGTCGGAAATGCCTCCACTCGCCGAGGAGGCTTTGGAAGAGCTGGCCGAGGAACAAGAGCGTCGCATCGTGCGCGTGAAGCGTTTCTTCGTCTCACCCATGACCGAGGAAGAGGCCATCGAACAGATGGAACTGCTCGGTCACGATTTCTTCATTTTCTATCACCCCAACCATGGCATGCTGAAGGTGCTCTACCGTCGCCGTGATGGCAATTACGGCCTGTTGGAACCGCAGTTGGGTTGAAATCGCCAATACAAGACTCGGACTGAAACAAAGGGGGTGGGTCTCAGATCCGCCCCCTTTGAATTATCAACACATGTTGGGAACGGTCTGGAACTAAGAGAGCTATTCCATGACTCTCGGGCTGAATTCTGAGATTCTGTTGCGGGTGGACACCTGTTGTGTTTAATGAGTAACATAAATGCTGCTTCGTTCGCTTTGGCTGCCGATCCATGTGCATCGGCCACAGTGCGAGCTCAGCGGTGCGTTAGTCTCAACATTTGCTCCGCTGAGATCTATGTTCAGCCCTTCTGTACTCGGGCATAGTCATCCGGTGTGTCGATGTCGGTCAGGATGCCCGGGTCGTCCACTGCCACCCGTTGCGCCTCGGCTGCGTGCACCTGCAGCACGGCGCGGCCGCCGACGTCGCCGTGCTGCGCCATCAATTCGGGGAAGAGGCGACGATCGAAGAGCACTGGGTTGCCGCGTCGGCCGCGAAACTCGGGCCATACAAGCGGTGCCCGTGTGGCGCAATAACGCGCGATGAGCGCCTCCAGCGTGCTCAGCTGCACGCTGGGCTGGTCGGCGAGCAGGAACAACGCCGCGTCGGTCTCGGGTGGCAACGCTGCCAGAGCGACTTGCACTGAGGTGCTCTGCCCTTGTGCCCACATTGGATTTACCACCACCTGTACTGGCCGCTCGCCCATGGCAGCGCGGCATACTTCGGCTTGCGCCCCCAGCACTACCACGACCGGTCGAGCTGAGGAAGCCAACGCTGTGTCCACCACGTGAGTCAACAGCGTGCCGCTCCCCCATGGTAACAGCTGCTTCAACGCACCGTAACGGATGGCACCGCCCGCGGCGAGCACCACGGCAGCAACCCGTGGCAGCGCATCATTCATGCTGAATCGCCTCCACGATGCGCACTCGTGCCGCCTTCCAGGCAGGATAGAGCCCAGCCAGCTGCGAGACAGCCAGCGCGATCGCCCAGCTGGCCAGCAACGCTTGCAGCGGCAGATGGTATTTGACCGTGTAGCCGCCAATCTCCTGTACGCCTAGCAGGAAGATGCGTGCCAGGAACAGGCCGAAGAACATGCCGAAGGCCCCTCCGATGATGCCCATGGCGCCGCTCTCTGCTAAGATCATACGCGCTACCTGACCGCGAGTCATCCCAAGGCTGCGCAGCCCACCGATCTCGTGCTGACGTTCGAAAACATTCATCAATAATGTGTTGACCACGCCTAGTGCAGCGATAACAACGCCGGTCAGCCCGAGCACATCGAACAGAGCAAACGCCTGTGCCGCCAGGCGGGTCACCTTGGCACGGAAGTCAGCCGCCGTCTCCACAGCGATGTGCCGACTTTTGCCATAGCGCTCTTCAAGCCGTTCCGCCTCGATGCGCGGGTCATAGCCCGGCTTGAGGTTCACGATGAACTGATCCACGGTGTGCTCGCCGTAATGGCGCGCCAGGTCGGCGCGGCTGCCGTTGACCACCATGCCCTGGCTGGAAAAGTCCACCACCACGCCAATCACCTGAAAATGCACGATGCCGCGCCGCGTCTCCAACGCCAGCGTGTCTCCCACCTGGAGCTTATAGCGATCCGCCACGGTTGCTGAGATGAGCAGACGTTCGCCTTGTGCCAGCTCGGCTAGCGCAGTCGTCGTGTCGTAGCGCGAGTCTTCGAAGACGAAGGAGGCAACGCGGCCATACGTCTGAGGGTCGACGCCTACAAACAGGAGGGTGTCCGCCTGAGTGCCTGGATTTTCCCGGCGCGCCGGCTGCACCTGACGGTAGGTAATTGGGCTGACCTCTGCGACGGCGGCGTCGGAGAGCAGGCGTGTGCCGAGCTCCTCACGCATAGGCACGGGCGATCGAACGTAGAGGTCGCCGCCGATCGCTGTCTGCACCCAGTGGGTGATATCTAGCTCGAAACTGACCGTCATGGTCTGGATGCCAATCACCATAGCAATGCCGACCATCAGTGTGCCGACGGTAAGCGCGGTACGTGCCCACGCGCGCCTAATGTTGGCAGCGCCCAAGCGGCCGGCGCTGCCATAGAGCGCTGCCATACCTGGGCGGAGTATCCGTTCTGCCAGCCCAATGGTGACCGGCACTACCAGTGTGGCGCCCAGCAGTAAGACAAACACACTGACCATCCCGATGGGCACCTGCACCTCTGGACGGAAGGGAATGCGGTAGAGTGCCAGGTAAGCGAACAGTATCAGCAGACAGCCCCACAACCAGCTGTGGCGACCGAGCGGTGCCCCGATGGGACGGGCACTGCTGCGCAGTGCTTCCAGTGGTGAGATGTTGCGCGCCCGCCAGGCAGGCAACAGCGCTGAGACGATCGTCACCCCCAAGCCAACCAACAACGACCATATCAGTCCCTCAGGCGGGATGTGCAGCGCGCTGATCTCGGTGACAGCGACCGCGGCTATGGAGCGGCTCAGTCCACGCGCCAGCAAGATACCAAACCCTACGCCCACTATGGAGCCGACGATGCCCAGAATAGCGGCCTCGATTAGCACCAGCCATGTGACCTGCCCACGTGTTGTACCCAGCAGGCGCAGCATACCAATAGCCCTTGTGCGCTCGACGATGGTCATCGTGAACGTGTTGTAAATGAGAAAGGCGCCCACGAACAGTGCCACAGCGCTGAAGAAGCTCAGCCCGGTCTGGTAGGAGGCAAGCATGCGCGCGACGATCTGTCCACGTGCTGCTGGATAGAGCACTTGATAGCCATTACCCAGCACAGCTGCAACCGTCTCCTTGAGTGCCTCCAGCTTGCGCGGTGCCATAGCGATGTCCGGCGTCGCCAGTACATCGATCTGTGTCAGCTCACCACTCTTGTCGAGCAACATCTGCGCCGTCTTGAGGGGCAGAATGGCTACCGCGCCGTTGTTCTGCAGGCCGGGGCCAGATTTGGCGATCAATCCCACGATGCGCAGCTTTTCCTGGCCGGTGGCGGTCAAAATGGTGATGTCCTTGCCAAGCGTCAGCTTCTTGTCATCGGCGTAATCCTTGACTAGCAGGACATCGTAGGCATCCAGCACGGCGGGCAAAAAGCTGCCTGCCATCAGATCGTAATCACGCACCTGTCGATCTTGGGCCGGGTCGATACCGAAGAGGAGCAGATCATTGGCAGTGCGTGTGCCGCCTACGCTGACGTCCAATCCCCATTTATCCACTTCAGAAGCTAGCAGGGTACGACCACTTACCACTGGAAACGCTAACTGTACCCCGGGTACGCGGCGTACCCGTGCGAGAGCACCATCGCTGAATGAATCACCAATCACTCCGCTGCTGGCGATTGTCAGGTCGGCACGCCCGGCCGCTTGGTCGAAGATGCTCCGAATGGATGCAAGGGTGCTCTCATTAGTGATAGACACTGCTAGCACCACTGCTACACCGAGCACGATGCCCAGCGCGGTGAGCATGGTGCGAATGGGGCGTTCGCGCATGTTGCGCAGTGCGAGTGCGGAGAAGGAGGCTAAGGAAGTAGGCATAGATCCAGCCCAATCAGGGCAACTATGGCTTGCCCGTTTCTGCTGCCTGCTCCGACTCACGCAGGCGCCGTTGGATCGCGCGGATGTCCTCGCTCTGGTTGCCTGTGGTGTGCAACTCGCCCACAATGCGGCCGTCCATCAGAAAGACGACACGGTCAGCAAAGCTGGCTGCGCGGGCGTCGTGGGTGACCATCACGATGGTCTGTTGCAGCTCGTCGCACGAACGTCGCAACAGGCGCAGGATTTCCTCACCCGTTTTGCTGTCCAAGTTGCCAGTTGGCTCGTCGGCCAGTACAATGGCTGGATTGGTGACGAGGGCGCGCGCGATAGCTACACGTTGCTGTTCGCCGCCAGAGAGCTGGTCAGGTTTGTGGTGGCGCCTGTCTGCTAAGCCGACAAGCTGCAACAGGTGATTCACACGGTCACGATACGTGCGCAGATTCTGGCCATCGATCAGTAGTGGGAGAACGATATTCTCCTCAGCAGTGAGCATAGGCAGTAGGTTGAAGAACTGGAAGATGAAACCGACGTTACGCCTTCGCACCAAGGTCACCTGATGATCGTCCATCTGAGTCAGACGGTGGCCGGCAAGAGTGATTTCACCCTCGCTGACGTTGTCCAGACCGCCCAGCAGGTGTAGTAACGTGCTCTTGCCACTGCCGGAGGGCCCCATAATAGCGACGAACTCTCCCTTGGCCACAACGAAGTCTACCCGATCGAGGGCGTGCACAGTGACCTCGCCCATACGATACCGTTTGCTCACCTGACGTGCTTCGAGGATAGTCATCAGACTGCCAGCGCATTCTCCTGGTATGCTGTTGAACCCAGAATTCTTGACGATTATACCACCCGCAAGCGGTTGTCTCAACCGTTAGCGAAGAGCCCACACATCGGAGGCTGCCCCTTTCCTCCAGTTTCTGTTACATCGTGTATAATGGGCAACTACGCAGTACGTTCGCGCACTGAGCCGCTGGAAAGGGATTCACTTGTGACACATGTCTATGTAGCGCTCGATCTGGAAACAACTGGCCTCAACACGGAGCGCGACGCTATCATCGAGATTGGCGCGGTCAAGTTTCGTGGCGAGCAGGTGTTGGGGGAGTTCTCCACTCTGGTCAATCCCGGTTGTCGCATCCCCTATGTCATTCGGGAATTAACCGGCATCACGGATGAGATGGTGCATGATCAACCCTCGCTTGACGAGGTCCTGCCGCGTCTGAAACACTTTATCAACGACTGCCCCATCATCGGCCACAACATCAGCTTTGACATGGCATTTCTTAACCGCTACGGGGTGTTGCGCAATAACCCTTCCATCGATACGTTTGAGTTAGCCAGCATCCTTTTGCCCCACGCCGGTCGCTACAGCTTGGAGAAGCTTGCGCAAGCTTTGGGCATCACGATGGAGTCGCATCATCGCGCCCTGGATGATGCGCGCACAGCGCAACGTCTCTTCTTGGCGTTGCTCGATCAGGCACGTCGTCTGGACCCGTCGATTATTCGCGGTGTGAATCGCATGGCCGGGCGCTCTAACTGGTCGTTGCGTTCCGTGTTTGCCGACCTGGAGCAGATGCGCACGCGCACTGTCTTCAGCACCAGCCTAGGACAACAACTGGCAGCGAAGGGAGCGCTCTCGGGAAGCGGAGGGAGGGCCTTGCTTTCTCAAACACGTCGCACCGTTGAGCGGGAGGAACCGTTGCAGCCGAGTGAGACACTCCAACAGCTCGATGTGGACGCGCTGGCTGCCTTGCTCGACAGGGATGGTTTGTTCGCTCGACAGCTGCCTTATTATGAATATCGCCCTGAGCAAATTGCCATGTTGCGCCGGGTGGCCACCGCCTTTAACCGCGGCGAAGCTGTAATGATTGAGGCAGGCACCGGCCTTGGCAAATCACTGGCTTATCTGCTGCCTGCTGCGCATTGGGCAGTGCAAAATGGCCGGCGCGTTATCATTGCTACCCACACGATCAATCTGCAGGATCAGCTGCTGACCAAGGATATCCCTGACTTACAACGCATCCTGCCATTCGAGTTTAGAGCGGTTGTCCTAAAAGGACGCAACAATTATGTTTGTCCACGTCGTGTGCGTCAGATGCGTGCCGAGCTGGAGACAGGTCAGGCCAGTTTGCCTGGACGGGTATTCCCTTTCGCGCAAGAGGTGATGTTACGCGTGTTAGCACGTGTGTTGGTGTGGATGGAAACCACACTCACCGGTGATAAGCAGGAGCTGTTTCTGCCTACCCCGGAGGAAAACGCCATCTGGGGCTATTTGTGCAGCGACGCAGAGCTGTGCAAGCCTGAGCAATGTCGTCGCGAGAACTGCTTTTTCCATCGCGCGCGGCGAGCAGCAGAAAGCGCCCACATTGTGGTAGTCAATCATGCACTGTTGCTGGCGGACGTGGCGACCCAAAATCGTGTGTTGCCAGAGTATCGTTATCTGATTATCGACGAAGCACACCATCTTGAGGATAGTGTCACCGGTCAGCTGAGCTTTCAAGTGAGTCGGGCTGCACTGGAGCGTTTGTTTAGTGAGCTCGACGAGCCGACAGGTTCGCGCCGCCATAGTGGCTTTTTGAGAACACTGGTGCCGCGCCTGCTCGCAGAGCTGTCACCGGAGAGACTCAGCGCGCTGCAAGAGCAGGTAGCCGTGTGTTATGAGGCCGTGGCACAAGCACGCAGCGCGACGCGGCCACTGTTCGAGACACTGAAGGTTTTTCTGGAGCTTCACGGGTCAGGGGAGAATAACACCCTTTACGAACAACGGTTGCGTCTGACGCTTGCGATGCGCCGTCAGCCTGCATGGGACAAAGTGGAAGTGATATGGAATGACTTGGCGGGTTGCTTTATACAGCTCAGCCGTCATTTGGCCGATTTAGCCCAGTGGCTTATTGGCTTGGATGAGCAAGTGGGAATACGTGATGCAGTTGAGCTCTTTGGCGAATTGACCAGCTACCGCGTCCGAGTCGACACCTTCTATGCTCAGTTGAAGACTATCCTGGAGGACGATGCATCGCGGGCGAGCCGGCATGCATATGTCACTTGGTTGGAGCTCCCTGCCCAGGAACAAATGCCCACCTTGCACGCCGCGCCGTTGCATGTGGGGCATCTGGTGCGCCGCCACCTTTTTGAAGCTAACGAGGCGGTTGTGTTAACCTCTGCCACGCTGCGGACTGCAGGTAGTTTCACCTATTTGCGCGAACGACTGGGCGCCGAAGATCTCGAGGAGATGACGCTGGATTCTCCCTTCGATTATCGTTCCTCTACCCTATTCTATGTGCCAACCGATATGCCCGAGCCGGGCCAGCCGGGCTATCAACGCAAGTTGGAGACGGTATTGCTCAGTCTGCTGCGTGCGACGCGCGGTCGTGCGTTGGTGTTGTTTACATCTCACAACCAGTTGCGTCACACGGCCAACGCTCTCCGCGAAAGATTGGGACAGGAGGGGATTGTGCTGTTGGAGCAGGGCACTAGCTCGCGTGTGCATCTGCTGGAGCGTTTCAAGACCACGGAACGTTGTGCCTTGTTTGGCACTCGCAGCTTCTGGGAGGGTATTGATGTCGCGGGCGAGCAGCTGAGCTGTGTGGTGATCACGCGCCTGCCGTTCGATGTCCCTGATGATCCGATCTTTGCAGCGCGCAGCGAGATGTATGCAGATCCTTTCAGTGAATTTTCGCTGCCCAACGCTATTCTGCGCTTTCGCCAAGGTTTTGGGCGATTGATTCGCTCGCATCGAGATCGGGGCGTGGTAGTGTGCCTGGATCGGCGTGTTCGCACAAAGGCATATGGCCAAGAGTTTCTGCGTTCGTTGCCTGATTGCACATACCAGGAGGCCCCCCTTGCTCAGTTGCCCGCGCTGGCTGCACGTTGGATTGACGGTGAGTTCTCCTAAGACGGGATCTTTATAAGCCTGTCTTCGCGGTTAGAAGGAGTCGAGAGTGCTTCTGACTTCTGAGCAGTATGAGCTTCTCGACATGTTGCCGTCTTGGGACGCCGACTTGCCCTGCCCGATCAAACGACGAGGTCTTCGTGAGCCACTTGCTATTTAGCCTAAGTACTGCTAAAATGTGTTTAGAGTGTCCCGCCAATAGGAAAATGCAAGCGGAAACCTGAGAGCTTTCTTAGTCACCAGGAGTCGCCAGAGAGCAAGGGTCAGGAAATCTTCTCCAGTATTCCCGTTTGTGAGCCAGCTAAGGAGGTACTGCGTGTCGTTGGGACATGCATATGTTGACAAGTTGTTCATCTCGTAATTCCAAAGGAGGAGTACCTATGAGATCGCGTACGTTGTTAGCCCTGGGTGTCACTTTTGTTTTGGTCGCTGGCCTGATCCTGAGTGCCTGTGCCACACCAACCGCTCCCCCTGCCACGGAGGCGCCCAAGACAGAGGCTCCAGCAACGGAAGCTCCCGCGACTGTGGCGCCGGCGACAGAGCCAGCCAAAACAGAAGCACCTGCTACCGAAGCTGCCAAGCCAGAAGGCAAGAAGTACGAAATCGCCGTTGTTGTCAAGCTGACCGGCATCCCTTGGTTTAACACAATGGAGAAGGGGGTCAAGCGCGCTGCAGAGGAACTGGGCGTTAATGCTTACCAGACTGGCCACACCACTGATGACCCCGCCCAGCAAGCCAAAGTCATCGAGGACTTGATCGCCAAGGGAGTGGATGTGCTGTGTGTTGTGCCGAATGATGCTAAGTCCCTCGAACCCGTCTTCAAGAAGGCCAAGGATAAGGGTATCATTATCATCACGCACGAATCCCCCGATCAGGTGGGCAATGACTACGACCTGGAGTTGATCGACAACAAGAAGTTCGGCGAGCATAACCTGGATATGCTGGTCAAGTTTATGGGCGACTCCGGAGAGTTCGCCGTCTATGTGGGCTCGCTGACTGTGCCAGCCCACAATATGTGGGCCGATGCAGCGCTCGCCTACGCAAAGGAGAAATATCCCAACCTGAAGCAAGTAGGCGATCGTTACCCGGTCTCCGAGAAGGTGGACGACGCGCGCAAGCAGACCTTGGATCTGATCAAGGCATATCCTGACCTCAAGGGGGTCCTTGCCTTCGGCAGCCAGGGGCCAATTGGAGCTGCTCAGGCACTGCAAGAGAAGGGGCTGGCCGACAAAATCGCTGTGGTAGGAACTGTTTTGCCCAGCCAGGCGTTGCCCTATCTTAAGGATGGATCGCTGAAGCATGGCACGCTCTGGAATCCGGCAGATGCTGGTTACGGCATGGTGTGGCTGGCTAAGTACCTGCTCGACGGCGGCAAGGTCACAGATGGTATGGACGTGGCTGGCCTGGGCAAGGCCACGCTCAAAGACAGGGTACTTGTCATTGACGCAGCGCTTGACATCACCAAGGACAACGCCGAGAGCCTTGGCTTCTAATTCAGCATGCCGGCTTGGAACTTGACATAAATACAAATCCACGGAGTCCGAAGCAACTGCTTCGGACTCCGTGATTATCCCTCTCAGCGGCTCGGGTTGCTCAAGATGGCTCAACCGTTTCTCTCTATGAAGAACATCAGCAAGCGCTATATAGGTGTGCAGGCGCTGGATCGGGTGGATTTCGAGGTCGCGCACGGCGAGATCCACTGTCTGGTGGGCGAGAATGGTTCAGGAAAGTCCACGCTGATCAAAATCATTTCCGGAGCGGTGCAACCCGATCCGGGGGGCACCATCGAGATAGATGGCGAACGTTTCCACGACTATCATTCCATCGATGCCATTCGCAAAGGCATCGAAGTCATCTATCAGGATTTGTCGCTCTTTCCCAACCTCAGTGTTGCCGAAAACATCGCTCTCGGAGAGATCTTGGCTTCAGGAGACCGCTTCGTCAACTGGGCCGCCGTCTACGAGATCGCACGACGCTCGATGGCGCGCATCGGAGTGCGTTTGCCGCTCGATGAGCTGGTGGGCGAGATCTCGATTGCTGATCAGCAGCTGGTGGCCATTTGTCGCGCCTTGACGCGTGATGTGCGTCTTGTGATCATGGATGAGCCGACCGCCTCGTTGACCCGCAAAGAGGTGGAGGCGCTATTCAACGTGGTGCGCGATCTCCAGTCGAAGGGGATTGCCATTCTCTTTGTCAGCCATAAGCTGAACGAGGTGCTCCAGATTGCCGAACGCGTCACCGTCCTGCGCGATGGGCGCAACATCGGTTGCTTTCCGGCGCAGACGCTGGACGATCGCAAATTAGCTGAGCTAATGACAGGTAAACAGCTGGAATATAGCCGTCCTGTGCCCGTCAAGCTGCCGGAACAGCCATTGTTAGAGGTGCGACATCTCTCCTTGCGCGGCAACTTTCGCGACATCACCTTCCAGCTGCGCGCCGGCGAAATTTTGGGCATCACAGGCCTGCTGGGTTCTGGGCGGACTGAGCTCGCTCTGGCACTCTTCGGGGTAAATCCAGCACAGTCCGGCGAAATTCGTGTGGATGGTCGCCCTGTGCACATCAAGTCAGTGCAAGATGCCGTACGACTGGGTATCGGCTATGTGCCTGAGAACCGCCTGACCCAAGGGCTGGTGAGCCAGCAACCGGTGAGCCGCAACATTGTGCTCACCATTCTGGAGCGTCTGGTCAACCGACTGCGTCTGATTGATCACCGCACTGTGCGCAGCACAGTGAAGCATTGGATCGAACAGTTGAGCATTAAAGTGCCTTCTCCGGAAGCCCCTGTCCAGACTCTTTCGGGTGGCAATCAACAACGCGTTGTGTTGGCAAAGTGGATCGCGACCCAACCTCGCATCCTTATCCTGGACGGTCCAACGATCGGCATCGACGTTGCTGCCAAGAGCGCCATCCATGAGATCATTCGCGACTTGGCGCGACGTGGTCTGGGCATCATCATGATTTCCGATGAGATACCGGAGGTATACCATAACTGCAACCGTGTCTTGGTGATGCATAAAGGTTGTGTCATCGCTGAGTTTGACACAGCGCGCGCCAGTGAAGACGACATTCAACAGTGCATCAATCAGCTCGGCTAGCTCGTTTCGTTGTAGCCCAAGGACGACGCTATGAGAAGACTGTGGAGATATCAAGAGACCTACGTTGCGCTCGTCATTGTGATCCTTTCGTTGGCGATCACATTACTAAACCCGAATTTCCTGACACTTGAGAATCTATTTGATCTGCTCAAGAGTTACACGTTCTTGGGTATTCTCTCAATTGGTGTGTTATTCGTTCTGATTTCGGGCGGCATCGACATTTCCTTCACCGCGGTCGCCACCGTGGCGGTTTATACCACAATGTATGTCACGTTGCAGCATGGCGGCAATATAGCCACCGTGCTCTTGATGTCCGCCGCTATCGGAGCCAGCCTGGGTTTGATCAACGCAGCGATAATCTATTTCTTCAACATTCCTAGCATTATCACAACAATTGCAATGTTGAACGTGTACTATGGCTTGCTCACCGTATTCTCAGGTGGCACCTGGCTCTATAATATGCCGGAGTGGTTTCGCCGCTTCGCGGAGACCAATGTGATTAGCCTGGTGAACCCGGATGGGGTGCCTTACGGGCTGTCGGTGATCCCTCTCATCTGGTTTGCTGTGATTGTGGCGGCCGGAATTGTTTTGCGCTATACGATGCTGGGACGGGGCATCTATGCGTTGGGAGGCAATCCTGCCTCGGCGCAGCGCGCCGGATTCAACATCCTGACATTGAACCTGTTCGTGTATGGGTTTATGGGGCTCCTGGCTGGCATCGCCGGCGTGGTTGAGGTGATGCTGGCACAGCGCGTAGCCACCAATTCCATGGTGGGCAAGGAGTTGGACGTGATCGCCGCTGTGGTGCTGGGCGGCGCCAGCCTGACCGGTGGAGTGGGAACATTGTGGGGCACGCTGCTGGGCGTGGCGCTGGTGGGCATCATCGGCAATGGCCTCACCCTGATGCGCATCTCGTCCTACTGGTACAACGTCTTTATCGGTCTGACCATCATTGTCAGCGTCGGGGTGAGCGCCTACCGACGCAAGTTGCAACGCAAACGCACGATGACCGTCGAAGTGGAGTAGACGACGATGCGTAAGAACTCTGAGACGCTCATTCTGGGTGCCATTCTATTGGCCGTGCTGGGTCTTATGTGGGCTCTGAACGGCAGCCAGTTCGTCCAGTTCGAAAACGTTCAGTCGATGGCGTTCCAGCTCCCTGAGCTGGGCATCCTTTCCCTCGCTATGATGATCACGATGCTGACCAGTGGGATCAACCTTTCCATTATCGCGTCGGCGAACCTGTCGGCGATCACTGCGGCGCTGATCCTGACCAACTTTGTCACGCCGGATGCTGGTGGTATCGGCCCGGCAGCCATCGCGGCAGGAGCTGTAGCGGCCGGCCTGTTGGTTTCCGCAATCATCGGCCTGCTGAACGGTTTCCTAATCGCTGTGGTGGAGGTTTCGCCGATTCTGGCGACGCTGGGCACAATGATTCTGATGAAAGGGGTGTCCATTGTGCTGACGCGCGGGTACACCCTTTCGGGATTGCCTGAGCCCATCCTCTTTATCGGCAACGGTCTCGTGGCCGGCATCCCGATGCCGATGATTATCTTCATCCTGTGCGCCGTGTTTATGGCAGTGGTCTTGAACCACACCCCCTTGGGCAACCATATCTATATGATCGGCTCAAATCCGGTCGCCTGTTTCTTCTCCGGGGTGAACAACGCAGCTGTGCTCTTTCGCACCTACCTGATCTCGGGGGTCTACGCGGGAATTGCCGCGATGATTATGATGTCGCGTTTCAACTCGGCCAAGGCGGACTACGGTGAGTCGTACCTGCTCATGACGGTGCTCGCGTCTGTGTTGGGGGGAGTCAGCGCGGCGGGTGGTTTTGGGCGCGTCTCCGGGCTGGTGTTGGCGCTCGTCATCCTTCAGCTGGTGTCCAGTGGGCTGAATCTGCTAAACATCAACCCCTTCCTAACCATCGCTATCTGGGGCATGATCTTGATCCTGGTGATGGTGGTCAACTACCTGACCGCGCGCTACCAGGAAGCACGCCTGCGCTGAGAGATTATCCGCCTTAAGGCAATATGCTGGGCTAGCTGCCGCAGGGCATACAACCAGGAGATAAGCGCGCTTGCGAGCAGCACGTGTGCCTGAACGCACATATCGTGTGGGACACATTCGGCAGCATTGTATCTCGTTGCACGGGATAGGTTTGAAGCCTAATCAGCAAGGCCTGACGCTGGACTGCCGCTCACCGGCAGAGAGATGACAAAGGCACTACCTCCCTCAGGAACGGACTCAACGTGAATGCGGCCTCTATGGGCCTCGACAATTCTACGCGCGATGTAGAGTCCCAGGCCGCTGCCACGGCGCGGTCTGGCTGCATCAGTAGCCTGGTCCGAGACCTGATAGAACTTGTCGAATAGGCGCTTCAGGTGGGCTGCCGGAATGCCAATGCCGGTGTCACGCACAGTCACGCTTACTTCTTGCGGGGTGGCTTGCACTGCTACATTGACTTCTCCCTCCGGCGGAGTGAACTTGATGGCATTGTCGAGTAAGTTGACAATGACTTGCTCCAGCCAATCAGCATCGCCAGCTACCGTGGGTAATTCGTCTGGCAGGTCGATTCGCAGGGTAATGTGCTTCTCCTTGGCGAAGCTGCGCAGACGCTGAGCTGCCCGAGACACCAGCTCGCTCAGTACCACCGGTTGGAAAACCGGTCGCAGTTCGGCATGCTCCAGGTGCGCCACATTGAGCATATTGTTGACCATCAGGATGAGCCGTTCGCTCTGCCGTTGTATGATCTCCAGAAACTCGCGCAAGGTTGTCTCGTCGGGCAGTTCGTCCTCCAGCAACACACCCACTGAGCCCTGAATACACGACAGCGGCGTCCGCAGCTCGTGCGACGTGATCGCGAGGAACTCGTCCTGGCGCCGTTTTTCGGATAGCAGCTCCGAATAGAGACGCGCATTGTCAATAGCCACCGCCACCTGCGACGCCGCCACGGTGAGCAGGCGTTCATGTTCCGGCCCAAACGCATCCGGCTGGTTATGATCGATGTTGAGCACTCCGACCAGGTGGCCACGCGCCTGTAAGGGCACTGCCAGCAGGCAGCGCACTTCGGGATCAAACACCACATAACCCGGATATGCATGCACGTCCGGCACGTACAGCGGCTGCAGAGAAGCAGCCACTTGCCCAGCGACGCCCTCGCCCAGCGCCAACCGCGCCGTCTGTTGCCATTCTGGCTTGAGTCCGGCGGCTGCTTTGATCTCCAACATCTGATCGGAGGGATTGAACAAGAAGACGCAGCAACCGCGACAATTCAGCGCGTGACGGATCGCCTGCACCACCATCTCCAACACCTCATCCAGGTGCAGGCTGCTGGTCACCTCTTGAGCGACCTGGTAGAGTGTGGAGGTCTCAGCCAATCTGCGGTGCATCTCTTCCACCAATGTGCTGCACTGTGTACGAAAGTGGATATTCTTGAGCGCAGCAGCAATACGGTCGGCCGCCAATTGGAGAATGAGCAGGTCGATTTCTGAGAAGACGTTAGGTCGGCCCGCGCGCACATCCAGCACACCCAGCAGACTTTCACCCGCCCGCAGAGGCACTGCCATTTCGGCGGCCACAACCTGTCCCGCAGCGTCACGGCAGCGCGCATCCTGATGCCCGTCTGCCACCAGGAGGGGGGCGCCTTGCTCGGCCACCCATGCCACAACGCCACCCGCCTCGGCCGGAGGCCATCCTTGTGAGGTATCGGATGTCACATCTTCCCGCAGGTAGACCGTCACCTGATCACAGTTCAGTATGGTACGCAGCGTGTCAGCAATCTGTTCCGGTAATACCTTCGGGTCAGCGACATCCAGCTGATGTCCCAGCTCCACCAGCCCGCGCAACCGGGCAGTGATGTCGCCGGCCGTGCCACCACGCTCCGTTGTCAGTGTACTTGAGGCTCTGCTGGTCATCTCCGACTCTCCTCCCGTGTGCTCCCATGGCGCAGGATAAGGCAAAATGGCCTTTTTGACAACTCGATCGAGGGAAAATGGGGGGATTTCCCGAAAATTCGCGCCTTCGTAATGTGATTCGTAATGTTGGTGTGTTATAATAAATATAGTAAACCCTGGCTTATCCGCAGCTGCCTGCCGATACTATCAATGTGTTTGCGTTCGTTCAAGCGTGCGTGGCCTCAATGACAACACAGGAAGGGCACTGCCAGTGGGTGACAGCGCTGGGGAGGAATCTGGTGTACGCAGCGGGGCAAGTGCGTGCCGCTGGCGGTATGCGGACCTGACCATTGCTTCTGAGATAAGAAGCGTGTGGGGACTTGATGAGGAGGAAATCATGAAAGAATTGATCCTTGATGTTGCGAGCAGCCGGAATAGCCGAAGTGCGTTTCGAACGCTTGGGCTGGTGGCCATGCTGCTGCTCGGCGCTGTGGTTGTGCTGATAGGGCTGGGCGGGACGAGCAGTACGGCATATGCGGCGCCGCCGCAGCAAGAGCCAGCGCCAATGGTGGTGACCGACAAACCGGACTACAGCCCAGAGGAGACAGTCATTATTACCGGTAGCGGCTTTGTGCCCGGGGAATGGTATGACATCCCGGTGATTCGGCCCAATGGCGACATCGTGGTCAAGGAAGGCGACCTGTTTGTGCCCGGGTGGGATCGCGTGCAAGCCGATGAAAACGGCAGTTTCGTGTACCATTACATCCTGGATGGCATCCTGGGCCTCTACGAGGTGCGCGTCTACCCATACGGCTGGAACGGCGACCGCAACCAGGTGCCGCTGGCCAGTACAACGTTCACCGACTCGCAAGAAGACTATAAACACTGGGCAGACAAACCCCCGGCGGGCTGGCGGAACGGTGCGCTGCAGTCGACCAATTCACAGTATTTCGAAGGCGAGGTGGTGCCATACTACTGGAAGAGTGAAAAACTTGCCGTTGGCGGCCGATATGCGTTCAACATCTACTATGATTACTACTGGGCAAGTAAGGATGGCTGCGGTTTTGACTATATGGCACAGTACAACACCAGCCGCTCGCCTACCCCCGTTGGTAGTAACCCAACCTCGAACGCCTCGCTGCCCGAAGGCCACGGTAATTTCTACACTGTTGGAGCGAACATAGCAGAGGTGTTGGGACCATGGGATGCAGGCGATGGGATTCACCGGTACGTACAGGTGGTTTTCACGGCCACGGCGCGTACGGCTGAATTCTATTGGGGGCTACATCTCGCTTATCCTGAAACCAATGGCACGTGCACTGGCGCTCAGGCGTGGCCCGGTGCATCGTTGCAGACATATGTGAAAGGCACTCCGACGGTATCTGGCGCGACCATGCTTGGCGGCGGTGGTACGCTTCAGATCAACCCGGATGCAATCTTGCGCGGTTCTATCAGCGGCTTTAAGTGGAACGACCTGAACGCAAATGGGAGCGTGGATACTGGGGAGCCACGGTTGAGTGGCTGGACGATCCAGCTGGCCTCTACCGCCGCCTTCACTGAGATCTTGCGTACCGATACGACCTTCACCTCGACGGGTGTGTACACCCTATACGCCTTCCCCGGCACCTACTATGTGCGTGAGGTACCACAAGCAGGTTGGGTACAGACCTATCCGCCTGCGCCTGGCTATTATGGGCCGCTCGTCATCACGTACACGACCCCCACGCACAGCAACAAGAACTTCGGCAACGTGCAGCCGGGCCGTATTGTCGTAGACAAGGTGACTGATCCGGCAGGGTCGTCGGTGAGTTTCTCGTTTGTGCTGACGAAGCCGGGCAACATCACGCAGACCTTTAGTTTGACCGACACGCAGGCGCCATTTGACAGTGGCCCGCTGTTGCCTGGGGTTTACACGGTGACGGAGACGGTGCCGGCGGGGTGGGATCTGAGTGGTGCCACGTGCAGCGATGGCAGCCCGGTGAATGCCATCAGTCTGCAGGCAAGTGAGACCGTGACGTGCACGTTTACCAACACGCGTGTCCCATCTTCCATCGTTGTCACTAAGACGGCTGATCCGACGAGCGTGGCGGAGCCGGGTGGAGAGGTGACGTTCACGGTGCGCATCACGAACACCAGTCT